>JRHI01002285.1_pt1 | contig 13441 bp, 10 predicted proteins | sample 215371 | NCBI WGS metagenome assembly JRHI01 (sample SAMN02929681, study PRJNA255918) | sediment metagenome | biome: cave system; feature: Ice Cave; material: Sediment; isolation source: sediment from deep within a dark volcanic ice cave with no known source of... ...
GCGCTCCGGACCGTCGGCGACCAGCAGCGAGGCGGTCTGTCCGGCGACCAGGAACGGCTCGCGACACGGCTCGAGGCGGATCGCGACGCCGAGAGCGCCGCACAGGTGCTCGACGGTCCCTTTCACGTCGAAGAAGTCGACGTCGCGCGCGCCGCCGGACCAGTGCTCGCCGCCGGCTGCCCCGGTCCACGCCACCGCGACGCCGCGTGTCTCGCCGGACGGGCTGAAGCGCGTGCCGATCTCGAACAGCTGGACGTCGCGCCGCCCGTGGCGGCGGTTGTGCGCGACCGCGTCCACCAGCCCGGGCAGCAGCGACGGGCGCAGCGTGTCGAACTTTCCGGAGAGCGGGTTCGCGATCGCGACGACGTCTTGGAACGCGACGCCCGCTGGGCCTGCAGCGGGTTGCTCTTGAGCCGAGCTCTGCGTGCTTGGCGTTCCTTGAAACACCTCGACCGTCTTCGCCTCGATGAAGCCGAAGGTCACCGCTTCCGAGAAGCCTGCAGCGGTCAGGATCCGTCGCGCGAGCTGATCGCGCGTGACGCGCGGATCGGGCGGCGGCGCGGGCTGCGTCATCACAGGGAACGCGGCGTCGAGCTTGTCGAAGCTGAAGTGGCGGCCGACCTCTTCGATGAGATCGGCTTCGCGCAACAGATCCACGCGGAACGTCGGCGCGCTCGCATCCCAACCGTCGCCCGTGGGCGTGACGTCGAGCCCCAGACCGCGTAGGATTCGCACCACGTCCACGTCCGGCACCGACGCGCCGAGCACGCGCGCGAGCCGCTCGCGGCGCAGGTGCAGTGGCTTCGGCCCGCGCGGCGTCGGATAGACGTCGACGATCGATCCGGACGGTTGTCCCGCGCCGATCTGCTGCATCAGCGCGATCGCGCGCTGGATCGCGATTGCCGGCGCGCCGATGTCGGCGCCGCGCTCGAAGCGCGCGGACGCTTCGGTCTTCAGCCCCAGCCGCTTGCTCGTGCGCCGGATGGATGCCGGCTGGAAGTTCGCCGCCTCGAACACCACCGTCGTCGTCGACGCTGACACCTCGGAGGCCGCGCCGCCCATGACGCCGGCGATCCCCTGCGCGTGATCGCGGTCGGCGATCACGAGCACCGCGGCATCGAGCGTGCGCTCGACGCCGTCCAGCGTCGTGGCCACCTCGCCCGGCCTGGCGCGCCGCGCGGCGAGCGATGCGCCGGCAAGCCGCGCCAGGTCGTACGCGTGCATCGGCTGGCCCATCTCGAGGTTCACGTAATTGGTGATGTCGACGATGTTGCTGAGGGGCCGCACGCCGGCCGCCTGCAGTCTCGCTGCCATCCAGGCGGGCGACGCGGCCATGCGCACGTCCGCGGCCGCGGCCGCGAACCGCGGGCACAGCGCCTCATCGTCGATCGTCACCGTGACGCGGTCGGAGGAGCCGGTCGGCAGCGCCGCCAGCCGGATCGTCGCGTTGGCGTCGGCCGAGGGGAGGGTGAGCGGCAGGTCGTAGGCCGTGGCAACCTCGCGCGCGATCCCCAGGACGCTGAGCGCGTCGGGACGGTTCGCGGTCACCTCGAGGTCGATCACGGCGTCGCGGCTCTGCGACTTCGTCGTGGTGAAGATGCCAGACCTCCCGATCTCGGCAGTCAGTTGGTCTCCGAAGTACTCGATCGACGCCACTTCGAATCCACGCAGAGCGAGCGTCTGCGCGATCTCTTCAGCCGAGACCGCGACGTCGACAAACTCACGAAGCCACGACACAACGATTTTCATATCGTCCGTCGTCCGTCGTTCGCCCTTCGTCGGCCTGCGCAGGGAACGCAGAACGGCGAACGGCGAACGTCGAACGTCAGTATGGGAACTGCTCCAGGAACCTCAGATCGTTCTCGTAGAACAGCCTGATGTCCTCGACCTGATAGCGCAGGATCGCGACCCGCTCGATGCCGATGCCCCACGCGAACCCGGTGTAGGCCTCGGGGTCGTGGCCCACCGCCTCGAACACGGCGGGATGGACCATGCCGCAGCCGCCGAGCTCGATCCACCCGCTCTTCTTGCACATCGCGCAGCCGCCGCCGTCGCACTGCCAGCAGCTCACGTCGATTTCAGCGCTCGGCTCGGTGTAGGGGAAGAAGCTCGGGCGGAAGCGCAGCCGCGATGTCCCGCCGAACATCTCGCGCGCGAACGCGAGCAGCGTGCCTTTCAGATCGGCCAGCGAGATCCCCTCGCCGACGACCAGCCCTTCCATCTGCGTGAACATCGGCGTGTGCGTCAGGTCGAGGTCGTCGCGGCGGTAGACGCGGCCCGGCGCGACGATCCGGATTGGCGGTTGGTGCGACTGCATGTACCGGATCTGAATTGACGAGGTGTGCGTCCGCAGCATCGTCCGCACCAGCGTCCCGGGGTCGCCCGCGATCGGCGGCATCGGCTTCGCCAGGTACAGCGTGTCCTGCATGTCGCGCGCGGGATGCTCGGCCGGCATGTTGAGCGCGTCGAAGCAGTGCCACTCGTCCTCGACCTCTGGCCCTTCGACGATCGCGAACCCCATGCGCGTGAAGATCTCTTCCATGCGATCGCGGACCACGGTCAGCGGATGCCGGCGCCCGAGCCTCGGCGCGCGGCCCGGCAGCGTCACGTCGACGCCGCCCTCCGGCGCTGCATCGCGGGCCGTCGCCTCGTACGCGTTCCACCGCGCCTCGATTGCCTGCTTCAGCTCGTTGGAGAACCGTCCGATGTTTTTCTTCTGCTCGGCCGGTGCACTGCCAAGCATCTGCATCCACGAGGCGACGATGCTGTTCTTGCGTCCGAGATAGCGGTCGCGGAGCGACTTCGCGTCGTTGACCGATGTCGCCGCCGCCAGCTCGCGTTCGAAGGCGGCGACGTGCGTGGCGACGGCTTCAGAGTTTGGGAGAGCAGGGGAGTCGGACACGGGTGGGGCCCCCAGATCCTAGCACCTGGCTCCGTATTTCAGGCGCGCGCCGCGGCCTTGGCGTTGGCCGCCTTCGACGCCGCGGCCTTCTCGGCGTTCTTCACCGACTTGACCGCGATCTTCGCCGCGGCCTTGGCCTGTTTGGCCAGCGTCGCAAACGCCGCCGGACTGGAGATGGCCAGCTCCGACAGGCTCTTGCGATCGAGCGTGATCCCGGCGTTCTTCAGCCCATTGATCATCTGCCCGTAGGTGAGGCCGTGCTCGCGGGCGGCCGCGTTGATGCGGACGACCCACAAACGCCGGAAATCGCGCTTCTTGCGGCGCCGGCCGACGAAGGCGTACTTGAGCGCCGTGTCGACCGACTCTTTCGCGGCGCGGTACAGCTTGCTCTTGTTGGCGTAATAGCCCTTCGCCAGTCCAAGCAGCTTCTTGCGCTTGGCGCGGCGGACCGTTCCTCGTTTGACACGCGGCATGCTCTTGTCCTCGGTAATGCTGAATTCGGAATTCGGAATTCAGAACTCGTTATTTGTACGGCAGCATCCGCGCCAGCTTCGGCACGTCCACCGCCGCCACCGTCGTCGTTCCCTTGAGGCCGCGCTTGCGCTTCCTCGTCTTGCTGCTCAGGATGTGCTGCTTGAAGGCCTTGCCCCGCAGAAACTTCCCGTTCTTCGTCCGCTTGAAGCGCTTCGCCGCGCCGCGGTGTGTCTTCAGTTTGATCTTCTTCGCTTTTTTCGCCATCTTGTCCTACGGTTCAAGCGCAGAGCCCGCTGAGCCCGCAGACAGGGTGACTCTGCGTGTGTTGCGTTCTCCGCGGTTCCTTCTTACTTTGTTGCGACAGCCGTTGCCGCGCTCGCGGCGGCCTTCGTCTTCCCGCCGCCGCTCTGCGGACGCCGCGTGAGGATGGTGTGCATCTGATTGCCTTCCATCCGCGGCATCGTCTCCGCGAGCGCCACGTCCGCCAGCTCCCCGATCAGCCGCTCGAGAATTCTGCGCCCGATCTCGGGGTGCGCCATCTCGCGGCCCCGGAAGAAGATCGTCGCCTTGACCTTGTCCCCGTCGTCCAGGAAGCGCTCGATGTGCTTCTTCTTGAACTGGTAGTCGTGCTCGTCGACCTTCGGGCGGAACTTGATCTCTTTGACCTCGATCACCTTCTGGTGCTTCCGAGCCTCGCGCGCGCGCTTCTGCTCCTGGTACTGGTATTTCCCGAAATCCATGATGCGGCAGACCGGCGGCACGGCCGTCGGCGAGATCTCGACCAGGTCGAGCCCCTTCTGCTTGGCGATCGCCAGGGCCTGCGGCGGCGGCATGATGCCGAGCTGCGCGCCCGTGTCGTCGATGACCCGGATTTCCCGGACCCGGATGCGTTCGTTTACCCGCGTGCGATCGTCTCGGCGGGGACTTCTATCGAAAGCTATAAGGCCTCCTTACATGTTCCGCTGTCGGCACTCGGCCGCCAGCTCTCAGCTACAACCCGCTCGCCGCTGAAAGCCGAGAGCCGTCAGCTGGAAGCTTCCCCTTGCGCGCGATTTCCTCACGCGCAGACGCGATAAACGCGTCAATCGAGCTCGCGCCCTGATCGCCGCCGGTGCGCGTCCGCACCGAAACCGTGCCTTCAGTGCTCTCGCGGTCGCCGAGGACCAGCATGTAGGGCACTTTCTGCAGCTGGGCCTCCCGGATCTTATATCCAATCTTTTCCTGCCGCTCATCGAGGTCGATCCGGAAGCCGGCCCCCCTGAGCCGGTCCCTTACAGACGCGGCGTAGGGCAGGTGGCGGTCGGCGATCGGCAGCACGACCGCCTGGATCGGCGCGAGCCAGAGCGGAAACGCCCCGGTGTAGTGCTCGATCAGGATCGCGATGAAGCGTTCGAAGCTCCCGAGAATCGCCCGGTGGATGACCACCGGCCGATGCTCGGCGTTGTCCGCCCCGATGTACTTCAGATCGAAGTTCTCCGGCTGCATGTAGTCGAGCTGGATCGTGGCGCACTGCCACTTCCGGCCGATCGCATCGGTCACGTCGAAGTCGATCTTCGGCCCGTAGAACGCGCCGTCCTTCGCGTTCACGTCGTACGCCATGCCGCTGCGCTCGAGCGCGGCCTCGAGCTGCGTCTCGGCATGGTCCCAGGTGGCGGCCTCGCCCATATGCTCGTCTGGCATCGTCGACAGCTTGGCCGTGAAGGGCAGGCCGAAATCGCCGTACACACGCTGGACCAGCCGGATCAGCCGCTCGACCTCGTCGCCGATCTGCCCGGGCGTGACGAAGCAGTGTGCATCGTCCTGCGAGAACTGGCGGACGCGGGTCAGCCCCGAGAGCACACCGGAGGCTTCGTTGCGATGCAGCGGCGTCTGCTCGTGAAACCGCACCGGGAGATCGCGATAGCTGTGTGTCTGGCTCGCGAAGGTGAGGAAGTGGCCGGGGCAGTTCATCGGCTTCATGCTCATCGTCTCGCCTTCCGATTCGATGAGGAACATGTTGTCCCGATAATGCTTCCAGTGCCCGGATCGCTCCCACAGCGCCTTGTTGTAGACGAGCGGCGTCTTCACCTCGACGTAGCCGGCGGGGAACAGCACCTCGCGCATGTAGTTGGCGAGCGTGTTGTACAGCGTGGTGCCCTTGTCGAGCCAGAACGCGGCGCCCGGCGCCCACGGGTGGAACGTGAACAGGCCGAGCTCGCGCCCCAGCTTGCGATGGTCGCGCTTCTTCGCTTCCTCGAGCTGCGTGAGGTGCGCCTTCAGCTCCTTCTCGGAGAGGAATGCGGTCCCGTAGACACGCTGCATCGGCTGGTTGCGCGCGTCGCCCTTCCAGTACGCGTTCGACGTGGCGGTCAGCGTGAACGCCCTCAGCTTGCCGGTGGTCGGCACGTGCGGGCCCACGCAGAAATCGATGAAGGTGTCCTTGTCCTTGATGGTGTAGCAGGAGACCTCGGTCTGGCCCTCGGTCTTCTCGTCGATGAGCTGCACCTTCAGCGGCTCACCGCGCTTCTCGAAAAACGCCTTCGCCTCGTCGCGCGGCCACATCTGACGCTCGTAGACGAGATCCTGCGAGGCCAGATCCTTCATCTTCGCCTCGATCGCCTCGAGATCCTCGGGCACGAACGGTCGCGGGACGACGAAGTCGTAGAAAAAGCCTTCGTCGGTGGCGGGACCGATGCCGCACTGCACGCCTGAGAACATGTGGGTCACGGCGGCGGCCAGGAGATGCGCGGTGCTGTGGCGGACCAGGGCCAGCGCCTCGGGGCTCCGGTCGGTGACGATCCGGACCGAGGCGTCGGCGTCGAGGGGATAGGCCAGGTCGACCAGCCGGCCGTCCACCATCCCGGCCAGTGCCGCCTTGGCGAGGTTCGGAGAGATCTCTTCCGCCACGGCGCGCACGAGCGTCCCGGCCGGCACACGACGTACCGAGCCATCCGGAAGGGTGATTGTGACCTGACTCATTCGGGGATTGCGAAGAGCGTGGTAGGCACGGGTGGACTCGAACCACCGACCTCCTGCGTGTCAAGCAGGCGCTCTAACCTCTGAGCTACGCGCCTACATCTCGAAAATACAGATTTAGACGAACGGTCAGTATAGCAGACCCGGTTCACGCGGCTGTCTTCTCGCTGAGCCGTTCGATCGCCTTCTCGAGAATCGGATCGGTAGTGGGCGCCGGGGCGCCGAATTCCACGTCGGGTTCGTCCACGACGACTGTGGGCTCCAGCCCCTTTTCGTGCAGCGGATCGCCTTTCGGCGTGAGGTAGCGGGTCGTCGACAGCCAGAGACCGGCGCCGTCCGGCAGCCGGACCAGCTTCTGCGACGCCGCGCGGCCGATCGTGTGTTCGCCAATCAGGTCGGCCCGCTTGTTCCCGACCAGCGCGGAGGCGAAGACCTCGGAGGCGCCCGATGTGCCGGTGTCGACGAGCACCACGGTCGGCAGGGTGACCGCGCCGTCGCCGGACGCTGCAGCAATTGTTTCACGTGCGCCGCCCTTGGCCTCGCGGATCGCGAGCGTGCCGGTGCCGACAAACAGGCGCGCGATGGCGAGCCCCTCGTCGATCGTCCCGTTCGAGGCGCGGCGCACGTCGACCACGAGCTTCGAGGCGCCGGTCTTGGTCAGCTCGGCGACCTGCGATTTCACCTGGGCCGCGGTCGTCGGGCCGATCGCGGCCACGCGGACGTAGCCGATGCCGGTGCCCGCCATCCGGCCGCTGACGACGGAGGGGGGCTCGGGCTCGCGGGTGAGCTCGATGACGTGCGGGTCGTTCGCGTTGCCGCGGATGATCGTGATGGAGACCTTCGAGCCTGGCGCGCCGCGCAGCGCGCGGACGCCTTCCCACACCGACATGTCGCGCGTCGGCTTGTCGTTAATCGCGCGGATATAGTCGCCGGTGCGCAGGCCGGCCTTCGCCGCCGGCGAGTTGTCGCGCGGCGCGATCACGCGGAGATAGTACTGGCGCGTCAGCTCGAGGCCGACGCCGCCGGCCGGCAGCGCCGCGCCGCTCTCCACCTGCTTCACCTGCGCGGCCGTCAGGTACGCGCTGTCGGCGTCGAGCGCGTCGGCAAGACCGTGCATCGCGCCGCGCATCACCTTGTCGATGTCGGCTTCCTCGACGTAGTTGCTCGAGATCAGGCTCACCACATCGTCGAAAATCTTGAGGTGCTGATACGTGTCCTCGCGCGCCATTACCCGGCCGAGAAATCCGCCCACGATCGCGAACGCGATGACGGGCGCGGAGATGGACATCACGATCATGCGAGTGCGCGAGCTCATAACACCTCGGGGCTGGAACTCATTTATCGCTCACGTTTCTTCAACCATTGTAAAGGATCGACCGGGCGACCGTCGACGCGCAGCTCGAAGTAAATGCCCTCGGAGCCCGACGGGATGGGCCCCACCGTGCCGACGGGGTGACCGCGATCCACCCGCTCGCCCTTCTTGACGCCAATGTCCAGCAAATCGCCGTATAAGCTGAACGTCTGTGCCCCGTGATCCAGAATCACCAGATTTCCAAAACCGGCGAACGTTCCCGCAAACGCGACCGTGCCGTCGTGGACGGCCAGGGCGTCGGCGCCGTCCCGGGCGCCGATTTCGATGCCGTTTGCGGCCGAGCCGCGCCCGAAGTGCCGCTGCACGGCTCCGTCCACCGGCCATTCGAGCGCGCCGCGAAACGGCCGCAGCGGCAGCGCCGCTTCGGTGGCGGCGGCGCCGTTGGCCAGCTCGCGCAAGGCGGCTTGCAGCTTCTGCTGGGCCCCCTGCAGCTCGCCCGTCAGCTGCGCGTTCAGATCTCGCCGTCTGTCGATGTCGCGGATGAGGTCGGCGCGCGCTTGCGCGGCGCGTTGCGCCGCGGCGGCCGCCTTCGACGCCGCGGCGCGCAGCGTCCCCAGCTGGACGCGGCGGTCTTCGAGCGTCCTGCGCGCGGTCTCGAGCTGGGCGAGCGTTCGCGCGTGCGTCTCGACGCGCTCGCGATCCAGTTTGGCGAGCGCGCCGACCGTGCGGGTCGCCTGGCCCAGATGCCGCAGGTCCGGCGTCGAGAGCAGGAGGCGCAGGTAGCGCGCCTGCCCGAGCTTGTAGATTTCGACGATGCGTGCCTTCAGCTCCGGCAGGTCTGCGCGCGCGGACTGCTGCAGCGCGTCCATTCGCGCGCGGGTCTGGTCGAGCTCGGCCTGCACTGCGGCGGCGTCGGCATCGACGTGCTTCAGCTCTTCGGCTTTCAGCTCGCGTTCGACCTCGAACTTGCGCAGATCGCCGAGCAGCGTGCGCTCCTCCGACGCGAGGCGATCGGCCTCGCGCTGCAGCGCGTGCAACCGCTCGGTCGCGCGCCGCGCGAGCGCCTCCGTCCGCACGCGCTCGGGCGTCTGTGCGAGCGCGATCGACGCGACCAGGATCGCGGGAGCCGCCAATCCCAGGATCGCGGGAGCCGCCAATCGCAGGATCGCGGGAGCCGCYAATCGCAGGATCGCGGCAGCCGCCAATCCGCAATCCGCAATCCGCAATCCGCAATTAGAAGATCGGCTTGCCATCGATATCACCGGGTATCGGCACGCCGAAATACTTCAACACCGTCGGCGCGATATCCATGATGTCCGCACGGTCGCCCGCGAGCGGGCGGCTCGAGATCAGCGTGCCGGACGTCTGCTTGTAGTCGTAGGACCCGTGGTCGCCCGACCACTTCTTCATGTTGGGGTACACGATCCCGGGCGGCGATCCCCCGAGCGTGGACTGCCACGAGACGCGGTAGCCTTCGGCCAGGCCGACCTGCAGCTCCGACGCATTCTGCAGGAAGGGTCCTCTGTAGATCTCGTCTCGTTTGTACACCGCGTCGACGATCCGCGCCTTCGTCTTCGGGTCGGTCATCGTGAGCAGCCGGCCCGCGAGCGCGTTCTGCACGGCGTCGGAATCGGCCGGCGAGACGATGCCGTGTCCCTCGCGTCCCTGGAGGTTGATGTAGATCTGGCCCAGGCCCATCGCGTAGGCCTTCGTGCGCGTCCAGTCGACGTTTTCCCAGAACGTGCCGCCACCGCCAAAGAGATCCTGCAGGGTCTTGTCGCCCGGCTGCCGGCCCTCGATCGCCATGAATCCTTCCTGGGCGAGCCAGGTGTTCAAATTGACCGACTGGCGGAACGAATGGAAGCCGTGGTCGGAGACGATCAGAATCGGGGTCGCCGCGTCGACGCGCGCCATCACCTCGCCGATGAAGTCGTCGCACTTCCGGTAGACGCGCTCGATCGCGTCGCCGTACTTCGCCGCGATCGCGTGGTCGTACATCGGGTGCGCCGGATCGATGAGCCGCCACATCATGTGCTGCACGCGGTCGGTCGATTCGATGACGCCGACGAGGAGATCCCACTGCCTCGTGTCGATGCGCTGCAGAATCACCTGCGCGCGGTCGTCGAAAGCGCGGTAGAGATCGTCCATGAAGACCCGCTCGTCGATGCGGTCCTCGTTGAGCGGCCAGGTCGCTTCCGCCCAGCCGAGCGTGCGGTACGGCCCGAGCCGCTCGTAGATGTCGGCGGAGAGCGAGCCGGGCGACGACATCGCCGCCGGGGGACTGTCCGGCCGCCAGTTGACGGGCGAGATGTAGAGCTGCAGCTCCGGGCCCGCGCCGATCAGATAGATCTGCGCCATTCCGTGGACGCGGAGGAGCAGGTTGATCGTGAAGTCGAGGTTGATCCACTTGCTCCACTGCTTCTCGGCGAGGTGGATCGTGCTGTCGCCGATATCGATGGTGGCCGACTTGGCGGCCTTGTTCCAGTGGACCGTGACCGGCAGCCGGACGTCCTCGCGCGCCTCGAGCTCGGCGATCGTCATCTTGTCGAGATCGGACGCGGCCGCCGCCGGCGCTTTCGCCCGCAGCTCGCGGAGCTGCTGCTTGACGATCGGGTTCGGCGGACCCACGAGCTCGGTGTGCGCCACATCGGCGTCGAACACGAGCCGCTTCAGGATGCCTCCGAACTCGGTGTTGCCTTCCTCGTAGCGGCTGAGATCGGTCCCGAAGTAATAGAACGTCCCCATCGTCCGCCGGATGTCGGGGAGCGGCAGGCCCGACAGTAGCTCGCCGTTGGGCACGTCTTCCGGCGGAAAGGTGACCGGGACGGTGAGCATGCTCGAACGCACGCCCGCGCGGCCGGCGGTGACCCAGAACGACGTGCCTCCCCGGATCGACTGGACGACCGGCTTCGACACGGGAATGTAGTTCAGGACGAAACGCGGCGGCTCGAAGTGGACCATGCCGAGATCGGGCAGGTACGACGTCGTGTCGCGGATGAGGAAGTCGTAGATGTTGTGCTTCCCCGCGTTCATGCCGGTCGCGAACGACGCCCACGCGGTCGGCGACTCGGGCGAATGCGTGGTGCCGAGCGGACGGACGCCGCTGCCGCGCGCCGCCAGCTTTTTCATGTTCGGCAGCTTGCCTTCGTCCATCCATTTCTGCACGAGGCGCGGATCCATGCCGTCGAAGCCCAGGATCACGAGCTTCTGCTGAAACTTCCGGGGCGGTCGGCGCGGGCCGCAGCCGGCCACCACGCCAAGACTGACGACGAGCGAGGCGAGCAGGATGCGTGTCACAGGGTATGTGGAGAGAAGAAACTATACCTCGCCGAGTTGGTAAATTGGTAAGTTGGTGACGCAGGTGAATCAATGAGAGGGCGGGTCCTGGCAATCGACGTCGGCGCGCGGCGCGTGGGGCTGGCCATCAGCGACGCGTCGCGGACGCTGGCGCGCCCGCTCGAGGCGATCGCGGTCGCAGGCGACGCGGATGCCGTGGACCGCGTAGCGCGGCGGATCGAGGAGCTCGACGGCCAAGACGAGGGGATCGCGACCATCGTCGTCGGGCTGCCCACCGCCCTCGACGGGACGCCGACGCCGCAGACGACTCGGGTGCAGGCCTTCATCGCGTTGCTGAAGACGCGGACGTCGCTGCGGATCGCCACCGAGGACGAGCGGCTCACCAGCATCGAAGCGGAGAGCCGCCTCGCATTGCGCGAGCCTGACTGGCGCAAGCGCAAGAAACTGCTGGACGCGGCGTCCGCGGCCGTGTTTCTGCAGGATTTTCTGGACCGAACGTAGAACGAAGAACGGAGAGCGATGTCGTTCGACGTTCGGCGTTCGCCGTTCGTCGTTCGGCCGAACGGTATGAAGAAGTTTCTGGGCGCTCTGTTGTTGTTGCTGCTGGCGGGGGCTGGTGGGGCGGTTGGCCTGCAGTACGTGCGGGTCAACCGGCCGTATCGGGGATTCCAGGGCGCCGAGCAGTTCGTCGAGCTGCCTGCAGGCATCGGCAGCCTCCCCATCGGCGAGCGGCTCGTGCAGGCTGGCGTGATCAGAGATATGGCGACGTATCGCACCGCGCTGTGGATGAGCGCGCAGGGGCGCCACCTGAAAGCGGGCGACTACCGGTTCGATCGCGCGATGACGCCGTTCGAGGTCATCGACAAGATTGCACGCGGCGACGTGTTCGTGATCACGGTCACGTTTCCGGAGGGGCTGACGTTCGCCGAGATGGCGAAGATCTTCGAGTCGCACACGCTCGGGACAGCCGCAAGCTTCATGCACGCCGCGGGCGATCCGGCGCCGATTCGTGCGCTCGATCCGGCGGCGAAGGATCTCGAAGGCTACCTGTTCCCCGAAACCTACGCGCTGCCGCGCCATACCGACGCCGCCAGGCTGGTGCGCATGATGGTCGCGCGCTTCGAGAAAGTCTTCACGCCCGCCCTGCGCGAGATGGCCGCGGCGCGCCACCTCACGGTGCGGCAAATCGTCACGCTGGCGTCGATTGTGGAAAAGGAGACAGCGAAGGCGGACGAGCGTCGGCTGGTCGCCGCGGTGTACGCGACGCGGCTGCGCATCGGCATGCCGCTGCAGTGCGACCCGACCGTGATCTACGGGCTCGTGAAAGCCGGCCGCTACGACGGCAACATCCACAAGGCCGACCTCTCGTTCGACTCGCCGTACAACACCTACCGCTATCCCGGTCTCCCCCCCGGTCCCATCGCGTCACCCGGCCGCGCCTCGCTCGAGGCGGCGGTGCGCCCGGCGGACGCCGACTTCCTGTACTTCGTCAGCCGAAACGACGGCTCGCACGAGTTCGCCCGCACGCTCGAGGAGCACAACCGCAACGTCCAGAAATATCAGGTCCAGTTTTTCCGCGATCGCCGTCAGCACCAGTAAGGGGCTGGCATGGGTGCGATCTCGTCCTGGCGCACGGCCTTATGGTTTCTTTGCGCAACAGCGTGTCACCGGGAAGGGTATGCTCCCGGCGGTCACCGGCTGAAAGGAGCATCCATGATGAAACGCTGGTCCTGCTTCGCGGCGCTGATCATTGCGGTCGTCCTCACAGGCCTCGCCCGCCCCGCCGCCCAGGTATCCGACAGGTGGCCGCACTGGGCTCAGAACCCGCAGCACACCGGGTTCCTGAGCGTCAAAGGCCAGGATCTCAACCAGATCGTCGCCAACATCGTGTACGACCCGCTCGTGCCAAAGGAACAGAGCCTCAACGGCGGCGATCTGCTGGCGCATTATCAGGTGCCGCTCGTCGACGGCAACGACGTCTACATGGAGTCGAAAGCCGGCAGCTACAGCAAGGGCTCGTACTCGACGCAATCGTGGCACCAGAACCGGTTCACGTGGGTCAAAAGCGTGCTGACGAAGGTGTGGACATTCGACAGCGACTGGGTGCCGCCCGGCTCGCAGAGCGACTTCTGGGAGCCGGTCTACCACGCCGTGCTCGCCAACGGGTTCGTCTACGATCCAGGGCTGGGCGGATCGATTTTCAAGCTGAACAAAGCCGACGGCTCTGTTGTCACGCGCATCAATCCGTTTGGCGTCATCGATCCGAACATCTTCACCGTGAGCCCGCTGACGGCGGACGCGTCGGGGAACGTGTATTACAACGTGCTGCGGCTGCAGGACGGCAATCAGATTTACGGGAAGGACGCCGTCGATTCGTGGCTCGTGAAGGTGGCGCCCGACGACAGCCTGCAGTTTGTCAGTTATACGACGCTGCTCGCCGGCCGCGTGCCTGCCGCGTCGGATCTCTGCTACGGCACCTTCAGCACGGCTCTGCTGCCGTG
>JRHI01002286.1_pt1 | contig 13427 bp, 17 predicted proteins | sample 215371 | NCBI WGS metagenome assembly JRHI01 (sample SAMN02929681, study PRJNA255918) | sediment metagenome | biome: cave system; feature: Ice Cave; material: Sediment; isolation source: sediment from deep within a dark volcanic ice cave with no known source of... ...
TTCCAGAACCGCTCGAACCCGCCGGTCCACTCGTGAACCGGTCGTAGCCCGCGGGCGTCAAGGCCGTACAGGCGCTGCTTGCCTGCCTTGCGGTCCCGCACCAACCCGACCTCCCGGAGCACCCGCAGGTGTTTGGACGCCCCCGGCTGGGCCATTCCCAGCTCCTGGGCCAACTCGGTCACCGGCCGCTCACCCGCCCGCAGCAGCACCAGGATCTCCCGGCGCTGCGGCTCGGCGATCGCGTTGAAGACGTCCGACGTCGTCGCTGCTCGTGCCATGGGCGCCATCATATGCCGATATCGGCATGCGTCAAGCCGGAGGAATCAGGCGGGTCTTGTCAGATGTCGCGTGCGATCACCATCACTTCGTGCTGAGACTTGGTGAGCTTGCCGCCCGGCACCACGCGACCGAACTGTGCCTGGGCGGTCTTCCGCTCTCGTTCGACTTCAGCGATCCACTTCGCGACGGTGGCGACGGCTTCGCCTTCGTCCAGGAGCGCTCGATACCGCTCGAGTCTCTCGTCGCACCTGATCTGTTCCCGAAGCGCGGCTTGCCGATCTTCTGTCTCGGTGTCGAGCTCGTCGGAACCGGCGAGGACTTCGCAGGTGTGGTCGAGGTGCTCCTCGTCGAACAGCGAGGCGAGCCATCCGCCGAGTCCGGGCACGATCGCGTTCTCGCGGTTTGCGGCGTCTCAAACGCTTCGATGCTGATGAGCGGTTCGTGGACCTGCTGCTCCGACCAGACCCACTCCGAGGTGCCGTTCCACCGCATCTTCGTCTCGTGGCCGAGCGCGACATCCTCGACGTCGATGAGGACTTCTACTCGGTGCTCTCGTCGGCCAGAAGGCCGACCAGCGAGTACATGAACGCCCACGCAATCAGCTTCCGCATGATCAGAACTCCATGGTCTCGGGTCGCCTCGCGACCGTGCTTGCTCGCGGCCGTTCCAGCCGGCGGGGGGGAGACAACTACGGTTTGCGCGATGAGTTTCGCCTGTTCGTGCAGTCTGTGGAGCTATGGAAGCAAAGAATCTCGCTGAAGTAGAGGGCCTGCCGCTCATCGAGTGGTCCCGGGTCGACACCGAACTCAAGGAGCGGCTCGACGACTGGGACCCCGGAGCGCGGGACCGCCCGACGTGCTGGTTGACCACGATCAATGCCGATGGAAGTCCCCACGTGACGAGCGTCGGTGCGCTGTGGCACGCGGGTTCGTTTTGGTTCCAGACCGGCGAACGCACGCGCAAGGCACGGAACGTCGCTCGGAACGGGCGCTGCTCGATGAGCGTTGCCACGCGTGGACTCGACGTCGTGGTTGAGGGAGAGGCACACCGCGTCACCGACCCGAGGCTGGTGTCCGAGGCGGCATCGTTGTGGGCGCACGGCGGATGGCCGGCCCGGGTCGACGAGTCCGGAACGGCGATCACGGCGGATTTCAACGCGCCATCGGTTGGCCCGCCGCCGTGGTTCGTCTACCAACTCGCACCGCGCGCGGCAACGGCACTCAGTGCCGTCGAACCCTATGGTTCAACCCGCTGGCGGTTCTGAGCTCGCGCATTTGGGTACGCGCCGACGCTGCGCCCGTGACGAGCAAAGTCCGCCAGGTGACCTACTTGGCATCGAGTGCAGCGAAAAGTCATCCGCGTGGTCGCGATCCTCACCGGCCGCGGTCTTGGCTATGTGCCGGTCGGTAGTCGGTCGCTCGGAAGCACCCATGGATGTGGTCGTTGACCACGCCGACGTTCTGCATGAACGCGTACACACTCGTGGGCCCAACGAATCGGTACCCCTGAGACTTCAACTGCTTGGCGAACGCTTGGGCCTGCGGCGTGGACGCGGGGATGTCCGCGAGAGACCGCGGTGCACGCGTGCGGGTGATTTCATAGGACTTGCCGAGCGCGACAAGGCTCGGCGACGCGGACCTCATCGCCTGCGCGTTGTCGATCGTTGCCTCGATCTTGGCGCGGTTGCGGATGACCAACGGGTCCTGCAGCATCCGGTCGACGTCCCGATCCGTCATTGCCGCGACCTTGGCGATGTCGAAGCCGTGGAAGGCCCTTCGGAACGCGTCCCGCTTGCCGAACACGATTGACCAGCTGAGCCCGACCTCGAAGACGCCCAGGGTCAGCGCCTCGAACATCGCCGACTCGTCGTAGGTGCGCGTACCCCAGACCTCGTCGTGGTACCGGCCGAGCGCGGTGTCGGTCGCTCCGGCCCAGGAACAGCGTGGCTTCCCGTCGTGACCGATGATCACGTCGTTGCCCATGGCGTCCTCCTGCACCTCACTCCGCCAGGCGTCGGCGATCCCGCGCTCGAAGAGCGCTAGGGCGGGGGCCACTACCCCGACGTCTCGTTCCCCGCCAGGTTTGAAGCTAGCACCGCTTGCCCCCTTGTGAGTTGTGTGATAGGACTCACTGCTGGCGGCGCGGACGGGTTCGGTGCTCGTCGGGGCCGCGAACAAACAGGAGGTGTGAGATGACCGCTCACCCAAACGTCGTCCTGGTTCATGGCGCCTGGGCCGACGGCTCGTGTTGGCGCGGAGTCATTGAAGGTCTGCAGTCAGAGGGATACCGGGTCACCGCGCCGCAGTTCCCCCTCACCTCGCTGGCTGACGACGTCGCACGTCTGCGTCAAGTCCTCGCGCGGCAGACCGGGCCGACGATCATCGCCGGCCATTCCTACGGCGGCCAGATCATCACCGCCCTCGGCGCCGACGCTCCAGGCGTCGTCGGCCTGGTGTATATCGCAGCGTTTGCTCTCGACGAAGGCGAGTCGCTCGGCGCGCTGCTCGCACAGGGGCCCGTGCCGCCGGCGCTGGTCCACCAGTCCGTCGACGACCGTGGTTTCGTCTGGCTCGCAGAGGACGACTTCACCAATCATTTCGCGGCCGATGTCGACCCGGTCACGTCGAAGGTCATGTTCGCGGTGCAACAGCCGCTCGCGTCCAACACCTTCAGCGACGCAATGGGTGTTCCGGCCTGGCGCTCGCTGCCTTCGTGGTATCTGATCGCGACTGAGGACCAGGCCATCCCACCGCCAGCTCAGCAGATGTTCGCCCAGCGGATGGGGGCAACGACGATCGACGTGCCATCCAGCCATGTCGCCATGGTCTCGCATCCCAAAGACGTCATCCGGCTCACGGAGATAGCCGCCGACGCTCTTGCTACCAACCGCTGAAGCCACCACGCCGGGTTCGCCGCCGCCTCGCTGCAGCACCTCGGATGAGTTCTTTCACGCCACCCATCCGGTAGTGTGACGAGTGTGTTGAACCGGGAGTACCAAGGGCAGAACTGCTCCATAGCGCGTGCCCTCGAGCTTGTGGGCGAGCGGTGGACCCTCCTGATCATTCGGGACGCCTTCCTGGGTCTTCGACGGTTCGACGAGTTCCAGGAGAGCCTCGGCATCTCCCGCAACGTCCTCACCGATCGCCTCAACAGACTGGTCGAAGAGGGGATCTTCGAGGCCATCCCTTACGGCACTCGGCAAGATCGCTACGACTACCAGCTCACGCGCATGGGGCTTGACCTCCACGTCGCCCTGGTCGGTCTCAGGCAATGGGGGGACAAGTACTTGTGCGACAAACCACCGACGCTGGCGCGACGCAAGCGCGATCGCAGGCCCCTCGTCGCCGCTCTCGTCCCGAAGGGCACCACCACGGTGCCGATAGGCGAGGCCGAGTTCGTCGCCGGCCCTGGCCGTGATCCGAACGCCCCCACCTGGCGCCTACTTGCGCGCCGGTCCTAACGCGACATAGCTCCCTCGTTGGCGGCGCGGAGTATGCGGCGGGGAGTAGTTCCGGGAGTGATTCCGGGAGTCGTCGAGCGCGGGATGGTCAGGACGCGACGCGGTAGCGGACGTAAACCACACCATTGCTGAACCGGCGCTCGTCGAGGAGCTCAAGGTCACCGCGCGTGTCGCGAGGAAGCGACGACTTGCCCGCGCCGATGAATACAGGATGGATGAACAACTGACACTCATCGACGAGGCCGGCCCCGAACGCGTGCGCGGCGAGGTTCGGGCCTCCCACGGTGAGATCTTTGGCCGCGGAAGCCTTCAAGTCACGGATCGCGTCGGGGTCGAAGTTGCGCTCGAGCTGCGTCTTGGCGGTCGACACCTCATGCAGGGCCGTGGAATAGACGACCTTGTTCGCAGCCTGCCAGACCTGGGCGAAGTCGCTCATGAGTTCTGACTGCGCGGCCACGGCGGGGTCGGTCTCCCAGACGGCCATCGTCTCGTACATACGGCGGCCGTAGAGATAGGTGCCGGCGGAGCGCACGAGGTCAGTGATGAACGCGAAGACCTCGTCGTTGGGCGCGGTCCAGTCGAAATTGCCGTGCGAGTCTTCGATGAACCCGTCAAGGGAGACGTTCGCGATGTAGATCAGCTTGGACATGCCGCTGCACCTGCTCGGGGAAAATCACCTTGAGCTCGACGACATTGTCGTCGCGCGCGCAGACGGAGTGATGATACGCGACGTGGGAGTCGACGGGCGTTCCACCAACACCGCGGTTCGGCGCTGCGTCATGCACAGAGCTGCACTGCGCCTTCGAAGACCGGTGGAGCGAGCGAGCGCGTCCCCCTCCGACACGTTGTAGTCCGCTGAGGTCGGAAGAGTCTCATCCAAGAGTTCCGACCGATGGACTGGGCTCAGTTCGGGGGAGCCGGTGACGATCGCGGTTCGGGCGTGTCCTTGTTGAGCGGTGGCACGACCGTCGCAGGTCAGGCGTACCAGTCGACGAGGACCGCAGGCGGCGGCGCGTCTGACGGTGCGCTGAGGTCGACGCCGGTCAAGTCGAGAATCCGACCGCGGAACCACGTTATGAAATCGGAGTGTTGGTCGCGAGGTCGGCGAACGCCTTCTCCACATCGCCCTCGAACCACACGAGCATGAAGCTCCCCATGGGGGTCTCCTGCAGCGCCCACGTCTCCCGGGTGGTATCGGCGCGCGCGTGGTGCGCTTTGAACTCGGGCCGCCGAGCCCCCATTGTCTCGGCCGCGAACGCGCGGGCGTCCTCCTCCTTGCCTGCCTGGATCGGAAACATCCCGTTGAACACGCCCACGTCCGCCTCCTCTGGCGTCGAGCCCGTCCGGAGGGTACACGAGGCTCGGGATCGGCACCCCGACTCCCGCGCCGCGATTCGTACCTTGAGCACAAGACCGTGCCGGAGGGAGTGCACCGAGGGCGCGACTCACCACACCGTCGGCACCGAACGACGGTTACGCGTTCGCGCGCGTGGCCGACACGACGTCCCATAACGCACCGGACTCGATCGCGAGGTTTTCAAGGTGCCGCTCGAGCTCGGGGACAACACAGCTAGCGCTTCGGTCACGAACGGACGCCGTCCATCAACGTGCCGGCCATCCGAGCGCGTCGAAGACGGCCACGGGGTCGAGGTAGTCGCGCCAGTGAGTGACCTTGCGATCGGTGATCGTGAGTACCGAGATGTACCGGTTGGTGTATGGGGCCCCGGTCGAAACGACTCGGCCTTCGGAGGCGTACTCGAGCACCACGACGCCGGTCTTGATGTCGTGATGGACCGCGAGGTCGTGACATCGGTCGAGGACGATCATGGTGCCGTAAGGGCGGTAGAGCTCGGCGACGGCCGTGCGGCCCTCGACGCGCCTTGGGTAGCCGGGCGTCGTGATGATGAAGTCGAAGATGACCTTTTCGGCGAGCAGGTCGAAGAAGTGCCCACCATCGGCAATGCCATCGAGGCCCTTCTCGATGATGCGAAAGAACGGGTCGAGCGCCGTGAAGTCGTCGAGGTCGGTGATCGTCGTCATGATGGGCCCCGTCTATGTCCACGCCTGCGCGGTCCGCCGGGCGAAGTCAACGAACTTGATCGGCGGCGCTCCAGTGAGCTTCGGGACGCTGTCGTTAGGCCGGGAGCCCATTCCGGAGGCGATGGTCTCTGTCAACATCCGCACCATCTCGCCGTACTCGGCGTGCACGCCGGCCGCCACACTGCCCTGGATCCACACGTCGCGGTCGATGTCGTTGTGCTTCACCGGTTTCCCGTGCGCGTCATCGATGTCAGGTCGAGGTGGGCGCGAATGCCCAAAGCGTGCCTGCACCGTCGACGTAGAGGTGACCGTTGGCTGGGGTGAGGTCGACGTCGAGGCTCACCGGTGGCGTGGTACCGAGTAGTGATCCGTCCTCGATGCTGCGGACATCGATCACGTATGGGTGTGCGACGAAGACGAGCGCGCCGCCGATCGCGAGCCGCTGGGTTCCGGCCGCGCTGGGCCCCGCGCCGGGGGCACGCCACCGCAACGCGCCGGTGATCGCGTCGCGGGCGATCAGATCGCCCGCTCCTAGCGTGAGTGCCACGGTGTCGGTGACCGCGACGATCCCTTCGCCGGACGCGCTCCACACGACCTGTCCGGTGTCGGGGTGCATCGCCACGGGACCCGCATACATCAGCCCATTGGCCACGTGCAGATCGCTGAGGTGGTTCGGCACGCGGATGCTCGACTGTCGGGTGCCGTCCGCTTCTCGATAGCCGGTCAAGAAGTGGACGAACGTGTCGGGCGGGTTCGTCAGCGTCACATTCGACGCTGCGTAGATGGTGCGGCCGGGGTCGGCGACGAGTCCGCCAAGCGCGCCAGGCGGGTTTGCGCTCCACGCGACGTGACCTCCGGTGTCGATAGCTGACACCGTGCTGCCAGCTCGGCTATCCACGCCGATGAACAGAGTTGGGCCGTCGAGGACCACGTTCTCGGTGAGGATCGCGAAGTCGTTCCCCGCACCCGGTGGCGTGACTCCCCAACGCAGACCGCCGCCCGCCGCGTCGAATCCGAGGATCTCGTCCGGTTGGGACGGTCGACTCAGCACGACGTACGCAAGGCCGTTGCCGATGGCCAAGAACTGCGCCGCGTTGATCTGGTTGATGACGACCGACCACCGTTGCGCGCCGCTGGTCGCGTCGAGCGCCCGCAACGTGACCGTGAGCGGAGGGTTGCTGCCGTAGCCGTCCGCGACGTAGACCAGACCACCCGCTTCGAGTGGGGGCAGACAAACACAGCTTGCGCTCCACGCGGTGGTGAAGTGGGCGCCCGACGACACCGTGAACGTGGCTTCGGACGGGTTGGCGCTCGTGTGCCCCGGCCCGGCGAACTCCTGCGCCCAGTCGCACCCCGCGCACGACAGCGCCAGCACCAGCGCAACCACGACCACACGGACGCCTCCGCGCACCTGACGAGCGTCGCCCAGCGAAGCGGGCGAGTCAAGCGCCGACGCGCGCCGGGCCGTCGTGTCGGGACCACCGGCACAGCACAGATGTTCTGTGGCCGCGTCCCACAGGGCATCAACGTCGATGTCCGTGAGATACGCAGCGATCCTGTCGAACCTGCGGCACCGGAGGTCAGTCGGCCCGCATCGGCGCACGTTCTCGTGGCTGGCGCCTTGTCCGCTGAGTGTCCGAGACGGAGGCAGGAGTGCCGCGTTCGTGCCTTAGGTCCGTTCGTGGTCGCGCCCAGCTGGGACGGACTGACCAGGCCGTGGCTCGTCGCCGCGCGTCATTGCATGAGACCGGTGCCGGGAATGAGCGGAAGGTCGAGCGCCGACAGCAAGCCCGGCGGTGCCGCGCACACTGCGGGGATCGCGTTGACGAGGCGCGCTGCGGTACCCACGAGCCCGCCGGTGTTGTGGTCGCCGTCGGCTCCCATCATCTGCAGGTCGCACGTGTAGCTCGGACTGCCGGTTACGACGACGCGGTAACCGCCGTGCCCCTGGGGCTGCGGCCACTCGGGCGCGATCGAGTCGTCGAGGCGGGTGACGTGCTCGACCACGATCTTCGGCTCGCCACCTACGATCCCCTGTACCTCGAAGCGCAGCGCGGCGGTCGTACCGGCCTCCACGACCCCGAACCCGAGATCGAGACGCCGCGTTGCAGGAAGCCGATCATACGTCTCGCGCACCTCCTCCACCTCGACGCCCAGCCCGGCGGCGAGAACCTTGATGACACCGCCCCACGCGAATGACAGCACACCGGAGATGAGCAACATCGGAGTTGCGTCGAGCGGTTGCCCGAAGCCCATCGTGTCGAACAGCACGGTTGGCTGCGCGTACGTCGCGTAGTTGAGGATCTCCATGACGCGCAGGGTGTTGATGTACTCGCAGGTGCCAGTCAGCACGAGTGGCAGGAGGTCGTTCGCCCAGCCGGGGTCGATCCCCGATGTAAAGCACGACACGCCGGCGGCCGCGCACGCTTGCTCGAGCGGCTGGCGGAGGTCGGGTTCGACGTGCGGCGGGAAGATCAGCGGCACGACGGAGCTCGACACGACGTTCTTGCCCGAGCGAAGGATGCGGGCAGTGTCCGCGATCGCCTCGGCCGGGCGTAGGTCGCCCGTCGCCGTGTAACAGACGCAGTCGGCGTCGAGCGCGAGGAGCGTGCCTACGTCGGTAGTCGCGACGACACCCAGCGGCCCGATGCCGGCGAGCTCCCCCGCGTCGCGACCGGCCTTGTCTTCGCTGTGCACCCACAACCCGACGAGCTCGAGCTCGGGATGCCGGGCGATGAGTCGCAGCGCGTGACGCCCGACGTTGCCCGTGCTCCACTGGATCACCCGACGGGTCACGGCAGCCCCTCTCGTGCGGTTCGGCGGCCGCACGCTATAGCCGTCTGGCCCGCGAAGCAGCGAGATCCCGCGCGCGCCCGACGTCCGTGTGCGAACCCGTGCGGGCGTGGGGAAACCGCATGTCGCTCGGGACGAGCAGGCTGCAGCGACAGCGCTTATCGTGGCCTGCGTCGCACAAGGGGAGCTCAACGTGAGGGCCGCACCCGAGCTGAAGATCCACCGGTCCCTTACGAGAGCACTGAAGCTCTTCGACGCCGACCGGTTGCGTTGGCTGGATGAAGCCGCGTCGGTCGGGCCCCTCGTCGCTTTGAGGATGGGTCCGGTCAAGACGTGGGTGGTCACGGATCCCGCCGCGGCCCGCAGCATGCTCGTCGCCGATACTGCCTCCTGGACCAGACCGCCCGCGTTACGCGTCCCCATCCGCGTCGGAGTCGGTGAGAACCTGTTCACGCAAGGTGAGGAGGCGTGGGCGCAACTGCAGCCTTCTGTCGCCCCCGCCTTCCGCAAGACGGCGCTCGAAGCGCGCCTGGCCGACCTCGACGTGCTCGTCGACGACGAGGTACGAGCGTTGCCGCACAACACGACGATCGACCTCGACCTCGCGATGGGCCGCATCGCGCTGCGCCTCGCCGCATGGGTGCTCCTCGGCGAACACCTTGACGGGACACGAGCCGACGAGCTCGCGCATCATCAACGCGAGGTCGTCCGATGGGTCGGCGGACAGGTTGCCAAGCTGAGCAGCATCATCCCGGTTGCTCTCGGCACACGCGGACGAGCGATGAAGGACCATCGCGCGGTCCTCAGCGCGTACGCCGACGAAGTCATCGCACGGGCCAAGGGAGCAGGGCGGCCGGGTGACGGCGTTCTCGCGGCACTCCTCGACGCGCGACCGTCGGGCAAGCCACTCGCACGCGACCAGCTCCGTACGCATGTCCTGGGCCTCTTCCTAGCCGGCAACGAGACCACGGCTGCCGCGCTGTCGTGGGCACTCGTGCACGGTGCCGGCGCACCTGACGAATGGGCGAGGGTCCGCACCGACCCCCGTCACCACACGGTGCAGTTCATCAACGAGACGTTGCGTCTCACGCCCCCGGTTTGGGGCCTGCCACGAACACCGACCAAGGCGGGCGTCTCCCACCGCCGGCACGCTCACCACCCGAGTCCGACGCGGGCACGGGGCGACCGTGTACCTACGGGGCATTAACCGCGACCAGAGCACCTGGGATGATCCCTTGCGATTCAAACCCGCGCGACACGACTCCGCCGCCAAGGACCAGCACCGGGCGCTCCTGCCGTTCGGACTCGGCCCCAGGGGCTGCATCGGCCAACACCTCGCCATGGCCGAGATGATCGCCGTGCTTCCCGCACTCGCACGACACGGAAACATCACGATCAGCGGAATCGTCGCCGAAGATCCCAGCTTTGCGCTTCGCGTCCGCGGCAGCCTCCGCGGCCGCTTCACTCCAACGCTGCGAAATGCCGAAACCGCGTCCCAAGAACGCGCCGGCCAGTAGCGCACGTCGCCCGACCAGGTCGACCCGCGTCTGGACCTGCGCGATGATCGCCCGCATTCTGCACCTAAGGGGGCGCCATGTCGGAGTTTCCGACTGTCACGCACGTTGCTCTGACCGTCACCGACTTGAGCCGCAGCGTTCCATGGTATGAGCGACTCTTCGGCGCGAAGCCGGTCCTCGATGAGGACACCGGTCCCTTCCGGCACGTCGTCTGGGTCGTGGGCGAGACCTTGGTCGGTCTCCATCAGTTTCCCGACGGTCAGACAGAGCCGTTCGACGAGCGACGCGTTGGACTCGACCATCTGGCGTTCGCATGCGTGGACCGACCCGACCTGCAGCAGTGGGAGTCGAGGCTGAATAAACTCGGCGTCGCCCACGGAGGCATCGTCGACGCCGCCTACGGTTCCGGTTTGTCGTTTCGCGATCCCGACAACATCGCGCTCGAGTTCTTTGCTCCGCCGAGCTGAGGCGCTCAGGCTCTCGTTGCGAGGAACTCGTCCGGCGAGAGGTAGAAGGGGTTTTCCAGGACCATCCCGCCGAGAAGCACCCTGGGGTGAGTCTTGAGCATGTCGACGACGATGCTCCCGCCGAACTGGTCGATGTCGTAAAAACACAGAATGACCTGGGGGTATCGCGGCGTGAAGCGATTGAGCTCGGATTCGTATCCGGCGAGCTCGTCGACCCCAGGTACGTCGCGCAATGACCACGTCATCTCGCCGGCCGACCGAGCGAAGTGGAAGCCATGGTTGCTCATGGCCTCGGCAACCGCGGTCTCCCAGAAGCTGATCATCCGTTCGGTGGAGAAATGTCCGTCGAGGAGATTAGGTGTCCGTCGACCGTTGCACCTCCAATTGGTGCGAGCTGATCGAGTCGGTGACGTTGACACCGGCGACCACCACTCCTGGATCGGTCTCATCAACGATGCAGGTGCATTTGTCGCCCGCCTCCAAACCCGCACGCAAGTAGGGGAACAGGATCTCGTCCCGCTCCGCCCGGCCGCGATAGAGGCCACAGATGTGGTCGCCGGTCTCGAACGACACATTCGGAATCCCGAACTCGAGGCTCGCGCCCATAGGTCCGCCTTCGATCAGGTGCCGGGCCGCGCCGTCGGGCATAGTCGTATGGACCTCGTCCACCGGCACGGCAATATCGCAACCATCCTTCAGCATTCGGCCCCGGTCAAGAGGCGGTTCCCCGGCCGGGGTCGCCCTCGCATGCTGCCCGCTGATGGCCAAGGTCTCTTTGGTCGCGGTCGCCGACGGGGCCCGGCAGGCTGGCGCTCGCGCGATGCATTGGGGATCGGCGCCCCTGACCTGCCCGCGATGTGGCTAGCCCGCGAGGCGAGTGTGCACCCAGTCCATGATTGCCCCGAGGTAGTCGGCCGGCGTCGACGGATCGGTGTTCGTGAGGCCGGGCTTGTTCGTCACCACATGTGTGGAGCAGTCGGGCGTCGCGTCGGCATCAACGCACACCGGTAGGTTTGCCGACAGACTCGTCGCGCCCAGCGCGGCGATCGCGGCGCGCATCGGCTCGTGAATACAGTCGGTCATACCCATGGTCACGTGAGATCCGTCGCGCCGCGGACACTGCACGGGCAGCGAACCACACGTGTTCTGGTCGCCGTGGTTCCAAATTTGGAGCAGGGGTACGGTGAGCCGTCCGCTCGAGACGAGCTTGTCCGGTTCGTTGTCGATGTTCGCGAGGTCGGGGTGCACGCGAGCTCGGATCGCGTCGAGCCGGGCCGGGTCGTTGTCGGTGGTACAGATCCCTGCGGCGTGGCCGGCCGCCATCGCCTCTTGGTTGACGATGCTTGCGTCCGCGACGACACCGGCTGGCGAGATGCCCTGCAGTTGCATCGACCAGGCGACGCCGAATGCACCGGCGGAACCGGCGCTCGTGCCGTGGAGGAACGTCTTGGTCGTCGGGTAGAGCGCTTGCGTGTACTGGATTGCAGCCTTGGTCGCCAGCACGCCGTTCGTGTTGCGCGGCTTGCCGTCGGGCGTCGTGTTCGGGTTATGCGGATCGGGCGTGTCCGCGCCGGCGTACACATCGTGGCTGCAATACGACCCCGCGAGCGTGCGGAACCCCGCGACGTCGGCGCGCACCCTGCCCATCAGGCCGTTGCTGTTCAGGTGACCTTGCAGGGACGCGGCCGACTCCTCGACCTTCTGGTTCGAGCTGGGGATCGGATTTCCTGCCGCATCGAAGTACCCCGCACCACCACCGTGCATGAATGCCCACAATGGCTGCGTCGCAGTAGACGACGAGCCGACCTTGGTGCCGATCACGAACGTCTGGTAGCCCCTGACACTGCAGGGATATGTCGTGTTTCGGTAGTAGTCGTACCTCCAGCCACCGACGCTCGCCGTGCCGACGAATTGGATCCACGTCGTGGTGCCAGGCGTCGACAAGGGGAGAGCACACGCTGCGGTCGCCATCGTGAGCATCGCCAGCGCGGCTGCAAATCGGGGGCGACCAGCCATCGCGTACTCCTCGTTCACACCGCGACGGGCGCGGCGGCGACGAATGACCAGGGCCGCTTGGCCGTGGCGCTTTCCGGCGTGTTCAGACGACAACGCACACACGAAGGTTTCGTGATCTTCAGGTCAAGGTCGTGTGAGCCGGCAACGTCGCCGCGCCTGTCGCTTGCGAAGCGATTCCCCGTAGGTCACCGTGGTCGTCCCACCAGGGCGTGACGCGATCGAAGCCGGTTGCGGCCAGGATCGGGGCCAGCGCGGCGTCTTGGTCCCCACCCACCTCGATCAGCAACCAACCATCGCGGCGCAACACACGCGCGGCCGTAGCGATGACCCGTCGGACGAGGGCGAGGCCGTCGACACCCCCGTCGAGGGCGAGGCGAGGTTCGTAGCGCTGCACGTCTGCCGGGAGCAATCGGATCTCGCCGGTCGGCGTGTACGGCGCCACCGCCGTCACGACGTCGAACCCTTCGTGAGTGCGCAAAGGCTCGGCAAGGTCGGCCACCGCCGTGGGCACGCCGTTGCGCCGAGCGCAGGCGGCCGCCCACACGTCGACGTCGATACCGACGACCGTCGCCGTCGGCACCTGCGCGATGAGGTGAGCGGCGACGGCACCGGCACCGGTGCAGAGGTCGACGGCCCGACCGTTGTCCGGGAGCAGCGTCGCGGCGCGGCGGGCCAGCTCCTCGCTTTGGATCCGGGGGACATAGACGCCCGGCGCAATGTGCAGCGCCCGCCCGCAGAACACGACCGTGCTCGTGATCCAGGCCAGCGGCTCACCCTGCTCGCGCCGGCGAAGCCACGCCTCGAGCGTGGGCTCGTCGGGTGCAGCGGCGAGGAGCTCGGCCGCCTCCTCGGCCG
>JRHI01002287.1_pt1 | contig 13426 bp, 15 predicted proteins | sample 215371 | NCBI WGS metagenome assembly JRHI01 (sample SAMN02929681, study PRJNA255918) | sediment metagenome | biome: cave system; feature: Ice Cave; material: Sediment; isolation source: sediment from deep within a dark volcanic ice cave with no known source of... ...
GAGCCGCAGGTGCGCCTGCTGGCCAGCGGCGGCAGCGCGTGCGGGATCGAGGTGGCAGACATCGTGGCCGCGATCACGCGCCTGGCCGGCCTCGACGGCGAGGCTGTCAGCGACGTCAAGCTGCTCGAGCGCTTCGCCATCTTGAGCGTTCCGGCGGCCGAGGTCGAGCGCGTGATCGAGACGGTCAGCGGCGAGGAGATCCGCGGCCACGAGCTGCGGCTGGARCGGGTCCAGGCCTAGCCCGCGGCCTCGCCGATCGCGAGGCCCCAACAACGCAAAACGAAGCAGAGGAGAGGAGCCGATGTCCAGCGCCACGATCAACACCTCGCAGGGCTCGATCGAGTTCGAGCTGTTCGACGCCGACGCCCCGAAGACGGTGGCCAACTTCCGCGAGCTCGCCGGCAAGGGCTTCTATGACGGGCTGATCTTCCACCGCGTGATCAAGGACTTCATGATCCAGGGGGGATGCCCGGAGGGCCGGGGGACCGGGGGGCCGGGCTACAAGTTCGAGGACGAGTTCAACGACCACAAGGTTGTGCGTGGGGCGCTGGCGATGGCCAACTCCGGACCGAACACGAACGGCTCGCAGTTCTTCATCGTGACGGCCGAGGCGTGTGCCTGGCTCGACGGCAAGCACACGGTGTTCGGCCAGCTGAAGAGCGGCGAGGAGGTCGTCGACGCGATCGAGGCGGTCCGCACCGACGGGCGCGATCGTCCGACCGAGCCGATCACGCTTGACTCAGTGACGCTCGCCGACTAGCGGGCCACCCCTCGGCCGTCCGGAACGGCGGCCCGCTTTCATGAAGATCCGCTTCACCGGTCGCTGCGAGCAGGTGGGAGCGGACGGGCGAGCAGCCTCGCCGACCGTGCGGCCTGCGAGGCTGACTGGCGATGCTGCTCCCCGTCCTGTACGCGCTGGCCGCCTCGGTGACCTGGGGTCTCGCCGACTTCGGGGCCGGGCTGAAGAGCCGGACGCTGCCGATCGTCGTCGTCATCTTCTGGATCGAGACCCTCGGCCTGGTCCTCGCGGGTGTTTTCGTGCTGGCGAGCGGCGATCCGCCGCCGACGCTGAGTCAGGCGCTCGCGTCGGTCGCTGCGGGCCTGGCCGGCGTGGCCGGGCTGGCCATGTTCTACCGCGCGCTGGCGACGGGGATGATGAGTGTGGTCGCCCCGATCGGTGCTACCGGCGTCGCGTTGCCGATGCTGGTCGGCCTGCTGGGCGGCGACCGCCTCACGGCTGGGCAGGTGCTCGGCCTGGTCGTCACGACGCTTGGCGTGTTGGCGGCCTCGCGCCAAGTCGAGCAGGCGGCGGGCGAGGGGCTTGCGGGTCACGGCGTGCGCTCAGCGCAGACGCCGCGGGCGGTCGGATTCGCGCTGCTCGCGGCCGTCGGTTTCGGTTGCTACTTCATCGGCTCGCACGTCGGCGTTCGCGGCGGCGTCGGTTGGCTGCTCCTGCTCTCCCATGCCGGCGCCTGCCTGAGCGTGGCGGCTGTCGCGCTGGCGCGCCGCCTGCCGCTCACGGCGCCGAGGATTGAGCGTGCGCCGCTGATCGGCATCGGGCTGCTCGACCTGGCGGCCACTGCGCTCTACGGGCTCGCCAACCGCGACGGCCTGCTGAGCGTAGTCGCGGTCGTCGGCTCGCTCTACCCGGTGACCACGGTCCTGCTCGCCCGGATCACGCTCCACGAGCGGGTCGGGCGCGTCCAGGCGCTGGGGATCGGGCTGGCGCTCGCCGGCGTCGGGCTGATCGCCGGCGGGTGAGTCTCGCCCACCTGCGGGCGGGCTGCGGGGGCTGCCCGCGGCTGTGCTCGCCCCGGAGCGGGAGCGGATCGTCCGGGCGTAGGCTCCGGGTGTGATCCCGGTCGTCTTCGCACACGTCGCCGGAACCTTTGCCCCGGTGCAGCTCTTGATCCCGGGTCTGCTGGCGATCGGCTATGCGCGCCGGGCGCTGACGCTGCTCCGCCAGGGCCGCCCGGTGGCGAGGGTCCGCCAGGCGTCCTTCTACGGGGCGCTCGTGCTGATCGCGGTGACGCTGCTCTCGCCGCTGGGCCACATCTCCGACGAGCTGTTCTCGGCGCACATGCTCGAGCACCTGCTGATCGCCGACGTCGGGGCGCTGGCGCTCGTGCTCGGCCTCACCGGCCCGATGCTTGCGCCGGTGCTCCGGATCGGGGCGATCGACCGCCTGCGCGCGCTCGCCCACCCGGCCGTGGCGCTGCCGCTCTGGGCGCTGGACCTGTTCGTCTGGCACCTGCCGGTGCTCTACCAGGCGGCCCTCCACAACTCGGCCCTGCACGCGCTCGAGCACGCGATGTTCATCGGCTTCGGGGTGAACATGTGGCTGCCGCTGTTCGGCCCGCTGCCGATGCCGACCTGGTTCGGCAACGGCTGGCGCCTGGGTTACGTGATCGCCGTGCGCCTGCTCGGGTCGTTGCTGGCGAACGTCTTCGTCTGGTCGGGCACGGTCTTCTACCCGGACTACGTGCGGGGTGACCGGTTCTGGGGCGTCGCGCCGCTCTCCGATCAGGTCGCGGCGGGAGCGATCGTGATGGTCGAGGGCTCGATTCTGACTCTGCTCGTTTTCGCCTGGCTCTTCCTCCGTACCGCCGACGAGGGCGAGCAGCGCCAGGCGCTGCTCGACTTCGCTGACGTCCACGGGCTCGATCTCTCGGACGCCCGCGCGACGCGGGCGGTGGCTGCCGGACGGGGCGGCCTGCTCCGTGAGCGCCTCGAAGCTCGGGCTGCGCCGGGGCCCGAAGACCGGCCGCCGCCAGGCGATGGGGCGTAGCGGTGGAGCGGGACGCCCTTATCCGCTCGGGAGCGTGCTCTCGAGCCAGTCGAGCGCCCGGCGGACGTGCCCGGGATCGATCCGATGGCCGAGATCGGACTCGTGGTAGGTGATCGCGCGGAGCCCGCCGGCCGCGAGCGCTGCGCGGGCCTGGCGCGCGAAGTCGACGTCGATCACCGAATCTCGGCGGCCGTGGGCGATGAACGCCCGCACCCCGGGCCGGTCGGCGAGGCTGGCGTTCCAGCGCTCGACGGTCGGGATGAAGCCCGAGAGCGCGAGGATCCCGGCCGGCGCGGGGCGATCCTCGCTCAACGCGAGCGCGTAGCTCATCACCGCCCCCATCGAGAATCCTCCGAGGACGGTCTTGGCGGGCGTCAGGCCGGTCCGCTCCCAGAGCGCGTCGTGCAGCTCGCCGAGCTCTGCCAGCGCCGCGTGGAAGCTCTCGGGGTCGGGATGGCCGACGCGCGGGACGCGGTACCAGTGGTATCCGGGCCATCCCGGCAGCGTCAGCGGCGCCCGCGGCGTCACGACGTGCAGGTGGCGCTGCGGATCGAGCGCGTCCGCCAACCCGAGCAGGTCGTGCTCGTCGGTGCCGCGGCCGTGGTGGAGCACGAGCAGGCCGGTGGGGTCGCCTTGGGCGGGGCGTTCGCGGTAGGTGCGGCTCATGCGGCGCCCCTCGAGTCGCCTTCCACTCTCTCTCGCAGTGATAGTTGTACCGACAACTATAGTAGCCCAAGGATCGCGCGTGCCTGCTGCGGCGTCGCAACCGGCCGCTCGAGCTCCGCGGCGAGGCGCACGATCCGGGCGACCAGCTGGGCGTTGGTCGCCGGCTCGGCGCGGCGAAACCAGAGGTTGTCCTCGAGGCCGGTTCGCACGTGCCCGCCGGCGAGGATGCAGTAGGCGCCGAGCGGGAGCTGAGCCGCACCGATCGCGCCGACCGACCACGACGCGTCCGGGGGCAGGAGCCGCCGCATGTGCTCGACCATCTCCACCGTCGCCGGGACGCCGGTGCCGGGGACGCCGAGCACGAACTGCACTGCGAGCGGGTCGTCGATCAGGCCCGCGGCGCGCAGCTCGAGCGCCAAGCCGAGATGCCCGGTGTCGAAGCACTCGAGCTCGGGGCGCACCCGGTGGCGGCGGAACTCCTGCGCCATCCGGCGCAGGAACGGGCGCTCGCCCTCGAAGATCCGATCGCCGAAGTTGATCGACCCGCAGTCGAAGCTGGCCATCTCCGGGTTCAGCCCGAGCGGGGCCAGGCGAGCGTCGCGCGCGGCGCGCCCGCCGGCCGTGCCGCATGAGAGGTTGAGCACGGCGTCGCAGCCGGCGGCGCGGAGGTCTTCGAGCAGCCGTTGAAACGGCGCCCGTTCCTGCGTCGGCGTGCCGTCGGGCTCCCTGGCGTGCAAGTGGATCACCGCGGCGCCGGCGCGCCAGGCCGAGAGCGCGGCGGCGATCACCTCGGCGTGGGTCACCGGGAGGTTCGGGCGCCGGACCGGGTCGGGGTCGGCCGAGCCGGTGACCGCGCACTGGATGATCAAGGGCGAGGGCATGTGCTTGGGTCTGCGGCGACCATATGCGCTTTTGCGAAACATCGGCGGCGCTCAGCGTGTCTAATGGTTGGGTCCGCCAAGCCGCCGGGCGTCCCCACTCGATCGTGCGCCGACTCCGACTGCCAACGCTCTTCGCCTGCCTGGTCGCCCTGCTCACGGCCGGAGCGGCGCGTGCGGCCCACGACCAGACGGTCCTCTTCGAGGCGCCGCGCGACCTGTTGGACCCGCAGAGTCGTCCGGGTGCGCTGCGTCAGCTCGATCACCTCGGCGTGCACGCGCTGCGGATCATCCTCACCTGGCGGACGGTCGCCCCGAGCCCCGACGCGACTGCGCGGCCGGGGTTCGACGCGACGAATCCGGCCGCCTATCAATGGGGTCAGTACGACCCGCTGCTGGCCGCCGCCGCCCAGCGTGGCTGGCAGGTTCTGCTGACCGTGTCCGGCCCCGTTCCGCGCTGGGCGACGGCCGGGGCCCGCGATAACGTCACGCGCCCCGACGCGCGCGAGTTCCAGCAGTTCATGACCGCGGTCGGGCGCCATTACGGAACGCAGGTGAAGCTGATCTCGATCTGGAACGAGCCGAACCTGCCGAACTTCCTGGCGCCCCAGTTCGTCCACGGCCAACCGGCTTCGCCGCGCATCTACCGCGGGCTGTTCCAAGCCGGCGTGGTCGGCCTGCGCGCGTCGGGGAACTCCGCCGGGATGAAGGTGCTGATGGGCGAGACGGCGCCGCGGGGGAACCGCCTGCGGGTCGCGCCGCTGGCCTTTTTGCGTGGAGCGCTCTGCCTCGACGCGAACTACGTGCGAGCGCCGACCTGCTCCGGGCTGGCGGCGGACGGATTCGCTCACCACGCTTACACGACGACGGCCGGCACCGGCTTCACTCCGCCAGGGCCAGACGACGTGACGATCGGGGTGCTCCCGCGCCTCACGGCGGCGCTCGACCGGGCGGCAGCGGCGGGAGCGATCTTGCGCGGCACGCCGATCTACCTGACGGAGTTCGGGATCCAGAGCTATCCGGACCCGTTCTTCGGTGTGCCGCTCGCGCAGCAGCCGGAGTTCATCGCGCAGGCGGAGCGGATCGCGTGGGCCAACCCGCGTGTGCGCTTCTTCAGCCAGTACCTGCTGCGCGACGACCTGCCGCGCCCCGGCCCGGTCTTCCAGCGCTACAGCGGCTTTGAGTCGGGGCTCGAGTTCGCCGGGGGCCGCCAGAAGCCGGCCTACAGTGCCTGGCCGGTGCCGCTGGTGGTCAAGCGGGCCGGCGGCGGGGTCTCGATCTGGGGCCTGGCGCGGCCCGCGGGTACGACGACCCAGATCGTCCTCGAGGCGGCTGACGCCAGGGGCGCCTTCAAGCGCCTGCTGACGCGGCGCACGGATCGGCTCGGCTATTGGAGCGCCCACGCCGGCTTCCGCCCGGGGCGGCGCTGGCGCGTGCGCTGGACCTCGGCGGCGGGCGTCGTCTACCTCGGCCCGCCGATCCGCGCCTACGATTCCGCCGGGCGCCTCGCGGCGTAGCTCTGAACAGTCGATGAACCCGGCGGCCGGAAGGCGGACGGGCGGCCCCGGCGGTGCCACACTGCATTGGTGCCGACACACGCCAGCCCGCATCCGACCGCGTCCTCCGAGACACATGTCCGCGGATCGGTGTTGGTCGTCGACGACGAGCCGACGATCGCCGACGTCGTCTCTCGCTATCTGGTGCGCGCGGGCTACGAGACGCGGGTCGCGCGGGACGGGCTCGAGGCGATCGAGCAGGTGGCGCTCCGCCGGCCGGACCTTGTCGTGCTCGACCTGATGCTGCCGGGGATCGACGGCTTGGAGGTGATGCGCCGGATCCGCGATCAGGACCGCTCGCGGGTGGCGGTGATCCTGCTCACGGCCAAGGGCGTCGAGTCCGACCGCGTGATCGGGCTGCGCCTGGGCGCCGACGACTACGTCGTCAAGCCGTTCTCGCCGCTCGAGCTGGTCGCGCGAGTTGACGCGGTGCTGCGCCGGATGGACACCTCGCCGCAGCCGGAGGAGGTGCTCGCCTTTGGGGAGCTGCGCATCGATCCGGGCGCCCGTCGCGTCCACCTGGAGGACGCCGAGATCGCGCTGACCCAGCGCGAGTTCGATCTGCTTCTGTACCTGGCCCGCCACCCAGGTCAGGTCTTCTCGCGCAACCAGCTGATGGACGCGGTCTGGCAGTACTCGTTCTACACCGACACCTCGACCGTCACCGTCCACATCCGCCGGTTGCGCGCCAAGCTCGAGCCGGAGCCGGCCGAGCCGCGTTTCATCCAGACGGTCTGGGGAGTCGGCTACAGGTTCCAGCCGTGAGCCGTTTGCGCTCGCTCGGCCTCGTGGGTTTCGGCGCGGCCGCGCTGTTCCTGGCGCTCTGGCCGCTCGACTCGGCCCACGACGCCCTGGCGGCGGTCGCGCTGTGGCTGCCGATCGCGACGGTCGCGGTGCTCGCGGCGAACATCGCGGCGACCCGCCGCCGGCGCGTCGGCATGCTCGGGCGTCAGTTCAGCGTCGCCGTCGCGATCGCTGTCGGGCAGATGCTCCTCTCGGTGGTCGTCTTCGCGGTGCTGATGTTCGTCTCGGCACGCGACGCCCTGATGATCGGCCTGGTGCTCGCGTTCAACGGGATGATCGCCGTGGTCGCGGCCCGCCTACTCGCGGCGGGCGTGCTGCGCGACGTCGAGTCGGTGCGCGACGGGCTCGAGGCGGTTGGCGAGGGCCGGCGCGACGTTCGGATCGAGACCGGGGCGAGCGACGAGCTGGCCCAGCTGGCCGAGGCGGCCAACGCGATGATCGGGCGGCTGGCGAGCGAGGAGGCCGCCCGCGACGTCGCCGACGGCGCGCGGCGTCACCTCGTCGCGGCGGTGTCCCACGACCTGCGCACGCCGATCACGGCGCTGGCGCTGCTGGCCGAGGCGCTGGGCGACGACATCGTGGCCCCGGGCGAGCGGGTCGCCTACCTCGACCGGATGACGACCCACATCCGGGCGCTCGGCGCGCTGATCGACGACCTGTTCGAGCTCTCCCGGCTCGAGGCGGGGGATATCGCGTGGTCAGTCGAGCACGTTGCCTTGGGCGAGCTCGTCGCCGAGACGGTGGCGGCGATGCGGGTCGAGGCGCAGGCCAAGGGCGTCGAGGTCCTGGCCGAGCTTCCGGCCGACCTGGCGGCGGTGCGGGCAAATCCCGAGAAGGTTCAGCGCGTGCTGTTCAACCTGATCCAGAACGCGATCCGCCACACGCCGGCTGACGGAAGCGTCACCGTGCGGGCCGAACGGGCAGGGGGGGCGCTCGAGGTCGAGGTCGCGGACACCGGCGTCGGGATCAACCTTCCGGACCGCGAGCGGGTCTTCGACGCCTTCTTCCGCGGTGGCGATGGCACCGCGCGCAGCGGCGGGCATGCCGGGCTCGGGCTGGCGATCTCCCGGGCGATCGTCGAGGCGCACGGCGGGCGGATCTGGCTCGCCGACACGCCGTCGAGCGACGCCGGCGCGCGCGTGCGCTTCAGCCTGCCCCTGGCCGGCTGACGCCTACTTCAGCAATCGCGAGAGCCGGCGGTCCTTCAACACCTTGCCGGCGGTCTGCTCGGCCGGGCAGTAGCACATGACGTAGTCGTCGTAGTGGACGGCCTCGATCGCAGTTCCGCAGCGCGGGCAGGGCTTCCCGGCGCGGCGGTGGACCTGCAGGGGAAGCGGGAGCTTGTCAGGGATTGGCAGTCGGACGACCTGCTCGTAATGCTCGATCGCACCGCTCAGTACGGAGCCGATCGCGTCGCGCAGCGCGGCGGCCTCCTCCGCCGAGAGGTCATCGCCGCGCTTGAACGGGGACAGGCGGGCGGTCCAGAGGATCTCGTCGACCCAGGACCGACCGATTCCGGCGATGACGCGCTGGTCGCGGAGCATCGTGTGCAGCGGGCGGGCGGACGCCAGCAGCTGCCTCAGATCCTCGGGCGGCTCCGGCCAGGCCTCGGGCCCGAGCGTCGCGATCAGCTCGTCGGCCTCCAAGTTCTCCGCGCGCAGGAGCTTGACCCAGGCCGCCTGCTTGGTGCCGAACTCCCGCAGGCGCAGCTCGCGCCCGCCCGAGACCCGGACGAGCAGCCGCGAGGTCCGATCCCGCGGGCCGGCCGGCTTGTCGTAGAGCTGGAGGCGTCCGGCGCTCATCAGGTGCAAGAGCAGGACGAGGTCGCCGGAGAGCTCGAGCACGAACTGCTTGCCGCGCCGACCGATGCACTCGATCTGCCGTCCGGCGATCGCGGAGAGCGGCGGATCGAACGTCTTCAGGGCGTTGATCCCGGGAGCCGCGGCCGACTCGACGTCGGCGCCCCGCAACGCGCCGTCGAGCAGGCGCGCAGTGATCTCGACCTCGGGCAGCTCCGGCATGCGATCAAGGGTACGCCGCGCTCAGGCAAGCCACGACTGTCCGATCACGCAGCTGTCGGACGCCGCGTGCGATCGGAGTAGGGCCCAACGGATGCCCTAGGCTGCGTGAATCCCGGGTGCGGCATGATCGAGCACGGCGCTGTGGCGCCGGATTTCACCTTGCAGGACCAAGCAGGCCGCGAGGTTTCGCTGTCGCGCCTGCGTGGGCAGCCCGTCGTACTTTATTTTTACCCCAAGGCGGACACCCCCGGCTGCACGACGCAGGCGTGCGGCGTGCGCGATCGCCACGACGACTACGCCGCGACCGGCGCCGTAGTCCTCGGTGTCTCGCCCAATTCGGTAGCGAAGGTGAAGAAGTTCCACGCCAAGTACGAGCTCGACTTCAAGCTGCTCGCCGACCCCGATCACGCGGTCGCCGAGCGGTACGGCGTCTGGGTCGAGAAGTCGATGTACGGACGGACCGACTGGGGCAACGCCCGGGCGACGTTCATCATCGACGCCGACGGTCTGGTTGCCCACGTCCTGCCGAAGGTCTCCCCAAAGACGCACGACGACGCGGTCCTAGGGGTCCTGCGCACGATCACGGCCTGAGCCACCACGGGCCCCGATCCCCGGGAAACGTCCCAGCGCCGCGGTATGCTCGCGCTTCGACCACCGCGCGACGACCAAGGAGCCCAGGTGCCAAGACTCGGCCGGATCTCAACGCTCGCACTGATAGTGGCGCTCGCGCTCGGCTTGAGCGCCTGCGGCACCAGCACCTCGTCGCCGGGCTCCAACGGGGGGGCCGGGGCCACGACCACCCAGGAACACACGAGTTTCGCGAAGACCAAGTTCGTGTTCCATTCCGGTCTGGCGTTCGGCGCCTTCCACCACTTCATCTACAAGCCGTTCAAGTCCGGCCGCCTGCACGGCTTCGGCCTGGTCAAGGCGGGCTTGGCCGGGCTCTTCGCCTACCACGAGGTCAAGCTCGCGCTCGTCGATGCTCAGTCGAGCCCGTTGCTGACGAAGCTCGTCTCCCCGTTGACCGCGCTCTCCGACAAGCTGCAGGCGCTCGGCACGAAGCTCAAGGGCGGTAGCGTCGACACGGCGTCGATCGAGTCGACCAACGGCGATGTCGCCAGCGCGAGCGCCGCGGCCAGCGCGGCCGGGCAGGCGATCAAGGAGCTCACGCCGAGCGCGGGCCAACTCGCCGCGGGGTAGCGCGTAGGCTGGAGCCGTGACGGTCAGCCTCCCGTCAGCCTCGCTGGGCGACAGCGTCAGCTCGGGCTGGGCGGCGATCGGCCGGTTCTTCGCCAACCTCGCCGCGGTTCACTGGGGTCCGCTGCTACTGGCCCTGGTGTTCTTTGGCGCCAACCTAACGGTTCGCTCGCGGGGGATCTTCAACACGCTTCGCGCCGCCTATCCGGGCGAGCGCATCCAATGGCGGCGGATCTGGGGCGCCTATTTCGCTGCGGTCGGCTTCAACAACGTGGTTCCGGTCCGCGGCGGTGACGTGATCAAGCTGTTCCTGACGCGAGGCTCGGTGCCGCACTCGAGCTATCCGACGGTGGCCGCGGCGTTCGCCGTCGAATGGATCTTCGACATGGCGATCGGCACGCTGGTGCTGATCTACGCCTTCTCGCAGGGCGTCTTCCCGAAGCCGCCGGACTTCGCCAAGCTCAATGCCTTCGGCATCTCCTATCTAGCCGGGCATCCCCGCTTCACGCTCTTCGTGCTGACCGCGCTCGGCGTGGCCGGGCTCGTCGGCTTCGCCGTCCTCTCCCGCCGGGTCCGGGCCTTCTGGCAGCGCATCCGCCAAGGACTGACGATCGTGCGCGACCGCCGCCGCTACATGCGCGAGGTGTTCGCGCTCCAAGCCGTCGCCTGGCTCTGCCGGGCAGCTTCGTTCTGGCTGCTGCTCGACGCGTTTCGCGTCGGCGGGTCCGTCGGCAATGTTCTCCTCGTCTTCGGGGTCAACGCCGTCGCCGGGGCCGTACCGCTCGCCCCGGGCGGCGCTGGCGTCCAGCAGGCGCTGCTCGTGCGCGTGTTCGCCGCGACCGCCGCCGGCGACGTTGTCGCGGCCTACTCGGTGGGTCAACAGGTCGCGCTCGCCGCGTTCACCGCGACGGTCGGGTTCCTCGCCCTCGTCGGGATCTTCGGCTTCCGCTCGTTCAAGGAGGTGATCCGGCTCGGCCGGGCCGAGCGTGCGGCTGAGCGCGACGGAGGCGACGCTACTGGAGCCCCTCGCGCGCCTCGCGCACGAGGGTGACCGCCTCGGGGAAGACGACGGTCATGACGGAGCGGATTTGCGCGGCCTGCTGCTCGGGGCTGCCCTGCACGTTGACGCGGTTGATCGCCGCGACCGTCATCTCGACGGCGAGCTTGATCGCGTTGTCGGCCCAGGCGAGCCGCTGTTGACCCTGCATCTGCTCGGCGAATTCGGCCATCCGCCGCTGCAGTTCCTCAGGGTCGCCGAACAATCCGCCGAAGTCTTCCATCTGCCTAAGCCTAGCGCGCCGAGGCGCCGCGCTCCGCGCCCGCTCACGCTAGCGTTTCCCGCATGCCGCTGATCGAAGGCGCAGGAGTCGAGCTCCATTTCGAGCTCCAGGGCCACGGTCCGCCGGTGCTTCTCGTGCACGGGCTTGCTGCCGATGGCGCCGGCTTCGGGCCGGTGCTCGCGGCGATCTCCGACCGCGCGACGCTGATCGCCTATGACAGGCGCGGCTACGGCGCGAGCGGCGCCCCCGAGCCGTACGTCGCAACGACAGTCTCAGAGCAGGCCCAGGATGCGGCGGCGCTGCTCGGCGGGCTCGGGATCGCGGGAGCGGTCGCGTTCGGGGACGGCTTCGGGGCGCTGATCGTGCTCGACCTCGTCAAGCGCCACGTCGAGCTGGTGCGGGCCGCCGTGCTGTTCGATGCGCCGCTCTACGCGTTCGTGCCCGAGGCGACGGAGATCCTCAGCGCCGAGCGCGCGGACCTCGAGCGCCGCCTGCGCGAGGCCGGGCCCGCGGCCGCGGTCGAGGCGTGGCTCGACGGCCGCGCCGCCGCCCCGGAGCTCGAGCGCGCCCGCACCGCTCACCGCGGCTTTTTCGCCGACTTCGCCGGCCTCGCGAGCTGGCCCGTCACGCGGGCCGAACTGCGCGCCCTCGCCGTGCCGCTGACCGTTCTCACCGGGCCGGCGTCGCCGCCGCACATCATCGCTGCAGCCGACGCGCTGGTCGGACTCGCACCGGCTGCCCGGCGTCGCGGCGACGGCGACGTCGTCGACTCGATCAGCGAGCTCCTCGGATGAGTCGGGCTGGGCGCGCCGGCCGCGTCGTCTTCCTGTCGCTGCTGGGGCTGGCCGGCTGCGGCTCGTCCGCCGTGCATCCCCTCGCGGTAACCGCTCCGAGCACCGCGATCGTCGCCGCGCTCGGAGACTCGATCACCGCCGGTTCGCCGCTCTGGGATCCGTCCCCGGTGATCCGCGGGCAGATCGGTCCGCTACTCAATCGCGAGAGTCAATATGAGTATTGGGCGCAGCGGCTGCTCGGCAACCACGTGCGGTTCAGCAACTGCGGCGTGTTCGGCGAGCGCACCGACCAGATCGCCGCGCGGCTCGACGACTGCGCCTCCGGCGCCCGCTACCTGATCATCCAGGGCGGCATCAACGACATCGCCCAGGGACGGCCGGTCTCGGCTGCGGCGACCGACCTGCGCAACATGGTCGTGCGCGGCAAGCTGCTCGGTCTCAAGGTGGGCTTGGCCGAGGTCCTCCCGTGGAACAACGGCTATCCGGCGGCCGCGCCGCTGATCGGTCAGCTCAACGCCAAGATCGACGCCATCGGCCGCGACGAGCACATCACGGTCTACCAGTTCTACCGCGCGCTCGAGGATCCGGCCCGCCCGGGGCGAATGCTCCCTGCATGGACGAAGGACGGCAACCACCCGTCGGTCGCTGGGTATCGCGTGCTCGGCAACCTGATCAGCCTGCCCTGAGCTCAGGGTTACCCGTCGGGCGCCGGGCGAGCACCGCCACCGTCCCGCCGCGGCCGGCCAGGCCGCAGATCAGCTCGAGCAGGATCGCGGGGGGCGCCAAGGCGAGCGCCGCGAGTGAGATCGGCAGGTCGCGGCTCGCGGCCGGGGCGTTGTGCTTGAGCAGGTTGTAGAGGTAGGACGGGCGGGTCGTCATGCGGCTCGCGATCGACTGCCACATGCCGAACGGGTTGTGCTCGGCCAGGAGATGAGTCGTGCGCAGGGGCTCGAGCCCGGCCGAGCGGAGCACGATCTCGAGGCCGATCGGGGTGAAGTGCGTCCGGTGGCGCGGTACGTCGAGGTGGTACCAGCGGGAGCCGCCGATCTGCGCCTGGACGCTGGCGAGGTTCGGCACGCCGATCAGGATCACGCCGCCGGGCTCCAGCCACTCGGCCATCGTCGCGAGCGCCTGGCGCGGTGCTTCCAGGTGCTCGAGCACGTGCCAGAGGCTGATCGCCCCGAGCGACCCCGGTTCGATCTGCGCGTCTGCGAGCAGCGCCCGGCGCAGGGTCACGCCGTACTCGTCGCGTGCCGCGGCGACCCCGCGCAGCGACGGCTCGATCCCTTCGGCCCGGTAGCCGGCCGCCCGGGCGGCTGCGACGAAGCGGCCGCGTCCGGCGCCGACGTCCAGCAGGCGGGAACCGGGCCGGTCGATCAGCCCGAGCCGGCGGCGGTCGAACGCCTCGAGCAGCGGCGCTGCCGCCCGCGCCAGCCGCGGGC
>JRHI01002288.1_pt1 | contig 13425 bp, 12 predicted proteins | sample 215371 | NCBI WGS metagenome assembly JRHI01 (sample SAMN02929681, study PRJNA255918) | sediment metagenome | biome: cave system; feature: Ice Cave; material: Sediment; isolation source: sediment from deep within a dark volcanic ice cave with no known source of... ...
TTTTCCCGTCCACCGAACTACTCGAACGGGCCGGAGTCGCCCGGGACGCGAGCCGTGCGGGACCCGCGTGCCCCTCTTCGAATTATCTGGCCAAAAGATTTTCGCCACCAGCCATGACAGCATCGTGATCGAGTCAAGCCTGAAGAGTACANTGGCGCCAAAGGGGGTAATCGTAGATCACGATGCTGACGACTCCCCGTGTGCCGGCGCCGATGAATCGCACAAAAGCGTTGCGGGTCCTGGGTACCCTCGCAGCGGGCGCCTTGTCGGGCTGCACGCCGATTTCTGGCATGATGGTTGCGCCGACGAACGGCAACCCGGCAAGTCCGACCCGCCTAGGCTCGCAAGTCTATGCGACGGATGACGTGCAGCGTGCCGTTGACCTGATCGCCGGCTGTGGCGGCCGGATCGTGAGGGTCGGCGCAGGGCTTGAATATACCTTTTACGACTCGTTGTTTGCGGCAGCGACGCGAAGCAACCTGCGAGTCATTTTCGTTTCCGCTTATGCCGTTCAACCGGTCGACGCCCGGGCCTACGTTGCCGCCTGTGTCGATATTCAACGCCGCTACGCGAAGTACAATCTCATCTGGGAGCTGTGGAACGAGCCGAACCTGGAGCAGTACTGGGGCGCCGTTCCAAACGTCGCAGATTATGCGCGCCTAGCGACGATGACCGGCCAAGCGCTGCGCGGAGAAGGCGTGCAGGACATTTGGTCTGGCGGGATCAGCGGCCCCGATCTCGAGTGGGTCCGCCGGCTCATTGCGCTTGGCGTTTTCGACACACTGACCGGCTGTGCTTTACACAGTTACGAATCGTCCGGCGCGGCGCTCGATCATTATCTCTTAATGCTTCGCTTGCTGCCCCCAAACATCAAGATCCACACGACGGAGACCTGCGTGCCTGATGGGAGTGACCAAGTCAACTTTTTCAACGGGATGTGGTATTTGCATCGTCAACTCGGGCTGGCGACGATGGTCTGGTGCGAGCTGCGCGACGGGACGGCCGGCAACAGTGGGGCATACGCTTATCCGTACGGTCTGGTGACGGCGAATTATCAGCTCAAAACCGCATACTACACCGCGCAGGCAAGAACGGCGGAATCGTCGCGTTAGCCTGCGCGCGCCTGGCGCGTCGTCTTGGCCGCGAGCACATTCTGCATGAACGCGGGGCCGCCGAGAACTTCGGCGACTTTACGCGCGGCATCGCCGTCACCGAACAGTGCCGGATGCGCCGACGGGCGTGGTGGCGGGTGGATGAGGTTCCGGTGAACGCTCGCCAAATCGACGCCGGCCAAGCGGTTCCAACCCGCCTCCACCGTGTTCGTCCACTCCGTCGTATCGCGCAGAGTCACGCACGGCACGGCCGAGAAGTAGGCTTCGCGTTGGACGCCGCCAGAATCTGTGAAGATAACGGTCGCGCGCTTCTCGATGGCGATGATCTGCAGATACGACAGCGGCTCGATTGCCGTTATCGAAGGCGGTAGCACGATGCTGAAGTCCGCTAGCCGCTGCTTCGTGCGGGGGTGCATCGGAAAGATGACGCGCCGCGGCGCACCGGCAAACGCTCCAACGAGCGCCGCCAACCGGACGCGGTCATCAGTATTTTCAGTTCTATGGATCGTCAACAAATCGTACGGCTCGAGCGTCAGCTCCCGCAGCTCAGCCGACAACCGCACCTGGGCTTTGTCGACTGCCTGCAGGTAGATGTCGTACATGACGTCGCCGACGACGTGAACGCCGCTGGTAACCCCTTCCCTTGCGAGCCGGTCGGCGGCGGCCTGGTCCGTCGTTAGGTTGAAATCCGCCAGATGATCTGCCACCACGCGGTTGATCTCTTCAGGCATTGTGCGATCGTATGAGCGCATCCCGGCTTCGATGTGGACCATCGGCAACAATAACTGCTTTGCGACCAGCGCACCGGCGAGCGTGCTGTTCGTGTCGCCGCGAACGATGACCACATCCGGTTCGCACTCCCGCAGTGCGTGCGCCAACGCACGCATCATCTCGCCGGTCTGCGCGCTAGGGGCCATCGACCCTATTCCTAGATTGATCTCCGGAGCGGGGATGCCCAGTTCTTCGAAGAACCCGTCGGACATCCGGTAATCGTAGTGTTGGCCCGTATGGATGAGGATCTCATCGTGCTCCTGGCGGAGCGCGCGCGAAAGAACAGCCACCTGGACAAACTCGGGTCGGGCACCGACGATCGACGCGATGCGCAAACGGCGCGACATTGCAGCCCGGCTTCGGACCCCGGCAGTGATCTCCGCCTCTGTCAAGACCCGGTACACCCAGGAAGCAAGTCTTGGTGGGCTACCCGGTTAGCCCATTTACTGGCGGTCTGATTTTCGCCAGTCTATGAACAGGACGTCATTCTGGGTACCGGCTCGGCCAGAGCCGGCTTCGCAAGCCCATTCCAGGAACCCATCGAAAGAGTCGAATCAGGGATGATCGCCACGAAACGCTCTGTCCCGCTGGTTGCGCCCGTCATCGGCGACGACGAGATTGCCGCTGTGACCCGGGTCCTTCGAACCGGCCAATTGGCCCAGGGTCCCGAGGTCGCCGCTTTCGAGCAAGCCTTTGCTGGAACGACGGGCACCCGGCACGCGATCGCGCTCAACTCCGGAACCGCCGCCATTCATGCCGCCCTTGAAGCGATCGGGGTCGCCGACGGCGACGAAGTCATCACCACACCGTTCACCTTTGCGGCCACCGCCTCGCCGATTCTCATGCAGCGGGCGCTGCCGCGCTTCGTCGACATCGACTCGCGGACGTTCAACCTCGACCTCGACGCCGCCCTTGCGGCGGCCGGGGCACGCACGAAGGCCGTCGTCGCCGTCGATCTCTTCGGCCTGCCATTTCGTACGAGCGGACTGACGCTCTTGCACAAGCGCGGCATTCGCGTCGTGGCTGATGCGTGCCAAGCCGCCGGTGCCCGCCGCGATGGAATTTCGGTCGGTGCGCGAACGGACGTCGCGGCGTTTTCGTTCTACGCAACGAAGAACATCATGACGGGCGAAGGTGGAATGCTCACGACCGACGATTCAGCCATCGCGGCCGCTGCGCGCCGCTTCCGCCAGCACGGCGAAGGCGCGCGCTATGAGTACCTGTCGCTCGGATTCAACTATCGCATGACCGACCTGCTGGCTGCCATCGGCCGCGTGCAACTCGGTCGGCTGGCTGACCTGACGTGCGCGCGTCAGGCAAATGCCGCCTTTTACGATGATGCCCTCGCCGGGCTAGAAGGCGTGACGACGCCGCTGGTTCCCAGCGGCGTCGAACACGCCTATCATCAGTACTCAATTCTGATCGACCCGCAGCGCACGCGCAACGGCGCCGACCGCGATCGCGTCCGAGCCTCGCTAGCGCAGGTGGGGGTAGGCAGCGGCATCTACTATCCTACGCCCTTGCATCTCAATCCGCTGTTCGCCCGTTGCGGCTACGGACGCGGCGACTTTCCAATCGCCGAACAAGTTGCGTCGCAAGTCCTCTCGTTGCCCGTCCATCCGTTAGTGGATCGCGAGCAGCGCGAAGCCGTCGTCATCGGGCTGCGCGACGCGGTGGGAGTTTAACGTGGAGCGCAAAGTCCGAGTCGGGCTCGTCGGTTTCGGAGCGATCGGCCGTCACCATGCCCGCAACCTGCGCTCGATGGCGAGCGTCGAGTTCGTCGGGGTGACCGACAGTTCCGAGGGCGCCTGCGCTGAGGCAAATCACGCGGGTTGCGTGACGTTCGAGAGCATCGAGGCGCTGCTCGATCAGCGCCTGGACGCCGCCGTCATCTGCGTGCCGACTAAAAATCACGAGGAAGTCGCCGAAGCGTTTATCGAACGGTCTTGCGCGCTGTTAATCGAGAAACCACTGGCGCAAACGATGGAGTCGGCGCGCCGAATTATCGATCGGTGCGAAGCGGCGAAAGTCCCGCTCATGGTCGGATACGTCGAACGCTACAACCCGGCGATTGACGCCGTACGGCGATTTGTCACGCAAGGCAACCTCGGGCGGATCATCAGCATGAGCGCCCGTCGGGTCGGCGTGCTGCCGCCTCGCATCAAGGACGCCAACGTCCTGATCGATATCGGCGTCCATGACATCGACATCGTCGCCTTTATCACCAACGCCCGGCTGAAGATCCTAGCGGCTCAAGGCGGGATGGCGCTGCTGACCGACCGGCTCGACTATGCGACCCTGGCCCTGGAAGTCGCCGGCGTCGCGGTTTCGATCGACACGAACTGGGTGACGCCGGTGAAAATTCGCGAACTCTCGATCACTGGGTCGCACGGTTATTGCCACGTCGATTACATCACGCAGGACGCGCGGTTCGCACCTGGTCGCAGCTTCGCCCCGACCTCCACGTATGAGGCGCTCGTCGCTCAACACGTCCAGGGGACGATGATTCCGCTGCCGGTCGAAAAGGCCGAACCGCTCGCCCGTGAACTCCACGCGTTCATTACCGGCGTGCGCGACGGCGGTTTGCCGGATCCCAAGATCGCGCTGGCATCGCTGCGGATTGCCGAGGAAGCCACCCAACTGATCGCCAAGCGCCACTATCTCAACGGCAACGGGGGCGGCGTCCTGGTTGCCGTTTCGTAGGCCGAGCGTCGCGGTGGACGAGCCGTTCGTGCACGAGAGCGCGGTCGTCGAATCCGGCGCACAACTCGGTGCCGGGACGAAGGTCTGGCATCACGCGCAGGTGCGCACCCGGGCCCGCATCGGCGCCCGGTGCATCGTTGGCAAAGGCGCTTTCGTCGATGTCGACGTAACGATCGGCGATGACTGCAAGCTGCAGAATTATGCCTGCGTCTATCACGGCGTTTCGCTTGGCCGCGGCGTGTTCGTGGGACCTCATGCCGTTTTCACCAACGACGTGCGCCCACGCGCCACCAACCCCGCGTTTGCGGCGCTCCGCGATGGCGAGTGGGAGGTCGGAACCACCGTCGTCCACGACGGCGCCGCAATCGGTGCGAACAGCACCGTTTTGCCGAACGTGACGATCGGCCGATGGGCGATGGTCGGCGCTGGCGCCGTCGTCACGCGCGACGTCGCACCGTTCGCTCTGGTCGCCGGCTCGCCGGCCCGCCAAATCGGGTGGGTGTGCGCCTGCGGCGGCAAGGTCGATGAGGCCTCGCGCACGTGCCCGCGGTGCGGAGAATTACCACTCGATCATCCGCTGCGCGGCGTTCAGGTTTAGCTTAGACGGTCGGCCGGTTCATCGGCGTTCCGCCGATCGGCGTGGCGCTTCGAGTAAACGCGCCGAGGCCGTGGTCGGAAACAAACGCCAGCAGGGCCGCGCCCAAGCCCACGAGCCACACGATGGCAGTGACCGCCCAACCGATAACCGGCACGAGTTCGGCGGCGCCGACAACGACGAGCCCCAAGAGCAGCGCTCCCAGCGGTGACGGGGTGGTGCGCGGGCGGATCAATTCGTACAGCCGCCGGCCGACCAAGATCGCTACCGCTCCCTGGCCGATCCAAAGCGCGGCAAACAGCGCCGCGACTTCCAGGACGACCAGCGGAATGCCGACGATGCTGACGATGAGCAAGATGGCGATGGGCAAGACTGCAACCAGCGCCAAGGTCCCGACCGCCGCCGAAAGCCCGGGATGTTTCTCGACGCGATCGAGCGCCAGCCGAACGCGCAACGGGAATAATAAGAAGACCAGCATGACGATGACGCCATAAGCCAAATGAGTGTAGATGCGCTGGTTCTCGTCGAACAGCGCAAGGTGTCCATGCGGCCGGACAAAATTCGGAATGACGGCGGAGTCGCCGTAGACATCGACGACTTCGCCGTTGACCACGCAGCCGTCGAGTTGCGTAAAGCTCCCGCCATACGTTCTCACGTTGCCGTCGATTAGCGCGCCGGGCTCGCAGGTAGCGCTGCCCATCACCACGGTAAGATCTCCGCGGATGACGTCACCCGGATTGATCGTTACGTCGCGGAACCAGACGGCGCGACCGTGGGTGTAATTTCTTGCCGAGGCAATACCCGGACTCGCGACCGCGAGTGCGAACAGCACCGCGCCGGCAATGCACACCGTGCGCAGCTTCATCCGATGCTTCCTTCCGTGGAGTGAGCGAGCCGCGCGAGCAGCCGCGGTCGAACGATCGTGTACAGCGCGGCCAACGCACCGGCGAACACGAGATCGAGTGTCAAAATCGCAGCCATCGCGGCGGTCACGCCGAATGTCGAATGACCGAACATATTTCCGGTCATCGTCGCCAGCGCGCCGAGCCCTTCGGCATAGCGCGCCAGGGTGCCAGTTAGCAGCGCTAGCGCGCCTTGGGCGGCCGACCCGCCCAGCAGCAGCCAGCCTGCGATCAGCATCCAAGCAAACGCGAGATAGGCGGCAAACAGACCGAATGCATGCGCGCGGTGCACGCGTGGCTGCGGCCGCGCCCGGATCTCGGCCATCGTCTTAAAGGTGAAATTCGGTGCCGGCTCGAGTCGGCGCGGCTCCAGCAAGAGCGCGTCGATCACCCGCAGCTCGGCCAAGAGATCGGCACAGCGCGCGCAGCCAGTGACGTGCGAGTGAACACGCACCGCGACAACGGCGCCCAAAGTGCCGTCGATGTACTCGACCATCAGCGATTCATAGTACGAGCAGCGCACGATGAGCTTTCGAACCGTAGAGTGCACCAGTGTGCGTTGCTGCGACGGCGCGCGCTTCGCGCTCGCGCAGCTTGTGGGAGAGGGCGATCTTCCCGCGGTGGATCAGCGTCTTGACGTTGCCGAGCGACAGCCCCATATTTTCGGCGATCGTTTGATATTCCATATTGTCGTAGTATCGCATCGCCAACACCGTTCGCGTGCGCTCGGGCAGATCGGCCAGCGCCGCGCGGACTTCGCGCTCGGCCTCGGAACGCAAGATTCGTCCGGTCGGATCGGCATCGCGCGAGCTATCCGGCAGCGTGTTTTCGAGCGTCTGCTCGTCGCCGAGTTCCTGGGTCACCGGGCGCCGTAGCGATTTTCCGAGATGGGTGCGCACGACATTGCGAGCGATATGAAATAACCACGTCGAAAACCGGCCGAGCGCCGGGTTGAAGGTCGCCAAGTGCGCATAGGCGCGCAAAAAAGTTTCTTGCGAGAGGTCGGCGACGTCCGCCGGCGACCGGACGCTGGCTCCGATGAAGTTCGTGATGCCGCGTTTGTAGCGATCGACCAGACCGGCGAAGCGATCGCGGTCGCCTCCCAGCACGAGCCTGACCAACGCCTCATCGGTCTGCTCATCGATCGCCATCCTCCCCTCATTCTGCTTGTCCAAGCCCTACCATCCGCGCGAAAGAAAGTTACAGGCCGGCCCTCTGGGCGTCCCAAAGGAGACCGCATGGAAGTGCAAATCGAGCGGCAGACGGTCGCCGAGGCGCGCGCGTTCGCTGGCGCAATCGCCGCCTCGGTCGGAACCTTCATCGCGGCCCATTCGACCGTCGCCGTCGAGCGTGCGGTCCTGCGCCTGCTGGCAGTAGAGGGCGCGGCTGGCGACGTACCGCTCGCGAATTTGGTGGTAGACCGACTCGGCGGCGAGCGCTTGCAGCGGGGCGTCGCTCACTGGATGGGCGCGGCCGTCGCCGACGCGGGCGAGCCGCCGGCCCAAGTCGCCAGCCAGATCGCCGGCCGCGTGTTCGATGCCGGCCGGTTGGAGGCGATTTCGGTCGCCGCGGCGCGGTCGGCGCTGGCGCCGTACGTCGCAGCCGGACTCGCCCAAATCCGGCGAAGCCGCGTCGAACGCGACGAGGTCTCGGTTCGGCTGCCGCCCGGTCCACCACCGCGTTTGTACGTCATCGTGGCGAGCGGGAACATTTACGAGGATCGAATCGCCGCCGTCGCCGCGGCGGAGGCGGGCGCGCAGATCATCGCGGTGATCCGATCTACGGGTCAATCGTTGCTCGATTACGTCCCCGAAGGCGCGACGACCGAGGGCTTCGGCGGCACCTACGCGACCCAGGAAAACTTTCGAATCATGCGAGCCGGCCTCGATGCGGTTTCCGAACGGCTCGGGCGCTACGTGCTGCTCACCAACTACGCCAGCGGCCTCTGCATGCCGGAAATCGCCGCCCTGGCGGCGTTCGAGCGGCTCGACATGCTGCTGAACGATTCGATGTATGGGATCCTTTTCCGCGACATCAATATGAAGCGCACGTTCATCGATCAACACTTCAGCCGGATGCTGTGCGCCTACGCGGGCATCGTGATCAACACCGGCGAGGACAACTATCTGACGACCGCGGATGCCGTCGAGGAAGCGCCGGCGGTGCTGGCGTCGCAATTCATCAACGAAGCATTCGCGCACAACGCCGGAATGCCCGACGAGCTGATCGGCCTCGGCGACGCGTATGAAATCGATCCCGCGCTCGAGGACGGTTTCCTGTTCGCGCTGGCCCAAGCCCAGCTCGCCCGCCAGATTTTCCCGCGCGCGCCGATCAAGTACATGCCGCCGACCAAGCACATGACCGGCGACATCTTCAAGGGCCACCTCATCGACGCGATGTTCAACCTCACCTCGGTCATCACGCGCCAATCGATCCACCTCTGCGGTATGCTGACCGAAGCGATCCATACGCCATTCCTGGGCGATCGCGCGCTGGCGCTGGAGAATGCGCGGTATATCATGGGGACCGCGCGGCATTTCGGTGACGAGATCGCGATCGTGCCCGGCGGCATCATCGAACGCCGGGCGCAAACCGTGTTGCAGGGCGCGCGCGATCGACTGCAATCGATTTCGGAGCGCGGGCTGATGGCCGCGATCGAAGCGAAGGCGTTCGCCGGCGTCTCGCGCTCTGCCGGCGGCGGCCGCGGTCTCGACGGGATCTTCGAGCGGGCCGCGGATTACTGGAATCCGTTCGAGGATGCTCTCGCGCCGCGTGCACCGCGGGCCGGCTAACTGCGATGCTCGTAAAGGCTTTCGGCGATACTCGCGACGATGGCAAAGTCCAGTTATCGTTCACGCTCCCCATACCGTGGAGCGAGACCGCTGACGAAGCGGCACGGCGGTTGGTCGTGCAGATGGGTTTTCACGACGTGGCGGTCGCCGAGGGTCGTGCAATCGCCAGCGGATTCTCGTTTTTCATTGTGTACGCTAGCACGCCCGTCGCGGTCGATCTCGATTCGATCGGTGCATCGCCGGTGCACGAACGGACGATGTCGCTCGATGAGATCGACGCTTTCGTGCGCGAGCGAATCGGCCGCAAGATCCGAGTCGTGGGCGCTTGCATCGGAACGGACGCCCACACCGTCGGTATCGACGCGATCCTCAACATGAAGGGTTTCGGCGGTGACTACGGGCTCGAGCGGTACAAGGAATTCGAGACGTACAACTTGGGTGCGCAGGTATCGGCCGAGGAGCTGGTGCGCTTCACGAAGGAACATGCGGTCGATGCCGTCTTGGCCTCCCAAATCGTCACCCAAAAAGCCAGCGACATCGCCAACTTCACCGCGCTCGCCGAGCTGCTCGAAGCCGAAGGGTTGCGCGACCGCGTCGTGCTGCTGTGCGGGGGCCCGCGGGTGACCAATTTACTGGCGGCTGAGCTCGGATACGATGCCGGCTTCGGACGCGGCACGTTGCCGAGCGCGGTGGCGTTGTTCATCGCCGAACGCGTCGCCGAACGCATCGACCTAGGGAGGGTCTAGTTGACCCCCGTGTCACAAAGCCATCGAGGATCTTTCGTTGGATCGAGGCTGGGCCAGCGCATGTACGCTGCACGGCAGGTCCGCATCCACGCGGGCACAAGCGAGGAGGAGCAATGCCGCAGCGCATTGTGACCGCTGCAGCCAGGCTCAGCCGGCAGAAAAAACCGATGGCGACCGGGGTGAATCAGAGCCCCAAGATGCGTGCCGGCTTCAAACGGACGCTCGGGTTCATCGTGACCGCAGTCCTGTGCGGCTTTCCGCACATGGCGCCCGCGTTGACGACGGCTGAGCGGGCGTCGATGGCGACGCTGGAAAAACCAAGCGCCGCCGGCGCCGGCTGGGGCGCCGCCGAGATCGCGGTTCTCCGACGCGACGTGGACGCGATGCTTTCCGGCGCGACGACCTTACGCGGCGCCCACGTCGGGCTGTACGCGATCGATACCCGTACGGGTTCGGTGTTGTATGCGCGCAACATCGACGATGCGTTTAGCCCGGCCTCAAATCTAAAACTGTTGACCGGCTCGGTCGCGCTGGCGCGACTTGGCACCGGTTTCCGATTTCACACCAGCTTGCTGGGCACCGGATCCGCCACCGACGGGACGCTGCAAGGCGACCTTGTCCTGCGCGGCGGCGGCGATCCGTTCTTGCTGGCGAGCGACCTCGAGGCGGCGGTGAAAGCGCTCGGGGACGCTGGGATCCGTCGGATCGCCGGCGGCGTCAAGGTCGATGCGTCATATTTCGACCAACAGCGGTATGGCCTCGGCTGGTCGTGGGACGATTTTCCGTTTTATTATGCGGCGCCGATTTCAGCGATGTCGCTTGAAGAAAACGTGGTGCACATCACGGTGACGCCAGGCTCCGCACCCGGAGAAAATGCGGCGATAGCCGTCGTTCCGCGTTTCCGTGTGGAGAGCAGCTCGGTCGGCGAGTGTCCGTTCGGACAGCCGGACGCTCGGGTGAGTTCCCGCGCGCTCACCGGAACCCGTGGTTCCACCAACACCGTCGACGTCGAGCGTGATTCGTGCGGAACGATCGTCGTGAGCGGCTCTATTGCGCTGGGTGCGAAGCCGGTGCTGATCGATGCCGCCGTACCGAGCGCAGAACGCTACGCACTCGACGTGTTCGCGCAGGCTTTGAGCGCGCATGGGATCGCATTCGACCGGCGGATTGACCCGGCGCGCTGGGACAGCAACGTTATCACCAGTGCGTCGCGGCCTGCGCCGGAATGGACCGTTCTGTGGCGTCACGAGTCCGAGACGATGCCCGAGTTGCTGGCCGACTTCTGGTATCCAAGCGACAATTTGCTCGGTGAAGTTTTGTTGAAGTCGCTGGGTGTTGCGCGATCCGGGGCGCCCGGCCGCAGCGCTAGTGGCATCGAATTGGAAACCGAATTCCTCCGCGAGATTGGAATCGATCCCAAGACCGTTTCGATCGTCGACGGATCAGGGTTGTCGTCGTACGATCGGATCACCGCCCGCGCGCTGGTCGCGATTCTTCAGTACGATTGGAATTCGCCGGCTCGCGACGTTGTACTCGACGCGCTGCCGGTCGCCGGCGTGCGTGGTACGCTCAAGTTACGGTATATCGGCACGCCGGCCGAGAAGCGGGTGTTCGCCAAGACGGGGTCGGTCTCACATGCCCGAAACCTCTCCGGCTACATCGCAACCCGGCGCCATGGAGCCGTGACCTTTTCGTGGTTGGTCGACGATTGGCTCGGCGAGGCCGGCGCCCTGCGGACCCTGCGCGGCCGCGTGCTGTCGCGTTTTGTGACGGACTGATGCTCGGCGAACATTTCGCCCGCGAGATCGCCGAACAGCCGGCGGCTTGGCAGCGCATCGCGGATTCAGCGAAGGCGAGCGATCTTGCGGCCGCGCTGCGCGGGCGCGCGGTGCTCTTCGTCGGCAGCGGAAGCTCGCTTTTCGTCGGTCAACTTGGCGCGCTCGCTCTGCGTCGGCGCGGCATCGACGCCGCGGCGCTGCCCGCGACCGAGGCCGCGTTCGATATCGGCGCATACCAAGGCCGGGCCGTCGTCGCACTCTCTCAAAGTGGACGGTCCGGCGATCTGCTCAATGCGCTCGACCTGCTGCGCGCGGCGCCGCTGATCGCGTTGACCAATAGCGCCGACTCACCGCTGGCGAACCGGGCCGACGTCGTGATCGACCTCGAAGCCGGGCGCGAACTAGCGGTGCCCGCCAGCAAGAGCGTAACCACGATGGTGGCGATCGTCCTGTGGTCGGCAGCGCTGCTGGCCGGCAAGACGACGCGCAGCGCCGCAATGCTGACGCAGACGGCGGACGAGGTGAAGCGCTGGCTTGGCAGCGCCGCCGTCGACGACGTCGGTCGGGCCGCGAAGGGTATCGCCGGGCGGCACAGCGTCGTCATCGTTGGTGCGGGCTATGGCGTCCCCATCGCGCACGAATTCGCGCTGAAGATGAAAGAAGCCAGTTACGTGCACGCCGAGGGCTTCGCGGCCGGCGAGTTCCGTCACGGCAGCGGCGCGATGCTCGACCGGACCTGCGCTATCGTCGGCATCGTGGACGACGCCTCGCGCGCAATTGTGCGGCGGCCCCTGGCCGAGGCGCTCCGAGCCGACAGCCTGCGCTACGTGGTCGGTGCCGAGCTGGATCGGATACCACTCCTTGGCCCGGTGGTCAGCGAAGCGTTCAATACGCTCGCATGGCTGGTAGCCGCCCAGGTCCTGGCGCTGGAGGTGGGCCGCGCACGCCGCGTTGAGAGCGATGCGCCGCGAGGGCAGACCAAATTCGTGACGTAGACGCCGGCGCGAGCCAGGTCGGCCGTGCCGACAAGCGCGCCATTAAAAGGGAGATGAGCACCTCTCAGGCAACCTTCTCGCTCCTAAAACGGACGCGCCTTCGACGCGCGGCCGATTCTCGTTTCGCGCTGTGGGAGTGGCTCCTCATGTCGATGATTCGGCTTCGTCTCCTCTCGATCTCGTTTGTCGTGGCGAGTTTGGTTTGCGCGAGCGGCGCGGCGCTGGCCGGTAATACCGGGACGGTCTCCGGTACGGTGATCGACGAAAGCAAAACGCCGCTGGCGGGCGTCCAAGTGGGTGTCGCGTCACCGACCGGCCGCGGTTCGGCGAAGACCGATGCGCGCGGCTTCTACCAGATCTTCGATCTGCCGCCCGACACGTACACGATTAGCATCGTCCGCGAAGGCTATGAGCCTCAAAGCATCGCCGGCGCAAACGTCTTTCAGGACCAAACCACCGTCGCCGACGTGACCTTGGCCAAGTCGCTCAAGACGATCAGCCGGGTGACGACCCGCGGCGCGAGTTCACTCTTGCAGCCCAAGCAAACCGCCGACGTCTACAACGTCTCGGCGGCGCAACTCACGGCGGCGGCCGGTGAAGGCGGCCATCGTACGCTGTACGAGGTGATCCAAACCGTGCCGGGCGTGACGTCGACCGGCTATTCGGGCCGGACGCGCATCCGCGGCGGCAATGTCGGCGACGTCGCATGGGAACTCGACGGCATCCCGATCAACGACCGGCTGACGGGGTTGTTTACGACGAACCTTTCGATCGTCGGAACAAAGACGATCGAAGTGTACACCGGCGGGTACAGCGCCCAATACGGGAACGCCGCCCAAGGCGTGATCAACTCGGTGATCAAGCGCGGCACCTATCCGGGCTTCGGCGCCGTGCGGGCAACGATTCAAGGCAAGCTCTTCGAGCACGACCTGCAAATCGAGTACGGCGGCGCCACGCCGGACAATCGCTTCTCGTATTACGTCGGATACGATGGCAGCAATTCCGACACGCAATTCGCCGACGGCAGCTTT
>JRHI01002289.1_pt1 | contig 13416 bp, 15 predicted proteins | sample 215371 | NCBI WGS metagenome assembly JRHI01 (sample SAMN02929681, study PRJNA255918) | sediment metagenome | biome: cave system; feature: Ice Cave; material: Sediment; isolation source: sediment from deep within a dark volcanic ice cave with no known source of... ...
CAATATAATAGTGACTGGCTGGCGCGCGTCAGTTTTGCCGATCTCCTGGGCATTGCTGCAAAATTGACGGTGGCGCGTATGCTTGAGCGCGATGATTTCACAAAACGATTTGAATCCAATGCACCCATCGGCTTGCACGAGTTCCTGTATCCGGTGACCGTGGCGTACGATTCGGTGATGGTCAAAGCAGACGTAGAGCTCGGCGGCACCGAGCAGCTCTTCAATCTCATGCTGGGGAGGCGTCTGCAAGAAGAGTTCAAACAGCCGCCCCAGATATGCATGACGCTGCCGGTTCTCGAGGGGACTGACGGCGTGCAGCGCATGGGGAAGAGCCTCAACAATTACATCGCCCTGCGCGACCAGCCCGAGCAGATGCTGGGCAAGGTGATGTCGTTGCCGGACACGCTGATCATGCGTTACTGGCAGCTGGCGACCACCGCCACCAAGGGCGAGCAAGAGAGAATCGAACGGGAAATGCGCGGGGGTGGTCTGTCCGCGCGCGACGCCAAGCTGCAGCTCGCGCTGGCGGTTGTTGGTCTTTACCATGGTCCCGGCGCTGCACAAGCTGCGCGCGATCACTTTGAGAAGACGGTCGTTCGTAAGGAGCTGCCCGAAACGATGCCCACCCACGTGCTGCAAAAGAACGAGAAAGGGGTGTCTGTCGGAAAGCTTCTGCAGTCGGTCGGCTGGGCGGCTTCAAACCGCGAGGCGCAACGGTTGGTGCAGCAGGGCGCGGTCAAGGTTGACGGTGCACGAATCGAGGATGTGCGCCACGTCGAGGAGTCGTGGAGCGGAAAGGTGCTGCAGAAGGGCAACCATCAATTCGTTCGTATCAGCGAGGCACCGTGAAAGCAATCGAGCGCGCGGTTGTCAGGGTAAATAGAGAAAATCGTACGGCTTTTCTTATTGCCGAAGTCGTGTGTGTCGCATGCCTTCTAGTCGGCATCGTAGACTGGGCGTCAATCTCCTCCGCGGTACGAAATGCTGCACTGGCCGTTGGCACCATTGTTGCCTGCGCTACCTCGTTGTGGCTCTTTTACAACGTGTGGAAGTACACAAAGGACGATCCGGAGATCATACAAGAAAGAACCCCGCCTTGGCGGTTGACTTTGCTGATCGCGGTGCTCGCAATTGCGATTTCCTCGATTTGGTGGGCACCCAAAATATTCCCGTAGCTATTCCTGCGACGCTTCTTTAGCTTCGCCGGCTGAATCGAGGATATCGCGAATCTCCTGGGGCGAGAAGAAATAGCGCTGTCCGCAGAAATCACAGGTCGCTTCGGTGTCGTTTTCGGCCGCAGCCATCGCTTCCAGCTCTTGCGGACCCAACCCGATCAGGGCTCTCACGACGCGGTTGCGATTGCACGAGCAGCTAAAGGCGGCGGGCTGCAGATGCGTGATGCGCGGCTCAAGCGCATGGCCGACTTGAGCGACGATGTCTTCCGGAGAAAGTCCGCGGCGGATAAGCGAGCTCACCTGCGGTAAACTGCGCGCATTCTTCTCGAGGAACTCGATCGTCTTTTCATCTGCGCCGGGGAGCAACTGCGCGATAAAGCCGCCCGCCGCGAGCACGCCCTGCGGATTTGCCAGCACGCCGACTGCTACGACGGTCGGTACTTGTTCGGAGTGTGCAAAGAAGTGAGCGAGATCGTCGCCGATCTCTCCGCTCGCGAGCGGCACGGCGCTTGTGTACGGTACGCCGGTGTCGAACGTGCGCGTCACGTGCAAGAACCCGTCGCCTACGATTCCGCTCACATCGAACTTACCGCCCGCGTTGAGAGGCAGTTCGGCACGCGGACGCATCGGGTATCCGCGCACGCGGCCGCCGGCCACGACGTCTGCGATCAGCGCACCGGCGGGGCCCTTGCCTTGGACCTGGAGTGTGATACGCTCCTTACCTCGCAGCGAACTACCCATGAGCAGTGCGCCGGTCAGCAGGCGGCCCAAAGCAGCGGTCACGGTGGGCGAAGCGCCATGGCGTGCCTGCGCCTCGGTGACGATCCCGGTCGTGCGCGCCGCAACGATGCGGGCGCTATCGCCTGCGGCAACGCCGGTTGCGCTATAATCCTTGTGCACAGGAGGCGTTTTCAGGAGACGCAGAACCGTCATCCTTCCTTTTCAACCTAGCCCGCCGTCACAGTCTGATGCGCCCGCGTGAGTGAGGGAACCCTCATCGAGAGCCAAGAAGAGCGGCCAGCCGGCGGCGGGCGGCGTACAACGGTGAATGCTGAACGAAAAAAGTCTATCTCGATATTGCATGGGCCAAATCTCAATGCGTTGGGTTCGCGCGAAACCGGCGTGTATGGAACGACGACGCTCGAGCAGATCAACGCAGCGTTACGAGAACTTGCGTCTTCGCTGCACCGCGAGATCGGCATACACCACCATTCCTCGGAAGGCGAGCTCATCGACGCGATTCACACCGCTGCGCAGCGCGGCAGCGCGATTGTGATAAATCCGGGCGCGTACACACATTACTCGTATGCATTGCGAGACGCGTTGGCGGCAGTCACGGTCCCCAAGATTGAAGTACACCTGAGCAACATCTACGCGCGCGAATCTTTTCGGCGCCGCTCAGTTATCGCGCCGGTGGTCCACGGCAGCATTTCCGGTTTTGGAGCGCAGTCGTACCTGCTCGCATTGCGCGCGGCGGCGGCAATGCTCGATGAAATAAGGGATTGAGCCATTAAATCGGAAGGAATCGCAAAAGCAGCCGCTAACAGGTTGACCGGAGCAAACAATCGTCGCGCGAACGCTCCTCAATTGAGCGCGCGAGATTCGTGCGTTGTATTTGCAAAAGCAATAGAGAGGTGACCGATGACCAAGGCCGAGCTGATCGAAGAAATTGCGACCAAAACTGGGCTGAAGCGCCGCGACGTTAGCGACATCGTCGACAATTTGCTCGAGGCCATAAAGGCAGCACTACAGAAGGGCGACAAGGTGCAGCTCATCCCTTTTGGCAGCTTCGAGACTCGGAAACGCAAAGCGCGTGAGGGTCGCAATCCCAAGACCGGCGAGAAGCTGATGATTGCCGCTCGTACCGTGCCTGCGTTTCACCCAGGTAAAGATCTCCGTGACGCCGTCCAAAAACCCGCGGCAAAGAAGAAGTAAACAGAACAACCGCCTTCATAGCAATGGCCTCCTCGCCGACGCCCTGCCGGGCTGACTGAGGAGGCTTTTATCTTGGATTCACCGCTTGACGTAGGGCCTATTCGCTCGGACGAGCTGGCCGCCGCGGTTAGCATTTTCCTCGATGCCTTTCGCGATAATGTACGCTTGGTCTACGGCGACCAGCCGAAGCCCGACGCTATGCTCGACGTGTGGTCTTTCGCCCGCGAGACGGAACCCGGCGGCTTCTTGGCTGCGCGCGATACGTCGGGGATCGTCGGCTATGCGTTTTTTACGAGTTCCGTGCGCCAACTACGGCGGCGCGCCTTGGTTCGTGCCCGCCCGCTTGTGTGGGCGCTGGGTGCGCTAAGCGGGCGCTATGGCGTGCGCTGGCTGCAACTCGCCAAGCTTTTTTGGAATAAGGTCTTGTTCGTAGGTGAGTCTAGCCGCTTCCGGACAAAAGGAGATGCACAGCTTCTGAATATCGCGGTGGATACGCGCGCTCGCGGTAAGGGCGTGGCAAAGGCGCTGACGCGCGCCGGGCTTTCGTACCTCGCCGAACGTGCTGTGGAACAAGTCCGTTTAGAGGTGCTTACGGACAACGCTCCGGCGATCAAAGTTTACGAAGATATGGGTTTCGTGCAGAAAGGTCGCATGCGCAACATCTACGGCGACTGGCTGGTGATGGCGGCCGACCCGAGGGAGTTCGCGCCTAAGTAATTGCGAATCATCACGCTCAACGTCAACGGGATCCGCTCCGCTGCGCGTAAAGGCTTTTATGCGTGGATGGAACACGAGGACGCCGACATCGTGTGCCTGCAAGAAACAAAGGCGCAAGAGCATCAGCTTCCGCTCGAGGCGGCCGCTGTCGCGCACTATACGGGCGTGTTTTTTGATGCAGAGCGAAAGGGCTACAGTGGCGTTGCCATCTATGCCAAGCGCAAACCGGACGCGATCGTGCGCGGCTTTGGTTGGCCCGAATTCGATCGCGAGGCTCGTTACCTGCAGTTTGATTACGGCCGCCTTAGCATTGCCTCTCTTTATGTCGTGTCGGGCGCCATGGGAGCGGCGCGCCAGGCGGTGAAAGAGGAATTTCTCGACAAACTGCAGCCGCAACTGGAGCGCATGCGCCAGGACGGCCGCACGTATATCCTATGCGGCGATTACAATATTGCGCATCGCGAGATCGACGTCTACAATCCGGTTCGCTGCTCTCACATCTCCGGTTTTTTCCCACGAGAGCGCGCCTGGATGGATCGCGTCCAAAACGAACTGGGCTGGGTTGACGCCTTTCGCACGGTCAACCCAAACGCCGGAGAGTTCACCTGGTGGTCAAACTTTCAAAAGGCGTTCGAACACAATCGCGGCTGGCGATTAGACTACCATCTGGTGACGCCCGATGTGAAGCCACATGTCCGCACCGCGCGCCTTTATAAAGAGACGCGTTTTTCCGATCATGCCCCGGTGATCATCGACTACGCGCTGGATTTGAGTTCGTAAAGTTCGTTGGTTTGAAGACGCAAACCGGATAGCATTAAGCGCGCCCGTCCGCTATGCTTGAGGCATGATCACCGCAATAAAAACCCCCGCCATCATCTGCATGTCGACTACCAGCGCGCGCAAGATCAGACAGACGCTCCAGGATGACTACGGTAACCGACTAGCCGCTCAGGCCGCTCAGGTTGACGACGGCGGTGCGCCATGCCGTCATTGCCTGCGTATCGCGTACGCCGGCGAAGAAGTGATTCTCTTTTCCTATAAACCATTTGAGCGAACGGGACTTTATCAAGAAGTCGGTCCGGTTTTTGTTCACGCCCACGAATGTCCGGCATATCCCAGCGATGGAGGCTTTCCGCCGTTTTTCAAGGAGCGTCCGCTTATACTGCGGCCATACGATGCTCACGACGCCATCTGCGCGTCACAGGTCTATGCCAACCCGGGTGAAGCAGAAGCGACAGTAAGCCGTCTTTTGGAGGACCCGACCGTCGCGTACGTGCATGCCCGCGGCGTGCCACGCGGCTGTTATATGTTGAGAGTTGAAAGAGCGCGACAGGAGTTGAGCGGAGCGTGACGGCAGTACGGTCGCGTGGATGCGCCGGCTTATGACTTCTCGACTCGTTGGCGCTTCGACAACGTCACGATCAGCGCGGTCGCGGACATACTGGAAGACACCGCCTCGATGCCGCGCTGGTGGCCACAGCTCTTCCAGCAAGTCACTATCATACAGCCGGGCGGTCTCCATGCGCTGGGTCAAGTCGCCGAATGCGTTTGCCGGGCGCGCCTGCCGTACACCTTGCGCTTCACGTACGTCGTGATAGAGGAGCATTATCCGCGGGGCTCCACGATCAGTTCGACCGGTGACCTCGTGGGAACGGGTATCTGGAGTCTCAGTGAGTCAGACGGCGGTGTGGATGTGGAGTACGACTGGCGGATATCTCTTCGAAAACCGTTGCTGCGGCTGATATCACCCCTCGTGCGACCGCTGCTCGTTTCCAACCACAGCTGGGCAATGCGTCAGGGAGGCGAGGGTCTGCGGCGCGAGCTGCAACGACGACAGGATGAAGCATCGCTCGACTCAAGTGGTCGACCCTAGACGTAGAGCTGTTTGTGTGGGTATAGTCGAAGTATACCGACTGTCGCTTTAGAGAGCGCTCCGCGGCCTGCCACGAGAGAGACCGGGCTAAACACCTATCGCTAATTAGCCTTGCCTCTTTTAGCTTGCTCTTACATATAAATGCTTGTTAGCAGTTGCCCGAACTGATACAATTAATCAGGCATGCGAGAGATGCGTCGCGATTATGAGAGCCAGATTCGAAGCATAGCAACAGCTCGTAACGATGTCGCCGACTTTGCGCGTGCCTGCGGCTTTTGCGAAAATGAAGTAGCAGATATCCGGCTGGCGGCCGGTGAGGCATGCGTGAACTGTGTCGAGCATGCCCGTCCTTCCCGGGGAACATTCACCGTTTCGTGTGGATATACGGAAGAGATCCTGTCGGTGAGCGTTGCGGGCTTCAGCGGGGGGCTAGCAGTGCGCGACGATCGAGCAGCTCAGAACCTGGCTTCGAAAACGTGGGGCGGTCTCGGCCTCATGTTGATCCGGGCGCTCATGGATGAGTCCGAGCTTGAAATACGGCACGACAGCGGAGCGACGATGACGATGCGCAAGCTCCGCTCGCCCCATGGCGGCGCTGCTAGTCTGCGCGAAGTCTAGTCGCCGCAGAGGGATTGTTTCAGTAACAGCGGGCTTGTAAACACTGACAACAGATGTCAGTGAAGCGCGCATTCCTGGCCAGTGAGTTTTCAACGTTGGTGGTTCAGCAAACTGACGGCAGCATTCTCACCGACGCACGTGGGAAGAGATACGTCGCTTTCGTGGTTGGCTGCATCCGGGTTACTCGCCCCAGCCTTGGGAAGAGCGCAGGTACAGTTCAAGTACCCCGCAACGCTTGCGTTCGCGGACTGGTGATCGGTGTGGACTTTGAAAATGAGGACTATGCCGCGCGTGTCCAAACCAAGTGCAGGCACAATGGCTTGCTCGTACCCCTGAGAAAACCACGCTGCTTTTGTTGCCCGCTCTCAGCGCAGATTAATGGTAGAAGTACGGGTCTAAAACGCTAACCTCAGAGACGCTGTCAACCGGCAGGCCATTGTGTTGAGCTGCCTGGCGTAAAGCATCCTCGCTCGGGCCGTCGTAGATGCAGTATGATTTCTTGCGGTCTTTTGTGACGTATGAATGAACCCAAGTCACGGCCAGCGCGCCATTCTTTTCGAGAATGCCGAGGCAAGTTGTGGCTCCGGCCTTGAGGAGGATGGGGCTAGGTCCGCAAAGCTGGACAGCCGAACATTCTAAGCTGATGCCACTGCCTCGGAGAACTGAGCAGAAGAAAGCCGACCACGCCGCGCCATTGCCTAGCGGCACGGTGACTTTCCTATTATCGGACATCGAAGGCAGCACGCAGCGCTGGGAAAACCAGCGTGACTCCATGCAAGCCGCTGTCCAGCGCCACGAGCGGCTAGTGCGGCATTCGTTCAAGCAACACGGTGGCTACATTTTCAAAGCGCTCGGTGATGGGCTATGCTGCGCGTTCGGGACAGCGCCGAGCGCTGTGCGCGCTGCGCTCGACGCTCAACTCGCGCTCGCCCAAGAGGATTTCTCGGCGCGCGAGGGCGGCCTGCGGGTTCGAATGGCGCTTCATACAGGCTACAGCGAGGAGCGCGATGCGGACTATCTTGGTCCCACCGTCAATCGCGTCGCAAGGCTGATGTCGATCGGTCACGGCTCCCAGGTGCTCTTATCGCGCGTGACCTACGATCTCGTGCGAGATGCTGCGCTCACGGGCGTGACTTTCACCGACCTCGGACAGCACCGCCTCAAGGACCTCGCGCAGCCCGAGCATGTCTGGCAAGCAACGGTCAGTGGTTTGCCCTGCGATTTCCCCCCGCTCAAGTCACTCGACGTATGGCCCAATAATCTGCCGCTGCAGGTCACGACCTTCCACGGTCGCGAGCACGATCTCGAAGAATTGAAAGGGCATCTGAGCGAGCACCGGCTGGTCACGCTTTTTGGTGCAGGCGGTGTCGGCAAAAGCCGGCTCGCCGTGCAGGTGGGTGCTGACCTTCTCGATGCCTTTTCGGATGGTGTGTGGATTGCAGACCTCGCCCCTATAACCGATTCGCAACTGGTCGCAAGCGTGATAGCCGGCGCGCTGGGAGGGAGTCAAGCCGAAGGGCCGGTGGAGTCGTCGATACCACACTGGCTAAGGGCCAAGCAACTGCTCCTCATCCTCGACAATTGCGAGCACGTACTGGAAACTGCCGCGCAGCTCGCCAACACGATCCATTGCAATTGTCCCCAAGTCCGCATTCTGGCCACCTCACGCTCGGTGTTGGGTGTCAGCGGAGAGAAAGTGTTACGGGTCGCTTCGCTTGCCGTGCCTAGTGCCACGTCCAATCTGACTCCGCTCGCCGCGATGCAGTTTGGAGCCATCTCGCTATTCGCGGACCGCGCATCTCTTGTCGATCAAGCCTTTGCACTTTCTGCTGAGAACGTTGGCACTGTGGCGGACATATGCCGTCGTCTCGATGGGATTCCACTTGCCATCGAACTTGCCGCCGCGCGCATCAACGTCCTAAGCGTTTCCAACCTCTTGAAGCATCTCAATGAACGCTTTAAGATCCTTACCGGCGGCAGCCGGACCGCTCTTCCACGACAAAAGACTCTCGCCGCTCTCATCGATTGGAGTTACGATCTGCTCTCGCCGCAAGAGCGAACGCTCTTCAACCGTCTTGCGGTCTTCGCCGGCAGCATCACTCTTGATGCCGCAACTGCTGTTTGCGCTGGGGACGGGATAGACGAAATAGACGTGCTCGATCTGACGGCCTCGCTTGCCGATAAATCGCTAGTCGTCGTCGACACAACCTCGACCCCGGAGCGCTATCGCTTGCTTGAAAGCACGCGTCAGTATGCCTGGGAGAAGCTCCGCCTGAGCGGTGAATGCGAAACAGTCGCGCGCTGCCACGCAGAATACTTCCTCGGGCTCGCTCGTGACGCTGAGGCGAGCCTGGGCACGATGCCCTTGAGCGAATGGCTTGCACGGCTCGATCTCGAGCTGGAGAATTTGCGCGCGGTCCTGGAGTGGGCATTGAGCAAGGGGCAGGACGTGGCGCTGGGAGGGGCCATCGTCGGCGCCTTGGAGATGTTCTGGTGGCATGGCGGGCTTGAGGCCGAAGGGCGCCGCTGGATCGAGGGCGCACTTGCTCAAATCGACGAGAGTAAGCATGCGGACATCGTGTCACGATTGCGACAGGCATTAGCGGTCATCACTTCGCGCGTCCTGTTCTCATAGTGCGGTCCCTTGTGCGGGTACCGTGAAGGACCGCACTGCACTCGTCTTAGCGGCATTGTTTTTAGCCGGCTGTAGTGGAGTGCGTACGTATCAAACTGTCACGCCGGCGCCGGCGGCGAGCTCGACGAATTTAACAAATCGATCGACCCACGGCGAAATACCAAAGCTTTTGAACGTCTACGCGGCGGACGAGCCGAGCACGCCGAACGCGGCGGTGTCGGGTATGCCGGAACGCGTGTATGTGCCCAACAACTTGGCCGGCACAGCCGACGTCATCGATCCAGCCACGTATCGAATCGTCGGCCATTTCCGGGTTGGCCGCTCGCCGCAACACATAGCGCCAAGCTGGGACCTGCAACACCTGTACGTGGACAACACCGCCAGCAATACGCTTACGGTGATCGACCCGCATACGAGTTTGCAAACCGGGACTCTTTCAATCACCGACCCATACAACTTGTATTTCACACCCGACGGCCGCAAAGCGATCGTCGTCGCAGAACGCAATCGGCGGCTGGATTTTCGTGACCCTGACACCTGGGCCCTCATTAAGAGCGTGCCGATACGATGGTGGGGCGTGGATCATCTCGACTTCTCGACCAACGGCTCGTATTTGCTCGCCTCAACGGAGTTTAGCGGCGAAGTCATACGGATCGACGTGGCCGCGATGGCGATCACGGGCGCGTGTAAGGTGGGCGGGCTGCCGGTGGATGTGAAACTGGCTCCGGATGGCTCCATCTTTTACGTGGCCAACCAAATGCGAAACGGCGTTTCCGTTGTCGAGCCGCAACGCATGGTAGAGATCGGGTTCATCCCAACAGGTCTAGGCGCGCACGGCCTGGCTATTAGCCGCGATACAAGACGTTTATATGTCAGCAACCGGCGCGAGGGATCGATTTCAGTGATAGACTTCGCAACGCGGCGCGTCAGCGCGACATGGAGCGTAGGCGGGAGTCCCGATATGATGCAGGTCTCCCCTGACGGGCGGCAGCTGTGGGTCTCCAATCGCTATCACGGCTCGGTGTCGGTGGTCGATACCGCGAACGGACGCTTGCTGCACGTCATAAAAGTAGGTGGCGGCCCCCATGGGCTTTCGTATTTCCCACAGCCTGGCCGTTTCAGTCTTGGTCATAACGGGGTTTACCGCTAAAACGATGCGTGCAGGTGAGTCCGGTAGGCGTCGGAGAGCTGCTTCCAATTAACTAACGTGAATTTCTGCTCGCGCAAAAAGTTCCGAAATTCGGGACTCTTCAGCATGTCGAAGTCCCGTTGTCGCCAGGCAGCGCCCCAGTCGGGGTGGCCTCTCGTGGCGCCGCGCATTTCGGGATCGTCGTACGCCAAGTGCACGACGAGCTGGTATATGCCCGGCTTGAGCTGCGAGAGATTCTGCTTGTACCAATGCAGCCATTGTTGTTTGGAAATCCCTGGATCCATGGTGACGACGCTGTCCAGCGCAAGCGCGTCGGCGGGCGGCGTCACGCCGGGAGGCATTCTGAAGCTGCCATTTTTTACGAGCGCAATCGGCAGGTTATATGCGTGACCCATGTGCTCGTATATATCGAACAAATGTCGCGTGCCCGTCAGCGCGATCATGTGAGAGTCTAAATGCGAGAAGTGCAGGTGCTGCGCGCGCGCCTTATCGACTTGAGCGCGTAGCTCAGTCTCGACCTGAGTCATTTTGACGTGCGTGAACAGTGAAGGGTCGTTGAAGAAGTATCCATCCCGGTCGAGCAGACTCGAGACTTTGTCGGTTGAGGCTGTCGGGCCCCAGCGGAAGCCAGGCCATTCGCTATTCAAAACCATGTGAATGCCGATGTCTGCCTTGGGATGAGCGCGTGCCCACTGCAAAGCTTCCGGATACCATGGTGTGGGCACCATGATGCTTGCAGACGTGATCCAACCATGCTCGAGGGCTTGTGAAATGGCAAGATTGACCGAATGCGACATACCGAAGTCGTCAGCGTGGATGATGAGCAGCCGGGCGTTTGCAGGATAGCCGAGTTTTTCTTGCAGGGCTGGTGCGTGTTGTGCCTGCGCTTGCGACATAAAAATGATCGATGCAATCCGCTAGCAGCATAAAACTTCCGGCAGTCAGAAATGCTCTCATCTCTCCCCTTCTAACAGTCGAACTTCCCGCAGTTGAACGAGTGATCGTATTCGCGGCAGCCGGCAATCGAGCCCTACCGTACGTGGCTTCTTTCGCGACTTCGTTTGACGAGATCGGCGGCGGCTTGCGGCCACGCTGAAAACGTAAATCTGAAGCCCGCATCGAGCAGACGAGTGGGAATGACTCTGCGGCTTTTTAGAACGGTTCGCTTTCCGTTTGCATGAATGCCGCTCCGATCTCGAGCAGCCATGCCGGCGCCGGCAACCCGATCCGTGTGCCCCACGCTTCACGCAGCACACGCATGAAGTCGCGGTTCGGAAGCGGCTGAGGCGAGCTCAGATTGACCGTGCCATCCATGCCGGGTTGGCGTATCACGAAGTCCACAGCGCGCGCGAGATCTTCATCGTGAATCCACGACACAAATTGATCGCCGCAACCGCTTGTGCCACCCAGCCCGCGCCGGACCAGTGTCAAGAGAATATCAAAAGCACTGCCCGTATCCGGACTCATGACAACAGCCGTTCGCAATGCAATTTTATGCGTGTGGGGCGTGAGCGAATTGAAAAATGTGTCTTCCCAGCTCTTTGCGACGTCAATGCTGAAGCGCCAGGTGTCAGGCGCGTCTTTTTCATTGCCGCCTAATTCGCCGGTCGCTTCGTCCATGGGCCGGTCAAGAGCGTGCCGATAGATCGTTGCCGTGCATGACTCGCCGGTTCGTCGCGTTATAACGGCAATTGACGCTGCGGCCGGCGAGGTTGATGATCAGGTCCGCGCCATGGAAGGCGTGCGTCCAGGAGCCAAGCGTGTTGCGGTCCCAAACAAGCGAGTGCCAAGGCGCCGCAGCCTGGTGGTTGCGGGAGATCACCGTGACCTCGTGGCCAGCCGTATGAAGGTGGCGTGACAGCAGGTTTCCCAGAGACCCGCTACCGCCCGGAATGACGACGCGAAGGCGTGTTTCGACCGGCATAATACTTCTCCGTCAGAAGTATAGCACGCAGCCAAGCGAGTTTGCCGCGCTGGTTGCGATATCAGTAGACAGCTCACGCGAGCGGATGTTTCTCAGCGACGAATCGCTGGCGATCAGCCAATGACTGCTGAACTAATTTTCGGGAAGGATACTATTTTTGCAGCACTTGGTGAACGAAGGAGATTGAGGTCTCGCTGTTAGTAACGGACTACGACGATGCGGTTGGCGACGAAGCTAGATCCCGACCAATAGCCGGCCACATTGACCACCATGTTGGGTTGCAGAGTGATCCCTCGCGGTTTGATGACGGTACCGTCGTGAAGATTCACGGAGTAGAGCTCATCGTGTATGCGGATGTTCATGTGATATGGCACCGAAGCGGTCACGACGCCTTGCATCGCAGACGCACCGGCAAATCGCGCATCCGGATCGTATGACACCTCAGCTAGCACAGGGCGATAGATGTAAACAGGTGCGGGGCGAGAGCGGTAGATAAAGATTCGGTCGGCTTTTGCTTGGGCGGCCAAGCTCGCGACGAGACTCAAAAACAGGACCAGCGCGAAAAACTTGCGTGACATCTCAGGACCCTCCCTCGAGCGTTCCCCATGCCTAATATACTCGCGCAGAGGCGAGGATATGTGAAAGCAAGGTTTGCGTTGGATGAGGAACCTGTGAGAAGTACCGGCTAAGCTTCCTGTTTGGGGAAAAAAACGTGCGTCTCACGGACTTGCATCACACCTTTTTCCATTGACATCAGGGAAGGAGTCGCCGTGCGCATCTAAGCTCGTGACGTGCTCACGCAAAGGCAATGTTAGAGCAGTGGCCACCGGCATTTGCCTAATGCGCCGTAGTCAATTGATCCTCACAGTTACGGGAGAACCGAAGCCGCAACTATCTTCTCTAGCACGAGAGCTATTTCTTACCGCAATATAGCGGCTAACGCCGGCCTCACGTGGTTCGCCATGAACCGTCCGGTCGCCGAAGCTTCAGACGATGGGAAGCGACCCCGCCGGAGCGCGGTCATATGGCTCAAGATAGTCTAGGAAATGCGAGGCAAACGAAAGAGAAAGTTCTAACTAATAACGTTGGTCGGGCCGTAGCGAAGCTTGGTTATCGCGCCTGTCTGGGGGACAGGAGATCGCTGGTTCAAATCCAGTCGGCCCGAAACTCACAAATGCAGGCCCCTTGAGCGATCGGGTGGCCTGCCGAGTGCACTCAGGGTCGCCGAGCGCGTCGGCTTTATGCAATAAGTTATGCACTATAGCTGGCCGGCGACCGTTTTTCGGGGCAAGCAGGCTCACACAAAAACCCCCGCCCCCAATGCTGCCCCAAGCGATTCTGACGGTATCCCCGTGAGTGCCGCCATTAGTTAGTGGACTCTGAGGCGTT
>JRHI01002290.1_pt1 | contig 13404 bp, 13 predicted proteins | sample 215371 | NCBI WGS metagenome assembly JRHI01 (sample SAMN02929681, study PRJNA255918) | sediment metagenome | biome: cave system; feature: Ice Cave; material: Sediment; isolation source: sediment from deep within a dark volcanic ice cave with no known source of... ...
AAGCCGATTTCTGAAGTGCATCGCGGCGGGCGAAACCCGCTGCAGGGTTGGCATGCGGTGAAGATTGGTTTGCTGCCTGCACGCGAATTACTGCACAAGCGCATTCACGAGCGGACCGAAGTTATGCTGGAACGCGGGTGGCTCGCCGAGGTTAAAGATTTACTTGCGCGAGGACTTCCGGAGGATGCGAAACCGTTTCAGTTTATCGGGTATCGGGAATTGCTGGCGGTTCTGCATGGGGCAACCACGCTGGAAGATGCCCGGGCGGCTATACAACAGGCGACACGACATTACGCCAAGCGGCAAATGACGTGGTTCCGCAAAGATCAGACTATAAGATGGTTTGAAGGTGTCGGAGACGACGCGCGGCTGCAAAACGAAATTGTGGCCTGGGCTCGCGAGCAATTGATGGCCGACGGTCGCGCGTCAAAATAGAGAAGCGTATACTCGGGTTGATGCGCACGACCCCTCCGCAATCGATTGGTAAACTGGTTCCAGGTAACAGTCGTTGACGAAAACTCCACAACACAATGTTTCCAATGCGGAACGGGCGCTGCTGGTGGGCGTCGGCTGGAAGCGGGCTCCGCGCTTTCCGGGAATGCCGGCCGGCGAGCAGGGACGAACATCGCTGGCGGAACTGGTGGAACTGGCGAAAAGCGCGGGGGCGGAAATTGCGGGCACGGTATTTCAGGTTCGCGACTCGGCGGATTCAGCGACGCTGGTCGGGCGCGGAAAACTGGATGAGATTCGCGCGGAAGCTACTGCGCACCAGGCGCCATTGATTATTTTCGACAGCAATCTTTCTCCGGTACAGCAGCGAAATATCGAGGAGCTGACGGAGCGGAGAGTAATCGACCGTACGCAATTGATCCTGGATATTTTTGCGCGCCACGCACGCAGCCGCGAAGGGCAATTGCAGGTGGAACTGGCGCAACTGAACTACATGCTTCCGCGGCTGACGGGTAAGGGCACGGCCATGTCGCGACTGGGCGGCAAGAGCGGCGGAGGCGGCGCAGGCGGCACGGGCGGAGGAGCGGGGCGCATCGGCGTACGCGGACCTGGCGAAAAGAAATTAGAGACAGACCGCCGGCGCATTCGGGACCGGGTAAGCAAAATACAGTCGGGTATCGACGATCTACGGAAGCAGCGAGCATTAAGGCGTGAAGCGCGAAACGCGGTGCCGATGGGCACGATCACGCTGGTCGGCTACACCAACGCGGGAAAATCCACGTTGTTCAACGCGTTGAGCCGCGCGGAGGTACTGGTTTCTTCGCGCATGTTCGCTACGCTCGATCCGACGATCCGGGCGGTGCGTTTGCCTTCCAACCGGCGCGTGCTGGTTTCCGACACGGTGGGATTCATACGCGATTTGCCGAAAAGCCTGCTGAGCGCTTTTCGCGCGACGCTCGAAGAAGTGCAGGAGTCCGCGGTGATTCTGCACGTCAGCGACATTTCAAATCCGCACCACGACGAGCTGGACGAGGAAGTGCATAAAATTCTGGAAGAACTTGGCGTAGGGGATCGGCCGATGCTGCGGGTGCTGAATAAAGTGGACCAGCTTAGCGCCAAAGAGCGCCGGGATCTGGATCACAACAACAGCGGAAAGCAGAATGCGGACGACGGTCCGGTACTGGTGTCGGCTCTGACGGGCGAAGGGATCGATGAGTTGCTGCGGCGAATCGATCTGGCGTTGCCGACGGATCCGATGGTTTCGCTGGCGCTGCGTTTGCCGTTGTCGCAAGGCCGCACGCTGGCGTTGATTCACGCGCTTGGGCGAGTGTTACGTTCGGAAGTGGAGGATGAGCACATGCTGCTGGATGTCGAGGTTCCGGTGTCGATCGCGCGGCGCCTGCGGCTGGCCGAATTTGCCGTGGAGGGAACATCCCGGCTGGCTTTGACGTAATGCTATAAGGAGGTGGCCGATGGCTGCGTTTTTATTGTGGTGCATTTTATTTGTGTTGTGCGCGCCGCTTGCCTTGATCGCGCTGATACTTTATCCGTTCGTTTGGCTGATTACGCTACCTTTCAGGATCGTGGGCATCGCGGTGCACGGCGTGTTTGGGCTGCTGACGGCTATTTTTCTACTTCCGGTTCGTTTATTGCGCGGCCCGCGCGCCATTTGAACGGCGGCGTCCGAATATTTTAGTAACCTTCCGGTAAACGATTAAAATCAGGCAGAGTTTCGAGCCGTATTGTGGCCCTAATGCTCTGTTTCTCAAACAATTTACGGGTTCCCAGACTGTGGAAAATTTTGTGGGAAACGCGCCTCGCGTTTGACGGCGGTCCATTCAGTCTTGCCAATACGCTCGGAATATTTACCCGAGCTTGAAATAAGTCCAGTATTTGCCTTAAGATAGGTGTTGAGTGCAGGAAACTCTGCTTTTGCCGTACTAAATGCGGATGGCATCCCGTAAGCGCAACATTTGCACAGATTTGGCGGCTCCGAGTTGTCGTATGAGTACCGCGATATTTAAGGCTGGTGACAGCGCCTGTTATCCCCGTAGTACCTAATGACGTACCACGGGGCGTTGACGCACACCTGACCGGGGACTATAGTGAAGCGGCATCGGCTGGAGCCACAGGGGCGGTCACTGCCTTCCTCTATGCGCGTATGAATCTTCCCAACTCACTGACGTTGTTACGGATTTTTTTCGTCCCCGTCCTGATTGTGATCCTCTTGACCCGCAGCCCAAATGTGGAGTTGTGGGGATTTCCCATGCATTTCGAGTTCTGGGGAGTGCTGATTCTGTTGATGGCGGCCGCTACGGACTGGGCGGACGGTTATGTAGCGCGGCGGCGGCTTCAAGTTACAACGCTGGGAATTCTGCTGGATCCCATCGCCGATAAGCTACTGATCTCCGCGGCATTCGTCTCGCTCGTAGATATGCAACTGGTTCCCGCGTGGATGGTGGTAATTATCATCGGACGAGAATTTACAGTGCTGGGGTTGCGCAACATTGCACTGGCAGAGGGCTTCACGATTGAAGCTTCGGTGCTGGGAAAAACCAAGATGGTTTTGCAGGTGATTGCGGTCGCGGTACTTATCGCTGGAGCGCGACACGCTTCCCTCAAACCGGTGGCGACGCTACTGCTGTGGCTGGTGGTGGTGAGCGCTTTGACCTCGGCGGCGCAATATTTTGCGCGCTTCTGGGGACACGTCGACGACCGCATCAAGCAGCGCCGGCGGTTAAGCATGATGGAAAGCCACAAGAAGTCTCAGGATGCCGTACCTCTCTGAATCCGACCGTCAAAGCCTGCTGCAGTTTGCCCGCGAAGCTGTAGTCAAAGCAGTTTCCCTGCGTGAACTTCCGAAAACTATTCCACATGAAGGAATTTTCGACGAGCGACGAGGTGTGTTCGTTACGCTACACGTTGGAGGTACATTGCGGGGCTGCATAGGCGTCGCGCATGGCGATGAACCGCTGGGAGAGGCTCTGGTGCGCTGTGCGGCAAGCGCCGCCACGCACGATACGCGATTTTTACCGGTGCGTGTCGAAGAGTTGGGAGATTTACAAATCGAGATTTCCCTGCTTTCGGCGCTGATTCCGATCCGGCCAGATGAAATTGAAATCGGCAGACATGGACTGGTGATCTCTCAAGGCGAACGGCGTGGGCTGCTGCTGCCGCAGGTGGCTACCGAGCACGGGTTGACGCGGGAAGAGTTCCTGGACGAGACGTGCCGCAAGGCGGGATTACCTCGCGAAGCGTGGCGATCAATGGGCACGCGTATTGAAGGATTCACGTGCGAAATTTTATCGGAAGGGAAAAAGTTCGCGCGACCGTAATGGGTTCGGGCAGACGAAAGGCTCGAGGTAAAAAAAGCCCGCTGCGAAAAGCACAGCGGGCCCGACGTTCAAAATTGCGCTGGTTTATTCGAGTTCGACGTAATCGCCGGCGTAAATCGGCGTTGTGCTGGACGTGATCATCATGGTCGAGGTATTGGGACTTTGATTGAGGACAATTCCTTCGCCAATCACCTGGCGTGGTAAATCACTGGGTTCGTATTTGGCGGGCGCGCTTCCGAAGCCATATATTTTGTATTGGTAGCCCTTGGTCTGCGGCGCAGTCTCATCCAGCTTGCCCTGATAACGGAACACGCGGAAGTAATCGCCGACGTGGACATTCTGATTACTACCCAGATTGACGAAAGCCACGTTATTTTTGCCGAGCATCTCGGAATAGTCCACTCCCGCCACGATCGTGGCGACGCGCTTACCATTTACGGGCGCGAAACGATCGAACGCAACCGGTTCCCTGAATGGCGGAATGGGGCGTTCCACGTAAGGGCGAACGATATCGCCGCGCTGCATAAAGCCGCATGAAAAATTAACTTCGGCGACAGATACATTGGCTTGTACGTTGATTACTTTGAGTTGGCCGGTATCTTTGTATGCCTGGCCCATCTCTTTCATCAACTTGTGTTGCCACTTGAACCAGGTCACCTCCAGCGGGTCTTTATCTGGCCGAACGACGGAGAAGCGGTCACCGACCTGGACGCCCTTATCGTGGCCGCGATTGATGAACACGTGATCGCCCTGCGAGAAAATGATTTTAAAGTTGGATTGCTCCGCGGAGATTACGCGAATGTCGCTGGGAACGTTGTCGCTGACGAATGCGGAGCAGTTCACCGAAGAATAGTCTGGAGAATTGATGGACGGCCCCGGTGGCGTACTATCCTGCGCCGAACAGATTGCGGCGCCGACAAAAAGGAAGAAAGAGAGTCCGACTGGCTTGACGCGCATTGCGTGCTCCTTCAAAAGATGCTGTGGACAGGACGGGAACTTTTCTAATCGAAAGTAGCAGGGGCATGGGGGTGCGTCAACAAATTGGCCGAGGTTGCTTTACAAGTTTGATACGGCATACTACAAGCCTTGTTTTCAACGGCATGGAGAGGTCGGGGCGGCTGATGAAGTTGTTTGGCGCGGGGAAGAACCGGGTTTGCGCGGTGGCGGCTGGGGGTACGGCGGCGGAAATGGTAAACCAGGTACGCCTGGCCCTTCGCCAGACGGCGACCGTGGAGTTGCGGCTGGACTGGTTGCGCAGCGACAGGGAGCGGGTGCATTTTCTTGGGTGGCTGAAGAAAAACAGGTCCCGGCGGGCAGTGTTTTTGGCGACGTGCCGCCGGGAGGGAGCCGGGGGTAAGTTTGGCGGCGGTATCGAGGCGCAGTTGTACTGGCTGATACAGGCGCGGGAATCGGGATGCTCGTGGTGCGATGTGGAAGTGGAAACGATGCGGGAGCTGCCGGACAAAACGATACGGGCGTATGCAGTGCCAAGGCAGGTACTGCTGTCGTTGCACGATTTCGATCGCACTCCGGCATTAGCGGGTAAGTTGGGTTTGCCGGAGCACGGAGAAGTTGACGCGATAAAAATTGCGACTAAGGCTCGAACGATTGCGGATAGCGTGCGACTGCTGGAGCTCGCGCGGAAATCGAAAAATTTTGTAGCTGTGCCGATGGGGGACGTGGGAATTCCCGCGCGGATCCTTGCGCTTCGCGAGGGCAGCGCATTGGCGTATGCGCCGGTGGGCGAGGCTACGGCGCCGGGACAAGTCTCGCTGAGCGAGATGGTGCAGCTTTATCGCGCTCATAAATTGACGCGCGSGAGCCGCATATATGGAGTAATTGGCGACCCGGTGGGACATTCTCTTTCGCCGCTTCTGCACAATACGGGATTCATGGCCCGTGATGTGGACGCGGTTTATTTACCTTTTCTGGTTCATAAGCTGGCGGATTTCCTTGGGGCGATCGCGCCGCTGGGGATTCTCGGGTTCAGCGTCACTCTTCCGCACAAACAAGCGATTCTGAAGCATTTGAAAGAATGCCATCCGCTGGCCGCGGAGATTGGCGCGGTGAACACGGTGGTGGTGCGGCGAGATGGTTCACTGTATGGCTGCAATACGGACTATGTTGGCGTGCTCCGCGCGCTGGAGAAAAAACTTTCACTGCCTGGGAGTCGCGTGGCGATTTTTGGAGCTGGCGGCGCAGCGAGAGCCGCTGCTTTCGCGCTGGCGCGGGCGTGCGCGAGCGTCGTGATTTGTGCGCGGCGTGAAAAATTGGGCAGAAGTCTGGCGCGCGCGGTGAACGGCGAATTTATTACACGACGTGCACTGCGCAGCGAATCTTTTGACGCGGTCATCAATGCGACGCCGGTGGGTATGCATCCGGGCAGCGGGATTTCGCCGCTTTCGGCGCGCGAGTTACACTGTCGCATCGTGATGGACTTAATTTACCGGCCGCAACAGACCGAGTTGTTGAAGATCGCCGCAAAAAAAGGGATTGCCACAGTCTCAGGCGTGGAGATGTTTTTGGCGCAGGGAGTTGCGCAATGGGAAATGTGGACGGGGAAGGCGGCTCCCGAAGCGGCGATGCGGAGTGCGGTGGTTAAAGCGTTGCGCAGCGAAGAATCGCGAGACACGATAAATCGCCGGAGCCGCGCATGATTCAACCGGATTTCCGCGAATTTTCACGGCTAGCGAAGCAAGGGAACCTCGTGCCGGTGTACGAGGTGTTCTCCGCGGATTTGCTGACGCCGGTGAGCGCGTACTTGCGGATCGCACAGGGGGCGCGGTACTCGTTTCTGCTGGAGAGCGTGGAGGGCGGCGAGAAAATTGCGCGGTACACGTTTGCCGGAGCGCATCCCGAAGAAGTATTTCGCTATGCGAACGGAGCATGCGTGCTGGAGAGCCGCAATCGGCTGGTGTGGGAAGAGCGCGATCCGGTCAGTTTCCTGCGCAAACGAATGGAAAAATTCCGGCCGGTGCGGTTGCCGGGGCTGCCGCCGCTGGTCGCGGGCGCGATTGGCTATTTCAGCTACGACATGGTGCGGCTGATCGAGCGGTTGCCAAAGAAATTACAGGATGAAATCGGGCTCTATGACGCGGTGCTGATGTTTTATCACGGGATATTGGCCTTCGATCACGTGCAGCACCGCTTGTGGGTAGTGCGAAATGTGTTTACCGAAGGGCCGGGCACGTTGCGGGCAAAATATAACTCCGCCATTCGGGAAATAAAACGCACGCGTGCTTTATTACAGCAGCCAGCCGCGGCGGAATTGCCGCGCAAGACCAGCAAGAAAAAATCTCGTCCACTGAAGGTCACGTCAAATTTTCGCAAGCCCGAATATCTTGCCGCGGTTCGAAAAGCCAAGGCGTACATTCGCGCAGGAGATATTTTTCAGGTGGTCATCAGCCAGCGGTTCTCCGCGAAAGTGCAGGCGGAACCCTTCGAGATTTACCGCGAGCTGCGGGCGCTGAATCCTTCACCGTATCTTTTTTATCTTCAAATGAACGATGTGGCGGTGGTGGGAAGCTCGCCGGAAATGCTGGTGAAGGTGCAGGGGCGCGACGTATTTTACCGGCCCATCGCCGGGACGCTGCCGCGCGGCAAAGACGAAGCCGAGGATCAGCGTTTCGAAAAGCAGATGCTGGCGAGTGAAAAAGAACGCGCGGAACACGTGATGCTGGTGGACCTGGGGCGCAATGATCTGGGACGCGTGTGTGAATACGGCAGCGTGAAAGTGGAACAGCTTATGTCGGTGGAACGGTTCTCGCACGTGATGCACCTGGTGTCGAGTTTGCACGGGCGCTTGCGCGAGGACGTGGATTGTTTCGATGCGTTGATGGCCTGTTTTCCGGCGGGCACGGTGTCGGGCGCGCCGAAAGTGCGGGCGATGGAGATTATCGAGGAGTTGGAAAGAACGCGGCGGGGAATTTATGCCGGCGGCGTGCTGTACCTGGATTTCGCGGGGAACCTCGATTCGTGCATCGCGCTGCGGACGATGGTCATCAAGAACGGAGTTGCGCACGTGCAGGCTGGCGGCGGAATTGTTGCGGACTCCACGCCCATCGGGGAGTATCAGGAGACGCTGAATAAGTCGCGGGCATTGGTGAGTGCGCTGGAAGCGGCGCATCGCAATGGAAATGAAATGGGTGCCAAACTCAGAGCGCGAAGAACGCGGAGAAGCCGGAGTAGAAGCTGACGTGATTCTGTTACTCGACAACTACGATTCGTTCACCTACAACCTGGCGCAGTATCTGGGCGAACTGGGGTGCGAGGTGGAGGTGCATCGCAACGATAGAATCACCGTGGAAGAGATTGCGCGGCGCAAGCCCGAGCGCATCGTGATTTCGCCCGGCCCCTGCACGCCACAGGAAGCGGGAATCTCGGTGGAGTTAATCGAGCGGCTTGCGGGAAAATTTCCGATTCTCGGCGTTTGCCTGGGGCATCAAGCGATTGGCGCGGCGTTTGGGGGAAAAATAAAGCGCGCGCCGAAACTTTTCCATGGGAAGACCAGCGAAATTCATCACGACGGCAAAGGCGTATTTCGTAAGCTTGCAGAGCCTTTTACGGCGACGCGGTACCACTCGTTAATCGTGGAGCGCAAAAGTTTGCCACGGGAATTGATTATCAGCGCGGAAACGGATGACGGCATCATCATGGGACTGCGTCACCGACGGCATAAAATTGAAGGAGTGCAATTCCATCCGGAGTCGGTGCTGACGGAATCCGGGAAACAACTGCTTAAGAATTTTTTGTCGCTGTAAGCAGACACACGGTGGTCTTTGCCGCGACAAAAAAACTAATTGGTGAATGCTACCAGTGAAGCGAGTTTGTTTTTTGCGCCGCCGGAGGAGGTCGCCTGGGCTGCGATTTTTGCAGCGTCGCGAAAATCAGCGGCGATTCCGGAGACTACCAGGGCGGCGGCGGCGTTGATCAAGGTGACATCGCGGTGCGGGCCGGGTTTTCCGTCCAAGACTTCGCGGATGAAGGCAGCGTTCCGCGGCGCGTTGCCGCCACGCAACGTTTCCAGCGGCGCGCGAGTGAGGCCAAAATCTTCCGGAGTCAGAGTGAAGCGGCGAACCTGGCCATCACGGACTTCGGCGGCGAAGGTTTCGCCGCTCAGGGAAATTTCGTCGAGTCCATCCGCTCCATGAACCACTAGAGCGCGTTGCACGCGCAGCTCGTTCAGCGTGGCAGCCATCAAATCGATTGCGTCGGCTGAGAAGACACCCACGACTTGCGAATGCGCGCCAGCGGGATTGGTCAGCGGACCAAGAAGATTGAACACGGTTCGTACGCCGATCTCTTTACGCGCCGCCGCGGCGTGGCGCGTTGCCGCGTGCGCGGTGGGAGCAAACAGAAAGCCTAGGCCAATTTCGCGAATGGCTTCACCGCAGCGTTGCAACGAAACGTCCACGCGCACTCCGAGCGCTTCCAGAACGTCCGCGGAGCCGCAACGTGAGGTGGCCGCTCGATTGCCGTGCTTTGCGACGCAGGCGCCTGCCGCGGCGGCGACAATCGCAGCAGCGGTGGAAATGTTAAAGGTGTCGCAACCGTCGCCGCCAGTTCCGCAGGTGTCGACGAGATGAGGCGGCCGCGATGATTCATCGGCAAAGACAGGCGCGGCGTGCCGGCGCATCACGCTGGCGAAGCCCGCAAGCTCCTGAACTTGAACCGGCCGGGTGTTCAATCCGCGAAGGAGGCGTACGATTTCGGGGGTTTCCAGCGTGCCGGAAAGAATTTCTTCCATGGCCTGCTCCGCTTCGGCACGCGTTAAAATTTTCCCGTCTTCGACGCGTTGCACGAGCGAAACTTCCATGGCGTCCTTGCTCCGTTTCTGCCTTCCGGTTAAACTTTACTGGTCCACGAACGCAAAATTCTATCACTGATGGAAACTAATGAAGATTCATGAGTATCAGGCGAAGGCCATCCTGGCGCGCTATGGTGTGGCAATTCCTCGTGGCGAAGTGGCTTATCGAAAAGAAGAAGCGCGCGGAACCGCGCAGCGCTTGAAGTCGCACATTGTGGTGGTAAAAGCGCAAATTCACGCGGGCGGACGCGGCAAGGGCGGCGGGGTGAAACTGGCGCGCTCGGCGGATGAAGCGGCGGATATCGCGAGCCAAATTCTGGGGATGAACCTGGTTACGGCGCAGACCGGCCCCGGTGGCCGGATCGTGAAGCGCCTGCTGATCGAAGAAGGGCTGGATATCAAGCGCGAGCTGTATCTCGGTTTGCTGGTGGATCGCACGACGGGAAAAGTCGTGTTCATGGGCAGCACCGCAGGCGGCATGGAGATCGAAGAGGTCGCGAAAGACAATCCGTCCGCGATTTTGCGCGAAATTATTCAACCGGTAGTGGGATTGCAGTCTTATCAAGCGCGCAAAATTGCGTTTGGCCTGGGATTGCCGATGGAAGCGGTGAACAACGCGGTACCTTTTCTGCTTTCGCTGTATCGCGCGTTCATCGATACCGACGCTTCCATGCTGGAAATAAATCCGTGCGTGCTGACCGGCGATGGAAAACTGGTGGCGCTGGACGCCAAGATGACCATCGACGACAATGCGCTGTTTCGCCACAAGGAATTGCGCGAACTTCGCGATCTGGATGAAGAAGACCCGCTGGAAGTCGAAGCGTCGAAGTACAGCCTCAACTACATCAAGCTGGACGGCAGCGTGGCGTGCATGGTGAATGGCGCGGGGCTGGCGATGGCGACGATGGACATCATCAAATATGCCGGCGGCTCTCCGGCAAACTTTCTGGATGTAGGCGGCGGGGCTTCCGCGGATCAGGTGAAGAATGCGTTTGGCATTCTGATGGGGGACCCGGGAGTGAAGGCGGTGTTCATCAATATTTTCGGCGGGATTCTGCGTTGCGACGTTCTGGCTACCGGCGTGGTGGCCGCGGCAAAAGATCTGCAACTGAAAGTGCCGGTGGTCGTGCGCATGGAAGGAACCAACGTGGAGCTGGGGCAGAAAATTCTGCGAGACAGTAAATTGAATTTCACCATCGCCGACGGAATGAAGGATGGCGCGCAAAAGGTTGTGGCGCTGGCGGCGGGTGCGCGATGAGCGTCCTGGTCGACGAAAAAACGCGATTGCTGGTGCAGGGATTTACGGGGCGCGAAGGCACTTTTCACGCGCAGCAAATGATTGAGTACGGCACGCGAGTGGTGGGTGGCGTGACCCCGGGAAAAGGCGGCACCAAGCACCTGGAACGCCCGGTATTCAACACCGTTTACGACGCCGTTAAGGAAACCGGCGCGAACGCTTCCATCATTTTTGTTCCGCCGCCGTTTGCCGCCGACGCCATTCTGGAAGCAGCAGAAGAGGAAATTCCGCTGGTGATCTGCATCACGGAAGGCATCCCGGTTCTGGATATGGTGCGCGTGGCATCGGTAGTGGACTTCAAGAAAACGCGGCTTATCGGGCCGAACTGCCCGGGAGTTATTTCTCCCGGAAAATGCAAGATCGGCATCATGCCGGGAAGAATTCACAAGCAGGGTCATGTGGGAGTGGTCAGCCGGAGCGGGACACTGACGTATGAAGCCGTGGATCAACTGACGCGTCTCGGCATTGGCCAGTCCACATGCATCGGCATCGGCGGAGACCCGATTATCGGAACTTCGTTCCTCGACGCCATCCAACTTTTCAACGATGATCCCGATACGCACGCGATTATTCTGATCGGCGAAATCGGCGGCGACGCCGAGGAGCGCGCGGCGCAATGGATCAAAACAAATGTGAAGAAACCGGTCGTGGGGTTCATCGCCGGGCAGACCGCGCCGCCAGGACGCCGTATGGGCCACGCAGGCGCCATCATCAGCGGCGGGCAAGGCACGGCGAAAGATAAATACGCGGCGATGAGCGCCGCGGGCATTCGCTGCGTGGAAACGCCAGCGGATATGGGTGCGACAGTCGCTGCCGCTCTGAAATAAAAAACATTCCGCTTCAAATCATTACTTAACCTGGAGGAATTTCGTGCCACTGGAACGTACATTTGCCATCATCAAGCCGGACGCGGTGAGAAGCGGCCAACAAGGCGAAATCCTGGCGCGCATTCATAAGGCCGGATTCAAAATTGTGGCGCTCAAGACCATGCGGTTGACCAAGGAAGAGGCGGGCGGGTTTTACGCCGTGCACAAAGAGCGGCCGTTTTTTGGCGAGCTCACCGATTTTATGAGCTCCGGGAAAATTGTGGCGCTGGTCCTGGAAGCGGAGGGCGCGATAGTGAAGTGGCGCGACACCATGGGCGCCACCGATCCCAAAAAGGCCGCGCCGGGAACCATTCGTCACGACCTGGGAACCAGCATCGGAAATAATTGCAGTCATGGATCCGACGCTCCAGAAACCGCGGCGTTTGAGATTGGTTATTTTTTTGCGGGTCACGAATTAATTTAGTCTTTCAGACATAGAACGTTCTACTTCTCCGAGCGGTGATTCCGCTGTGTACAACTAGGTTGGGTGCAATTTACATATGGATCCGATGCGTGAATTAGGGCGTGCACTACTTGTTCTTGGCGGAGTTGCGGTCGTGGTCGGCGCGTTTTTATATTTCACGGGTCGCTTGCCGCTGCGGCTGGGCCGATTGCCGGGAGATGTGGTACATCGCGGTGAACACGGCACATTTTATTTTCCTGTGGTGACGAGCATCGTACTGAGCGTCGGGTTGTCATTGATTTTCTGGCTTATCTCGCACTTTCGCCGTTAGCGAACGTTTTTCTCACCTCTGAAGCACCGGGCGTTTGGTTACGCGCCGATTGGTAAAACACGGTCAAAATTCGCAATTATTCGTGATAACGTGCAGGCATTCCCATGGCATGCGACGTACTTTCCGATAAATTTTTGTCCCGGCGGCTGGAACGCGCGGAAGCGTTGGCCAATGCGCGTTTCGTGGAGGCTCGCGCACGGGATAAACCTGAGTCGGGGGCCACGTGGATTGAAGCAGCCGGGGCGTATGCGATGTACGATGGCGTGATGTCGCCGTGCACGCAAACTTTCGGGCTGGGAATGTTCCAGATGCCGACCGTGGAAGAGATGGAAAAGATCGAAGAATTTTTTGAAAAGCGCGGCGCGCCGGTGTATCACGAAGTAAGCCCGCTGGCAGAGAAGGCGCTTTTGCCGATGCTGAGTGAACGTGGATACCGGCCGTTCGAATTGAGTAACGTATTGTTCCTGCCGCTTGCCGAACGGGTTCTATCGCCAATGCGAAATGAAAACGTGCGGGTGCGGGTGATCAGCGCGGAAGAGCACGACGTTTGGGCGCGGACCGGAGCCGCGGGTTGGAGCGAGCTTGCGGAGATGGCCGACATGATGCTGGAGATGATGCACATCTCGGGTGCGAAAGCGGATGGCGTGAATTTTCTGGCAGAACTGGACGGAGAGCCCATCGCGGCAGGCGGCTTGTCGATCAATGAAGGTGTCGCGCTATTTGCGGGAGCCAGTACGATTCCCAAATGGCGGCGCCGGGGAGCGCAACAGGCGTTACTGGAAAGCCGGTTTCAATACGCTGCACAAGTTGGCTGCGATCTGGCGATGATGGCCGCTGAGCCTGGGAGTTCTTCTCAGCGCAACGCGGAGCGATCGGGATTCCGGATTGCTTATACCCGAACGAAGTGGACTTTAAC
>JRHI01002291.1_pt1 | contig 13402 bp, 12 predicted proteins | sample 215371 | NCBI WGS metagenome assembly JRHI01 (sample SAMN02929681, study PRJNA255918) | sediment metagenome | biome: cave system; feature: Ice Cave; material: Sediment; isolation source: sediment from deep within a dark volcanic ice cave with no known source of... ...
GCGATGTACGGGTTCGCGAAACGCCGTTCGTAGTCGGCGATCAATTCGGCAGCCCGGGCGCCCGGGTCGGCCGATTCTGCGATCTCGCGCCGGAAGATCGTCTTGACCGCGCCGGCGGCGCCCATCACCGCGATCTCCGCCGTCGGCCACGCGATGTTATAATCCGCCCGGATGTGTTTGGAGGCCATAACGTCGTAGGCTCCGCCATACGCTTTGCGCGTAATGACGGTGATCTTCGGAACCGTCGCTTCGGCAAAGGCGTAGAGCAGTTTCGCGCCGTGCTTGATGATGCCGCCGTACTCTTGCGCGGTGCCCGGCAAGAAGCCCGGAACGTCGACGAAGGTGAGCAGCGGAATGTTGAAGGCATCGCAAAAACGTACGAAGCGCGCCGCTTTGATCGACGATGCGATATCGAGTACGCCCGCCAAAAACTTCGGTTGGTTCGCGACGATGCCGACCGAACCGCCGTCGATACGGCCGAAACCGATCACCATGTTCGGCGCGTGCAGTTCCCCGATTTCGAAGAAGTCGCCGTCGTCGGCGACCGCGCGGATGGCGTCCGTCATGTCGTACGGTTTGTTGGGCGCGTCGGGGATAAGATCGTCGAGTTCCGGGCACAGGCGTTCCGGATCGTCGTCGCACGCAAAACGCGGCACGTCGTCGAGATTGTTCTGCGGGACGAACGAGAGCAGACGTTTGGTTTGCTCCGTCATCTCGTCTTCGTCGGCGGCGATGAGATCGGTGACGCCGCTCTTGGTCGCGTGCGTGTAGGCGCCCCCAAGTTCTTCGAACGTCACGTCTTCGCCCGTCACGGTTTTGATGATCTCTGGTCCCGTGATGAACATCTGCGAGATCTTTTCGACCATGATCGTAAAATCGGTAATCGCGGGTGAATACACGGCGCCGCCGGCGCAGGGACCCGCGATGAGCGAGACTTGCGGCACGACGCCGCTGGCCGCAACGTTGCGCCAGAAAATTTCCGCATACCCGCCAAGGCTAACGACGCCTTCTTGGATGCGCGCGCCGCCGGAATCGTTAATCCCGATCATCGGCGAGCCCGTGCGGACGGCGAGATCCATCACTTTGCAGATTTTCTCGGCGAAGACTTCCCCAAGCGACCCGCCGAGCACGGTGAAATCTTGCGAGAAGAGGAAGACTTGGCGTCCGTTTATGGTCGCGCGGCCGGTTACCACGCCGTCGCCAAGAAACTCCTTCTCGTCGAGTCCGAACGCGGTCGTACGGTGCACGGCAAAGGTATCGAGTTCGACGAACGATGCGGCGTCGACGAGCGCATCGATCCGTTCGCGTGCGGTGCGTTTACCGCGCGCACGCTGGCGCTCGTTAGCATCTTCGCCGGCAGGCGCTAGTGCCTGCGCGCGCTTTCGCTTTAGCGCGGCAATCTTTGCCTGATGGACGGAATCTTCGGGTACGATCATGGCCCGCGACGTTCGCGGCAGCGTGCGGGGCGTCCCCGGGTCCGCGAACCCGGCTCGGGCGCCCGAGCTACCAGATGCCGAGCAGAACCTTTGCGTCGTCGGAGGCCATCGTGCGCGGATCCCAAGGCGGCGTGAAGGTGATCTCGACGCTTGCTTTTTTCACACCGTCGAGCGAGAGCACGCGCGATTCGACCGCCGCCTTGAACATCGGGCCGACCGGGCACATCGGGGATGTTAACGTCATCGAAACGTTGATATCTTCGTTGTCTTCGCCCGCGACTTCGACGCCATAGATGAGGCCCAGATCGATGACCCCTATGTGGAGTTCGGGGTCCTCAACGGTCTTAAGCGCTTCACGAACCTCTTCTTGTGTCGGCATGCTCGTAAAGACTTCACGCGAGATGCCGAAGGTTCCGGCCGAGTTATTGGGGCCAGGGTTCCGGCCCAGATGCCTGGGGTACCGGCGGTTCGGGTCGGGCCCGAGCCGCTTCCAGGTCGGCGGCGGTGTCCAGGTCGAGAAAGGGCCGGTCATCGTCGATGGCAACCTCGACTCGCGCCCAGCCCGCGTCCGCGCGCAGCCGGTGCAGCGTGTCTCCGTCCGGCAGGTCACGGATGAGCGCCCGCGGCGCCGGACCGAAAATCACCGGATGTCCTGGATTGCCGCCGCGGACCGGATAGGCGACGTCGGCCTCGCCGCGCGCCGCCACGATGAGCGCAACGAGTTCTGCATCCACGAAGGGCGTGTCGGCGAGTACGACGGCGAGCGCTGCGTCGCGGTCGTCGATCGCCGCTTCGGCCAAGCGCAATGAATGCGTCATGCCGCGTTCCGGTTCGTCGTTGAGGATGGTTAGCAGACCCGGCAGTTGCGGCACGTGTGAGGCGAGCGCCGGTGCTACGACGAGCACCCGCGGGTGCGCGGCCGAAGCTGCGAGCGCCCGCTCGAGCAGCGTCGTACGACCGAGCAGCAGCAACGCCTTCTGTGCGCCCATGCGGGTAGAACGGCCGGCCGCTAATATGACGCACACAACGTTTGCGTCGATGCCTGGACGAACGCCCGCTCGATCGCCCGGCACGTCTTACGCCGTCACCTTACGCTATCGGCGTGAGCATCGCCGTGTCGTCGATGATTTCCGGAATTTCGGCGTTGGGTATGCATTCCGCGACGCGTGGACCGTCGCAGAGAAGCGGCCACGCGCGTTCGAGCGGCGCATCGACGTCGAAAGCATCTTCGATGATCATGCGACTACGTTCGCCGTGTCGGGCAGTGGTCCGTGCACCGGTAAGGTCGTATCGCGTAAGCGGCCGCCGCCGCGTCCCGAGCGCAGCGCAACGATTTCCGCGGCAATGGAGATCGCCGTTTCCTCGGGCGTTCGCGCGCCGATATCGAGTCCGACCGGCGCACAGAGGCGCGCAAGCGCGCTCTCCTCGACGCCTTCTGCACGTAGTGCCGCGATGCGGTTCGCATGCGTCCGCCGGCTTCCCATGACGCCGATGAAGGCGACGTCGGTCGCAAGCGCCACCTTCAGGAGCGGGACGTCAAACTTCACGTCGTGCGTGAGCACGATGAGAACGGTGCTCGGCTTGACGTGCGCGGCGCCCAGGAATTCGTCGGGCCAGGCGACGACGATTTCGTCGGCGTCGGGTATGCGCTCGCGAGTCGCGAATACCGGGCGCGCGTCGATGACGGTGACGCGGTAACCGAGGTACTTTCCGAGCGTCGCCATCGCGCGCGTGAAGTCGATCGCGCCGAAGACGAACATATCGGGCTTCGGCGCGAAGGTCTGGATGAAGACCCGCGCTTCCACGCCGATGGGTTCGCCGTCGAGCCCGAAGGTGCGCTGCGAGGTTTGCGCGCTCGAGAGCAAAGCGCGCGCTTCGGCGGCGACCGCAAAATTGAGACCGGCCGTTCCGAGGTCGCCGAACACGCCGCCTTCGTGCACCAGCAGTTTCGCGCCGAAATGCTCCGCATCGAGGCGCGTTGCGAGCGCTACCGGCGTTTCGCTATGGACGGCTTGGGTGAGGCGCTCGAAGAGCGCTACGCTCACCAGTCGAGCCGTTCCACGAAGACGTGCAGGGTGCCGCCACAGGTGAGGCCGTGCTCGTGAGCGGTTTCGTCGCTGATGCCGTACGTGACGAGCCGCGGTTCGCCCGACGCGATGACCAGCTGCGCTTCCTCGTAGAGCGCCGCTTCCACGCAGCCGCCGCTGACCGAGCCCACGACGTCGCCGCGTTCGCTAACGGCAAGGGCGGCGCCGGGGTCGCGCGGCGCCGAATGTTCGACGCCGACGAGCGTCGCAAGTCCCACGCGTTGCCCTTCGCGGCGCCAGCGTTCGATCGTTTCGAGAATCTCGTTCATGTGAGTACCACGTTTTCGATCGCATCCGCGACGGCGTCCAGTGAGCGGAGATTGTGGCCGGCGACGAGCGCGTCGACGTGGGGGAGAGCCGCCGCCATCCCCCCGGCGAGCGGTTCGAAGGCGACGTGCTTCTTTTGCGGATTGACCCACGCGATGCGGTGCGATAGGCGCCGTAAGCGTGCCATTTCGACGCCGACGCCCGCAGGGTCTTCGCGCTCCCAGCCGTCGGAGAGCACGACGAGCGTGGCGCCGCGTGACGCACCGCGCTGCGCGAAGCAGTCGTTTGAAATCCCGCAAACACGCGGCGATGCGCGTTCCGCCGCCGTAGTCGAGCAAGGATTGTGCAAACGCCGCCATCGCGCCTACTGGAGCAACGCCCGAGCGTAAGGTAGCATTGAGCCCCGAGATGTCGCAAAGGAAGAGCGACGGCCGCGACGGTGCGCCGGGCACCGGCGTGGCGGCGGAAGATTTCGCTCGCCCCTCGCAGGCGGACATAAAGGGCGACGGTCCGGTCGCGCCGGATCGAACCGCGGCCGGACGATGCCAAAAGGTTCCGCGGGGCGAGGAGCGGCGGGTAAGCGCAGGAGTAGTTCGTCGTTCATAGCAACTACCTATGGTGGAGAAACGTAAGCCGCCGGCTCCAGTTGAGAAATCCGTACGCAAAACGACCGCGCAAAACGGCGTACGCCAGGCGACAAACGGTTCTCGCACGGAGGTAGACGGTATGCATTTGGAAATCGACGAGTCCATCCGCGGCGAAAAGAACGGCGCGCATCAGAACGTGAAAGGCGTTCGTTCGAACGTGGAGGACAAGCTCTCCGAAGCGACGCCTGCCCGCAAGCCTTTGAAGATTTCGACGGTTTCGCACACGCTCGCCGCGGACGTCGCGGAACGCCTGCGCTTCTTTGCCTTTCAGGAGCGAATAAGCGAGAGCGCCGTCATCGAGTTCGCGCTTCGCGATTTTTTCGATTCGGGCGACAATTCCGCGTTGGGTACGCGGCTGCGCGACGCCGGCGCGGCTCTTCGCCGTAAGAGTTGAGCACTTTCTAGCAGGTCCGAAGTAGCTAGCAGAGAAGCCTCATTCGGGTGAAGGCCAAACCGAGATTATCAGCCGGGACGCAGACGAACGATGGCACGGGCGTCGGTTCGGCTGTGAAGCTTTCCGTCAACGTTTCGAGCGAAGTCGGTACACGCTTGCGGAGGATCGCCTTCGACGAGCGGCTTTCCGAAAGCTCGATCGTTGAAATCGCGCTCGAACTCCTCTTTGAGAAGTCCACGGATGCGCAAATCGGGAAATTTTTTCGCGAAAACGGGGCGTCGCTGCGCCGCGGCGCGCGCGAGGTTGCGACCGTCGAGCGCTAACTTTTGCGGCGACGCCCGGCGCCATCGCGCCGCAAGAGGTCGCCCAGGTGTGCGTCGTCGTCGCTCTGCGCAAAGAAAGCGTGCAGCGAATATTCGATAACGGCGCTTTCGCTGACACGCTGGAAGAAGGCAAACTCTTCGAGTCGTGCCGCTAGCGCAACGTTCAGCGTATGGGAAACCTTTGCAACGCTGCTCCGATGCATCGCCGCAGAACTATCCAGGGAATCCGGGCGGCCGCCCGTCCCGGCTGCGATCTTCTTTCGAGAATCCACTTCGCTTGCCTAGCCTTCGAGAGCCCGTTTGAACCGGGCCACCTGACTCCGTATTGCTAAGTATCGACACCGTAGTAGTTTCCCACTAGAAGTATGAGACGGGTCGCCCAGAACCTGCCGAACCTGCGGTGGAAACCTATTATAGCGCCGTTCGGGTCATATCATCACACGGCGCTCCGTCCCGCCGCGGGGTTGCTTCAAAGGGTATAGCTTGAGAATCCGGCAAGCCATCCCAGTGAATCGTGCGTCCTCATGAACCGATGCAGGCGGACAGGGAGTCTTAGTTAGTATGTCAATGTGGGAACCGTTTACCGAGCGCGCGCGGCGCAGTATCGTACTCGCCCAAGAAGAAGCGCAGCGGCTCGGTAACAACTACATCGGAACCGAGCACATCCTGCTCGGGATCATTTCCGAGGGCGAGAGCTTAGCCGCCAAAGTGCTGGAAACGCTCGGCGTCAACCTGGCGAAGGTCCGCCAAGAAGTCGAAGCAATCGTGGGCCGCGGCGGACAGACCGTGCAGCAAGAGATGGTGTTCACCCCGCGTGCGAAGCGGGTTATCGAGCTTGCATTCGAAGAGGCCCGCCAGCTCAACCACAACTACATCGGCACGGAGCATCTCTTACTCGGGCTCATTCGCGAAGGCGAAGGCGTCGCCGCGCGCGTGTTGACGAATCTGGGCGTCGATCCGGCCAAAGTGCGGGTTCAGACAACGTCGTTGCTGGGAGCCGAAGGCCAGCCCGTCGCTCCCAAGGGCAAGTCGAAAACCCCGACCCTCGACGCGTACGGCCGAGACCTCACGACCCTGGCACGCGACAATAAATTGGACCCCGTTATCGGTCGCGCCAACGAAATCGAACGCGTCATCCAGATTTTGGCGCGGCGTACGAAAAACAACCCGGCGCTCATCGGCGAACCCGGCGTCGGTAAGACGGCGATCGCCGAAGGCCTCGCGCAACGCGTTATCAAGGGTGAGGTTCCCGAACCCTTGCGCGAGCGGCGCGTGATCACGCTCGATCTTGCGGGCCTCGTGGCCGGAACGAAATACCGGGGCGAATTCGAAGAGCGTATGAAGCGCGTCATGGACGAGATCCGGGCGGCTTCGGGCGAGATTATTCTCTTCATCGACGAGCTCCATACCCTGGTCGGCGCGGGCGCGGCCGAGGGCGCAATCGATGCCTCCAATATCATCAAACCGGCGCTCGCGCGTGGCGAGCTGCAGTGCATCGGCGCGACCACCCTCAACGAGTTTCGCAAACACATCGAAAAAGATAGCGCGCTCGAACGTCGTTTTCAGCCGGTCATGGTCGGCGAGCCGTCGGTGGAGGAGACCGTCGAGATTCTTCGCGGACTGCGCGACCGTTACGAGGCGCATCACAAGGTGACCATTACCGATGAGGCGCTCGTAGCGGCTGCGAAGCTTTCCGATCGCTATATTTCCGATCGCTTCCTGCCCGACAAAGCGGTCGACCTCATCGACGAGGCGAGTTCGCGCGTGCGCCTGCAGGCAACCTTGCCGCCTCCCCAAGTACGTGAAATCGACGAACAAATCCGTAAGGTCAAGATCGAAAAAGAAGCCGTCGTTAAGTCGCAAGAGTTCGAAAAGGCGGCCGCGATCCGAGATCGCGAGGAGAAATTGCGGCTCGAAAAGCAGCGCCTCGAGCAAGAGTGGCAAGAGAAAAAAGCGCTCGGCGACAGGACCATCAAAGTTACGGAAGCCGACATCGCCCACATCGTGAGTTCGTGGACGCGCATTCCTGTTGCGAAGCTCGAGCAGGCCGAGACGGCCAAGCTGCTTTCGATGAAGGAACAACTGCACAAGCGCGTGGTGGGACAAGACGAGTCGATCGAAGTCGTCACCCGTGCGATTCGGCGTTCGCGGGCGGGTCTCAAAAATCCCAAGCGTCCGATCGGCTCGTTCATTTTCCTGGGACCGACCGGAGTCGGTAAAACGGAAGTCGCCCGAAGTCTGGCCGAGTATCTCTTCGACGACGGTGAATCGATGATTCGCATCGACATGTCGGAATATATGGAGAAGTACGCGGTTAGCCGCCTCGTCGGCGCACCTCCGGGTTACGTCGGGTACGAAGAAGGCGGGCAACTCACCGAGGCCGTGCGGCGGCGCCCGTACTGCGTCGTATTGCTCGACGAAATTGAGAAGGCGCACCCGGACGTGTTCAACTTGCTTCTGCAAGTGCTCGAAGACGGCCGTCTAACGGATTCTCAGGGCCGCGTGGTCGACTTTAAGAACTCGGTAATCATCATGACGTCGAACGTCGGTGCCAGCGGCATGCAGACGACGGTCGACATCGGCTTCCGCTCGCAGAAAACCAGCGGCGAGATGGATCAGGCGCAGTATGAGAAGATGAAGACCAAAGTGCTCGACGAGGTCAAGCACACCTTTCGTCCGGAGTTCCTCAATCGCGTGGACGAGGTCGTGGTTTTCCATCAACTCACACGCGAGCAGATCGAAGAGATCGTCTCGCTCGAACTCGAGAAAGTCGTGCGGGAGATCAAAGCGCAAGAGATGCATCTCGAAGTGGTCGAAGAGGCCAAAGCGCTTCTTGCTCGTAAGGGTTGGGATCCACAATTCGGCGCGCGACCGCTGCGCCGTGCGATACAGCGCGAGGTCGAAGACGAGCTCGCAGAAGAGTTGCTCAAGGGCAACTTCACGGCGGGAGATCACATCCTCGCCGAAATCTCGCCCGACAATCCGGAAAAACTCCGATTCTCAAAAATCCCGACCGTCGAGCCGCCGGCAGCTGCGCCGCCGGAACTCACTGTCGGCTGAAGCCACGATCGTACGTCGGGTGCCCGCAACGTTTTGCGTTGCGGGCATCGCTCCGTGTCCGCCGCACATCCGTGGCCGGGAGTAACCCCAACTGACACCGTTCGCGACGTGGCGTTCTCGCTTGCCCGCAACCATCGGTTCTTGGTTCGCACGCGACCTCGTTCGGCACGCCCTCTCGCTCGTTGAAGCGAAGCGGGTGACCTTGCGAGCCGTCGAAGATATTAAAATCGACTCCGCCGTCAACGATTCACGCGGCGCGCGCGACGTGATGATCGAGTGGGGCACGGGGACCGGGCCGCTCGCGCTGCGGGCCGTGTGCTCCTGCGGCGGTAGCGGCATTTGCGAACACGTCGTCGCGACGCTCGAGACCGTGCGTTCGCAAACCGAACTCGAGGAAGCCGCGCCGGCGACGTCGGAAATCGATTTGAGTTGGTTGCCCTCACCGTATGTCGAATCGAAGCAACTTCGCGCGCGGTCGGTGTGGCCGGTTTTTACGTCTCCCGACGGCAGTACGATTGCCGCAACGCTCATACTCGACTCGCCGCGTTTGCGCGGAGCCGTACGCGATGCTGCCGCCATCGTCGCGATGATGGATGCGACGCCGCACGACGATTGGGACGAAGTCGACCGGGAGCTCATGCGCGATGAAGCGGTGCAAGAGGCATTCGCCGGCCGCAACGTGCAGCGCGCGCTCGCCCGCGCTCTGTTTCGCCTCTCGCGTCACCCGCGTTTACGCTTTGACGACGAGCCCAGCGCCGCGCGCCATCCCTCCGAGTTACCCGATTTCCGAATCGATTTGCGGGGCTTACGACTGCGCGCCATGCGTCGCGGCACGGCGTTCTTGCCGCTCTTCGAAACCGTCGACGGCGCGCGCGTTTCGCCCAAAGAGGTTTTCTTGCTCGACGGTCCGCCGACGTGGGTCGCGACCGCGCGCACCGCATATCTCGTTGACGGGACCTTCGATGCGAAGCGCGCAATCGATTTCGCCCGCGCCACGAACGGTGCCGTGTCCGAGGTGCTGCTGACGCCGCGAACGATAGCGCGCGTCGCGCCGTTCCTGACGAGCGAAGATCGCGGGGCGCTGGGCATCGCGGATGCCGTCGAGACCGCGGCCGAAATCGCACTCGGTTGGATCGGCGGAGCGCTCGTCGCAACGTTGACGTTTATCGATCGCGCGACGGGCGCGCGCGCACCGTATGCGGCTCTCGGCGCAATCGCCCCGCGTGGCGAGAGGTTCGTGCGCTTCACGGGAGAGGCCGCGGCGCGTCTGCGCGGCAGGCTCATCGACGCGGGTTTCGTGCCCCGTTCGGCCGACGGTTTCGCGCTTCACGGTGCGGATCGGGCTGCGACTTTCGTGCGCGACGTATTGCCGCAATGGGACGACCTCGAACGGAGACTCGATCCCGGTCTTGAGGACCTCGTCCGGGGCAATACGGACCTCGACATCAACGTCACCGCCGAACGCTCGGTCGACGACGCCGACTGGTTCGAACTCAAGGTCGACGTCTTCGTTGGCGGTTCGGGTGAAGCGCTGACGCAAAAGGAACTCGCTGCGCTGCTTTCGTCGAGCGGCCGCTTCGCCGAAGTGCGCGGCAAACTCGTCGACGTCGAAAGACTTCGCGAACGCAACGCCTTGCTCACCGATATCGCCGAGCGCCGCCGTAGCGGGCTCGCCGCGCTCTTGGCGATTCGCGATGAGCTCCACGACAGTTTCGGCAACGTCTCGCTGCCGCCCGAAGTCGAAAAAATGCGCGAGAAACTACGCAATTTCCAAGGCATCCCGTCGGTTCCGGCGCCCCCACTCGTCAACGGAAGCTTGCGCGGCTACCAGCAGCTGGGATTGGATTTTCTGGCCTACCTAGCCGAATTCGGTTTCGGCGGTATCCTTGCCGACGAGATGGGGCTCGGGAAGACGATCCAGGTCGTCGCCTATTTACTGCGACGAAAACACACGGAAGGACCCGCTCCGTCGCTCGTTATCGCACCGACGTCGGTCACGCATACGTGGGAGAACGAGATCGCGCGATTTGCGCCGGAGCTAAGCGTTCTTCGTTTGCATTCCGGAAGCGAGCGTGCCGCACGCTACGAAGATGTTCCGGGCGCCGACGTCATCATCACCTCCTACGCGCTCGCGCGACTCGACGCGCAGCAACTATCGAATTACCACTTCCGCACGTTGATCCTGGACGAGGCGCAGAACGCGAAGAATCCGTCCTCGCAAATCGCGCGCGTCGTACGCAGTCTGCACGCGGATCATCGACTCGCGCTCACCGGTACGCCCGTCGAAAACTCCCTGCGCGACCTGTGGGCGATCTTCGCGTTCGTGGAACCGGGTCTGCTTGGGACCGAAACGTCGTTTCGGCGACGCTTCAGCATTCCGATCTCCGAGAACGACGAAAAGGCAATCGGGATTTTGCGCTCGCGCCTCGAGCCCTTCTTACTGCGCCGCACGAAGGAGGACGTCGCGCCCGAACTCCCGGATCGTACCGAAGTCGCGCTTGCGTGCGATCTTTCGCCCCTGCAGCGGCGCCTCTACCGGGGGGTCGCCGAAGCTGCGCGACGCGACGTGTTTGCCGTCGTGGAAGAGCAAGGTATCGAGAGCGCGACGGTACACGTTCTCGCCGCGCTCACGCGCCTGCGCCAGATCTGCGCGCATCCCGGCCTGCTCTTCGAAGAGTATCGCGACGATCCCGAAGCAAGCGCCAAGTTTGAAGCGTTCCTCGAGACGGTCGAAGAGGTGCTCTCGGGCGGTCATCGCTTGCTCGTCTTTAGTGCGTTTGCGTCGATGCTGAAGATCATGCGCATTGCGCTCGACAAGCGGGATATAAAATACGGCTACCTCGACGGCTCGACCAAAGATAAAGACCGCCAAGACGAAGTCTTGCGTTTCATGCAGCCCGACGGGCCGCCGCTATTTCTGTGTTCGCTCAAAGCGGGTGGCGTGGGGTTAACCCTAACGGCCGCCGATTACGTCATTCTGTACGATCCGTGGTGGAACCCGGCCGTGGAACGTCAGGCGATCGACCGTACACATCGTATCGGTCAGAAGCGGGCGGTGACGGCGTATCGCTTGGTGACGACGGGCACCGTCGAAGAAAAGATTCGCGCGCTGGCTGAGCGTAAATCGAGTCTTTCGCGCAATATCATCAAAGCGGACGGTGCGCTTGCGAAAGCGCTCACGCGTGAAGACCTCGAAATGCTCTTCGCGGACCCTGAGTGAAAGAGCTTCAGTAGCGGAGCCGCGGTCCCCAGCCGACAAAAGCCGGTTCGACTCTCGGTTGCGGCAACGTCGGACGCGTCGCATTCGGAAGACGCTTTTCGTTGGTATGGGTGTATAGCATATCTGCGAGCCTCCTTCATGTGCTCGACGTAGTTACATAGCATCGGACGCGCGCGTTTGTTTCGCGCCCAAGCATTCCGGAGTTACGGTGCCATCGAAGAGGACGGCGTGCTCATCGGCGGCTCGAAGGAGGGCGCCGCGGCCTTCTTCGGCATTGCGGAGATCGGCGCAACTTCGGGTAGTGGCGCAGCATGGGGTAATGGTGCAGCATTAGGTGGTGGCGCAACATGAGGTAGCGGCGCAACATTAGGTAGTGGCGCAACGTCGGGTAGTGGCGCAACATTAGGTGGTGGCGCAACATGGGGTAATGGCGCAACATGGGGTAATGGCGCAACGTTGGGCAATGGTGCGACATGGAGTAGTGGCGCGACATGCGGAAGCGGCGCAACATGGGGAAACGGCGCACCTGGTGTGAGCGCGCGCTGCACACGAATGGTCGCCATCGCCGCGCGAATGCGCATGTTGATGGTTGCCGTCCCGGCCGGATAGAAATCGCCGAATGCTCGCACAAACTCGAACGAAGCGCCGGAGGCATAGAAAGCGTGGCGTGCGCCGTCGGAAAGACTGCAACCCAGAAAGACGCTGTCGCGGAGGTTCGCACCGTCGAGGTGCGCGCCGCGCAAATCGTCGCCGCGAAGGTGTGCGCCGCTTAGATTGGCATCGCGCAGATCGGCACCCCGCAGATCGGCGCCGTCGAGCGAAATTCCGTGCAAATCTTGACCGCGCAGATCCAGTCCCCGAAGGTCGCAGCCCGAACAACCATCGACGAGCGTGCGGAGCACAGTCCCGGCAAGGCTCGTCCCGCGAATATTCGTCCCGATCATGCGCGCGCCGTTCAACTTCGCCCGATCCAGCGACGTCGAACGCAGATCGCAGCCGGTGAAATGCGCGCCTCGCAGGTCCGCGTCGTCGAGGTTTGCACCCCGCAAATCGGCGCCGACGAATGTCGTGCCGGCAAGATTCGCACCTCGCAGATCGGCGCGGCTCAGGTCGATAGCCGTCAGCGTTAAGCCGTGCAGATCGAGACCGCGCAGGTTAGCAGCCTGCAGATTGCAGCCGGTGCAACGCGCGATCGACGCGCGGTCCAGCGTTTTCGGATTTGCTGCGCCGTGCAAACCTGCAAAGTTCTCGTCCGAAAGCGCTTGAACCGTCCGCAGTACATCGCGCATATCGGCGGTAAAGTCCTCGCTATCGATGAACGAGCGTTCGAGGCGCGTTTTGTAAATCGCGTATTTGCGTTTCGAAACGGCGCGCCCCATCGCGTCCGCTGCGGCTCGAGCTTTGGCGTTCGCTTCGATGCGAATGACGATCGTGTGTAACTCATGCCGTTTGGCTGGGTGTGCCGGCCGAGCCGGCAGCAGCGACGGAGACGCCGACGGTCCCCGCGGCGGCGAGGCTGAGGGTGAAGGTGAGGGCGGTTCAGTTGCGGCTGAGGATGCCGGCGCGGGTGCGATTGAGGATGGGGATGAGGGCGCGACGGGAGCGTGCGGAGCAGATGCCGATGGTGGCGCAGATGCCGGCGGCGCAGATGCCGGCGGCGCAGATGCAGATGGCAATACCCGAGTCACAGCGACGGGATCTTCGATCGCAATGACGGGTGCGCGTACCGCTTGCACGATCGCGATAGCGACGCAACACGCGCCGACGACGACGGCCCCGATCGGGGAGAGGCGCGGCAAGGCGTTGCGCCGAGAACCCAAGAGTCGCTCGATGCGGATCGTAAGGGCCTTGGCCGTGAAGAGCGCCCCGGGCGCAATGACCGGCTTCGCAGGAAGACGTGAAGACTCGACGAGCCGCCACAGGCACGTCGCATAGCGGTGCGCGCGGCCGGTCTGCGCTACCACGTAG
>JRHI01002292.1_pt1 | contig 13402 bp, 10 predicted proteins | sample 215371 | NCBI WGS metagenome assembly JRHI01 (sample SAMN02929681, study PRJNA255918) | sediment metagenome | biome: cave system; feature: Ice Cave; material: Sediment; isolation source: sediment from deep within a dark volcanic ice cave with no known source of... ...
GGCATCGCCACCTTTTCTTGAGTTATTGAGGATGTCAACAGAGCCAGGAGTTTTCAAATTTAAGCGACACTCCAGGAGCCTGCCTGCCGCAGGCAGGTACCTCGGTCTGGAGTTTGCCGGAATAGTCTCAGTAACTCAGAACAGTCGAGGCTGCCTTCGCGGCAGTTCACGCCCAAAATATTCGTAGGCCCGCGGCGTCGCCACCCGCCCGCGCGGCGTGCGGTCAATCATCCCTATCTGCATCAGATAAGGTTCATAAATTTCTTCAATCGCATCTTCTTCTTCACTCAACGCCGCCGCCAGCGTGCCCACGCCCACTGGCCCGCCGCCATATTTATCCAGCAGTGCCAGCATCAGGTTGCGGTCCACTTCATCGAGCCCTTGCTCGTCCACGCCCAGCATGGCCAACGCTTCCTGCGCCACCGCCTGCGTGATGCGCCTCGCCGCGCGAACTTCCGCGAAATCGCGCGCGCGCCGCAGCAGCCGATTGGCAATCCGTGGTGTACCTCGGCATCGTCTCGCGATTTCTTCCGCGCCGTCTTCATCCATCGCAATATTTAAAATCGTCGCTGAGCGCCGAATGATAATCAGCAGATCCGCGGGCTCGTAGAAATCCAGCCGGTGCACGATACCAAAGCGCGAACGCAACGGCGCGGTGATCAATCCTGCGCGAGTCGTTGCGCCAATCAGCGTGAAATGTCCCAGCGGAAATGGGTGAATACGCGCGCCGGGCCCCTGTCCGATAATTAGGTCCACGCGAAAATCTTCCATCGCCGGATACAGCACTTCTTCCACCGCCGGCTGCAACCGGTGAATCTCATCCAGAAAAAACACTTCCTTCGTCTCCAGCGATGTCAAAATCGCCGTCAGATCGCCTTTACGCTCCAGCAACGGTCCGGCGCTGGTCTTGATCGGCACCTGCATTTCGGCGGCGATGATTTGCGCCAGCGTTGTTTTGCCCAGTCCCGGCGGCCCGTAAAGCAATACGTGATCCAGCGCTTCGCCGCGACTCCGCGCCGCCTCAATCGCGATCTGAATATTTTCTTTAACGCGCTTCTGTCCGATGTACTCATCCAGCCGTTTCGGCCGCACACTGGCTTCAATACGCGCGTCTTCGTCAAACACTTGCGGGGACACGATGCGTTCCGTTGGCTTGCTCTTCATCATGCTTTTCGCTGTTCCGTCCGGCATTTAGGAAGTCCTTGCCGCGCGGCCTTTGCTCTGGCTCAAGGCTTGCAATGCCGTGCGCAGTAATTTCTCGAAATTCGCCATGCCCGATTCCCGCCGCGCTTCTTCCACCGCTTTTTCCGCCACGCGCGCTTCATAGCCGAGATTCACGAGCGCCGACACCACGTCCGCGTCCACACCAGCCGGCGAACTTGCGGCCGGCCTTTCCGTTTCAACAACCACCGTTTCCAGTTTGTCCTTCAACTCCACGACCATGCGCTCGGCGGTTTTTCTGCCCACCCCGGGAATTTTCGTCAAACGCGCCAGATCGCTGCCGCGTATGGCCGGCACCAGTTCATCGACACTCATCCCCGACAAAATTTTCAGCGCCAGGCTTGGTCCCACACCCGAAGCCGAAAGCAGTAGCTCGAATAGATGTTTTTCCCGCGAGGAAACAAAGCCATACAACGATAACGCGTCTTCGCGCACGTGCGTGTGAATCAGAAGAGTTGTTTCGGTGTGCAGTTCGCCCAGCGCGGCATACGTAGACAACGGCACCAGCACCACATATCCCACGCCAGCCACGTCCACCAGCACCTGGTTCGGTCGTTTTTCCGCAAGCCGTCCGCGCAACTGGCCAATCATGGACTCAAAGTATTGACGACCCCCCGCGCACTGTCAACGCGCGTTAGGGTTAGCTTATAGGGCGGGGAAAAGTGATACACCCTGGCTAGGCCCAGTTGCGGTTACGGTTTGGCCGACTCGATTGGCTGTGCGCTGGCCTGAGCCCGATAATTTCCACTTTACCGGTTAGCGCAATTCACATTTCCCCGTAGGCGTGTTAATCAAGACTTGACCAATATTTGAGCTAATATCGCAGATTCGAGATTGCGCCTTCACACATGGAAAATCCGCGTGTCATTGCAGCCAAATTCTCTTTGACGAACGAGCAATCGGCTCTGTTTGTTGTCTTGCATGATCGCAGCGATCGAATTGCACGAATGTACCTCGGTGCCATAATCGCTCTGAAGAACGAATCGGACCCTGAGAGGTTATGCAAGGCCGCCCACCAAATGCGAGAATTGATGGAGAAGATGTCGGAAATTGCTGATGTGGCAGTTCGCGCCCTAAACGAGAGTTTGGGCCAGAAGGTAGCTGAACTCGAAACGGAATTTAACTCCACGGTTAGAAATTCCAAGTTGAACGGGCCGAATTGGGACGGACCCGTGGATCCCCCGATGCGGCGTTGGCTGACTAAAGTGACGGAGTTTTTCGGCTGGAAAACGAATCATCAGCCGAGCCGCCGCGACGAAGTTACAAAAATTCTTCGCGCCCTTGATGGCCCTAATCGCTTACTTCCAGCGGAAATGGAAAAGATCAACGTCGAGTCGTGGATGGAAACCAAGACCTTCTTTGTTAACGTCGCGCACCACAAATTTGAACCCGATGAAAAGGAGCTCTTGGAAAGGATAGCCCACGTCGAAGGTGTCCTTCAGAATAAATTGAATCCAAAAACATTCGCTGATTTTGACTCTGTCGATGCCATCATCGAGAAAGGTGAGAGCAAGTGATAACCGAGGAACTCGTAAAGAAAAGTCTCGATTTGATGGCTACGAGCGCCGCCAACCATGAATATTTCTTCATGAGGTTGAAAACGCCCGACTGGATTGAACCGCTTTCGAAGGCCGGTAGATTCAAAGACCCTCCTAACGCTCGAAGACAAGAAGACACAATTAGTTTCCCTGCGTGGCCCGAATCGCAGTACCTAGTCCGCGTGGCGCGAGACGCGCCAGATGCGGTGAGGCAAGTAATCGTCAACGTGCCTCCAACCGACAATCAGCGCGTTCACCAGGATTTTATTGAAGCGGCTCTTCGAATGCCCGGTGGGACAGCAGCAGAAGTGGCTGCTCAGGAAACTGCATGGATCAGAGAGCAGAAGTATTTATATGTCTTGTATCCCGACAAAGTCTCGGAACTGATCGTCCACCTTGCCGAAGAGGGCCAGTCCGTAGCCGCCATTGAACTCGCGCGTGCTCTCTTACAACTTTCTCTTGATCCTAGACCGATGACGCGAATCGGTGAGGGTGAGGACGCTCTAGAGATGCCACGAGACGCAGTTGCAAAGTTTGATGATTGGCATTATCAACGAAGCTTACAGATAATCACGAAGCCTTTAGTAACAGCGAATCCTGAGCGTGCCTTCGAATTCCTTTGCGATGTTTTGGAAATTTCGCTAAGAGCCCATGTTCGCCCAGGCCCAAGTGAAACTCAAGGTGAAGACTACTCTTGGATTTTTCGACCTCAGATTGAGATAGAAGGTCACGGCGACGTTAAGGATTCATTGATCTCCGCTGTGCGCGATGCAGCCGTTATGATCACGACTTCTGACCCCCAAAAACTATCGACTACCTTGGACCGGTTGAGCGCTCGCCGATGGAGAGCTTTTCGCCGCATCGCCGCCCACGTTTTGACAACAACTACAAACGTTGATCCGGAGACAATCAAGAACGTTCTGACGCCACAGCTGCCATTGCAAGACTATCCACAGACTCTGCCAGAGCTCGCGAGATTCCTAAAACGTTCATTCTCAACTTTGCCTGAAGAAATTCAGCGGCGCGTTTTAACTGACCTAGATGCCGGACCCAACCTGAATATCTACAAGGAAAACTTCGAGGTTACACAGAAGAGACCGCCGACAGAGGCTGAGGTCGAGAGTATGGCGGAACGGTGGAGATTGCACTGGCTCGAACCTCTTCATGAAGCCTTGCCGAATGAGGGTTGGCGCATACGTTACCAGGGCTTGGTCAAACGCTTCGGGCAGCCGGCCGAGATGACGCAACCACGAGGAGTCTTTGTCGGTCCTACCAGCCCCAGGACTGCCCAAGAGCTCCGAGAGCTTGAACCTGAAAAGTTGATCGAGTATCTGGACACGTGGGTTCCCTCAAATGAGTGGGCAAGCCCAACGCCGACCGGCTTGGGTAGAGAGTTAACTTCAGTTGTTTCCGTCGAACCCGAAAAGATTTCGCAGATAGCCGACAAATTGATCGGGTTGAACCAGACGTATGTCAGTTCCGCCATTGAGGGATTCAGTGAGGCCGTGAAGAAAGGTTCCGCAATCGATTGGGGTCAAGTATTGAAATTGTGCGAATGGGTTGTTGAGCAAAACGCAGAAAATACGGATCGGAAGATCGACTTGTTCCACGGCGATCCTGATTGGATTGCGTCTCGAATTGCCGTTGGCAGATTGCTGAGGGAAGGTTTTGCCGATAAGAAGGGCGGGCAATCGCCAAAAGAATTCCGCACGACTGTGTGGCGCCTTTTGACGAATCTCGTTCTCGGTCCAGACCCGACTGCGGGCAGAGTGCAAAGATATGAGAGCACAGGTTCTGCGGGAACTCTTTCTTTGAATACTCCTCGCGGGATCGCTCTCGACGCCGTAATTGATTACGGTCTGTGGATTCATCCCTATGATCAGAAAAAGGGTGAAAGCGCATTCTTGGAAGCCCCGGAGGTCCGTGAGTTGCTTGATAAAGTTGTCCGCACGGACGCTTCGTTGTCTTCGGGCGAAGTTTTCGGCAGACGTTTGCCAGCACTTTTCATGCTCGATCGCGCATGGACCAAGGACAACGTTGGGTTAATTTTGAAACCAGAAGCAAAGCCATTAGAGCGAGTCGCGTGGATCAACTACGTACTTTTTTGTCCCGCATATGATGACCTGTTACCAATGCTCTCATCGCAGTATGAAAGAGCGATTGATTCGTTGGCCGCGTTGCTCGATTCCTCTGTGAATAGTCACTATGAGAGGAATCTAGTCGCTCATTTGGTTGGCTTCTTTTGGCGAGGGCGCTTAGATTGGGACGACAAAAAAGGACTGTTAGCGCGGTTTTTTGAAAAGGCGCCGGCGGAATTGAGAGCTTACCTCTTCGAATTTATCGGTCGCTCCTTCGGCAATACCCCGCTTAAGGAAGGTGATTCTGAAAATCTCCTCGCACGGTTGCGCAAGCTCTTGGCAGACAGGCTCAATGCCATCAAACAAGGTGGTAAAGAGGAAGCTGCCGAATTGGAACCCTTTGGTTGGTGGTTCATCTCCAATCAATTCAATCCAGACTGGTTGATCGAAAATCTCTTATCCGTTCTTCGTTTAAGTCACAAAGTTAGCCCGGACTGGTTGGTTGTTGAACGCCTGTCGAAAGACATTAAGGCCAGGCCGATTCAATCTGTCGAGGCGCTGGAACGAATCGTAATCGGTGATAAAGAAGGTTGGGCAATCCATGGTTGGGAGCAACACGCGAGGGAATTGCTCGAGGGCGCACTTGAGAGCGACAACGCGCAGGCTAGGGAATCAGCTATCCGGGTGATCAACCTCATTGGTTCTCGTGGTCAGTACGGTTTTCGTGACTTACTTCGGACTGGAAAGTGATCCTACGAAAAGCGGATCTTAAACTCATTGACGAAAATAAGATCGGAAACTGACTGTAGTCACTTTTATTGATAAAGTAGGACAGTGGGAGTCAGATGCAGCCAGAGTCCGAAATCCGCGCCAGTGCAATCCAATGTCTGGGATGCGGTACACATTGCCGACTCCGAATTCGCAGCGCATAGGGTTCGGAAACGGAAAGACTCGATTGAATTGCTCGGACTTGTACTTGCAACAAGCGGGGTTGAATCACCTCACGATAAAACTTTTCGGTGAGCCAAACGGGTTGGTCAGACGGTTTCCAAGCTTTTCTTGCCGCCATTTGCCTTCGCTGCGTTTTGGCACGCAGAGCCTGAGCCCGAGGATTATGTGTCGCGAGTCGACCCAATATCGATGCCTTTTGTACATTCTCCCTGCGGATTGTGGTAGCGCACGCCCCACAATATTTGTAGGCACCTTTAATGTTTGTTCCACAGATACGGCAGACGTTTGCTTGAACCCTTGCCGGTTTCTGTGGCACTTCCAAAAAGGAACCACGCGATTCACGCTTGCGGCTCTGCGTGAGCGGAGTTGAAAGAATTTCAGGCCGCCGTCGATTTGTATTTGCAGTCCAAATCGAACGAGCTATACCTTCGGCAAATGGTGCAACCGCACGTCTCCAAATAGGCGCGGACTGCGAGAGCTTTTCGGCAAGCCGCGCCATCAACCGACAATTACCGTCGCGTTGCTCGAAAAACCAATCGCGCCGCAATGGTCCACGATTCAGCCAATCCAAAAGGTACGCATCAACTTGTGGGCGAACCGGCTCCATAAGATCACAGGCGAGGCTGTCTCGGGAGCGCAAATCGTTGTGCAAGACTCCCAAGCCAGGGTCGAGACCTAACGAAGCCAACGCCAAACGGGCTTCGGATTCCAAGACAGCGTAAAGATAGTTGAGCATTGCGTTCGCTGGATTCACGGCAAGTCGAGGTGACGTGGTTAGTGGCGACATCCGACTCCCAAATGTTTGCCAGTGAATAGGAACTCGCGATAAGTCATTTCGTGGAAACGTTACGGGTAGCTTGTGCCAAGCACTCCAATAGATGTGGGCTCCGCGAGATTCGAGCAATCTAATCTGGTCGCTTGACTGAGCGCTTGAAAGCTTCGTACGAACTTCACGGATGCTTTCTGCTCCTATCGGATTTTGAAAATGGTTTTCAATAACATGGGCTTGGCCGTACAGTTTTTGGGCGATTAGTTCACGCGCTACTCGAAGTGCGAGGTCTGATTGATGTGCGAGTGCTTGAGCTCGTCGCAAACGCACATCGGATGGCGATACCGGACCCGTCGTCGCTAGAACAGCGCCATCTCGTTCCAACATAACGAATGATGCGTTCTGATCTGATAGCCAACGTAGTGCGGCAAGCGACACCGAACCCTCAGAACCGATAGCGACTACTCGCTTAATTCCGTGACCAATTTTGGGAAATCTTCCGTGCCTTCGATTCGGACCAACCCTGTCGTTCAACACGAGATGTCCCCGATCTACGGAGATCGAAGCTCCATAGCCGAAGATAGTAATGACGCCATTTCGCGGAAGGATTGGTTCTGGTGGCACCTGAAGTTCTGAAGACATGGGTCTCCCCGCACGAGTCGAATGATTGGTCTAACATATTGTAACTGGGGACTTTACGGTCAAGTTTACCGCATTTAGGGGGAATCTCAGCCGAGTTAAAAGACGTAAACCAACACCTCCAATTTATCAATGTAATAAACTAACTAATGTATAACTTTGGAACTGTCAGTGCGAGCAAGAGCGACTGATTAGCGCTGCTTTGATAACGTCAGCTCGGCTTGCTCGGCCAAAAGTCTATCCTCGTCCGTCGCAGAATCGGCCCGTTTGAAATAGCGCTTTGTGATTTCGAACGGGAGCGCTTTCAAATCTGGTTTGATTCGGTCAGCCTGTTGAACTGCATGTTCTAAAAACAACCACTTTGCAGCTAATTCGGCCTTCGGTAGCTGATACCGGTTCGGAAGGTTAGGAATACCGTTCTGGAAGCTTGTGACCAACGTGTATTCGGTCTGATTGAGTGCGCTTGTTGTCAGGTAGCGGATTGTCTTAAAGATTTGATACCGCGATCCGTCCGCAATCTTATACGGGACTGCCATGCACCGACGCATGGACTGACGCCAACCCATGTGAGGAAGCCCCGCTGCGGCATTCGCGAGATTTACCGGTGTTAGCGAGTATCGTTTGCTCCTGAGGAACCGAAACAGTTCCTGACGTGCGAAACTCGATTCAACGCTTCGCACTCGCGTCTCCAAATCGCGCGCCTTGTCTAACAAAATCTGGCATTCTTGCGCGGCTTTCTCGGACTCCTCCAATCGCCTTTTTTGTATCTGCTTAATTTGCGGGCTACACTCCGGCCCCTTCTTTACAAGTTCATTAATTTGCAGCAGGCGTTTCCCGGCCCGGCGGTTCAACTCGTCTGCGGCGCGAATAGGCTCGGCGAGAGCACGCTGTTCAGCGCGAAGCTTACGCAGTGTGGCACCAGACCCTGATTCAGAGGATGGGCGATAAAATACGATGAGTATGTCTTGAAGCCAGCTTCCGGGTGTGGCGATAGGCTTAAAAACGCCAATAAGCTCGTCGGTCTCTTTGCACTTGTGAAGTTCCCAACCGATATCGCCCCATCTACTTTCAAAAATCTGTACTAACTGATGTCTTCGGATTTGAAGCTGAGGATCGCTTAAACCGCTAGGTCGGCCTTTCGACTGAGGAACACGTTTCTGTGAAAACCCTGTAAAGCCAATTATCGATTTTGTCCGCCGCATAAATCAGCAGTCCTCACGCTCATTGCCACATAACGTTTATAGTCCTGACGCCTATTGCCGTATATATTTAAATAGTTACCTCTATTACGCTTAGGTACATATTAAAAACAGGGTCTATTCTGCGGGCTGTCAAAGCAGGGTGGGTAACCCGATGAAACGCAAATCTCGCAAGCCAAATCCTTCGCGAAAAAAGAAAAACGTTCGTTCCGCTCGCAAGACAAACAGTAAACGGACTGCGAGAAGCAAAAACAAACCGCGTCCTCATGGCTATTCGTTTCGTGCAACCGGAACAACCAAAAAGCGTGGGCCGAAAAAAGCGAATGTGGGCAAAGTCAGCCCGCAAGGAAAAAAGAATACGGATCGTTTGGCTCGCGTCCCATTTAAACGCAAGGCAAACACCAAACGCCGTACAGTAAAGAAGCGGCTTCCTCGTTATTCAGCCCTAAAAAACCCACGCCAAACGTTGGCTCACCAGAAAGCGCTGGCCGCGCTAGGACGTATGCGGCGAGAAAATCTTTCGCTAGCAAAAGCTACTCGGCTGGAGCATATCAAGCCGAATACATTTCTTCGTCATGTCGGTAGCGCCGTACATCGTAGCGGTCCCGGCAAACCGTGGAAGGCTAGCAAGTCGGACACTCTAGCCGCCCGGATGAGAATTCTCACCTCTCAGGGCCCCATTTTTGACAGTGTGCGTGGCTTACGCGAAAGGCAACTTCTGGCACGCTATGAGATTGCACTGAGGAAATTTCGTGCTGGGGAAGATGGCGCCGAAGAGGAATTACGTCAATTTCAAGGTCAAACAGTCAGTGGGTATGCACTTGTTACCGACCTAAACCTTCTCATCCAACTCGAAGAAGCAGGGCAGCTGGATTTTGATTCTCTCTATTTCGCGGTTGGGCGGGCGTTTTGAACTCCGGAGCAAGACGTAAGCCCGTTTGCGCTATTTGTGGCAGCGCAAAGGATATTGAACGTCACCACATTGGAGGGCGAAACCATTTGGCTTGGGTGACCGTCCCACTATGCCGCTCTCATCACAAACAATGCCACCTGTTAATCGAAAATGCGGGTATTGACCTGGAGTACACAGCTAATCCCGTTGAACGATTGATGCGTGTCTTAAAGGCAATCACTATATTGGTGTGCGTGATCCAAGACATGATGCACCAGCTATTGCAACAGCTGAGAACTAACCGGGGCAACAGGCGTGCAGGAACGTCATGACATTTACGTGCGCGCTCACGCGCCCCTTCCCTCAAAGCGTCAGCGTCTTCGCAGAGCGCCAGCGAAATGGCCTGAGTACGCATTAATATTTGACACTGAAACTACGTTAGACCCCACTCAAAAATTAAACTTCGGCTGCTTCCGCCGTTATCGGCTCGGCTACAGCGGTTATGCGTGCATTGACGAGGGGTTGTTTCATTCGGATGTGCTGGGGCGAGTGGAGCGTAAAGTTCTCGAACGATATGTGAACAATCCGGTAAATGTTCCGGCCACCGAGCGCTTCGTGGTTCAAATTAAGTTGAAGTTAATCGACCGAGCGCATTTTATCAGCCATGTTTTTTGGAGGGCAGTGCGAAACGGCGATCTCATAGTCGGCTTCAATTTGCCTTTTGATTTATCACGACTGGCGGTGAAGTTTACGAACGCGAAGAAGGATGGCTGGTCGTTGCTTTTGACTTCCCGCACGAGCAAAAAGACTGGCGAGATAGAGATAGAGCCTGAGAAACCTCGAATTGTAATCACTTCTCTGAATAGCAAAATGGCCTTCGTCAAGCTCGGCAGTATCTGGAACCGTGAAGAATGGCCAAGAGAAGCTCGGTTTCTAGATCTGCGAACTCTGACCTGGGCGCTGCGCAATCGATCTTACAGTCTAGAAAACGCCTGCGCGGATTTCGGCGTCCCAGGAAAATTGAGTCATACCCCCTCCGGCAGTGTTACGCCAAGAGAAATCAAATACTGTCGAGGAGATGTCGCGGCAACGGCAAGATTACTGAACGMTGCGATGAAAGAGTTCAACCGCCATCCAATTGAAGTAAATCCCGATAAAGCCTATTCGCCTGCGTCAATTGCCAAAGCGTATTTGGCCGCAATGAATATCGCACGACCAAAATCGCAATTTAAAGTTGCCGGAAAAACGTACGGAATTTCGATGCAAAGCTATTACGGCGGCAGGGCGGAATGCCGAATCAGGAAAACCGCAGTACCAGTAGTTCATACCGATTTTACGAGTCAATATCCTACAGTAAACGCTCTCCTGGGCAATTGGGACGTAATTAAAGCAAATAGGATTCGATTCGAAAATTGGACATCCAACGCCAGAGGGTTATTTTCAAACGTAGTGCTAGCAGACGTTTTTAATCCCATCTTTTGGAGAAAACTATCATTTTTTGTGCTGGTCAAGCCGCAAAACAACATTCTTCCCGTCAGGACTGTTTATAACGGCCGAACACAAAATATCGGGCTGAATTACCTCACATCGAAAACCCCTATCTGGTACGCAGCGCCTGACGTAATTGCGTCGGTTCTTCTAACTGGCAAAACTCCAAAAATCGTAAAAGCGGTGCGTATGACGATATCAGGCCAACAAAAAGCACTGCAATCAACAAATCTAGGCGGTGAGTTGCCGATCGATCCACGACGGAACGATTTTTTTGTTCATGTAATTCAACAGAGAAGTCGTTTTAAACGTTCAAATCCATCTCTCGCCCATTTCTTGAAGGTTCTTGGGAATTCCGGTAGTTACGGTTTATTCGTGCAAGTTGATACGGAAACCAGGCGCAAAGCGGTAGACATCAGTGTTTTTTCTGGCGAAAAAAGGTACACAATTCCGTCTCACTAAGTCGAAAAATCTGGACCCTGGTACTTTCCTCAAATAGCGTCATTGATTACTGCCGGTGGGCGTTTGCTGCTGGCGATGCTGGAAAAATGTGTCACCAACGTTGGCGGGAGCTATCTTTTCTGCGATACCGATTCCATGTGTATGGTGGCAAGCAACGAGGGTGGATTCGTGCCTTGCGTCGGTGGGAAGTACAGGCTGCGTGGAAAAGAAGCGATAAAAGCACTATCAATCAAGCAGGTAAAATCCATCGTCGAGCGATTCAATAAGCTTAACCCTTACGATCAATTGCTGGTACCTGACCTTTTGAAAATTGAAGATGTCAATTATGTAGATTCAGACCCAAAGAAATCTCATCGCAAACTATTCGGATTTGCAATTGCGGCCAAACGATACGCGCTGTATACGCGAACCAGGAAAAGCATTTCGATTGTTAAGGCCAGCGGCCATGGCTTGGGCTACCTGTTTGCGCCTAAGGCAAGTAAAAGCAGCTTTGATGACGATGCAGAAGGTGATGACCAAGCGCCGCAATGGGTGGTGGAAGCGTGGGACTGGTTGCTGCGAAAAGAACTTGGACTTAAAACGAAAGAACCAGATTGGCTCGAACTTCCTGCCATGATGAGAATGGCGATGACATCACCAAACGTGATGCGCACCAGTCGGCCGGAGTGGCTGGCACCTTTCAACTTCTTTTTGTTTCCTATGCTGTCTGATTTAGGTGGCTACCCCAAAGGTTTAGACAGGTCTAACTTTAAATTCATTACGCCATTCGAGTCGAATCGCAAAAAATGGAAAACGCTCGAAGGCGTCAACCTATTGGACGTTTTTGAGGGACGGACCTATCGAATCAGCATGGTTCCGGACCTCAAACAAAGAAATGTTATTCCTGAATCGATGCGCATCATTTTGAGGCAGTATCTGCGGCATCCCGAAGCTAAATCATTAGCGCCCGATGGCACAACATGTCTTGGAAGCACTCAAGGCTTGCTTCGTCGGGCATCTATTGTTGCTGGTGAGATAATTCCCGTCGGAAAAGAAACAGACCGCCGCTGGGAACAAGGCGAAGACTCCAGCTTGATGGATTTTAAAGTTCATGAATTTAGAAAGACAGTGAAAATGGCAGCGGCTGAGCCGTCAGATGGAAGGAAATGGAAAAGGATTGGAGTGCGGAAACTTATGCGTAAGTCCGGATTGAGCCAAAAGGCGGTGTACAGCATTCTTGCTGGTGAGCCGGTGCGTCCACAGACTCTCGCGATTTTTAAAAGGGCAGCGGAAGATTCGACGGGTTGAGTACTAAAACCCACTTGTCCGTTTAGCCGACTAATCGGGAGTTGAGCCTATTTGTCCTATACTTGTCGAAACATGACAGTCTACACAGCGCCGAACACTCGTTCGTACCAACGCTCTTTTCGCATCTCCAGTTGGAGTGCAGTCGCAGCCCTTGTCGGCATTTCCTTGTTCTCCATTTACGAACCCGAAGGAGTGAGCCGCTCAACAAACGTTGCACTTGCATTTCTCATTGGTGCAATCGTGCTGGGAGCGGTTGTTTACGCGCTAATTTTGTCTTCCAAAGAAGCCGTGTGGAAGGTCAAACATGCCTTTCAATGGGAACTGACCAAAGACAAGATAATCCAGAACCACAAGGATGGCGGAACGGTAGAAATTTCCTTGAATGAAGTCACGTCACTCCATGAATCTCACGGTTGGCTGTTAGTCAGAGGGGGTGAACCCCCGAAGGGCATAACAATTCCTTCAGACCTCAACGGCTTCGAGCAAATTAAAAGGGAGTTGACCGCTCGTTGCGCTGCGACACCTTTGAAAGTGAAAAGCTCTCCTCTCACGTTCCTCCCTCATATACTTTGGATATTGTCCTTCCTATTCCTCATCTTTTCTCGTACTCGTGCGGTCGTTTTGGTATCTGGAGCCGCACTTCTCCTGCTCTTGCCTTTATGGGCTGCCCATTCGCTTCGACACATCTGGCGGAGCAAATCGATTCCCAAGCCTGTCCTATTTTCCTGTTTATTGAGTTGGCTAATCACTTCGTGGATTGTTTTCAAGTGTGTGAAGGCCGTTATCTGACCCGCTGTCTTGGGTTTGGCATTCACTTCCCAGTGACGCTTTAGCACCTCAAGTCCTTCCATGAGAAGGCCGGTTAGTGTCAAGCACGG
>JRHI01002293.1_pt1 | contig 13393 bp, 9 predicted proteins | sample 215371 | NCBI WGS metagenome assembly JRHI01 (sample SAMN02929681, study PRJNA255918) | sediment metagenome | biome: cave system; feature: Ice Cave; material: Sediment; isolation source: sediment from deep within a dark volcanic ice cave with no known source of... ...
TTTCATCCTTCGGGGTGACCCGCAGGGTCATGACCACTGACAACTCCTTTTACCAACGCGTCTACGATCGCGCGAACCGATGAGAGGGAGGAACTCAGATGAACATCGCTTTTCGACGGCTTACTCTCGCAATGGCGGCGGTGATCGCGCTTTCAGTGGAGCTCTGGGGACAAAGCAGTACTAGAACGCCTGCCCAAGACACGTTCAGGCAGGATGCGTTCACGCCGTCCCCCTACACCGACATGATCCGCGGCGACACCATGGGTCAGTACGTGAATGGATCGCAGTGCGTGAACACGTGGGTCGACAATCACGGGTACTTCTTCCTCAGGACCCTCACCTCGAGCTGCTCCATCCGATGGATCACGCTGGACTTCAGCCAGGCCGTGACGCGGCCCGTCTCGTGCCCGTACTCCATCTCGACGCCATACGGGCTGCTCGACATCTGCGGCAGTAACAACGCGCCGGACGTCCGAGTCCTCGCATCCGCGCTCTTTGCGAGCACGGCGTTGACCAAGGGCACGTCGGTGACGCTTCCGTTCAACCTGAATCCCTACCCGTGTTTTTGCGGCTCGGATGGTGGAGGATTCGAGCTCGATTTCGAGCAGAACGTGCCGGTTACCGGGACGTCGAGCACCCGGTCTCTCACAGCGGCTTCCAACGCGGTGGTTGACTTGTACCAGTACGTGAACAGCAGGAAGGTCAGTTGGGGCCGCTATAACATGCCGTTCGGGTTGACGGTCACGAAGCAGTAACACGATCGCGGTTGCGTGCGAAAGCAGACACCGATGATGCGGCCATTACACGAAGACGTTGGGGGTGTGCCGACGGTGCCTCGACCTCTCACCCCGAGCGGCAGGACATCGCTGCCCTGGATCGTGCTTCTGCTTGCGCTCTGCGCCGTGCTCGTGACGGCGCAGTCCCGCACGCCGTCACAGCGATTCCAGGACGCGATTTCCGTGATGGAAACAAAGGGAGACTACCAGGCGGCGATCCGCCTCTTCGAGGAGATCGTCAAGGGCTCCGATCGCAACCTGGCCGCTCGATCGCTGGTGTACATCGGCCTCTGCTACGAGAAGCTTCGGACGGCGCAGGCCCAAGGCGCGTATCAACGTGTGATCCGCGATTTCCGCGATCAGGCCGATGCTGTCGCCCAAGCGCGGGCGCGCCTGGCGGCGCTCGGCCCGCCGGGCAACGCGAACGCGTTGGCGTCGCGACGAATCTGGGATGGCGCCGGCGTGGAAGGCTATTCCGCGCTGTCCCCGGACGGACAACGGCTTTCCTTCATCGATAATGAGACCGGGGATCTGGCGCTGCTGGATCTCTCTTCGGGCCAGAAGCGCCATCTCACGAAGAACGTCGCGCCGTACCAGCCGGGCCTGGCCAGGTTTTCGCTCCATTCGCCGGACGGAAAATCGGTCGCCTACGTCTGGATGACGCCCGATCAGGACAGCGAGCTGCGTGTGGTCGGCGTCGACGCGTCCGCTTCGCGCCTCGTGTATCGAAATGCCGATCTGGTGTATCCGGAGCCGGTCGACTGGTCGTCTGACGGCGCGCGGATCCTGGTCCTGTTTCACCGGAAGGACAACACGAACCAGATTGCGATCGTGTCCGTTCAGGATGGCTCCGCACGAGTGATCAAGACGCTCGACTGGCGCTACCCCGATCTCATGAGCCTGTCACCAGACGGGCGCTTCATCGCGTACGACTTTCCGCCGCGCGAAGATTCGCTCGATCGTGACATCTCCCTGATTGCGACCGACGGAAGCCAGGAAACGACGCTCGTCGGACATCCTGCCAACGACTCGTCTCCGCTTTGGACGCCGGACGGCCAGCAGGTCATCTTCATCAGCGACCGCACCGGAACCATTGGCGCGTGGGCCGTGAAGGTCGCCMACGGGCGGCCGCAGGGAGCGCCGCAGATGCTCCGACCGGATATGGGACGCAGCTGGCCCCTGCGGTTTGGCCGCAATGGATCGTATTACTACGCGGTCCTGACGGGACTCCGAGACACATACACGGCCGTGCTCGATCCGGAGACCGGCAAGCTGCTCGCGGGCCCCGCCCCGGTCAGCCGTCGTCTGGCGGGATCCAATCAGTGGCCGGAATGGTCGCCCGACGGTCGCTCGCTCGCGTACACGTCGGGACGAGTGTCCCGGAGCGCAGGCCAGACCCCCTCGCTCATCGTTCAGTCCGTTGAAGACGGCAAGATCCGTGAGCTGGTCCCTCCGCTTGGTTTCCTCTTGCGCCCGCGCTGGCGTCCGGACGGCCGGTCAATCCTCGTGACCGGCGGAGACCACAAGAATCGTGGCGGGCTCTACCTGATTGATGTGCAGACGGGCGAGACGACACCGGCACCGGTCGCGCAGACCGCCGGGCCCGGTGAGTTCCCGCGTCAGGGAGTCTGGGCTCCGGATGGAAAATCGATCTTCTACAATTATGCCGAACGGGCGCTCCGGCTGCGAGAGCTCGACACCGGTCAGGAGCGGGAGATCTCGACTGGAGCCATCGATTTTTCGCTCTCGCCCGACGGACAGTCGCTGGCCATCACCGTTCATGACCAGACCGCCCGATCGAAGGCGCTGAAGATTATCCCGGTGACCGGAGGACCTGGTCGTGAGCTTCTGCGCGAGCCTGGCTCCGGTGCGTTGACGTCCGGGATGGCGTGGACGCCAGATGGACGTCATCTGCTGTTCACCAAAGTGGGTGGCAGCGATCTCTGGTGGATTCCGGTGGCCGGAGGCGAGCCGCAGAAACTCGGGCTCACGATCGATGGATTGAGCGACATCCGTATGGCCCCGGACGGACGTCGGATCGCCTTCACCGCCGGTAAGTACAGCGCCGAGATTTGGGAAATGAAAAAGCTGTTCTCGCCCGCCGGGCAGCCACCGTCCGCGACGGGACGCTGACCAGACGAAGGCGCCCGTGTCCGCTGACGGAGCCGACCCGTGATGTGGAAGCCCAACGAGAACTTCTTGCTGAACGCCGCGCGTCCTCGATTGACGCTGGCAGCGCTTGCGCTCGTCGGCCTGATTGGCTGTGGGGGCGGATCGACGTCCACGCCGACTGCTCCGTCCACGCCATCGCCACCTGCCCCGCCATCGCCACCTGCGCAACAGACTCTTTCAGCGGATCTGCCGAACATACCGACTCCGGCGATGCCGGGCCTCTACCAGGACGGGCTCGGGACGTATCCTTCGAGTGACGATGTGCATCTCTCCCCGGACGGCCGCGATCTGTTCGTAGGACCCATCTGCCAAGGCTCTCGCGCGCTCGACCTCGTCCTACCACAGACGGCGCGCGATGTCGTGGTCGGACGGCTGTCCCGGTGCACGAATCGTGGATCAACAGGCGAGGCGCTCTATCTTCACCTGCCGAATCCGTTGACGCGGCAGGCCGGCSMGGKCATAGGCTCCACCGGTGCTCCACCAAACGCCAACGTCAGCGTGAGCGTGTTTCTCTTCCTCGACGTCGACTCGAACGGCGACGGCGTGATCAAGGCGCCGCCTGACGACCATTACAACATCCGGTGGCAGAAAGGCATCTACCTGAAACAGCGATCCGAAACAGCGACCACGACCGTGTACGAGCTGACGTCGCTGGCAACCGAGTTCGGGCCCGACCTCTCGTGCAGCGCGGAGCTGCTCCAGGGCAACACGCCGTTAGGCGAAATCACGAAGGGATTTCATTGTCTTCCGCTCGTTGTGACGATCACGCTTCAGAAGTAGAAAGTGAGTTGGCGCGATGCGCTCGGCCGGAGTGATGCCGCTGCGCACGATGCCTCGTGCCGTCTATTATGGGGCCGTCGCGGCGGTCGCCAGCGTCACCATGTGCGTCGGGTCGGCCGGCGTCGCCGCTCAGGGGACGCAGAGCTCGGGCCTCACCGGCGCCGTCATGGATCGCACAAACGCCGTGCTGCCTGGCGTGACGATGACGGTCGTCAGTCCCAGCCTCATCGGTGGCGCGCGCTCCACAAAGACCGACGAAGCAGGCGTCTACCGCTTTCCGGCCCTGGTGGCCGGCATCTATGAGCTGACCGCGGAACATCGCGGCTTCACGGCGATGAAGCGGAACGGAATCAAGCTCCCCATTGGCACCACGCTCACGATCGACCTCGCGCTCGAAGTCGCGCCGGTTGCCGAAACGACCACGGTCCCGGCCGATTGGTCGGCCCTCGATGTCAAGAGTCCCACTGCATCAATCCAACTGGAGACCGACCTGCTGCAGAACCTGCCGACCGTCAGGCAACAGCCGGAGGGCATTAACCTGATCCCCGGGGTCAATGAAAACGTCGCGTTCGGCGGCACTCAGGACTCGAACGCCCTCATGATCGACGGCCTGGGCGTGAGCGGGACGAAGTTCGGAAGCAGCTCCCAGATGCTCTTCAACTACAACTGGATTGAAGAGATGCACGTGGTCGCGCTCGGCGCGAACGCCGAGTACGGCGAGTTCACCGGGTTAACCGCGAACAGCATCATCCGCTCGGGCAGCAATCGCTTCTCGGGTCTCGGTGAGCACTGGACGACCAGACCAAGCTGGGTGGCAAGCAACACCGCATCGCTTCCCGCCGACCTGCGAAAGCAGTTCGCGTTCCAGCAGATCGTCACCCGCTGGGACAGCAGCGCGCAGCTGGGTGGACCAATCGCAAGAGACCGGCTCTGGTTCTTTGGCGGCGCGCAATATGCGGGAGGCGACGACCGACTGGAGGAATCGTTTGGCGTCGCCGACCGGGAGCGCAACGCGAAGGCCATCGTCAAGATGACGGCCGCGCCATTCGCGACGGTCAGGTTGGAAGGGTTCTACGAGCACGACTGGTCGCGGATCGACGGCGCGGTGATCGGGGCCCCTGGGCCGCCGGATACGCTCGCGAATGAGCGGGCGCCGGGCTCGAGTTGGAGCGCGCGGCTCACATGGGTACGGAGCCATCGGACGCTCCTCGAGCTGTGGCACAGCGGCTATCGAAGTCTGTATTCGCTGGAGCCCATGGCGCCGAACAGCCGCGCAGGTCCGGCGACCCACCTGGACCTCGTCACGGGGCTCACGTCGGGAAACGCGCCGTTCTATCTCCGAGGCTTTGGGCAGCCACTCACCGCCGGCCTGTCGCTGACACGCTATGCCGATCGGGTGTTCGGCAGGCAGCACGCGCTGAAGCTCGGCGTCGAGTATCAACGGACGACCGCTCTCGACGAATTCGGTTTTCCGGCGGGTCAATGGTACCTCGATTATGAGGGACATCCGTTTCTCGTGTTCCTCTATGACGGCAGTGCTGATCGCACCGCCAGCCGTCGAGCTACGGTTTTCGCTCAGGACACATGGACGGTGAGTGATCGCTTGACGCTGCATCCCGGTCTTCGGTTCAGCGTTAACCGCGGTTCGGTCCCTGAACGAGGAACGGTCTTCGCGACCAATCCTCTGTCGCCACGTCTTGGGCTCGCATGGGATGTCGTGCGCGATCACAAGACCGTCGTGCGAGCGCACTACGGCCGGTATCACGACGCATTGCTTTCCGGGCAGTTCCAGTTCATGGACAGCCGTGGAGAACGCAACCCGTTCATCACAGCCCTCGTGCTGCCTTCCGATGAGTTCGTGGAGCTCGACCGCTTCGAGGGCTCGAAAAATTTCGCGATTGACGATCGGGTGACGCACTCGTACGTCGACCAGTATTTCGTTGGAGTCGAGCGGGAGCTTGTCGGCGGCATATCCCTCCAGGCGCACTACATCCGCAGGAACTTCGCGAATTTCATGGCCTTTGTCGATACCGGCTCGGTCTACCAGGAGGTTCCGGCCCGCGATCCGGGGCCAGATGGGCGGATCGGGACCGACGATGACGGCGCCATCTTCACGGTGTTCAACAAGACCAACCCCGGCCACGAGTTTCGTCTTTTGACGAATCCTTCAGAGGCGTTTCGGCGGTATAGCGCGTTGCAGATCATCGGCCGCAATCGGTACTCGCGCGGCTGGCAGCTACTCGCGGGGCACACGTGGTCGCGTACCGAAGGGAACATCGACCAGCGACTCGGGAACAACGCCGGTCAGTTCGACGCCGCGTACGACGGCGTCTTCGCGGATCCAAACCGGAAGATTCACGCCGCCGGCCGCACATCCTTTGATTTCACGCACGAAGTGAAAGTGGAGGGGACGTATCGACTGCCGCTCTGGGGCGGAGTCAACCTCGGAGGGGTGTACCGCTATCATTCGGGGCTGGCATGGGGCCGGCGCGCGAACATTCCCGGCCTGTGGCAGGGGTTCGAGACGGTCCGAATCGAACCGCGCGGGACGCGTCGCTTGCCCGCCATCGGCGATCTCGACCTGCGCGTGGAGAAGACGCTGCGTCTGCGGAGGACGACAGCCACCCTGGGGATCTTCGCCGATGTCTTCAACGTGACCAACCAGGGGGCGCCAAACTCCCGTTACAACTTTGCCGTAGCCGATGTCTCGGGGCAGAACTTTGGCCAGCCAGGAACGTGGCTCGCTCCGCGCAGTTTGCGCGCGGGAGCCCGGTTGATGTTTTAGCGGGCCTCCGGCCCAGCGAGGGGCCGCGGCCGCTATAGGTCACTTGCGAGCCCCGAAACTTGACCTGCCGAGTCAAGTTTCCGGTTCTCGAGGGTTCTAACGACCGATTACTGCGAATGCCGAACTCGCGGGTTCTGCGGCTCACGTTGTACGCGCGTCGTCGCGATGTGGCGAGTCATCTGTTTCCGATGGTCATCCCGCCGCCCGTGTGGGTCTGAGAGCCGGCGCGATGTTGCTGCCCGTGACGAGCACGACGCTCGTGCGGGCGGCCGTCGCGCGCTTCATCAGTGCGGCTGTCGCCGCCGCTCCCGCCGGCTCGGCGATCACCTCCTCGCGCGCGTAGAGATGCTCGATTGCCGCGATCATCTCCTGTTCGCTGACCGCCACCACGTCGTCCACCAGATCGCGAATGGCCGCAACGTTTGGAGCCAGCGGACGCCGGATCGCCAGGCCATCCGCKRTCGTGTGGCAGGTCGCCGTTTCGACGACATCGTCAGCCCTGAGCTCCGAGCCCTCAGCCCTCAGCCCTGCTTGCCCCGAGCCCTTGAATTTACGGCTCTCTTGCCACGATAGAAGATACGCGGGCGCCCGTTCGGCGACGACGCCGACGATCGTCACGGACGGGCGGCACTGTTTCATCGCCGACGCGACGCCGCGGACCAGCGCTGTGTCGCCCATCGGCACGTAGACGACGTCGACGGCCGGCAGCTGGTCGATGATCTCCAGGCCGATCGTCGCCGCGCCGACGGGGACGTCGGGGTCGCTCGCGTCGTGGAGAAAAAATGCCCGCGCGCGTGCCGCGTGCTCGGACGCCGCGTCGATCGCCGCGCTCAGGTCGGCGCCCGATTCGACGAGTCGCGCGCCGAGCTCTCGGATGCGCGCGGCTTTGACGGGGTTGGGATCGACCGGCAGGAAGATCGTCGCGGAAACGCCGAGCCGCTGTGCGGCGTAGGCCACCGCTGCACCGTGATTGCCGGTGCTCGCGCAGACGACTTCGCGCACCGCGCCCTTCGCCAGCTTCATCGTCAGCGCATACATCGCGCCGCGAACCTTGAACGATCCGGTGGGAAGATCGGTTTCGAGCTTGAGGAAGACGTCGTGGCGGGGTGAGGAGAGCGACGCGGCCCGCGCGATTCGGGTGGGCCCGAAGTGCAGCGCGAGCAGCGTCTGCGCATCGGCGATGCGCTGGCGGACGATGGGATCGTTGACACGTGCTGACAATGTTTGACATTCCTCGGGTTCTTGCCGGACGAGGTGCGTGCTAAGCTGAGCCGCGTCATCATCGAGAGACCGGAGACACGTCTCAGGAATCTATGGGCGCGCCGATCCAAGACCAGCCCTCCTACCGGCGAGCCATTCTGGTCTATCTGGTCACGATCGTGGGGCCGACGCTCGTCTTGCTGTATCTCGGTCTGCAGTCCGTTCAGCGGCAGGAGCAGGCCATTGCCAGCCTGACCGCGACGAACCGGCGACTATTGGCCGAAAGGCTCGCCACCGAGGTGGCGCGACGGAGCGACCAGCTTGCCGCGACCTGCCTTCGGGATCCCGAGATCGCGGTCCTGAGCCAGCCGCAAGCCAACCAAGCCGCCGGCGATCCCGCCAGGCCGTTCGCCGCAAYCTTCCGTCGCGTGAAGGCGCGCCATCCGATCGCGGATCTGTTCTTCGTCCTGCAGGACAACCGCGTCCGCTACCCACAACTCTCGACCCCTCTGCCACGAACGCTGGAGGAGTACCTCACGCCGTCCGACGCAGCGAGCAAAGCATACGCCGCGCAGTTTCACGACGGTGAAATGCTGGAAGTCCAACGGCAGCGTCCAGACCTCGCGCTGGCCGCGTATCGCCGATGCTCGGAGCTCCCCGTTCCGGCAGAATTGAAGGCGCTCGCACTGGCTCGCATGGCCCGGTGCGCACGGAAATTGGATCAACCACGTCTCGCCGAACAGATCTATCAGACGCTGGCCGAGCGCTACGGCGACCTCGTCGACCTGTTCCACCGGCCCTACGCGTTGGTGGCCGGACTCGAGCTGGAGGAGCTGAGAACCACTCACACTCCGGCGATCTCGCCCCGGGTCGTTCCACTCGCTCGCGACCTGGCCGCGGGTCGGTGGGATGTGAGCGCGGAGCAATTGGAGTATTTTCGCGCGCGGCTGGGCGAGCACGTCGTCGAGCCGCCGCCACCCGACACCGACTATGTCAGGGGATTCGAGCTCGCTCGGGCCCTGCAGGATGGTGTTCGCCTGCAGACACCGCTGCGGGCTCGGGAGATCCAGCCGTACGTCCTGAACCGCGGCGACCGCAATTATCAGGTGTACTACACGCTGACCGCAGAGCCGGTCGCAGCCGACACCATTGTCGGTTTCGCGGTCGACCTTCGATGGGTCGAGCGGCAGTTGCTCCCGCAGACAGCGGCCGATTTTGGGATCCACGAGCATCCCGCCGTGATGCGAACGGCCGCGCGCAGTGCAGACGGCACCACGCCGGAATCGCGTGTCGCCTTTCCGTTGCGCTTTCCTTTCTGGGAGCTCTCGGTGGCGCCAGGGACTGCAAGTCAGACGTGGACCGCGACGCATCGCGACATCATCGTCTTTGCCGGCTCCACGGTGCTGATTCTCGGCGTGCTGGTGCTAGGCGTGCTGCTGCTGATGCGCGACGTGTCACGACAACTCGCGCTCGGGCGGCTCAAGTCTGATTTCGTCAGCGCGGTCTCCCACGAGCTGAAGACGCCGCTGACGCTCATCCGCCTCTACGCCGACACGCTCGCGGATGGCCAGACGTTCGCCGACGAGGAGCGCCAGACGTATTGCCAGATCATTACCCGCGAGAGCGAGCGGCTGACGCATCTGATTGACAACGTGCTGGACTTCGCGCGCATCGACCAGCGTCAGAAGCAGTACCACCTGACGGAGGGGGACCTCGGAGCGGTGATCGGCCGTACCGTCGGCGGGTACTGTCAGTACCTTTCACGCCGCGGCTTCGCCGTCGTCACCGACCTCGAGGCGCATGTGCCGCCGGCGCGGTTCGATGCAGATGCCGTCTCGCAGGCGGTCCTGAATCTCCTGGACAACGCGGCGAAGTACTCCGTTGACGCCAAGTTCGTCGGCGTGCGCCTGCACACGAATGACGCCGATGTCATTTTCGAAGTCGACGATCACGGCATCGGCATCCCGCCGCTCGAACGCGACAAAGTCTTCCAGCGGTTCTATCGGAGTCCTGGCGCCTCCGGACAGGGCGGATACGGACTGGGACTCTTTCTCGTCAAGCACATCATGGACGCACATGGTGGACGCGTCGAAGTCGAAAGCCAGGAGGGCCGCGGCAGTTGCTTCCGGCTCATGTTTCCCCTGAACCCTCGTCCCGGCGCGGGTGATCATGTCGCCGCGTGCTGAGACCTCACGGGATGCATCCAGAGCGTCGCCGATGCCCAAGATCCTCATCGTCGAAGATGAAGAAGACCTGGCCAAAGGGCTCGAGATCCATCTGGTCAAGGAGGGGTATCGTGTCCTGAAGACGGGCCGGGGCGACGTGGCGGTCGATCTCGCGATCAAGGAAAACCCGCACCTGATCCTGCTCGACGTGATGCTGCCGGGCCTGAGCGGGCTGGACGTCTGCCGCGAGCTCCGGCGCAAAGGCCTCGAAATGCCCATCATCATCCTCACCGCGCGCGTGGAGGAGATCGACCGGGTGCTGGGGCTCGAGATCGGGGCGGACGACTACGTCACCAAGCCGTTCAGCGTGCGGGAGCTGCTGGCACGCATCCGGGTTCGACTGCGCCGTCAGCCGCCGCGATCGGCCGCCCTGTCACACTACCGGTTCGAGAACATCGAGATCGATTTCGAGAAGTGTCGCGCGTCCCGCCGGGGCAGGGCCATCGAGCTGACGCCGAAAGAGTACGAGATTTTGCGCCTCCTGATCCGCTGCCGCGGCGAGGTCGTGACCCGCGACCGGATGCTGGATGAACTGTGGGGATACGACGACTCGACCACTACCCGCACGGTCGACAATCACATTCTCAAGCTGCGCCAGAAGCTGGAAGACGATCCCTCCAACCCAAAATTCATCCTCTCGATCTACGGCGAAGGCTACAAGTTCGTCGGCTGATTTTCCGACACGGCTCGCTTCCCAATTCTTGACATTGTTCGACAATGATTGACTTGGATTTGACAATTCGTTGTTCCAACACGTCTACGATTCTCCTGAACAGATGAAGGGCTGAAAAACAGATGAACATCGCCCTTCGACGTCTTATCAAGAAGGTGCAACAGCGATCTTGCGCCGCCAAGATGTCGCGCTCGAGGTCCCGATATTCTGAGAGCGACTATCCAGTATGGCGACATTCTGAACCGAGTCCCCAAGAATGGCGGCATGGTCACGGCCATCGCGAGCGATCCTCCTGAGACGATGGTCTCCGCCGTCGCCACCGATGATTTCGCTGTGTATTGGACAGACAGTACATTCTGCGAGACGTGCGGGTAGACACGCTGTGGCCCACCGAGTTGTGGCGCCCAGGAACGCTGAAGAAAATCCTGAAGACGTTCGACACCCCGGCGGGCTCGCATGTCACCGTCCAGGCCGGTTCGATAACGGTGTCTTTCTCTGCTGTGACGGCTGCCGGATCGATCTCGATCGCGCCTCTCGACTCGACCGCGACCGGAGGCTTTTCGCTGTCTAACAACCTGGGCGCCTATGATGTGTCGACAACCGCGTTCTACAACGGCCCGATCACCACGTGCTTCCCGGTCTCAGGTGTGGATAGCGAATCGACCTTCAATCGGCTCATGGTCTTTCACGTCGAGTACGGCACGCCGGTAAACGTGACGACCTCGCACGACTTCAGTCACCGGCTGGTATGCGGCACAGTCAACTCGCTGAGTCCATTCGTTGTCGTCAAAGGTCCTTCCGACCAACTTGTTGACCTGATCACGCTCGTGCGGAGCTACAACCTCCGCAACGGCGTCGCCAACAGCCTCGATGCCACACTCCAGAACGCGGAGAGCGCGCTGAATGCGGCGAAGGCCCGCGACGGAGCGACGGCATGCAATCAGATGGCAGCATTCGTCAGTGAGATCCGGGCTCAGAGCGGTAAAGCCATTACGGAAGGCCAGGCCGCGCGGCTGATCGCCGCCGCGCGCGAGATTCAGGTGCTTCTCGGTTGTCGTTGAGGTCCCCACGTACCCGACTGTCAGTCATTTGTCGGTCACGGTCGCGCTGGCGGCGTGACTTCTCAAGATGCCTTCCGGGCCTCGCGTTTAAGATTGGTCGCGCGATGCAGATCCCAGGTGATATATGAAGACCAACGCCTGTGTCGTGCGCCGACTGCTCATCACCGTCATCGGATTCGGCCTGGCGACAGCCATTCCGCACGCCTCGACCCGCGTGTCAGCGGTCGCGACATTCGACGACACGGCCACAAATACGATCCGGAGCGATGGGGGAGGGAGCTACACGGACGCGCTCAAGTGCGTCATCGCGTGGGTGCAAACCAGCGAGTTCTTTCTCCGAACCGTGAACGGGCACTGCACGACCATTGCGCCCCGCGCCATCACGCTCGATTTCAGTAATCTCGTGCCTGGAAGCGGGCCACTCTGTCCTGGCGCGACGGCCACGGCAGCGGACGGGACGCTGAACGTCTGTGGTCCCAACGTGGTGCCCGACGTCCGCGTCATCGCGAGCAGCATGTTCGCGAATTCGGCTCTGACAGGGGGGACCTCGGTCACGCTTCCGTTCAGCCTCCAGCCGAACTTCCGCGGGACCGACTTCGAGCTGGATTTTGAGCAGAAAACCCCGGTCTACAATCCTGGTGACAGGAGGGGACCGCAAGAATCGTGGCGGGCTCTACCTGATCGATGTGCAAACGGGCGAGGTCACACCGGTCGTCCACAGCGAGGACCCGGGCGGATTCCCGCGCCAGGCAGCGTGGTCGCGCGACGGAAAATCGGTCTTCTACATGCACGTCGGGAGGGAGCTCCTGTTGCGAGAAATGGACAGTGGGCGCGAGCGTACGATCTCAACGGAGGCCGCCGATTTCTCTGTCTCGCCAGACGGCGAGTCGCTCGCGATCACCTTTGACGACCAGGCCACGCGCTCGTCGGTGCTGAAGATCATCCCGGTGACTGGAGGACCTGGCCGCGAGCTGCTCCGCGCGCCCGGCTCGGGCGTCTTCACGCTCGGCATGTCGTGGACGACGGACGGACGTCATCTGCTGTTCACCAAACTGAGTGGCAACTTCGAGTCTCGCAATCTCTGGTGGATCCCGGTGGCCGGCGGCGAGCCGCAGAAGCTCGAGCTCACCATCGACGGTTTGAGCCAGATTCGCACGCACCCGAATGGACGTCGAATCACCTTCACCGCGGGCAAGTACAGCGCGGAAATTTGGGAAATGAAAAATCTGCTCCGCGGAACGAATCAGCCATAGGCGAAACCCCCAGGAAGGAAGCTCATGAGAATCGCACGTCTCCGGTTCTTTCTTGCCCTGGTCGCGCTCGTCGGCGCCGCGGGGTGCGGCGGTGGATCAGGCGCGCCCACAGCACCGGCAAGTCCAGCCACTCCTTCGACGCCTGCCGCGCAGCAGCTGGTTTCAGCCGATCTGCCCGTCGCGAATCTTTCGGCGCCCGGGCTCTACCAGGATGGCCTCGGGACGTATCCTCCGGGCAATGTCTATCTCACACCCAACAACACGGGTCTGTTCCTGCAGCCCCAATGCCCGGGTTCCAGCCGGACGCCCGCTCGCGAAACGAATCTCGTCTTGCCCCAGACGGCACGCGATGTCGTGGCAGCGCGGGTGGCCAAGTGCGGCGGTTATGGAGTCCCTGGCGAACAGATCTACCTCCACCTGCCGAATCCCTCCACGCAGCGAGTTGGCGGGGTCATCGGTGCGGGGGGG
>JRHI01002294.1_pt1 | contig 13371 bp, 12 predicted proteins | sample 215371 | NCBI WGS metagenome assembly JRHI01 (sample SAMN02929681, study PRJNA255918) | sediment metagenome | biome: cave system; feature: Ice Cave; material: Sediment; isolation source: sediment from deep within a dark volcanic ice cave with no known source of... ...
GGCCCGACCCTCCCGCGCCCTGCGATGGGGTGGGCCCGCGGGAGGGGCCCGACCCTCCCGCGCTCAGAGCCGGTTCTCGGTCACCGCGTCGAAGACGTGGACCCGCTTGGGGTCGATACCCAGCCGGATCTTCTCGCCGTGCCGGCAGGAGAGGTGAGGGTCGACCCGGGCGGTGAACGAGTCGCCAGCGATCCGCCCGTAGACGAACTGGTCGGAGCCGAGCACCTCGACCACGTCGATGTCCATGTCGACCGGGATCCGGCCCTCGGTCAGCTCCTCGGTGGCATCCTCCGGCCGGATCCCGATCACCACCTTCTCAGCCCCTGGATTGCGGCCGAGGTCGATCTGAAAGCCGGCGGTCCGGGCCACCGTCCCGGACATTGTGGCCTGGATGAAGTTCATGGCCGGGCTGCCGATGAAGCCGGCAACGTAGATGTTGGCCGGGAAGTCGTAGATCTCGCGCGGAGGCGCCACCTGCTGCAGGAAGCCACCGCGCATGACCGCGATCCGGTCGCCCATGGTCATCGCCTCGACCTGGTCGTGGGTCACGTAGATGAAGGTCGCTTCCAAATCTGCGTGCAGCTTCTTCAGGTTGACCCGGGTCTCCAGGCGGAGCCTGGCGTCCAGGTTGGAGAGGGGCTCGTCGAGCAGGAAGACCTGGGGCTCGCGTACGATCGCCCGGCCCAGCGCCACTCGCTGCCGCTGGCCTCCGGAGAGCTGGCGAGGCTTGCGCTCCAGCAGGTTCTCGAGGCCGAGGATGGAGGCCGCGCTCTTGACCTTTTGATCGATCTCGGCCTTCGGCGTCTTGCGCATCTTCAGGCCGAAGGCCATGTTGTCGTAGACGGTCATGTGCGGGTAGAGAGCGTACGACTGGAAAACCATCGAAACGTCGCGCTCCCGGGCCGGCACCTCGTTGACAATCCGGTTGCCGATGCTGATGCTGCCGGCGGTGATCTCTTCCAGGCCGGCCAGCATTCGCAGCGCGGTCGACTTGCCGCAGCCCGAGGGGCCGACCAGTACCATGAACTCTTTGTCCATCACCGAGAGGTTGAACTCGTGCAGGACGGTATTGTCGCCGAATCGCTTGACCACGCTGTCATACGTGACCGATGCCATTCACCTGTCCTCCTGATCAGCCGCGCGACGCGGCGCCCTCGGAATTGTGAACCCCCGGCCGGGCGCCCCGGGGGCCTGGCCTTGACGCCTCCTCGGCGGGGCCGGCCTTCGAGCCCACTACCGGCTAACGCCGGTCCGCCGACAATCTACACCGGCTCAACCCTTGACCGCCCCGGCGGTCATACCGGACACGAAGTAATCGACGAAGAACGAGTACAGCACCGCCACCGGCACCGACCCCAGCAGCGCTCCCGCCATCAGCTCTCCCCAAAAGAAGAAGTCGCCTCGCACCAGGCTGCTGGTGACGCCGACCGGGATGGTCTTGGCGGTGTCGCTGTTCATGAAGATCAGCGAATACAGGTACTCGTTCCAGGAAAGTGTGAAGGCGAACAGCCCCGCCGACAGGATGCCCGGCAGCGCCAGCGGCACCACGATTCTGGTCATCGCCTGGATGCGGGTGGCGCCGTCGACCATCGCCGACTCCTCGAGCTCCTTCGGGATGCTGCGGAAGTAGCCGATCAGGAGCCAGCTGCAGAAGGGGATCAAGAAGGTCGGGTAGGTCAGGATCAGCGACCACAAGTTGTTGAAGAGATGGAGTTCCCGGATCACGTACGCCAGGGGCAGGAAGAGCAGCGAGGGGGGCACCAGGTAGGTGACGAAGATGCTCCAGCCGATGGTGTTGGCGCCCCGGTAGCGCAGGCGCGCCAGCGAGTATCCGGCCAGAATGCTGCAGAAAAGTGAGATCGCGGTGGAGGCGAAGGCCACCACGGTGGTGTTGACGGACCAGTTGAGGAAGTGGGTCTGGGTGAACAGGTATCGGAAGTGCTCCAGGGTGGGCTTCAGCACCACCAGGGGGTTGCCGTAGTTCTGGAACAACTCCTCGTTACTCTTGAACGCGGTGATGGTCATCCAGTAGAAGGGGAAGAGCATCACCACCAGAAAGGCGAGGATCGGCAGGTAGATGCGGATCCAGCGACCGCCGGTACCGTCCCAGAAGGAGCGGTGCTCCAGGCCCGGTCGCTCTGAAGGCTTGATTCGGGTTGCTCCGAGCGCCATCAGTCAGGCCTCCGCAGACTGATCAAGGTGGCGGCGATGATGACCGCGAACACAGGCACCATGATCACCGAGACGGCGGCCGCCAGTCCGATTTCGCTGCCCGGGATGCCGAGCGCGAAAGCCCAGGTGCCGACCACGTGAGTCGAGTTGTACGGAGCGCCGTTGATCAGCACCAGCGGCAGCACCAGGTCGGCGAAGGTGAGGATGGTCGAGAGCAGCAGCACCACCAGCAGCACCGGACGCAGCATGGGCAGGGTGATGTTGGCGAAGGCCTGCCAGCGGGTGGCGCCGTCCACTCGGGCCGCCTCGTACATGTCCTGGGGTATCACCTGGAGACCGGCCAGCAGGGAGATCCCGAAGAACGGAACCCCCCGCCAGACGTTGACGATGAACAGCGACATCAGCGCGGTATTGGTGGTGCCCAGCCAGTTCACCTTGCCAATGCCGAAGTGGGTGATCGCCCAGTTCAGAACGCTGAAGGTGGGGTCGAACATCCAGCGCCAGGCGAGGGTGGAAAGCACGCTCGGAATGATCCACGGCAGGAGCAGGGCGGCGCGCACGAAGCGCTTGGCCGGGAAGACCTGGTTGAGGAGCACCGCCATAACCAGCCCGAGCACGAGTTTGAAAATGGTGGTGACCACGGTATAGGCGACGGTGTTGACGATCGACTGCTGGAAGACCCGGTCGTTGAAAATCTCGAAGGAGAAGTTGCGCAGACCGACGAATGAGCCGATGTCGCCCAGCTCCGCGTTGGTCATCGAGAGATAGATGCCGAAGACGAACGGATAAAGCAGGAAGACCCCGAGCAGGAGCAGGGTGGGCAGCAGCAGCAAGTAGCCGAGCGGGGCCTCCCGCTGCAACAGCGGTACGGGCACCGATCGCGCCAAGCGGGAGCTTCTAACCGCGCTCATCGCTTCTCATCTCACTTGAGGCGGGTGGACCGGCAGGGGCGCTCAAGGCTTCTCGTAGATGTTCTTGAGCTTCTGTTCGGCGTCGCTGATGGCGCCCTTGATGTCCTTGGTGGTGACCGCCTTGGCGAACATGTCGACGATGATGTACTGGGTCTGTGACTGCTGGGTCTTCCTGCCCGGCTTGGTCGGCCAACCCGGCCAGCGCCCGATGTGGCCTCCGTCCCGGAACGGGATCAGCTTGGGGTCCTTCTTGAAGACGGGGTCGTCGTCGAAGGCCTTGAACGGACCCACGTTGTATCCCCTGCTCGCCGACAGCCAGGACGAGTAGTTGTTCTTGTCCATCAGGTAGAGCAAAAAGGCCTTGGCGGTGTCCACTTCCTTGCTCCACTTCATCACCGCGTGGGTCCAGGTGAGGTTGACCACGAACTGACCCTTGGGGCCAGCCACCATCAGCGCGTTGTCGGTCACCGTGTCCCACTTCTTGGTGTTGAGGGCCTTGATGTAAATGGAGGCGCCGTTCAGGGTCGCCGAGATCTTGCCCGCGTCGTAGGCCTGGTTGTTGTCCGGGTCCAGCCACGACAGGGTGTCCTGAGAGAGGTAGCCCGAGTTCCACGCGTCCACTGCCCACTTGAGGGCGGCCTCGGTCTCCTTGCTGTTGATCGTCACCTTGCTGCCGTCGTCGTTCGCCTCGTGGCCGCCGTACGACCACAGCACCGGATACCAGAAGCTGGTGGCGTCGCCGTAGGCGTGGCCGAGCGCGATCGCGATCGGCGGCAGGTTCTTCGCCTTGAGCGCCTTGCCGGCGTCGGCCAGCTCCTGCAGGGTGGTCGGGAACTTGGTGATTCCCGCCTGCTGGAAGATGTCGGTCCGGTAGCTGAAGGCGTTGGGCACGATGCAGTAAGGGATCGAACGGTACTTGCCGTTCACGTTGGCGAAAGCGTCGGAGACCACATCGGGCGCACCCAGCTTGCCCTTCAGGTACGCCACCTCGTTGCTGACATCCAGGCAGCTCTTCTCGAACAGGGCGGGCCCGGCGTAACGCAACTGCAGGATGTCGGGACCATCGCCTGATTCGATCGCCGCCGACCAGCGGGTGTCGAGTTGATCGGCGCTGACAGTTTCGATGGTGACCTCGCAGCCGTACTGATCGCTGAAGGCCCTGGCCTGGCGCCGGATCTCCTCGTCGGCGGCGGGCACGAACGAGTTCCACTGGAGCAGCCTGATCTTGGCGCCCTTGCGTGGGTTGGGCGGGGTGTAGGTTCCGGTCGTGGTCGCCGTCCCGCCGGTCGACTCGCCACCCCCGCAGGCGGCGAGGATGGGTGACACTCCCACCCCGGCGGCAAGCGCCGCGCCCGCCTTGAGGAACCGCCGTCGATTCCACTCGGTGACCTCGATCAGGCTCGGGCGGTGGCTTCGATCTTCTTCCATGGCAAGCTCTCCTTCTCGGCTCGGAGACGGCCTTCGGGGTAGAAGTTGGTCGTCCGAGTGAGGGAGATGGTAGCCACCTGAGGCGATTCGTGCTCGGCCGGCCAAAGTGCCAGCCAGCGGGAGGCTACCGGCCGACCCGGAAAAAGATCACATCGCCGTCTTTGACCACGTATTCGCGGCCTTCCACCCGCAGCCGGCCGGCGGCCCGGAGCGCCTCCATCGAGCCGGCCTCGCAGAGCTCGTCAACCGAGGTCACCTCGGCGCGGATGAAACTGCGCAGGAAATCGGTGTGGATGACTCCCGCCGCCACCGGCGCTGGCGCGTCCCGATCGCACGGCCAGGCCCGCACCTCCGGCTCGCCGGCGGTGAAGAAGGTGATCAGACCCCCCGCCTGCCAGATCGCCCGGGCCAGTTCCGCCAGCGTGGAATCGGGCAGGCCGTACGCGGCGCGGTATTCGGTGGCCTCCTGCGGACTCATCTCCAGTAGCTCCGCCTCCAGCGCCGCGCAGACGGTCAGGGGGCGGGTGGCGCGGGCGGCGACGGCCAGCGGGGTCAGCCGGTCGAGCGCGTCACCACCGTTCGGCAGGCGGTCGTCAGCGATGTTGGCGACGTACACGCTCGGCTTGAGGGTCGCCGGAGCCAGGCCCGCGAGCCAACCGGTGGCGTCAGCGTCCAGATCCAGGCTGACCAGGGCCTGCCCGCTCTCCAGATGCTGCTTGGCGCGCTCCAGCGCCGACGCCTCGGGCTCGGCGCCTTTGCGGCCGGCCCTCAGCTCGCGGGCCAGGGTCTCCAGCCGTTTTTCGACCGAGGCGAGGTCGGCCAAGATCAGGTCCATCTCGATTTCCTCGAGCGCCTTGACCGGCTCCGCCGCCGGGCCGAAAAAAGGCGCCACTTTGATCACCACGTCGGCTTCACGGGCGGCCGCCACCCGCTGCGCGCGAGAGCCGGGAGGCGCATCGACCACCCGGACCTGGGCGTGGACCACCTTTTTCGGCCTCACCGTCGCCGCCAGCCGGTCAAGGCGGGGATCCGGCACGTCGACCATCGCCACCCCGTCGGCACCCCGACCCTGGGCCATGGCCCGCCAGAGGGCGGTCTTGCCAGACCCCGGCGGCCCGACGATGGCGACGCTGACCGGCACTACTGCTGGTCCAGTTCGAAGGCGTCGTGGACGGCCTGGGCGGCGGCGGCGACCTCCTCTCGCCGCACCACACAGGTGATCCGGATCTCGCTGGTGGTGATCATGTCGATGTTGATGCCCCGGTCGGCGATCGCCTTGAACATCCTTCCCGCCACCCCCGGAGTGCCGACCATACCGGTCCCGACCAGGGTGACCGTGCCCCAGTCACAGGAGGATCGGACCCGGATCCTCCGGCCGGAGCGGCACTTCAGTTCGCGAGCGGCACCTTCGACCAGGATCAGCGCCTCGGCCAGGTCGGCCTCACCGACCGTGAACGTGAGATCGTTGGTGCCGTCGTGGCCGACGTTCTGGACGATGTGATCGACCGAGATCCCGGCCTCCCCCAGCGGCACGAACAAGGTGGCCACCGTACCGGGCACGTCGGGGATCTTCTCCACCGTGATCTTGCAGACGTCGGTGGACATCGCCACCGCCCTGACCCGGTTGCGTTCTTCCACTGGTAGCTCTCCTACGATCATCGTCCCCGGCCGGTGGTGGAATGACGACCTGACATGGATCGGCACCCCGTACAGCTCTCCGATCTCGACCGCCCGCGGATGCATGACCTTGGCCCCCACCGAGGCCAGCTCCAGGCACTCCTCATACGAGATCCGGGGGATCAGCGAGGCGTTGGCCACCACCCTGGGATCGGAGGTGAGGATGCCGTCGACATCGGTGTAGATCTCGCAGATCTCGGCGTCGACCGCGGCCGCCAGGGCCACCGCGGTGGTGTCGGATCCGCCCCGGCCGAGAGTGGTTATCTCGAGGTCGTCGGTCACCCCCTGGAACCCGGCCACGATCGGGGTGATCCCCGCCTTCAGCGCCTCGCGCAGCTTCACCGGATCGATCGATCGGATCCGGGCTTTCGAGTGATGCCGGCTGGTGCGGACTCCGGCCTGGTATCCGGAGAAAGATCGAGCCTGGACCCCGAGGCTGAGCAGACACATCGCCACCAAAGGCGCCGTGATCGTCTCCCCGTTGGCCACCAGCATGTCCAGCTCCCGAGCCGGCGGGCTGGGGTTGACCTGCTTGGCGAGCGCGATCAGCCGGTCGGTGGTGTGCCCCATCGCCGACACCACCGCGATCACCTGGTTGCCGTCGGCGATCGTGTCGCGGATGCGCCTGGCCACCCGCCGGATCCGGGCGGCGCTCCCCACCGAGGTACCGCCGTACTTCTGAACGATCAGCATCCGGCCGCCCCGACGACTTCGATGCCACCCGCCACCACCTGGGTGGTGAGGGCCTGGCCGCGGCCGGCCGCCACCCGCATCGCCTCGGCCACCTTCGCGGCTTCGCCGGCCGGGCAGAAGGCGAATACGCTGGGGCCGGCGCCGGCCAGGGCGGCGCCCAACGCCCCGGCCGCGCCGGCGGCCTGGAGGGCGGCGTTCACGTGTGGATAGAGCGGCATCCGGTGCGGCTGATGGAGCCGGTCCTCGAGCGCCTCCGCCAGCAGCCCCCACTGGCCAGTGTGGAGGGCGTGAACCAGTAAGCCGAGGTGGGCGGCGTTGTGCACGGCGTCAGCCCGGGCCACGCACTCGGGCAGCACCGCTCGCGCCAGTTCGGTAGGCACCCGCTGGTCGGAGACCAGCAGGGCGACCTCCAGTTCGGGTGCCGGCAGCCGGTGAACGGTGCCTGAAACCACCGCCACCACCCCCCCGAAGAGGGCAGCGGCAGCGTTGTCGGGGTGTCCCTCCGCCTCCGCCACCTCGGCCAACAGTTCGGCGGCGGGGGCGCCCGGCCGGCGCAGCGCGGCGGCCGCGCAGCGGGCAGCGGCGCTGCTGCCCAGACCCACCCCGACCGGGATCCGATTGCGAACTGTGCCCCGCATCGGCAGCTGTGAGATCGGATTGGGGTGAGCGGCAAGGAACGCCGCACCCAAACCCTCGAAGCGCCACTCCGGCGACCTGGACGGCTCCGCCTCCACCTCGAGGTGGAGGCCAACCGCCATCGCCAGCACATCGAACCCGGGGCCGAGATTGGCGATCGAGGCCGGCACCCTGACCCGGATCACAGCTTGAGTGCCTTGGCGAGGCTCCTGGCGTCGCCGTCCAGCTCGATCGGCGGCTGGACGCTGGCCAGGGCGGTGTCGGGATCCTTGAGGCCGCTGCCGGTGAGCACGATCACGATCCGGGCGTCGCGGTCGATCCGGCCCTCACGGGCCAGCCGGAACAGCAACGCCAGGGGAGCCACCGAGGCCGGCTCCGCGAACAGGCCCTCGCTGGATGCCAGCTGGTACTGCGCCTGGAGGATCTCGCTGTCGGTGACCGCTTCGATCAGGCCGTCCGACTCGTCGCGGGCGGCCAGGGCTCCCTGCCAGGTGGCGGGGTTGCCGATCCGGATCGCGGTGGCCACCGTGCGCGGCTCCTTCACCACCTCGCCGCGGACGATCGGCGCCGCCCCTTCGGCCTGAGCCCCGAACATCCGCGGGTACTGGGTAGAGCGGCCGGCCGCCCGCTCCTCCCGAAAGCCCTTCCAGTAGGCGGTGATGTTGCCGGCGTTACCGACCGGCAGCATCACCAGTTCCGGGGCGTCGCCGAGCTCGTCGACGATTTCGAAGGCGGCCGTCTTCTGGCCCTCCAGTCGGTTCGGGTTGACCGAGTTGACCAGCGCCACCGGGTACTGGCGGGCGAGCTCGCGGACCGTGTTCAGGGCGTCGTCGAAGTTGCCCCGAAGCGCGACCACCTTGGCGCCGTACATCAGCGCCTGCGACAGCTTGCCCAGGGCGACGTTCCCGGCCGGAATCACCACGATCGCCCGCAGCCGCTGGCTGGCGGCATAGGCGGCGGCCGAGGCGGAGGTGTTGCCGGTCGACGCGCACACCAGCACCCGCGCCCCCTCCTCCATCGCCTTGGCCACGGCGAAGACCATGCCCCGATCTTTGAACGATCCGGTCGGATTGATCGCCTCGTACTTGAAGTACAGGTGCTTGAGGCCGAGCGCCGGACCCAGGTTGCGGCTCGGCACCAGCGGGGTCGAACCCTCCTTGAGGTCGACCAGCGGCGTTCTGGAGGTGACCGGCAGGCGATCGTGATAGCGGACCATCACCCCCACCCTGGCCGCCATCACATCATCCTGATGAACGAGGAGACCGCCCGCACCTGGGCCAGTTCCTCCAGCCGGGCCCGGGCGAAGGTGAGGGCCCGGTCGGTGGACGGATGGGTGGTTACCACCAACTCGGCGGCCCCGTCCACGCTGGTAGCCTTCTGGATCACGCTCGAGATACTGACCCCGAGGTCGGCGAAAACGGTGCCCACCGCGGCGATCACACCGGGCTGGTCGGCGGCCAGGATCCGGTAGTAGCCCCGGGTGGTGATGCGGTCGGGCGAGACCATCCGGGCCCGGCCCCGTTCGACGAAGCCGCCTCGATCGCGCATCTGTTTACGAATCGTGTTGGCCAGCCAGATCAGGTCACCGATCACCGCCGACGCGGTCGGACGGCCGCCGGCGCCCTGCCCGTAGAGCAGCGCCGGACCCAGCAGGTCGCCCTCGAAGTACACCGCATTGAAATTACGGTCGACCTGAGCCAGCGGATGGGCGAGGGGCACCATCAGGGGATGGACCCGGGCGTCGATCTCGTCGCCATGACGCTCCGCGTACGCGATCAGCTTGATCGCGCAGCCGAGTTCGGCGGCGTAGGCGAAATCGCGACTGGTGATCCGGGTGATGCCCTCGAAGCCGACCTGGTCCGGGCGCAGGTCGAGGTTGAAGGCCAGGCTGCCCAGGATCGCGAGCTTGTGGGCGGCGTCGCTACCGCTCACATCGTCGGTCGGATCGGCCTCCGCATAGCCCGCGGCCTGGGCCTCCCGCAACGCTTCCTCGTAGTCGAGACCGGCCGAGGCCATCCGGGTCAGCACGAAGTTGGTGGTGCCGTTGATGATGGCGGCGATCCGCTCGATCTCGTTCGCCTGCACATCGACCTTCAGCGTGTCGACGATCGGGATGCCACCACCCACCGCCGCCTCGAAGAAGACCTCGACGTTGTGACGCGCGGCCAGCGCCAGGAGGTCGGCACCATGGCGGGCGATCACCACCTTGTTCGCGGTAACCACGTGCTTGCCGGAGGTGATCGCCCGCTCGATCACGGTGCGAGCAGGCTCCTCGCCTCCCATCAGCTCGACCACGATGTGGATCTCGGGGTCGGTCAGCAACCCCTCCAGATCGGTGCTCAACAGGCGCGCCGGAATCAGCGGGTCTCGGGCCCGATCCGGATCGCGGACCACGATCCGGCGGATCACGAGCTCGGTTCCGGAGCGGGCGATGACCTGGTCGCGCCAGGTGATCAAGCGGGCCACGACCTCGGAGCCGACGGTACCCAGCCCGACCACGCCCAGGTTCAGCGCAGAAGGCGTCACCGCTCTATTCTCACGGTTCGAACCGCGCCCCGGCTCCGGCCGCTGGCGACCCGACCGGTACCATTTCCGAATAACCGTGGCCAACATGCTCTTCGACCGCTACGTGGTCGACCCGCAGTCGTACGACGAGTGGATGCTGGCACCCTCGGTCCCCCGTCCGGATCACCGGCGGCTGGTCTCGCTTCTGGCCGGAGTGCCGGCCCAGGAACTCAGCCGCCGCCACGATCTGGCCCAGCTCAGCTTCCGCAACCACGGCATCACCTTCACCGTCTACCAGGACGACCAGGGGATCGAGAAGATCTTCCCTTTCGACCTGATGCCGCGCCTGATCAGCCGGCGTACCTGGCAGAAGGTGGAAGCGGGTCTGAAGCAGCGGGTACACGCCCTCAACCTCTTCCTGACCGACATCTACGGCCGCCGCCAGATCCTTCGGGACGGGGCGGTGCCACGGGAAGTGGTGCTCAGCTCCCGGCTCTTCCACCGCGAACTGGTCGGCTTTCCCTTCCCGCGTGGGGTGCACTGCCACATCGCCGGCATCGACCTGATCCGCGACCACCGGGGCGACTTCCACGTTCTCGAGGACAACCTCCGCACCCCCTCCGGGGTCAGCTATATGCTCGCCAACCGGCAGGTGCTGAAGCGGGTTTGGCCGGAGATCTTCGGCGGCTTCCGGCTGCGGCCGATCGACGGCTACACCCACCAGCTGATCAACAACCTCCGCTGGCTGAGCGGTCACGACAACCCGACCGTGGTGCTGCTCACCCCCGGGATCTACAACTCCGCCTACTTTGAGCACGTCTACCTCGCCAAGCAGATGGGGATCGAGCTGGTCGAGGGGCCCGACCTGATGGTCGATCAGGACCGGGTGTTCATGCGCACCACCAGGGGCTTGCAGCCAGTCCACGTGATCTACCGGCGGATCGACGACGACTACCTCGACCCGCTCTGGGGCCGCTCCGACAGCGTGCTCGGGGTACCCGGGCTGTTGCACGCCTACCGGGCCGGCGCGGTGGCGATCGCCAACGCGCCCGGAAACGGCGTGGCCGACGACAAGGCCGTGTACGCCCTGGTGCCCCGGATCATCCGCTATTACCTGGGCGAGGACCCGATCCTCCCCAACGTCCCCACCTACCTGGGGGCGGTGGAGGACGACCTTCGCTTCATCTGCGATCACATGCCAGAACTGGTGGTCAAGCGGGTGGGTGAGTCGGGCGGATACGGCATGCTGATGGGGCCAACGGCTTCCCGGCGTGAGATCGAGCGTTGCCGGCGGGCGGTCCTGGCCGATCCCCGCGAATTCGTCGCTCAGCCGGTGATGCGGCTGTCAGTCCAGCCTACCTTCGACGGCCGCCAACTGGTACCCAGGCACCAGGACCTGAGGCCCTTCGTGCTGTCGGGAGAGGAGGTCACGGTGATACCTGGTGGGCTGACCCGGGTCGCCCTCCGCAAGGGCTCTCTGATCGTGAACTCCAGCCAGGGCGGCGGGAGCCGCGACACATGGGTGCTCGCCTCCAATGAGGAGGAAGCGGATGCTTAGCCGGGTGGCCAACTCGCTTTACGACGTGGGCCGGATGACCGAGCGCGCCGACCACGTGGCCAGGGTGCTGGAGGTATTCGCGGGACTGGCCCTCGACCGTCCCGGCAAGGGCACCGACGCCTTCTGGAACGAGACCCTGGAACTGCTCGGGTGGCCACCCATGGGCCTGCTCGACCGGGAGACCGCGATCCAGCTGGCGGTGGGCGGCGGCGGGGGCCCCTCGTTGAAGGCGGCGATCGCCGCGGCCCGGCAATCCGCGCTCTCGGTGCGCCCGTCGCTGTCGGTGGAGGTCTTCGAGTGCCTCAACCAACTTCACTGGCGACCGATCGAGGCGGAGGCACGCACCGATCTCAGCAGCTTCTTGATCAGCGTGCAGCGCGGCATCCAGCTCTTCATCGGCCTTACCGAGGACACGATGAGCCACGACGAGGCCTGGGATTTCGTGCGCCTGGGACGCTTTCTGCAGCGGGCCGCCAATGTCACCCACTTCGTGCTGGAGCGGCTGGTGGCGCTGGCCGGCAGTTCGGCGGGGCCGGTGGAGTGGGCCGCGGTGCTGCGCAGCTGCTCGTCGTTCGAGGCTTATCGCTGGCGCTACTCGGCCACCGTGACGCCCCAACGGGTGACCTCCTTCTTGCTCCTCGACCCGCTGCTGCCCAGATCCACCGCCCACTGCCTGGCCCAGGCTCTGGACTCGATCCGGCGCATCGACGGCGGTTCCAGCACCTCCGAGCCGCACCGAGCCCTGGGCCGGCTGGTGAGCCTGGTCCAGTACGCTTCCGAAGAGGAGGTGGTGAGCAATCCGGTCGGCTTCGGCCGCCAATTCGACCAGTTGATGAGCCGGGTGGAGGCGAGCCTCGGTAACGCCTTCTTCCGGCCGTCGAGGGTGCCGGTGCCGAGCAACACGGCACTCCCGCCCGCGCTGCCCTCCTGGGCCCAGCACGAACAACAGCAGCAGCAGCAATCTCTGGCAAGGCCCACGCCCGGCCCTGCCCGCCCGCCCCGATGCGGCTCCAGGTGACCCACCGGACCCGGTACTCATACGGGTCACCGATCGTCGAGACCTTGATGGAGGTCCGCCTGAAGCCGAGGGCCTGGGCTTCGCAGCGGCTTGAGCAGTTCCGGCTCAGTGTCTCCCCCCCGGCCGCCGTCAGCGAGTACGTGGACGGCTTCGGCAACCCGGTCCACTACTTCGGCCTGATGAAGCCGCACGACCACGTCGAGGTGGTCAGCCACCTCGTGGTCGAGACCGGGCTGCCCCCCGACCTGTACGAAGATTCGGAATTCCTGGAAGACTTCCTCATGTTCCGAGGCCCGATCCAGCCAGAGCCGGCTATCCAGGCCCTGGCCGGGCGCTTCCAGGGTCGCCTCGACGATCTCGCCCGCCATATCAACGCCGCCTTCACGTACCGACCCAACTCGACCGACGTGCACTCCAGCGTGGCCGAGGTGATCGAACTCAAAGAAGGCGTCTGCCAGGACTTCGCCCACGTCTTCATCGCCACCTGCCGGGCGATGCGGATACCCGCCCGTTACGTGTCCGGTTACATCCACTCGGGGACCGGCATCCGGGGCAGCGCCGCCTCGCACGCCTGGGCCGAGGCCTGGATCGACGGCGCCGGCTGGGTTGGTTTCGACCCCACCAACCCGGTTCGGGAGACCGACGGCCACATCAAGGTGGCGGTGGGTCGCGACTACCTCGACTGCGCCCCCACCCGGGGCACCTACGTCGGCCTGGCCCAGGAGACCCTTACCGTGGAAGTGGCCACCAACGAACTCTGAGGGAACTCTGAG
>JRHI01002295.1_pt1 | contig 13369 bp, 13 predicted proteins | sample 215371 | NCBI WGS metagenome assembly JRHI01 (sample SAMN02929681, study PRJNA255918) | sediment metagenome | biome: cave system; feature: Ice Cave; material: Sediment; isolation source: sediment from deep within a dark volcanic ice cave with no known source of... ...
GGCCTAGCTCGTGAACCCAAGGCTTGACAAGACCCTATGGGATCTAGTCCCGCAGCCGGCCGGCCGCGAGCCGGACGGGGCGGCCGTGGAGCTCCACCGTCCGCATCGCCTCCATCAGGCCGGGGTCGTCGGTGGTCGCCCAGGTGCGGCGGCCGTCGGCGAGCAGGCAGGCGGCGACGCCGCGCTCGGGGGCGCCGGTGCGGTCGTGCATCACCGTGCAGGTCTCCAGCGTGGCCTCGCCCTGGTGGGTCTCGGCGAGGGCGCGGCGGGGGAGGCGGTCGACCTCGTCCTGGACGCCGAGGTGCCGGAACCCGTGGTCCGGCGGCCGGGTCGAGTAGACGCCGATGGCGTGCTTGCTGAGGTAGCCGCCGTTCGCCGAGCAGAGGCCGGTGGCGCCGGGGTCGTCGCGCAGCCGGGCGGTCATCGCGGCGATGGCGTGAGTGACGTAGTTGTTCCACGGGCCGCCGGCGAAGGTCAGCCCCCCGGTCACGGTGAGCTCGCGGTCGAGGGGGAGCCCCAGCTCCGCGGCGGCCACCTGCACCGCCGATGGGAAGCAGGAGTAGAGGTCGACGTGGGCGACCTCGCCGCCCCCGACACCGGCGAGCCGGAGCGCGGCCCGGCCGGCGGCGGCGATGGCGGGGGAGGAGTGGAGGTCGGCGCGCTCCGAGAGCGGGTGGTCGTCCGCCTCGGCGGCGCTGATCGGGAAGACCCAGCGGTCGCGGGCGACGCCGAGCGAGGCGGCGGTGCCCGCGGAGGTGAGCAGGACCGCCGCCGCCTGGTCGACGTGGTTGTTCGAGTTCATCAGCTTGGGGTAGGGGAAGCCGACCATGCGGTTGTCCGGCCCCGGGGTGCCGATCTCCGCGGCGCTGAACCGCCGCCGCAGCACCGCGTGGGGGTTGCCCTCGGCCACGGCGCTGAAGCCCGCCCAGAGCCCGGCGATCGCATGGCCGTGCTCGACGATGCCGCGGCCCGCCGCCGCCCGCAGCGCGTTCTCGAAGAGGGGATAGACGGTGACCGGCATCACCAGCCCGGCCTCGACCTCGGCGGGACCGCCCATCACCAGCTCCCTCCCGATGGTCTCCGAGGGCTCGAGCTCGGCGGGTTGGACGGTCCACGGCGGCCGCTCGCCGGTGTCCCGGCGGATCGCCGCGCGGGTGCGCCACGCCTCGGCGCCGCCGATGAGCACCAGGTCGGCCCGTCCCGCCTGGATGTCGGCGGCGGAGCGGGTGAGGAGCTGCTGGGGTGAGTGGCCGCCGACGTGGGTGTACGCGGTGTGGCGCGGGGCGGCACCGAGCAGCTCGGCGACGAGCCTGCCGGGATCGGCGTAGCGCCAGGAGAGCAGGTTGACGACCCGCACCGAGTCGAGGCGGCGGAGCAGCCCTGCGGCACCGCTCTCGGCCTCGGCACGCCGCGCCGCCTCGGCGAGCAGCTCGGCCGGCTCGGGCGCGTGACCCTCGCGGTGGCAGATCTGGCCGGCGCCGACGATCACCGGGGTCCGCGGATCGAGGCCCGGTCCGGCCGGGCCCCGGTCAGGCAGGCGCGCCGCCCACCTCCTGGGCCCAGGCCTGCGCCTGGTCGTCGGGGACCGGGGTGTGGCCGTCGAGGGAGTGGGCCAGGCGGCGAGCCTCCTCGGGCGAGAGCCGCAGCCGACCCACCTCCTCGGGGGCGAGCAGCTCGGTCTCGATGCAGAGGTCGATGAACTGATCGAGCTCGACGGAGTCCATGGGCTCGAGCCATCGCGCCTTGCGAATGAGGCGCTCTCGCGAGCTGGGGAGGTAGATGCCGAGATCGGCGAACGCGAGCAGGACGGCTCTCGCCATCTTCAGTGGGGTGGACAACGCCCGAGTCACTCCTGGGCCGGGCGCGGCTGGCGGTGAGACGGTCGGCGCCGCGCGGCTGAGCCGATGGTACCCCCCCTTCGGGGCGGCCGGTGGCCGTGGCACGGTCGTGACCTCGCGGTCAGCCCGGGGCGGAGCTCCGCAGCGCCTCGGCGAGCAGGGCCGCGACCCCCACGGTCTCGCGCCGCTGCCGCTCCCGCCATGCCGGGTCGTGCCGGTGGCCGAGCAGGTCGTCGTAGAGCGCGCCGTAGAGGTCGTTGACGAACTGGCGGTCGCTGAGCGCCCCGGTGGGGTGGCTGCGGCCCTCGCCGCCGTCGCCGGTCAGGCGGAGGCCGGCGTCCTCCCAGCGGAGCTCGGTGCCCCGGTCGGGGAGCCGGAGGGAGACCAGGTTGCGCCGCCGCCCGCCGGCGTAGGAGACGCCGATGCGGGCGCTGCCCGGGCCGACGGCGAGCTCGACCGCGGCGCTCTCCCGTCCCGGCTCGCCGTGGCGCCGCGCCCGGCGCACCCGGGCGGCCGGGTCGAGGCGGTGGCAGAGGGCCAGGTAGTGGACCCCGTGGTCGCCGAGGATCCCGCCCTCGCGGTCGCCGTGGGACCGCCAGCCGCCGGCGCTGAGCGGGTCGGTGCCGGGGCGCTCGACGTCGACCTCGAGGCGGAAGCCCGTGCCCGCGGCCAGCGGGCCACGCAGGCAGCGCTCGATCACCCGCCAGGCGGGCGCGTGGGCGTACTGGTGCACCGTCGCCACCAGCCAGGAGGGGGCCCCGCCGGCGAGGCGGCGGAGCTCGTCGACGTCGCCGGCGGCGACCCCGAGCGGCTTCTCGCAGAGCACGTCGACGCCGCGGCGGGCGGCGGCGGCGATCGCCGGGAGGTGGGCGCTCGGCGGGCTGGCGATCACCAGCAGGTCGCACCCCGATCCGTCGAGAAGCGCCTCCACGCCGGTGAACGGCCGGGCCCGGCGGGTGCGTCCCACCACCGTGGCACAGCGCTCGGGGTCGGGGTCGCAGACCCCCGCGATCACCGCCGCACCGGTCTCCTCGGCGCGGCAGAGGGCGGGGAGGTGGGCTCGGAGCGCCGCCGACCCCAGTCCGCAGAGGCCGACGGCGGCCGGGGTCACCCCCGCACCGCCCCCGGAGCCAGGGCCGCGGCGAGCGCCTCCAGGGCGGCGTCGGCCTCGTCGGGGGCCAGGGTGAGCGGCGCGTTCAGCCGCACCCGGGGCACCTGCGCGACCAGCAGCCCGTGGTCGAGGCAGGCGAGGAACAGGCGCTGGCTGAGCTCCGGGCCGGCCAGGCCGCCGGTCTCCGGGTCGACGAGGTCGAGGCCGAGCATCAGCCCCACCCCCCGGGTGGCGGCGACGTACGGCGAGTGCGCCTCCAGCTCGCGGAGCCCGGCGGCGAGCCGGGCGCCCGTGGCGCGGACGTTCTCGAGGAAGCCCTCGCCGGTGACGATGTCGAGCACCGCCAGGCCGGCTGCGCAGGCCACCGGGTTGGCGCCGTAGCTGCTCGAGGTCGCCGAGGGTTCGGCGAAGAGGCTGTTGTCCCAGAGGTCGCTGCCGGCGGCGACGCCGCTCAGCGGGTAGCCGCCCCCGATCGCCTTGCCGAGGACCAGGATGTCGGGGGCGACGTCGTACCAGCTCGCCGCGAACACGGTGCCGAGGCGGCCGAAGCCGGTGATCGACTCGTCGAGGATGAGCAGCCAGCCCCGGCGGGTGCACAGCTCGCGGAGCGCCCGCAGGAAGTGGCGCTCCGGCGGCAGGTTGCCCGCGGTGCCGAGGATGGGCTCGACGATCACCGCCGCGACGCCGCCCTCGAGGCCGGCCGCGTACTCGTCGAGCGCGTCCAGGGCGGCGGCGCCGTCGCCGGTGCACTCCGGGTAGGTGATGGCGTTGTGGCCGGTGCAGATCGGGTAGCCGACGTCGTGGACCCAGTCGACCCCCAACCAGGAGCGCTCGTCGGCGTGGCGGTGCCCGGTGAAACGCACCCCGGTGCTCTTGCCGTGGAAGCCGGTGGTGAAGGAGAGCAGGTGGCGCCGCCCGGTGACCGACTGGGCGAGCCGCACCGCCACCTCGACCGCCTCGGTGCCTCCTGAGTAGAGGGCGGTGCGTTCCAGCCCGGCGGGCAGCACCTCGGCGAGCGCCTCGAGGTAGTCGGCGTGCTCGGTGGTGTGGAGCACGCAGGCGGCGAGCCGTCCCGCCTGCCCGCTCAGCGCCTTCGTCCACCGGGGATGGCCGTGGCCGATGGCGGCGACGCCCATCGCGGTGGCGAAGTCGAGGTAGCGCCGTCCGTCGGTGTCGACGAGGTGCGCACCCTCACCGTGGGTGATGACGAGGCCGGCGTTCTCGGCGATGCGGCGCGGTCCGCCTCCGCCGAGCCTGCGGATGATGTCGGGGGTGCGGGCGGTGGCGGCCATGCGGCCCGCAGTGTACGAAAGCTCCCGCCTCAGAGCGCGTCGCCATCGCCGTGGCGGGCGCGGAGCCGGCGGCGCTGCTTCTGGTAGCGGCGCAGGTGGTAGGGGACGTTGACCACCACAGTCCCGGGGCGGAAGAGCAGCGCGGCCTTCAGCCGCAGCGCGGTCTGGTTGTGGAGGATCTGGTGCCACCAGCTGGTGGCCACCATCTCCGGGAGCACCACCACGATGGTGTCGTCGGGCTGCTGGCGGTCGATGGCGTCGATGTAGGCGAGCAGCGGGCGCACCAGCGAGCGGTATGGCGACTCGATGATCTCCAGGGGCACGTGGTGGCCCCACGCCTCCCACTTCGCCTTCAGCCAGGCGATCTCCTCGGGGTCGTCGCTGATGTGCACCGCGATCACCTGGTCGGAGATGGTGCGGGCCAGCGCCAGGCTCTGCAGCGCCGGGCCGTTGAGGTCGGAGACGGGCACGATCACCACCGGCTTGAGCTCGCCGGGCGAGGTCGGCGTCTCGGTGGTGAGCTCGGTGTGGACGTCGGCGTAGTGGCGGTGGATGGCGCGGAAGGTGAGCACCAGCAGCGGGATGATCACCAGCACCACCCAGGCGCCGGAGAGGAACTTCTCCCAGGCGGTGATCAGGAAGACGGTCGCGGTCAGGGTCATCCCCACCGCGTTGATGGCGAGGCCGCGCTCCCAGCCGGGCTCGCGCAGCCGCAGCCAGCGCGCCACCATCCCCGCCTGGGACATCGTGAAGGCGAGGAAGACGCCGATCGTGTAGAGGGGGATGAGCGAGTCGGTGCGGCCACGGAAGACCACGAGCAGCACGATCGCCAGGCCGCCGAGCACGATGATGCCGTTGCTGTAGGCGAGCCGGTCGCCGAGTCGCTTGAAGAGGTGCGGGGCGTAGTCGTCGCGGGCCATGAAGAAGAACAGCCGCGGGAAGTCGGAGAACGAGGTGTTGGCGGCGAGCACCAGGATCGCCGTGGTGGTCGCGATCACGTAGAAGTACAGGAGGGTGGTGCCGAAGGCGGCGTGGGCGATCTGCGAGATCACCGTCTGGTAGTGGGCGTCGTTGGAGTCGTACGCCCGGGCGCCGACCGCATGCGCAGCCAGGGTGATGCCGCTGAACATCAGGGCCAGCAGGGTCACCATCACCGTCAGCGTGGTGCGCGCGTTCTTCCACTCCGGGGGCTGGAAGGCGGGGACGCCGTCGGAGATCGCCTCCACCCCGGTGAGCGCGGTGCAGCCCGAGGCGAACGCCTTCAGCAGCAGGAAGATGCTGAGCTGCTGGGTGGTGTGCTCGAGCATCGGCGTGGTCTCGGGGAGGTGGCCGGTTCCCCCCCTCACCGCGATCACGGTGAGCATCACGAAGATGCCGGCGATGAAGAGGTAGGTCGGCGCCGCGAAGATGCTCCCCGACTCGCGGATGCCACGCAGGTTGCCGACGATGAGCAGGACCACGAACGTGATGCAGAGCTCAACCCGGTAGGCCTGCATCGCCTGGGCTGCGCTGACGATGGAGTCGACGCCGCTCGCCACCGACACCGCCACGGTGAGCACGTAGTCGGTCATCAGCGCCGAGCCGGCGACCACCCCGGCGAGCGGGCCCAGGTTGTCGCTGGCGACGATGTACGAGCCGCCGCCCTTGGGGTAGGCCTTGATCGTCTGCCGGTAGCTGAGACCGACCGCCGCCAGCAGGAAGAGGATCGCCAGCATGATCGGAATCGAGTAGGTGTAGGCGGCCGCCCCGGCGGCGCCCAGCACCAGCAGGATCTGCTCGGTGGCGTAGGCGACCGACGACAGCGCGTCGGAGGAGAGCACCGCCAGCGCCTTGACCTTGGTGAGGCGCTCGTGGATGGCCTGCCGGCTGGCGATGGGACGGCCGAGCAGGGCGCGGCGCAGCCGCCCCAGCTGGGTCTTGGCGGCCTCCTCCCGCGCCTGCAGGTAGCCCTCGGACACCTTCTCGAACTCGCGGCGGCGGGCGCGGGCGCCGCGCACGTACCGGTCGCCGGGCAGCGTGCCCCGCGCCGACCGGAGGTCGAGGTCGGGGTCGATCTCGTCGGGAGCCCCGCCGTCGGTGGGCCGGGCCCGGGGGGTGGTCGCCCACCTCCTCCCGGCGTCGCGAAGGGTGCGGACCTCCTCCTCGGTGAGACTCACCAGACCGGGGACGGGGGTCCCGGAGGCGTTCGAGTCGGCAGGGGTGGCGCTCACGGCAGCTTCGGACAGTGTAGGGAGCGGGCGTCCTGGGTGCCTCCAACCCACCATCGACGTGACGTCCGCTAGGATGCAAGCAACGCCGCGCCTCGACACAGACCGCCAGGACCGTCGTAGCAGCCCGCGGCGGGCTGCCCAACCCATCCCTTGTGACCGTCACGCCCATTCCTCACATGCCCACCGACTCCGCTCACCACGAGGCGCCGACGGAGGGTTCTGCCCTACCGGACGCCGGGACGCCCCAGGCCCCCGACGCCGATACGGCCGTGCCCACCGACGTCCCCGCGGAGGCGGCCGTGCCCGACGACGCCCCCGAGCCGGCCGTCGAGACCGTGCCGGAGCCCGTCGTGCCGGAGGCCGAGGCCGCCGCGGAGCCGGCCGCCGAGCCCGCCGCCGAGGCCGCGTCCGAGCAGCCCTCGCCGGCGCAGCCGCAGGCCGAGCGCGGCCCCGCCCGCGACGCCGGTCCGCTTCGGCCCCAGCGGCGTCCTCCCCGGCCGCCCGGCACGCCGCCACTGCGCTCCCGCGGTGATGGCCCCGCGGTGCCGACGCCCGAGCACCATCACCTCCCCGGATGGGTGCGCCGCGCCCATGCCAAGGCGCGGCCGGAGCTGGCCGAGCTGCTCGGCTCCCTCCAGGGGGCGCCCCGGGCGCAGTTCCTCGCCAAGCTCGAGGCGCTGGTCGCCACGATCAGCAGCGGCAAGTTCAGCAGCGCCTGGCAGTACCCCGAGGTGATCGCCGAGGGTCGCGCCCTCCAGGACTCGCAGCGCGCGTACCTCGTCGAGGCGGCCAAGGCCTCCCGCCAGCTGGACAGCCTGCGCCGCCGGGCCAGCGACCGGCTCCGCGACGCCGCCGACCTCCTCGCCCCGGACGCCGCCGCCCGGCTGCAGCGGGCGCTGCGCTCTGCCACCGACGAGCAGTCGATCGCCGCCGTCGAGTCCGAGGCGATGAAGGCGCTGAGCACCGCGCGCAGCGCCTCGAACAAGCGCCGCGACCGCGAGATCGAGCGCACCCGGGCGCGGATCAACCGCAGCCTGCCCCGGTCCGCCCTCGAGGCCGAGTCGCCCACCGAGACCTGGCAGGACGTGCTCCGCCGGTTCTCCGAGGAGCAGTCGGCCTCGACCGGGGCGGGCGGCTGACCCGAGCGATGGCGGATCGCAGCAGCCTCGACCCCGACCAGCTGGCGCCGGAGGCGGCCAACCCCGCGGTGCGCGACGTGATGCGCCCCGAGGTGGCCTTCTGCCTGCCCAGCACTCCGATCGACGCCATCGCCAAGCTGATGGCGGACAACGACCTCGTCGAGCTGCCGGTGCTCATCGATCGCCGGCCGGTGGGGTACGTGCGCTCCCGCGACATCCTCGACCAGTACGTCGAGGGCGGCGTCGAGCTCGGCGGCAGCGACGTGGTGCGGCCCTCGGTGACCGAGGTGCTCGCCCGCGACGTCCTCCGCACCCCGCCGCTGCTGGTCGACGAGAACAGCCTCCTCGGCGAGGCGGCGGCGGTGCTCCGCCAGGCGGGCCGCCAGCTCGCGCTGGTGATGCACGAGGACGTGCGCCCGGTGGGGATGATCACCCTCCGTGAGATCGCGGCCCACACCGCCGAGCGGCTCGCTGCCGGCGCTGGGCTCGAGGGCTAGACATGCACGTGCTCAGCGAGATCATGGAGCCGCTGGGGGCGCAGTGCGATCCCCTCGACACCATCGCCAACATCCTCGTCCCCCTCCTCGCCCAGCACCCGCTGCCGCTGCTGGTGGTGCGCGACGACGGCGAGATCCTCGGCAGCGTCGGTCTCGAGGCGGTGCTTCCCGCCACCGAGAGGGGCCTCCACCGCACCCGGGCGGGTGAGCTGCTCCGGCCGCTGCCGCGCCTCGACGGGGGCGAGACCCCGCTCGCCGCCGCCCGCGAGATGGTCGACGCCGGCGCCGGCGCGGTGCTGATCACCGAGCCCGTCGGCGGCGTCTTCAGCCGCCGCAGCGCACCGGTCGGCGTGGTCTCCGAGGCCCAGCTTCTGGCCGAGATCGGCTCCAACGTGGTCGACAAGGCGCCGATGAAGATCCTCGCCGGCCACCGCGACCTCGGGTTCAACGTGCCGGTGAGCCCCTGCCAGCGCAACTGCCCGATCAAGCAGGACATCGCCACCTATATCGACTACGTCAGCCAGGGCCGCTACGTCGACTCCTGGATGGTCATCCACGAGACCAACCCGTTCCCGAGCATGCTCGGCCGGCTCTGCAACCACCCCTGCGAGACCGACTGCAAGCGCGGCTGGGACCCGGGCGAGGACCCGGTGACGATCCGCTCCATCAAGCGCTTCTCCACCGACTTCGCGTTCAAGCAGGGCCTCTGGGTCGACTACAAGCTGGCGCCCTCGAAGGGCAAGCGGGTGTGCATCGTCGGCGCCGGCCCCGCCGGGCTGACCTGTGCCCTCGACCTCCGCGTTCAGGGCTACGACGTGGTCCTGCTCGAGCGCGAGGCGAAGGTCGGCGGCCTGCTCAGCACCAGCATCCCGCCCTTTCGCTTCGACCATGCGCAGCTCCAGTGGGAGCTCGACATGATCCTGGCGACGGGGATCGAGGTGCGCACCAACACCAATGTCGGCACCGGTCCCGACGACGTCCGCCTCGAGGACCTCATCGACGAGTTCGACGCCGTCTTCCTGACCATCGGGATGATGCAGGGCCGGATCCTGCCCGTCCCCGGGAAGGACGCCACCCAGGTCATCGACGCGATGCGCTTCCTCCGCATCATCAGCTACGACCGGATCCCCGAGGGAATGGTCCCGGGGAGGACCCGGGTGGTCTGCGTGGGCGGCGGCGCCATCGCGACCGACGCGGTGCAGAGCTCGATCAAGCTCGGCTGTCCCGAGGTCTGGATGTGCGCGATCGAGCCGGAGGACCGGCTCCCCGCCTTCGGCAACGAGCTCCACGAGGCCAAGGAGATCGGGCTGCGGCTGGCCTGCGGGATCATCGTCAAGGAGATCCACAAGGACGCGAACAACAACGTCACCGGTGTCTCCTTCGCGCCGCTGGAGCCGCTCGAGTTCGATCCGCTGAGCGGCAAGGTGATCTTCTCGTCGGTGAAGGAGAAGCCCGGCGTCGAGCGGGTGCGCGTCGACTGCGACTACGTGATCTTCGCCTCCGGCCAGATCATGGAGAGGCCGTCGGAGATCGCCCCGGTGACCCCGCGCGGGCTGCTCGCCGCCGACCGCGGCGGCCACACCTCGGTGCCCAAGCTCTTCTCCGGCGGCGACTGCGTGCAGGGTCCGTCGTTCATCGTCGACGCCGTCGGCTGGGGGCACCGCGTCGCCCGGTCGATCCGCGAGTTCCTCGGCGAGGACGCCGGCGACGACTCCTTCCGCCTCTACCAGACGGTCGTGGAGCGGACCGACGACCACCGCCAGTCGGAGGTCTTCGCCCGCACCGACCCGCCGATCCTCGAGGCCTCCAAGCGCTACGACATGTCCGAGTGCGAGCTGCCCTGGACCGACCGTGAGGCCATCGTCCAGTCGATCCGCTGCTTCCAGTGCGACTCGGTTCACCACTACGACAAGGCCGTGTGCGTGCTCTGCGGCGCCTGCGACGACGTGTGCCCCGAGAAGGCGATCGACGTGGTCGTCTTCGGCGAGGACCGCGAGCGCTCGTCCGGCGGCGACACCCTGGTCTGCGAGACCTCCGGCGGCGACCCGGAGTCGGGCGGCTACGCCGGGCAGATCTTCATCAACTACGACCGCTGCACCAACTGCCGCATCTGCGAGGACCACTGCCCGGTGAACTGCATCACCTTCGAGCGGGTGCGCTTCGTCGACGACGTGATGCGGGTGACCGAGCGGCCGGACCTGAAGCCGATCCCGCTGGCGGTGGCCGGCTAGGCGCCCGGTGGCCGCCGTGGTCACCCCCGAGGGCGCCCTCCACGAGGAGTGGATGCGCCGCGCGGTCCGGCTCGCGCGCGCCGCCGCGCGACGTGGCGAGGTGCCGGTCGGCGCGGTGGCGGTGCACCGGGGACGGGTGATCGCCGCCGCCTCCAACCGGATGGAGCGCGCCGGTGACGCCACCGCGCACGCGGAGATGCTGGTGCTGCGTCGCGCCGCCCGGCTGCTCGGCGGCTGGCGGCTCGGCGGGGTCACCGTGGTGGTCACCCTCGAGCCCTGCCCGATGTGCGCCGCGGCGATGGTCCAGGCGCGGGTCGACGGCTGCGTCTACGGCGCCCGCGATCCCAAGAAGGGGGCGGACGGCAGCGCCTACGAGGTGCTCCGGCATCCCGCAGGCAACCACCGCATCGCGGTGGTCGAGGGCGTGCTCGCCGGCGAGTGCGGCGAGTTGCTCAGCGGCTTCTTCGCCGCGCTCCGCGAGGACCGGCGGGCGGGGCGCTGAGCGGCGAGCGCCGGATCAGTGGCCGGTGATGGCGATCGACGCCGTGTCGGCGCCGGCGTCGGCGACCGGGGCGCCGCAGCCGCTGAGGGCGGTGATGGCACAGACGGTGGCGAGGAGGGTCACGATGATGCGTCGCACGGAATTACCTGCTGGGTGATGCCGGGTGCGGCCCGCCGGGGTCACACCGAGGATACGTCCGGGTCGCGGCCGACGACCGCGGTGTGGCGGTGATGCGATCGGCGTGCGACACAACGGTCACAATCGCTCCGGACCGCACGGTCAGCGGACGAAGTTGACGGCGACGGCGCCGTCGATGAATCCGACCCCGTTGGCGATCCCCAGGGCCAGTGCCCAGGCCGTCCAGAAGATCGAGAGGCCGATGATGCGGCGCTTCGCGCTTTCCTGATGGTGGCGGCGATTCCAGCTTCCATGCACCGAGCGTAGTGGCGGTCCGTCCGATGCCCGGCGACGCCCCGGGGACGGCCCTGTGACGAACGTGGCACGGGCGAGAATTACCCGCAGCGCCATGCCCGACCCCCCGGTCACACCCCTCCCCGCCGCCTTCCTCGCCGCTCTCCGGGACGAGGAGGAGCTCCTGGTCACGTCCCGCGGCCCGCGCCGTCAGGGCTCGGTGCGCGCCTGGTTCACGGTCGCCCCGCCGGGGATGGTCCTGCTGCTCACCGACGCCCACTCGGTGAAGGCCGAGCGCTGGCGGCGGGACCCGTGGGTGCGGCTCAGCGTCCCCGGAGGCGGCCCCGGGGTCGAGGGGACGGCGCGGTTCGTGACCGGCGCGGAGGTCGACGAGCTCGCCCCGCTCGTGGTCGAGCGCTGGGACATGGCGGGCGCCCCGACCGTCGAGGGGCTGCACCGCATCCTCGATGCGGGCACCCACGTGCTCGTGGCCGTGGAGGGCGCGCCGGCCGGCTGAGCCGGCGGCGGTCAGCCGACGCCGGCGGGGGTCAGCTCCTGCGCCTCCGCCCGGGTCTCGGTGGCCCGGTCTCCGAGGGCCTCCGCGAGCCGGCGGATGGCGACGTCGAGCTCGAGCGTGTGGTTGTCCCACGCTTCGACGACGTCACGGGCGGCGAGGATGAGCTGGTCCATGGGGTCACGGTCCTCGGTGGGGGATGGGTGTGAGGCGGGTTCCCGTCGTCCGACACGATCCGCCTCCGCGACCGCGGCGGGATCGCATGCCGGTCACGATGGGGTCCAGGATGTGGTGCGCCGCGTCGCGTCACAGTATCCGCGGCTTCGGCGCTCTCGCACAGTGACGTTCTCACAGAAAATGGCTACCGTGGCCTGCTGACGGAGAGGGGGGTCTGAGCATTGAGCCCGCGTCGGCGCCGGTACTCGTGTGCGTGCCCGCCGGCGCCCTCGTCATGAGGCGGGGCTCGCGCGGCGGTGGATGGCTGTGGCGTGACCCGCGCCCGCCTGCGACCAGGCGGTACGCGACGATCGCCTTCCTGATCTGCGCGGTGACCCTCGCCGGCGTGTCCTTCGCCGCGGGCCTCACCGCGAGATCACCGCGGCTGTCGCTGCCGGTCGCCGTGCCCGCCACCGCCGCGATGGCGGTGGGCCCGCTCTGCTCGCCGAGCGCGCCGGCGGGCCCGTTCGTCGCCCAGCCGGTCGCGGGGCACGTCGACGCGTTCTCGGTGGAGGGACGCAGGGTGCTGGCCTACGTCCCCGCCGCCGCCACCGGGTCGGCCGCCCAACGCCTCCCGGTGGTGTACTTCCTCCACGGCTCGCCCGGGGCGGCGCCGGACTGGACCGGAAGCGGCGCCCGCCTGCCCGCGCTGCTCGATCGCATGGAGGCGCTCGGCCAGCTGCCACCGCTGATCGCACTGTTCCCCGACGGCAACAGCGCTCGGGGTGCGTGGTGGGGCAACACCGTCGACGGCGCCAACCTCGAGAGCTGGTTCGTCGACCGCCTGCTGCCCGCCGTCGACCGCCGCTTCCCCACCCTCGGCGCCGCGCAGCGCGGCATCGCCGGGGTCAGCGCGGGCGGGTTCGGCGCCCTCAACCTGGCCCTCCGCCATCCCGGCGCCTTCACCTGGGTGGCCAGCTACTCGGCGGTGTTCACCGCGCCCGCCGACCTCTTCGGCCGGATCGCCGCCGCCAACAGCCCGGCGCTGACCGTGGCGGCGGTGCCCGCCAGCCGCCGCTTCCCGCTGTACGTGGGCGCGGGGGCGGCCGACCGCGAGTTCCGCGGCGAGAGCGAGCGCCTCACCGGCACCCTCCACGGGCTGGGCTGGTCGCCGCTGGAGACCGAGATCGTCCCCGGGACGCACGGCTGGGACGCCTGGGGGGTCGAGGTGCGCGACAGCCTGGCCTGGATGGGGCGGCTGTGGAGCAGCGACCCGGCCATGACCCGGGTGCTGTCCCCCCGCACCGCCGCGCACGCGGGGTGCCCGTGACCGAGTGACGGCCGTCGACGTCCTGGCGGGAGCGTCCTCTCTGACGATCTTGGCAGCAGCGCCCGGGCCCCTCAGGATCTTTTCCACTGTGAGGCTCCCGCGGAATTGCCATCAGCGCCAGGAAGAGGGGTCGATCGG
>JRHI01002296.1_pt1 | contig 13367 bp, 11 predicted proteins | sample 215371 | NCBI WGS metagenome assembly JRHI01 (sample SAMN02929681, study PRJNA255918) | sediment metagenome | biome: cave system; feature: Ice Cave; material: Sediment; isolation source: sediment from deep within a dark volcanic ice cave with no known source of... ...
TCGAACAGGAGACAGCCAGGGGTTGACCGTGGCCGGCAAGAGCGGCCACGTGACAATTTGACGAAGCGCGAGCTTCAAGAACTGCTTCAGGGAAAACCGCAACCCCCGCCCCCTCTGCTCCGAGTGCGGGGGCTTGTGGAACAGGCGCTGACGGCGAAATGGGAGAATGGACGAGTCGGCAAGGCAGTGCGGCTCACGTCTGAATGTCCAGTTCCGCGATCTTGCGGTACAGCGACGACAGCCCCATGTTGAGCCGGCGGGCCGCCTCCTTCTTGTCCGTGGTCTGCCGCAGGATACGCTGGATGTGCTGCCGCTCGAATCGCCGCACGGCTTCGCCCAGGTCGTCCACGAGGGCGGGATCGCCCACGAGCGGGACCAGGTCGGGCGGCAGGTCGGCGGGCGTGATGAGAGGTCCCTCGCCAAGGATCACCGCGCGCTGCAGAGCATTGTCCAGCTCGCGGACGTTGCCCTTCCAGGGGCTGGCGAGCAGGAGTTGCATCGCTTCATGCGTCACGCCGTTGATGCGTTTGCCGACCGTGCGTGCATGGCGGGCGAGCAGGAACTCCACGAGATCCGGAATGTCCTCACGTCGTTCGCGCAGGGTCGGGATGGTGATCCGCACCACGTTGAGCCGATAGTAGAGGTCCTGGCGGAAGCGTCCCTGTTCGACCTCGCGCAAGAGGTCCTTGTTCGTCGCCGCCAGTACGCGCGCCTCGACCTGGACCGGTTCATCCGCACCGACGGGGAACACTTCTTTTTGTTCAATCGCGCGCAACAGCTTGGCCTGGGTCGCCAGGGGCAATTCGCTGATCTCGTCGAGGAAGACCGTGCCGGGACCGGCATGAATGAAGACGCCGGCCTGATCGCGGTCGGCGCCGGTGAAGGCGCCCCTGCGATGACCAAAGAGCTGGTTCTCCAGCAAATCGTGCGGGATGGCGGCGCAGTTGACGGCGACGAAACGGGGGGTGCGCAGGGGGGATCTGGCGAGTGGCGGTTCGGTGCCCCACTCGTGGATAGCGCGCGCGACCAGTTCCTTACCGGTGCCGCTCTCGCCAACGAGCAGCACGGTGGACCGCGTCGGCGCCACCTTCCGCGCCATGTCGAGCACCTGGTGGAGCGCCGCGCTGCGGCCGATGATCTGGTCGGCGTTCCAGCTTCGCCTCAGTTCACGCCGAAGCGATTGGTTTTCCTGAAACAGTTCACGGTAGGCCAGCAGGTGGCGGATCTTGTTGAGCACTTCGTCCAGGAGGATTGGCTTCATCAGGTAGTCGTGGGCGCCGCGTTGGAAGGCCTCGACAGCGCTCTCAACCGTGGCATAAGCGGTAATGAGGAGAACGAACGTCTCTGGATTGATCTTCAGCAGGCCCTCGAGCAATTCCAGTCCGTCCATGCCTGGTAACTGCACGTCGCACAAGGCCACGTCGAAGCGGTGTTCTTCCGCCAGCGCCAAGGCCGCCTCACCATTGGCGGCCGACGTCACGGTGAAGCCTTCCTGGCCCAGGAACTCCACCAGAGTCCCGCGGATCAGTGGTTCGTCGTCCACCACGAGAACGTGGCAAGGTGACAGGGTGACAAGGTGGCAGGGCGACTCGCCGGCCGCGGGCCTTGAAGGTCGTGACGCCGGGATCGTTGGTCTGGTTTTCGTGCCTCTCACGGGGATCTCTTGCTCTTTCACCTTGTCACCTTGTCCGGTTCGACCGGCAGCCGCACCTCGAACACCGTCCCGGACCTGGGAGATGACTCGAAGACGATCGTGCCGCCATTGTCGGTCACCAGCTTGCGCGTTACGAACAGGCCGAGCCCGGTGCCATGCTTCTTGGTCGTGAAGTAGGGCTGGAACACTCGGCCGGCGTACACCTCTGGGATGCCCGCGCCGTCGTCCTGCACCCGCACCACGACCTCGGAATCGCGCTGCTCGGCATGCAACTCGATCCGGCCGCCGCGCTCCGTGGCATCGACGGCGTTGAGGATCAGATTGAGGAACACCTGCACGAACTGATCGCGGACTCCGAACAGCGGTGGCAAGTCGCCCGGCAAGTGGGGAGCGACGATCCGCCCCTTGGTGCGCTGGTAATACTTGGCAATGTTCAGCGCTTCTTCGAGGATCTCACCCAGGGCCACGCGCGTTCGTTCGCCGCTGGCAGGCCGGCTGAAGTTGATGAGTTCACGGAGCGTGCCCTGGATACGCTGCAACTGCCCGCGCATCAGGGCAAGCTTCTCCTGCGTGTAGGCGTCGGCCTCGCGGCGCTGGAGTATCTGGACGAGGGAACTGATGGAGGTGAGCGGATTCCCAACCTCGTGGGCGATGCCGGCGGCAAGCAGGCCGAAGGCAGCCATTTTCTCTTGATGCAGCAGGCGAGCCTGGGCTTCCTGCAATTCGCTGGTGCGCTCGGCGATGCGGGCCTCGAGCTGCGCCTGGTTCTCTTGCAGCGCGGTGTTGAGTCGACCAAGATGGTCGCCGACCCGTTTCAGGAGCAGGGATAAAGCGTCGCACGCCCACGTCACCCAGGCCAGGATCACCAGCGTCAACAATAGGCTCGTTGGCCGCCGCAATTCCGGGGGTAGTGCCAGGTAGAGGATGCCGTAACTCGCCGCGTGCAGCGCCCAGGTGGCGTAGGTGATGCGCGAGGCATGGCGCACGGCGCAGCAGATGAGCGAGAGGAGGTAGTAGTAGCGGAAGATGCTGTCGAGGCCGCCGTGGAAGTAGCAGAGCAGTCCGATGAACAGGGCTTCCAGCAATGAGATCGACAGGGGATAGCGGCGCAAGAAAACCAGGCCGCGCAGGCTGTACCAGGTATCGCAGACCGTGTAGAGCACACCGAGGGCAAGGATGGCGTTAAGGATCAAGCGATGCTCGATGGCGTGGTCCTCGACGTTGACGACGAGGAAGCCGACGAGCAGGCCGAACCAGCGGATCTTGACGGCAATGTTCTCCGCGGCCAGTTCCCACGGCGATGGGGCCGGCACGACACGGATGGACTGCGCTACAGAGGCCATGATTTTTGGGGCCTGGCACCAGATGGAGTGGGAAACGTCACAGTCATTATAGGGGTTCTCCGCCCTGAGATTGACCGTTTCCGCCGGCCCGGCTATAGTCGCCGGATAAGCCATGGAGGCCAAGGGCTAGCGGGCAGAAGGGATTCCCACGGATGAGCTTGATCCCCAACGATGTGACCGCCCCGCTGCACCTGCCTGCAAAACAGGTGGAATGGGAAGAAGCCAGCTGTCTGCTCTGCGGCAGCCGGCACTCCTCCACTTTCCTCGAAGCTCCTGACCTCACCCCCGGCGGTAGTGGGCTCTGGTTCGCCGTCGTGCAGTGCAGCACCTGCGGCCTCTGTTTCACCAATCCCCGACCGACGCTCGACTGCATGGGCCAATTCTATCCCGAGGTGTACCGTCCTCACCGAATTCGGCGACCGGGCTTGCATCGCGGGCGACCGTCGCGCCATCGTCGGGAGCGGGAAGCACTACCTTGGCACGGCGAGGGCCGGCTGCTCGATTTCGGCTGCGGTGGCGGTTCCTATATGCACCGCATGCATGCGCAGGGCTGGCAAGTCACCGGCATTGACATCTCCGCCACCGCGGTGGAGCGCGTCCATAGCCACCTTGGATTGCGCGCGCTGGTGGGCAGCTTGCCCCACCAGAATCTGCGACCGGCCAGTTTCGACGTGGTGACGATGTGGCACTCGCTGGAGCACGTGCATGAACCGCTGACCGTTTTGCGGGAGGCGCAGCGGTTGCTGGTCCCGGGCGGGCGGCTCATCGTGGCGGTGCCGAATCTCGATAGCCTGCCGTTTCGGTGGTTCGGTCAGGCGTGGTATGGCCTCGACCTGCCCCGGCACCTGACCCACTTCACGCCGTGTACCCTGCGCCTCATGCTGGAAAAGGCCGGGTTCCGCGTCGGTCCCACCCGCATGGTTCGTCATTCCGATTGGTTACGCTCGTCGGCCCGGCTGGCGCGGCTTCTGGCGCCCACGCTGCACTGGCCGCACGCTCTGCTGGCCAAGCCGGTCTGTCGGCTGGCCACATGGTACAGCTATCTCACCCGCCAGTCCGACTGCATTCTCGTCACTGCGGAGCGCTAATGGCCGGAAGCGCCCGTGCTCGAAAGACTTCGCTCTCTTTACATGCTTGCTTGTGATCGGAGCCGCGCGGCGCGCTGCTGGCATTTCAAGGACCAGTATGAGCGCTTCTGGTTGCATTCCCAAGATTTAGGTCGATTCCTCCGGAGTGCATGCGGACACCGAAGGGGATGAAAAAGAGTTGTAGAATCTGAAAAGTGAGGAACGCCCGGCGACCGTCGCCGAGCGTTCCTCTATGGGGAAGAGTTGGTGCCTGGAAGTAGGTGAGCCTGCCGGTCCGGCCAGGGCGCGAATGCTCCGAGTCCGAGCGGACCATATCACCAGGTGCAGGTTTCGGAAGCTCTCGCCACTGCTCTGTTCCGCGGAGGAACGTCCCCTCCAGCGAAACTTGCGCGGCCCTCGAAAAAAAACTCGAGGGAGCTGTCATCCGATAGAAAACGCTCATCACGAGGGAAGCATCACGCGGCCGCCACTCACCGCAAGCGTCTGTCCGGTCATGAAACTCGACTCTTCACTCAACAGGAACCGGATGACGGCCGCCGTCTCTTCCGGCTGTCCGACCCGTCCGAGCGGCGTTCCCGCAACCGCGTTCTGGATTGTCTCTTCAGGAAGGACGTGCATCATTTCTGTCTCGATCAGTCCCGGGGCGATGCAGTTGATGCGCACGTTGTGCGGGGCGAACGCCTCCGCACAGCAGCGCGTCAGGGCCATGACGCCGGCCTTGGACGAAGCGTAGTGAATCTGCAGCTTCCGTGGCCGCAGCGCCGCCACCGACGAAAGCGTCACGATCCTGCCGAAGCGCCGCTCGATCATGCTGTCCTTGACGGCAAAGACCAACAGGTAAGTCCCGGTCAAATTGACGTCGATCATCTCCCGCCACAGATCGTACGTCAGGGTCGTGTGGTCTTGCAGATTGCTAATGGCAGCGTTGTGAACGAGCAAGTCGATGGGACCGAGTTGGTCGCGCGTCCACTCCACGAGTCGCTGCACCTCGTCGGGATGGGAGACATTGCAGGGAGCGCACAGCGCTCGCCGCCCGAGCGCCTTCATGGCGGCGACTACCTCCTCGGCCTCCCTTGCACGAGTGGCGTAACTGATGGCGACGTCGGCGCCCTCACTCGCCAGGCGCAATGCCGTGGCCCGACCGATGCCGCGCGAGCCGCCCGTGATCAGCGCCACGCGATTGACAAACGCTGCCGTCATTCCTTCTCCCTTCAACGGTTGCCTACCAGTCCCGCCACCTGTTCGTCGCTTAGACCGACCAGGCGGCAGGTGCCAAGGATCTGTTGCCAGGTGGTGTCGTCCAGTTCGATGCCCTCATGCAACCCCCGGGCGCGCGTGCGCTGCTCCGGCTCACCGGGCGCAAGGATCTCGATATCCGGAAATACGCGCTCCGCGCTCTTCATATACTCCACAAAGCGGCTTACCTCGGCGACGAACGCATCCTCCGGCTGGAAAAACGCCGGGTCGATTAGCACGGTCAGCATGTTATTGACCACCCGTGTTTCCTTTGGATTACTGCAGGAGCCGCCCGTCAGCGCGCCGGCGAACATCTCAACCATGACGCTCAGGGCGAAGCCCTTGTGGCCGCCGAACGGCAGGATGGCGCCGGGCGGCGGGCCGTAGAAGGCGCGCGGATCATTCGTCGGTTGTCCCGTCGCATCGAGCAGGCAGCCATCAGGCACCCGCGTGCCCTTGTTCAGCGCCACCTTGATCTTGCCTTCAGCGATGGTACAGGTGGAGATATCGAGGATGAGCGGAGCGCCGCCCGGCACCGGCACACCGGCCGCGACCGGATTGGCCGACAGCCGGCGGTTGGTGCCGCCGTGGGGCGCGACGAGGATGCCACCGCCGCTCGTGTTGACGAAATGTAGCGACATCTTGCCGGACCGGGCTGCCAGTTCTGCCCAGTCGCCAATACGGCCAAGGTGGCCGGAATTTCGCAGGCCGACGATGGCGACGCCGTGACGCGCACATTTGGCGATGCCGCGCCGCAGCGCCTCTTCGCCCATGACCTGGCCGAAGCCGAACTGGCCGTCGAGCAGCAGTAGCGCCTCGTTCTCAAAGATGACGCGCGGCTCCATGTTAGCCACCACTTTGCCCTCGCGCAACCAGGCAACGTAAGTTGGCACGCGGATGACGCCGTGAGAATCATGGCCGACGAGGTTCGCCTCAACGAGATAACGGGCGATGCGTTCGTATTCCGCGGGACGGCAGCCGGCGGCGGCGAAGATGGCGCCGACAAGCGCTTGCAGACGTTCGTGTGGAAACTTCATGATGGCCCTTCCCGAGTGCATGGACGGCAGCCGCGTTTGCTGCAACAGGTATACCAGGCGGCGCCCGCCGCTTCCATAGAATGGTTGCAAGCGTGAGCCGAACCCCGGTAGGTTCCGCGCGGCATCCGGAAGAACTGGGAGAACCAAGGCGTGCGGGTCACACTTCTGCCATCGTCGCAGCCCGAGCCCGGGCAGGCACCCGTGCAGTTCTTGACGTCGTATCTCCTCAACGATACCGTGGCGCTCGACGGCGGCAGCATCGGCCTGTGGCGCACTCCCCAGGAGCAGGCGAGCGTCCGCCACCTGTTCCTGACGCACAGCCATCTCGACCATCTCGCTTCGCTGCCATTCTTTCTCGACAACGTCTACCAGGCCGGGACCGAACCCGTCACCCTTTACGGAAGCGAGACCGTGCTCGAATGCCTGGCGCGAGACGTTTTCAACGATCGGCTCTGGCCCGACTTCATTCGACTGTCCCGCGAGCGTTCACCCTTTCTTCGGCTGCGCCGGCTGCGGCCGGGCCGGCCCGTTGAGGTCGAGGGATTGCGCCTGACGCCGATCCCGGTGGATCATGCGGTGCCTACTCTTGGGTTCCTCATTGAGGAGGGCGGGGTGGGGGTGGCCATTCCGTCGGACACCGGCCCGACCGAGCGCTTCTGGCGCCGCGCAAACCGGCTGCCGAATCTAGAAGCCGTATTCCTTGAGGCCACTTTTCCCGACGCCCTGGTCGAACTGGCCGACGTGGCGAAGCATCTAACGCCGGCGCTCTTCGCCCGGGAAGTCGGCAAGCTCCAGCGCCCGGCCGAGATCATTGCAGTCCACATTCATGCGCGCTATCAGGCTCAGGTCATCCAGGAATTGAAGGCACTGGGGCTGCCGAACCTGCACATCGGTCAGGCGGGCGCGCCCTACGAGTTCTGATCGGCGCCGCTTCTTGCTTGCCCCGCTCCATGGCGGATGCCATCATGATCCTGGATGCTGTTCGTTTTCCGCGCCTCACCCTGGAGCCACTCCATGCGACGAATGAGCCGATCTTTCCTTTGTGGTCTCGCGCTGCTCGCCTTCCAGCCGGCGCTCCAGGCGATCGAACCGCTGGCGCCGGAGCAGTTCCCACGCCTGGTGAATCTCATCAAACCGGAGCCACGCGAGGAGAAATGGAGCGAGGTTCCCTGGCGTACCAGTCTCTGGCAGGCCCGCCAGGAGGCGGCGGCACGCGGCAAACCAATCCTTCTCTGGGAGATGGACGGCCACCCGCTCGGCTGCACCTGAAACAACGGTGTCGCGGGCCGTGCGCTCGCATTTTCCGATCCTGAGATCGTCCGGATGGCCAAGGAAGACTTTGTGCCGGTGGCCGGCGATGACTGGTATGAACGGCGCCGGGATGACGCTGAGGGCCGCTTCTTTCGCAGCGTCGCCGACCTGGGGCCGCGCAAAGGCGAAGGCGGCTCGACGCGCCAGGGCATCTACTGCTTGACCGCCGACGGGAAACTTCTCTTCTATCAGAACGCGCAGGACCCCGTCGTGATGCGGCAGGCGCTGCGCCGCGGCCTGCAAGAATGGGCCAGACTTCCCGAAGGTCGCCGCCGACCCGGCGCGATCCAGGTCGGTGAAGCCGGCAACGCGGATGAGCGCTACCACCGTACGCTGCCGCTGGGTGGGTTGGTTGTCAATGTTTACACCCGCATCCTCGACAAGAACAGCAAGAGTGACCTCTGCCGCGGCACCTGTCCGACCAGCGGCGGCGAGCACGCGGCACACGATCACCTCTGGCTGACAGCGGAGGACGTGCATGCACTGGTCCCGGAGAAGGCGAAGAAGGGAGATCGGTTCCCGTTGCCGGCCGCGCTGGCCGAGCGCATCCTGCGCTTCCACCTTGTGGACAACACGCGCGGCGAGCCGCCCGCATGGCAACTCGACCAGATCCGTCGCCACGAATTGATGCTGACTGTACAGGCGGCGAATGCGGACGGCATCTGGCTGCGACTGGACGGCTTCGCGCTTCTGGCCACGGACGCCGATATAGAGAAATCGAAACGCGGCTTCGACGTGCGTCTGCTGGGTTTCCTGCACTACGATGCCGCGGAGAAGGCGCTGGCCCGCTTCGACGTGCTCGTGGTTGGCGAACACTGGGGTGAGGGACCGTACACTCGCGCGGCCCGCCTTGGGCGGACGCCGTTGGGCGTCGTCTTCGAGTTGGCCCGCGGCGAAACGCCCGCCGATCGCGTGCCGCCCCAGGGAGCGCGGACCCTGACCGACTATCTCGGGACGGATCATTAGGGAACGCATGGCAAGAGTCGTCATTGTCGGTGGCGGGATCTCGGGACTGGCCCTGGCCTATCGATTGCAGCAGCGAGTTGCCGCACTGGAGATCGTGGTCCTCGAGCAGCAGTCGCGCCCGGGCGGCAAACTCTGGACCGAACGGCGTGACGGGTTCCAGGTCGAGGTCGGTCCCAATGGGTTCCTCGACACGAAACCATCCACACTGGCCCTTAGCCGCGACCTAGGCCTCGGCGACCAGCTGGTGGTGGCCAGCGAAGTGGCCCAGCGCAACCGCTACTTGTTGCTGCATGGCAGACTCGAACGGCTGCCAAACAGCAGTGCGTCTCTCCTGCGCTCGGGGCTGCTCAGCTGGCGGGGCAAGTTGAACCTGCTCCTCGAGCGCTTCCGCGGTGGGCAGCGGGAGACCGGCGACGAGTCCATTGCCTCGTTTGCGCGCCGCCGGGCTGGCTCGGAAGTAGCCGATGTGCTGGCTGACGCCCTGGTGACAGGCATTTACGCAGGCGATCCGGAACAGCTCAGCGTTCGTGCTACCTTTCCACGCCTGGTCGCGCTGGAAGAGGAATATGGCAGCATCATGAAAGGCATCGCGGCCAGCGCCCGCCGACAGCGCGCCGAGGCGGCGGCGCGCGGGGAGCCCTACCAGCAGCCTGGACGGATGTGGTCGTTCGCTGAGGGACTGCGTCTTCTGGCTGAGACGCTCACCGCCCAGCTGCGGACACCTCCTCTGCTGGGCGTGGCGGCGCGACGACTCGAAGCCGCACCCTCTCCGGAGGCGCCCCACTGGATCGTCCATGGCGAAGGACAGGACCGCTGGCCAGCAGACGTGGTCGTACTGACCTGTCCGGCCTATCAGCAAGCGGCTTTCCTCGCCGACCTCGATCCGCAGCTGGCCGGGGAGATCAGTGCCATCCCCTATAACAGCGTCGCCGTGGTGGCGATGGGCTACCGCCGGATCGACGTGCCCCGCCCGCTCGACGGTTTCGGTTTCCTCGCTCCCCAGCGCAGTCGTGCCGATCTCCTTGGCGCTCAGTGGTGCTCCTCGATCTTTCCCGGGCGAGCGCCGGCAGATGCAGTGCTGTTGCGCGTCCTCTGCGGCGGCTGGCATCGGCCCGACGTCGTCGGTTGGGACGATGCCCGCTTGCTCGCCAGCGTCCGCGGCGAGTTGCGCAAGGCCCTGAACATTGTCGCCCACCCCATCTTCCACGACATCGTCCGCTGGGAGCGGGCCATTCCGCAGTATTTCCTTGGCCACCTGGAGCGCGTGGGTCGCATCGAGGAACGAACAGCCGGGCATGCCGGCCTCTTCCTCGGCGGCAACTCGTATCGCGGCGTCGCCCTCAACGATTGCACTGAACAGGCGACTCTTCTGGCGGAGAACATCGCCCGGCATTTGGCAGGACGTGCGGGCTGAGCGAGGATTGCAGGGGACCGGGAAACTGCACGAACATTTCACGCCAGCCGCCTCTAGCCCGGTCTCGTAGGTATGGTACGATGAGCGCTGGACAGCAGCCGTCGGCTTGCCACGTTCAGATTTCCAGCGAGGTTGTCATGCAGGGTGTTCTCAGCCTCATCCTGGGCGGCGGGCGTGGGACCCGTCTCTATCCGCTCACCAAGCTGCGCAGCAAGCCAGCAGTTCCACTGGCGGGGAAGTACCGACTCATCGACATTCCGATCAGCAACTGCATCAACAGCGGCATGAACCGCATCTACGTCCTTACGCAGTTCCTCAGTGTCAGCCTGCATCGGCACATTGCCAATACCTACAAGTTCGATCCGTTTAGCCGTGGTTTCGTGGAGGTGCTGGCGGCCCAGCAGACCTACGAGAGCGCCGACTGGTATCAGGGCACCGCCGACGCCGTACGACAGCAGATTCGGTATGTCCAGGAAGATCCTTGCCACGATGCGGTCATTCTCTCTGGCGATCAGCTGTACCGCATGGACTTCCGCCAGTTGCTGCGGACGCACCGCGAAAACAAGGCCGACGTTACCCTGGCTGTGCTGCCCGTCGATCGCGAGCAGGTCTCCAGCTTCGGCATCCTGCGGCTCGACAACGCCGGGCGGGTCACCGGATTCGTGGAGAAACCGCAGACCGAGGAGCAGCTGGCTCCGGTCGTGACGGCGCCGGAGTGGCTGGAGCGACGCGGCATCACCGCTCGTGGCCGGCAATTCCTAGCCAGCATGGGCATTTACGTCTTCACGCGCGAGGCGCTCCTGGAACTGCTCTACGCGCAGCCGCTGGCGACAGACTTCGGCAAGGAAATCTTCCCACGCAGCATCCGTACCCATCGCGTGCATGCCCACCTGTTTGACGGCTACTGGGAGGACCTGGGGACGATCAGGGAGTACCACAAGGCGAACCTGGCCCTGGCCAGCGACAGTCCGCCCTTTAATTTCCACATCCCGGAAGGAGTCATCTACACGCGCATGCGTTATTTGCCGGCGTCGCGCCTGTCCGACTGCCACCTGCACCAGTCGCTCATCAGTGACGGCTGCGTCGTCCAGTCTGGTTCGCGCATCGAGCGCGCGGTCGTGGGTGTACGAAGTCGCATTGGACGCAACGTCCTCGTCCGCGATGCGGTCATCATCGGTGCCGATCAGTTCGAGACGGACGGCGAGCGCAGCGCCAACCACGAACAGGGTGTCCCCGACGTCGGCATCGGCGACGGCTCGGTTATCGAGCGGGCCATCGTGGACAAGGATTGCCGTATCGGCCGAAACGTTCGTCTCGTCAATTGCCGCAACGTCGAGGAGGACGAGGGACAGAACTTTGTCATCCGCGATGGCCTCGTCGTCATTCCCAAGGGCAGCGTCCTTCCGGATGGCACGGTCATTTAGGAACCCGGCTCAGCGCTGTCCGCTTTTTCGGCGCAAATACTTCCCTCCGCCGGGGCGCTGGGCTATCATACTCAGTTGGTCATCTCCTCTCCGCTACGGACCGAAGGAACTCTTGATGCCCGGAGTGCGGCCATGGAGTACCTCGAGATCCTGGATTCTCATGGGCGCCGCCGACGCTTCGGTCTTGACCGGCCGCGCCTGCTGATCGGCAGGGAGCCAACCTGCGACATCCACCTGCCGCATCCCAACGTCTCGCGCCGCCACGCTCAGCTGCAGCAAACCGAACAGGGGCAATGGATGCTGCAGGACCTGAGCAGTCTCAATCACGTTTTCGTGGACGATTGCCCCGTCAAACAGTTCATCCTCGAACCGGGACAGCCGTTCCGCATCGCCGAGTATCGCTTGGCCCTCCGCGAGCACGGCAGCGACGGAGACGATCCGGCGCCCACACCGCCGGTCAACGAACAGACCGACGCCTGGACCGGCCTGGAGCCGGGCTGGTTGGAACAACTGCAGGTGTTCCAGCGGTCGCTGCTGCGCACGGAGGAGAAACGCCTGGTCGGGGAGCGTCTCGCCGCCGAGTTCTCGCGCATCTTGCAACCGCAACTCGTGGCCATCGGTGTTGCAGGAACGGAGCAGTACCGGTGGGACGTGGTTCTGTGCGACCAGAATCGCCCGGGGGCGGAGTCGTGTCTCCAGGAGGCGAGCCAGCGCCTCGATGGGGAGGGCAGCGAGGTCAAGACCTGGCAGGTACAAGCCCAGAACGGCGACAGCGCCTCCTCCTTGCCGCCGCTGTGCCTGCTCTTTCCCATCAAGGGCCGCGCCGCCATCATCGGTCACGTCCTCGTCAAACGGCCGCGCTTCACGCCATTGCCGTCGGCCATCCAGCGCTACCTGATGCTGCTGACCACCCACGCGGGCCTTGTCTTGGACAACTTCCAGCTGGCCGAGTTACGCCTGGCGCAGAAGGAGATCGAGCAGGAGTTGCGTCAGGCCCGGCAGATCCAGATCGACCTCTTTCCGCCAACCTTTGAAGTGGACGAACGGCTCGGCGCCTGCGCCGTCAATCTGCCAAGTGTTCAGGTCAGCGGCGATTATTACGATCTCTTTCGCACAGGACCTGACACGGTCGCCTTCGTCGTCGCTGATGCCATGGGGCACGGCATGCCAGCGGCCTTGATGATGGCGGCGGTGCGTGCCTCGATGCGCATGGGCGTGTCTCACGGTCTACCGTGGGGCCAGGTGTTCGCCGGTCTCGACGAGATCATCACTCAGGGGCGGATCGGCGTGTTCGTGACCGGCCTACTTGGCGAGATTGACCTGGCCCGGGGGGAAGCTCGGCTGGCATCGGCCGGCCACCTGCCACCGTCGATCATCGTGGCTGGCCAGCCGGTACAGGTGCCAGCCGCCTGCCAGACACGGCCGTGGGGCTTGCAGTTCGATGCACCCTGGGAGGAGGGTCGGGTGCCGCTCGGACGCGCCGATTGGTCGATCGTTTGTTTTACCGACGGTATCACGGACGCCGCCGCCCGGGCTGAGCGCGGCTTCGGTACGCGCGTTGTGGCGGGCTATCACGAGCAACACCACCAGCTCAGCGCCGAGGACCTGTGCCAGGGGCTGCTGAGCGAGGTCTGCGCCCGCCAGGATCCCTCGGCATCGCTCGCCGACGATCAGACGCTGCTCGTGCTCCGTTCCGCGCTGCCGGGTCCCTGACCCGCCCATTGCATTTCCAGGACGCTTGTGCGTCTCATTCCGATACTCCCTTCGTTGCTCATTCTCCCGGACGCCTTTGCCCTGCTGGGCCGTGCCTCACCAATGCCAGCCGGGCCACAGCTCGGGATTGACGACCACTGCTGTCAACATGATTCACTTGCCTAACTGCTTTTGTATCCAT
>JRHI01002298.1_pt1 | contig 13366 bp, 12 predicted proteins | sample 215371 | NCBI WGS metagenome assembly JRHI01 (sample SAMN02929681, study PRJNA255918) | sediment metagenome | biome: cave system; feature: Ice Cave; material: Sediment; isolation source: sediment from deep within a dark volcanic ice cave with no known source of... ...
CATCGCGCAAACGAAGATAGTGGCCCCAGTGGGTCGGGCTCGCGAATGCGAGCACCAGCACGCACAGCGCGAGCGCCGCGCGCACCAAGTTTGCGGCGGCGCGTGGCGAGCGCCGCGCCGTGCGCGCGATGGCGAGCGCGAAAGCGAAGAGCACGTAGCCGATCCACACGCCCGCGTAATGCTGTCCCATCGTGTAGGTGATCGATTCGTGCGAGCCCAGCACTTCGGCGAAACCCGGCAACGCGAAGACGATTGCGGGCGACGCGAAGGGAACGAACGCGAGCGGAATCATTGCCTCGAGAAAATATGCAGGGCGCCCGATCGAATACCACGGCGCACTGCCGCGCAGATCGCCGATGTGACTCCACGTGTAGAAATGCGCGGGCCCCCACGCTTCGGCGGCACCCGCAGCGGGGCGCACGACTTCGAAAAAGAGCACGAACGATGCGACCGCGCAAACGACGGTCGCGCTTGCAAAGAGTGCGCGTGCCCGATCGCCCGCGCGCGCGAAATACGCGGCGGCCGCCAGACCCGCGAAGGCTAAGATCGGTGCTTGGTCTTCTTTGATCCCAAGGGTCAGCACGAGTGCTGCTGCGGCCGCCCAAAAGCGCCGCGCATCGACGGCCCACAGCAACCATAAGGTCGCCGCCGGTGCGAAACCGTTCTCGTGAAAATCCGCGAAGGTTACGCCGGCGAGCGGCGGATACAGCAACGCGACGCATGCGATCCCAAGCGCCAGCCGATCCGACACGCGCTTACGGGCGACCAAAAACAGCGGCGGGGCAACGAGTGCTCCCGCCGCGGCTTGGGTCGCGACGAGTGCGAGCGGTGAATGCGTCGCGAGCAGCAACGGCGCGCACAGAAACAAGATCGGCGAGAAATGGAAGGTGAAGTGGTTACCGCCTTCGGTCGTATTGCCAAAACCTGCGAACGCCGCTGCGATGCTCTGCGTGAAAAGCCCGAGATCGGACCCAGCGTGATAGGTAACGTAGCGGTCGGTGCCGAGCGCGAGATAGACGGCGGCATACAGCGCCGCGGCGAGCCAGACGCGTGCAAGCGCCGTCACGCGATCTCGAGAAACTTCAGCAGCGCGAAGAGCACGCCGGTACCCACGAGCACGAAACCTGCGACGACGCCCGCGCGCTCGCCGATGACGCTTCCGAATTTGCGACCGAACCCAAGTCCCAGAGCCGTCGAACCGATAGACGCGAGCGCGATCGCCGTAAGCGTGATCCCGAGGGGCACGCCGATGTAGACGATGGAAAAGCCGATCCCGAGTGAATCCAGACTGATCGAGAACGAGGCGATGAAGAGTCCCCAGCCGCGAGAAAGATCGAAGTCCTCCGCTTCGGCGCGCTGCGCTTCGACGATCATGTAGATGCCGACCCCGACCAGCGCCGAGAAACCGATGTAGGCGGCGACATCGCCGATGACGCGGCCGGCCGCCGCGCCGATGCCCACACCGGCCAGATTCATCCCAACTTCGGCGAACGCAAAAGCAGCCCCGATGCGGATCTTTGATTTTGCCGAAACACCGCGCATGCCGACGCCGACGCACACGGCGAAAACGTCAAGCGCAAGCGAGATAGCCACGAGCGAGACGCGAAGGACGGCGGAGAACACGCTACCTCGTACGCCGCGCGGCCGGCGAAGGCTTGCCGTTACGGGCTAGAAGGCGTGGCGTCTCGAGCTACGCGTAGCGCATTCGCGGAGCGAGCAGCGATCCGATCGTCGCGCGCAACTCCTCGAGCGTGAACGGCTTATCGAGGAAGGCATCCGCGCCCGCCGCACGGGCGGCGACATCGATGCCGAGTGCGCCGTGACCGCTGATCATCAGGATCGGCACGCGCGTCGCGCCTTCGGCACAACGGACGCGCTCGACGAATTCCAAACCCGTAATTCCGGGGAGCATGAAGTCCGAAATGATCGCATCGAAAGCGAGCTTCGCGTGGTAATGCAAGGCGGTTTCGGCATCGGGCACGACCGTGACGTTGTAGTGGGGCTTCAGGACGAGCACGAGCAGCGCACAGACGTCCGCATCGTCATCAGCCACCAGAATTCGCTTACGGGGCTCGGCCGGGTGCAGCGGCGGGTTGTCCACCTCACCCGTTTCGTACAACCCCTCGTGCCCGCCTCGCCCGAGCGGCGACCTCACGTTAACTTTTCTTGGCAAGGACGCGCTATGCGTGAAACGAAGTTCAACCTCTCGATGAGCGTCATCGATCGCCTACTCGCTCCGGACTCGTCGTTTCAGACTCGCTTTTTCTTCCTTGCCAGGCGCTTCGTCGCCGGCGAGACGATCGCGGCGGCACTCGACGTAGTCGGGCGCCTCAACGATGCCGGCCTCTGGGCGACGCTCGATTTTCTGGGCGAAGACGTCACCGATCTGGCGGAAGCAGCGCGCACCCGCGATACGTATCTCGAAATGCTCGCCGCAATCGAGCGCAGCGCGCTACGCACCAACGTTTCAGTCAAATTGACGGCACTCGGCTTGCTCGTCGACGAAGAACGCTGCGCCCACTATCTGGCGACGATCCTGGAACGGGCGGCAAGTCTGGACGATCCCTTCGTCCGCATCGACATGGAAGGCTCCGCGGTTACCGTTGCGACGCTGCGCGTCTTCGAACGCGTGTACGCACAGCATCAAAATGTCGGTCCGGTCATCCAAGCGTATCTCAAACGCTCGCCGGCCGATATCGAGGGCACGATCGCGCTGGGTGCGCGCGTACGGCTCTGCAAAGGCGCCTATAGCGAACCCTCGGATATCGCGCTGCACGACATGCCGTCGATTCGCAAGGCGTACGTGCGCATGGCCGAAGCCCTACTCTCGCGCGGCACGTATCCCGGCATCGCTACGCATGACGAGCGCGTGATCGAGGCGGTCAAGTCGTACGCAGAGGCGCACGGCATCGCTAAGGAGCGCTTCGAGTTCCAACTACTGTACGGCGTGCGGCCCGATCTGCAGCGCGGGCTGGCGCACGAGGGTTACAACGTACGCGTATACGTTCCGTTCGGCACGCATTGGGCCGGGTATTTCTACCGTCGTATCACCGAACGCAAAGAAAACGCGCTCTTCGTCTTACGCTCGCTCGTACGGCGCTAGCCGCCTCTATCCGTCCGAGATGCGCGAAGTGGCGAGTATACGATCGCTTTCGATTAAGTGAGCGAGTACTTCGAAACCGCTCTCGATTTCGCCAAAGACGCTGAAATCGCGATCCAGATGCAGTTGCGGCGAAAGCGTGACGTAGAATTGCGTGCCCGCGGAATCGCGAAGCGCGCGGCTGCCGTCGTAGTTGAGTCCCATCGCGATGACGGCCGTACGCTCTTCGATCGGGTTTTCTTCGGCGGGAATCGTGTAGCCGGCATCGCCCTCGCCATTACCGGTCGGGTCGCCCGTTTGGACGACGAAATCGGGTACGATCCGAAACCAGCGATTACCGTTGAAATAGCCGCGTTGCGTCAAGAGTAAAAAATTCGCAACCGCCACCGGCGCCCATTCGGGGTATAACCGTACGACCACGTCGCCCTTGGTCGTCGCGATACGCACGCGTGGATGCGGGCCCGCCCGCGGAGCATTGAGTTGGGAAGCGGAAACGGGAACGGTGGAATTCGTGATCTCGAGCGTGCGGGGATCGGGTGCAGCCGGTTTTTCTTGCGAGGCTGCGGTTTCCACGGGCGGCGGCGTTTGCGCTGCGGCGGGCCGCAACGGTGGGGGAGTTGGGGCAGTGACGGGGATCGGGGGGAGATGGATGCCCGGCGGATCGGCGACGAGGTGATCCGTCGCGGGTTCTTTTGCGAAATGCCGCAGTGCTTCGCGCGCTTCGAATTGCACGCGCCAGGACGGATCGTCGAGCGCGGTGCGCACGATTGCGGCCGCGTTCGCATCGCTACGCCGTCCCCATGCGCGCGCAGCTTCGACGCGCACCAATTCGTTTGCATCGTGCAGAGCGCGCGTTAAGAACGCGGGATCGGCAAGTTGCGCGTAGCCGCGAAAGATCACCCACGCGATATGCCAGCGCACGTCCTCATCGGTCTCGCGCATTTGCGCGCGCTCGAGTGCGGCGGCGATAGTCGCCGCGAACGGTTCCGCGCGAAAGACGTCGAGTTGGGCGGCCGCATGTCCGCGCACCGTCGCGTCGCTATCGCCGAGCGCGACGATGAGGGTGTCGTTGGCTAACGAATGCGACGCGAGCGGCGGATTGGCGAGCGCAATGCGTCCGAGCGCATCGACTGCGGCATAGCGAACGGCGGAATTGGGATCGTTGCGAGCGAGCAGGCGCAAGGAATCGAGCGACGCTGCATCCGCCAGCAGCCCGAGCGCGTATGCACACATCGCCCGCACGCCCGGAACGCTCGCCGTGAGATGCGCGCGCAGCGCTGCGGCGCCGCTCGAATTCTTCGTGCGTCCGATCGCGAGTGCAGCGCGAACCGCGATCTGCGGTTCTGCATCCAGACTCGCGACGAGCATCGGATCGAGCGTTCGCGCTACTTCCGCAATTTCGATCGCGCGCAGCGGATCGAGCGCAGCGCCTGCGTTCTGCCAGCCCATTGCCAGAGTCGCTACGACTATCGACGCAGCAAAAAGCTTCACGCTATCTGAACCAACTTTCCGACGCGTCGGTACGTTACCTTATAGCAGGCGCTTCGGTCGCGTCCCTCTCCGGCGCTCCCGGGCAAACTTATCAAAGAAGGTACACCCCTACTATGTCGACCCCCAAACGCAAACCCGGCGGCGGTATGTCCGTTCGCGAAGCCGGCCAAAAAGGCGGCGAAACGGTCAAGGCCAAGTACGGCCCCGAGTTCTACGAAACCATCGGCCGCAAAGGCGGCGAAGCGACCAAGCTCGCCCACGGCCACGAATTTTACGAGCAGATCGGCAAAAAGGGCGGCAAGAAGGGTGGCGAAGCAACTCGCGACCGGTACGGTCCGTCGTTCTACGAGCAGATCGGGCAAAAGGGAGGGCAAAAAGTGAAGGCGCTCATCGAACAAGGCAAAAAGGCAGCCGCCGCGGCGGCCCTCGAAGCGAGCGCAAAGAAAGCGTCATAGGCGAAGGTGCGGTATCCGGCGTTCGCGACGGCACTTGCCCTGCAGGCGGCTGCCCTCGCCGCCGTCGCGCCGGCGGTTCGCGCGATTCCGCCGCCGGCAGCGCCGCGTTCGGCCCCCAGTGCATCACCGGTGCCGCCCCTGCGCGGCGCGACGCTGCCCTTCGGCTCGACGCTTCTTTTCGTAATCGACGACAAAATCGACTCAGGTTCGACGAAACCCGGCAGCACGATACGCCTGCATCTCAAAGCGCCGCTCGTCGTCAACGGCATCACGCTTGCGCCGGCCGGCGCGCCTGCGTCACTCGACGTCATAACGACGCAGCACGCGCAAAGCGGCGACGTGGACGGCGCCGTGCAAATCCACCTCGAGCCGTTCGCGCTTCCCGCGCAGCACGCGTTCTTGCCGATTCGCGCCTTTCACGAGTACTTGAATATCGAACTAACCTCCGGGCAAACCTCCACGCGGAACACGACCGATACCATCGCAGATATTTTCATTCCGGGTCACGTCCTCTATCACGCGTTCCGGCGCGGCCGTCAACTCGTGCTGCCGCCCGGCAGCATCTTGCGCGCCCAGACGGCCGCGACCATAGATGCGAGCAATCCCAAAACGATCGTTCTCGCGACCCCGCCGCCGTTCGTGAGTAATTTCGATACGCCGCATGCGGACCTGACGGCGCCGCCCTACTACACGCCGGCTCCGCTGCGCCCGCGTCCGTTGCCGAAGGGCAAGCCGACACTGCCCCCGTCGCCGTCCGTATCGGCATCGCCCTCGGCGTCACCAGCGGCGTCTTCACTACCGTCGCCTGCTGCAGCGAAGTCGCCCGGATCGTCGTAGCCGTCGCGCCGTCGCCGCCCGGTCACGCGCCTGCGCTCGCCGGAGCGAAGCGTAATTCCAGACCGAGCCGGGAGAGGACGCCCGCGCAGCCGCGCGGCATTGTCGGGAGTATGAAGCGACGCATGTCTCTTGCGCTCTTTGCGAGCGCGCTGCTTTTTTTCCCCACGCTCGCACTTGCCGCGGAAAGCCCGTCCGGTCATCCCAGCGGCGCCGAAGCGGCGTTTGTGGCGAGTATTTCCGCCGATCTCAACGCGCGTTTTCCGACGCCTGAGGCCGCCCGCAACGGCGGCTACATGCGCTTCACCGATGAGGACGACACGGGCGCCATCAGTTACGCGAACCGCGAGTGGACGAGCAAGGATCCCGCCCATCCGAGCCAGCTGTGGTTCGATGCGAAAAATCGCTTGATCGGCGCCGACTATTCGGTACCGATGGACGGCACCAAACCACCCGAGCTTTTCGGAATCCAGCCGTCCCGCTGGCAGAAGTTTTCAGCGCACGCCCACTACGCACTTAGGACTCCGAGCGGCACGGTCTACGGCGGTGTCGGTGCGAAGACGCTCGCCAAAGGCGGCGCGACCCTCGCGCATCCGAGCGCCCAAGCGCTGGTGACGGCTGGCATCGCGAAATCCGTCAGCGGCGTCCGTTTCGTTTTCCCGTTTCCCGCAATCTGGGATGTTTCGGTCTGGGTAATCCCCAATCCGAACGGCGCGTTTGCCGACAAAAACCCGGACGTAAAGCCCGTCAATCCGCCCAAAGAAATGAAGATGTAAGGCAAAGCGCCGCTAGCCGCAGCGCTCCACGATGGTCTGGGCTGTCGTTGCGGCGGCGCCTTCGGCGTCGCCAATGCGGTCGAGTTGGTTCTGCCAACGTAGGTAGCTGCGCACGTCGCGCGCGTTCGCCGGAGTCGATGCGGTGTACGGATCGTATGCACCCGGCGGCTGCGACTGCAGTTCGGTCGACGCTTTGGGCCCGTTCGCGTCACGTATGGCGGCGAGATGTTCGAGCGGATCGATCGTATCGAGATTGCGCTCGCTCATGACGGCTCTGGGATGCACTTCGTTATCGTTCGAGCCAAGAGCGATGTCGTTGAGCGCCTGGACGACGCCGAGGGTATCGATTGCAATCTGACGCTGCTTGTCGAGCGCCTTCTGCAATTGTGCGGCGAGTTCCACGGTCTCTTTCGCCGTAACGGGATCGTTTGCGAGCTTGCCGGTCGCGCGCAGCGCGTCGATCTCACGCTGCGCCTGCGGTATGAGTTTTTGCACGTTGCCGACGTAGTGCATCATGTGCACCCGATCGTCGTAGAGCAGCAATTCGCCGCCTCGCGCATGATAGTGCGGCTCGATGCTGCCGAGCGTGAATCCGATGTAACCGACTACGGCGTCGCTTGCGAGTATGGGACGGGCGGCGCCGTTGAAGTGCTTGTCGAACGCCGAACAAAACGCAGAGACCGCGCGGACGTGCCCGATTTCTTTGAGCGGCGCTTTCGGCGTTGCGACCGGAAGCGGCGCACCCGGTGCGAGTACGATCGCGGCGATCATCGTCAACAGTCCGATCATCGGGTAACTCCTCGCACGCGCGCGCCATTTCGCGCGGCTTTCTTGAATTATTCGCTAGACCAGTAATCCTTGAGCGCCTTACCGCGCGACGGGTGGCGCAGCTTGCGCAAGGCCTTGGCCTCGATTTGGCGGATGCGTTCGCGCGTAACGCCGAACTCTTGGCCGACTTCCTCGAGCGTCCGTTGGTGACCGTCTTCGAGGCCGAACCGCAACACGAGCACTTTGCGCTCGCGGTCGGTTAAGTTCTTCAGGACGTCCGCCATTTTCTCTTTGAGCAGCATGACCGAGGCCGCTTCCGCGGGCGCGATCGCTTCCTGATCTTCGATAAAATCGCCCAGATGCGAATCTTCTTCTTCGCCGATCGGCGTCTCGAGTGAGATCGGCTCCTGCGAGATCTTGATGACCTCGCGAACCTTCTCGGACGTGAGGCCCATCTCGTGTGCGATCTCTTCGACCGTCGGATCGCGGCCGAGTTCTTGCAAGAGCTGGCGCGAGATCTTGATGAGACGGTTGATCGTCTCGACCATGTGCACGGGGATGCGAATCGTGCGCGCTTGATCGGCGAGCGCCCGCGTAATGGCCTGCCGGATCCACCACGTGGCGTACGTCGAGAACTTGTAGCCTTTGCGGTAGTCGAACTTCTCGACGGCCCGAATCAGACCGAGATTGCCCTCTTGGATGAGGTCGAGAAAGAGCATGCCGCGGCCGACGTACTTCTTCGCGATCGAAACGACCAAGCGAAGATTCGCCTCCGTGAGCTTGCGCTTGGCTTCGAAGCCCCCCTCGATCACCCGGCCTTGCGCTTGGCCGTTTTTCTGTGCTTCGAGTTCGCCCGCTTCGATTGCCATCGCGAGGGACTTCTCTTCGTCCATCGAGAGGAGCGGCACGCGGCCGATCTCTTTGAGATACATGCGAACCGGGTCGTCGAGGGAGAGGCCCGCGGGCACGTCGGCCTCGGTGCTGCCTTCTTCGCTCGCGCGTTTCTCTTCTTTTTGCTCTTCGACGACCTCGACGCCGAGCGCCGCGATCTCTTCGAAGAGCGCGTCCATGCGATCGGGATCGACGTCCTCGACGTTGTCGAAAACGGCGTTGATTTCTTCGTACGTGAGCGATTGACGCTTCTTACCGCGCTCGATGAGCTTCTTGATCTGGTCCTCGAGCGGCAGTGCCGGAGCCGCAGCCTCGCCCGTCGCGCCGTTACTTGCTGCTTTCTTGCGTGCCATAGTGTTTGACCTCACCTCCTTTCCGATTGATTAGCGTGTTCCGAGTCTTTTTTTCTTTCGGTTTTTGATTTCTTCGCCTAAGCGGCGGTGTTCGTCTCTTTCATCTGGTGAGACGGCCATACCCGAGCCGAACGCCTCGTCGATCTTCGCATCGAGTGCGCGATAGCGTTCGTCCATACGCCTCTCGCTAAGACGCTCGACGACGCGGTCGAGATGCGCCCGGCGCGCGGCGGAATCCTGGAACCGGACTTGCGAGGAACGATCGGTCTTCTGCAACGCGACGATCAATTCCACCGCGGCCCGGTCTTCCCCGAGCGCCGCGTAAACATCGGAGGCCGCCCGAAGGTCCGCCGCGCGAGCGCACAACGTCTGATAAATGCCGCGGTACCGCGGGTCGCGGAAGAGGCTCGCCGGAATCGCATCCGCGTACTCGCCGACGAGTCCCGGCTCATCGACGAGTGCCGCCAGAATTTCGCGTTCGACCGGCGGCGGTTCGGCCGCCGCAGCGAGGTGGCGTACCATCTGCGCGCCGCCCGCGGCGCGCGGCGCGAAATTCGCCCTGTTGGAGACGAAACGATTGGCGCGCAGGTCGTCAACCGAGAGCCCGAGCGCACGGGCCACGTAGACCCGCCACACGTCCCATTCGACGCGCGGCAAATCCGTAACGAGCCGCTCCGCCGTCTGGGCCGCCTGGCTCGGCGGCAGACGCTTTTCGAGGATCGTCGCGATCTCGCGATCGAGCTTAAATTGGATCCAAGGAAGTGCCGTATCGAGCCGCGCTTGGAACGCGGCGGAGCCTTGTGAACGGATGAAGGTGTCGGGATCCTCGCCGGGCGGGAGCTGCACGATGAATGCCACACAGCCCGCGGCACTTAACACGTCGATGGACTTCGCGGTTGCAGTACTACCGGCCGCGTCCGCATCGAAGCAAACAAAGATGCGTTCGGCGTATTTGCGAAGCTCGGAAGCTTGCTCCGCCGTGAAGGCGGTACCGAGCGACGCAACGGCGTTCGGGAACCCGCCTTGATGCAACGCGATACAGTCGAGATAGCCTTCGACGACGATCAAGGCCTCGCGTTCGACGACCGCCCGGCGCGCGACGTTGAGGGCATAGAGCGCGCGGCCCTTCGTGTAGACCGGCGTCGTGCCGGTGTTGAGATATTTCGGTTGTTGGTCGTCGAGCGCACGGCCGCCGAAAGCGACGATCTCGCCCGTCGGCGCGTAGGTCGGGATCATCAACCGGCCGCGGTTGAAATCGTAGTAACCGCGCTGGCCGGCCTTTACGAGATAGGCCTTCTCGGCGAGTGCGAGATCGACGCCGCTCTGTTGAAGTTCGTCGACGAGCGCGCCCCATTGGTTCGGCGCAAATCCGAGTTTGAACGCATCGATCGTCGCGGGCGTAAAGCCGCGCTTCTCGACGTACGCGCGCGCGATTTCGCCTTCCGGAGCGAACCGCAGGGTGCGATGATAGAAAGCCGCCGCGAGTTCGTTTGCGGCGTAGATCTGCTCTTTCTCACCGCGCACGCGCGCGGCTTGAGAATTTTCTTCCTCGAGTTCGACCCCGGCACGTCGCGCGAGCGAACGCGCCGCCTCGGGGAACGAGAGATTCTCGAGTTGCTGAAGGAATTTGATGGCGTCGCCGCCCTGCCCGCAACCGAAGCACTTGAAGAAACCGCGATCCGGATGAACGTGGAACGACGGCGTCTTCTCACCGTGAAACGGGCACAGACCCACGAGGTCGTTACCGCGTTTGCGTAACTGCACGTAGGTACCGATGAACGCTCCGATATCGGTACGCGCGAGGATCTCGCGAATGGTTGAAGGATCGATGCGCACGGTCGGATTCTGTTCGCTACCGGCAGACGGTGGCCCGCCCCAGCTGTAGCGTCAGTGCGTCAGTAGATGTTCGCGAACTGCCGCTGATCGGCGTGCAGTTCTTCGAGCAGGGTCATCCAGCGGATGTTATAGTAACGCGGATCGCCATAGTCATCGGGACGGTCGAGCGGCAATTTACCGAGCATGTGTTGAATCGACTCGAGCACGGTGCGCGATGGCGTGAAATCGAGCGCGGCGCTGAGTTTGGCATTACTCATGCGATAGTTGCGCACCAGGTTCGGCAGCGGCGCTTCGCGCAACTCCACGCGGATCGGCGGCTCGACGAGTGAAACCGAACCGGCAACCAGCATCGCGAGCTGACGAATCTGATAGTTCTCTTCGAGCACGTTGAAAATCTGGCCGCGGATGCGTTCGAGCGGCGCTTCGAGCGCGAGAACGTGAACGCGAGCGACGTCTTCCACATCGACAAGCGGGCGCCACATCCAGCCGCCGCCGTGTAACCAGAGTCGCTTGAGCACGATCGCATCCTTGACGAACGTGTTGACGACCAGATCGAAGCGCATGCGCGGGCTATAGCCGTAGACCGTTCCTTGTCTGAAGATGACCGGCGCGAAATCGTCGCCCGCCGCCCGTAAGATGACGTCCTCCGCGTACTTCTTCGAGAGCGAATACGCACCGCGTGGTGCGACGACGCTCGATTCGTCGCACATCACGGGCGAGCGCGAGAGCTCGTGCGAAGATGCTTCGCTGTCGTAGATCGACGCGCTCGAAGCGAAGGTGAAGCGCCGGATGCCGTGCGCCTTACAGGCGGCCACGAGGCGCTCGGTGCCGATCGCGTTCATCTGCCAGTTGGCTTCCGTGTTGTATTCCGCCGTCGGGTCGTTCGAAAGTCCGGCGAGATGGGACACGGCGTCGACACCGTCGAGCCACGAATCGTCGAATGCGCGCAGATCGCCCGCGAGGATCTCGACGTCGAGGCCGGCGAGCGGTTTGCGGCCCCAAAAAAGCCGGTCGAGAACGACCGGCCGATGACCGGCTTCGAGCAATTGGCGACAAAGTACGGCACCGATGTATCCGGCGCCGCCGCTGACGAGAACGCGCATCTGCTACGGATTACTCACCGACGAGCGTCGTCCCGTCGCCGTTGAGCGCAGCGGCGAGGGCGCTGGGACCCGTTCCTCCGATGACGGCGCGGCTTGCGCCGCGTGCGAGCGCGTCGAGCGCGGACAATATTTTTGGTCGCATGCCGCCGGTAAAGGTGCCGTCGGCGAGATAACGGCGGGCATCGGCCGACGTTAGTCGAGCGATGCCGCTCGCCGGATCGTCCACGTTCCGGCGAACGCGATCGACGTTGGTAACGATGACGTACGCGTCGGCGCCGAGGGCGCCTGCGATCGCCCCTGCCGCCGTATCGGCATTGACGTTGAACGCCGTCATCCCATCTGCTGAAATGCCGAGCGGCGCGATCACCGGAATGAGGTCCGCGCAAAACAGTCCCTCGATTACCGCCGGATGTACCGCGACGATGTCGCCGACAAAACCGATCGATATGCCCTCGACCGGTGCGGCGAAATCGGCAACGATGAGCCGCCCGTCTTGTCCGCTGACTCCCGCGGCGCGAACGCCGCGACGGTGGAGCGCTCGCACGAGCGATTTGTTGACGGTGCCGCAGAGAACGCTTTCCGTCACGCCGAGAATCGTGGCGTCGGTAACGCGCAATCCACCGACGCGCACCCCGCTCACGCTACGCTCCGCGAGCGCGAGATCGATGTGCGGGCCGCCGCCATGCACCACGACGATGCGATCGCCGGCCGCCACGCGCGCTGCGATTTCGTCGAGCATCGGATCGGCCGCATCGGGGGGCGCCATCGCGTTTCCCCCGTATTTTACAACAATCAGCACGAGACGTGTTTCGCGGCTTTGATGGACGCTGCCCGCTTCGCAAATGCATCGTGCCCAGTTGCGGCACCATGTCAACGAGTGCGCCGTAGCAGGCTGGTTCGGTGCGCTCTAGCCTCGCCAATTCAGTGCGGCGTAGTCTCAATCGCGCCGCCGTAGCCGGCGCTCAAAGCACTGCAGTTAGCCGAACCCTACGGAGCGGATGGCCGACGCGCGTGTCGGCGGTGCGCGCGAAACGCTTCGCGCGAAAGCAGACCGACGAGCATCGCAGCGGCGATCAGTTCGAGAGCGAACTGCGCCGCCGCGACGATTTCAACGAAATAGACGTCGCGAACTGCGGGCACCTTTGGGAGAGTCCAAACATTGAGCGCCGTGTCGAGACGTTCGTGCGTCAACAGTTTGCCGCCGGCGAGCGCGATCCACGCGTCATCGTAGCGAACGTTAAGCCGCAGCGCGGCCGCGCTGCTTTCGGGCAGCGCGGCATGCGCGAACCAAGGTGATGCGAAATGTACGCCGACGGCTCGAGCCGGCTCCGCCGGCGCGTCGGCAGGAAGCGCCTGCGGTACGTTGCCGGTAAGAACCACCGTACACGAACCGCCGCACACAAGCGCGCGCGCGTTGGCCGGTAAGGGCCACCAGCGCAGCGACTTGCCTGGGCCGGCAACGATCGTTCCCGTTCCATCGCGCAGAACGCCATCCGTCTGAGCGAGCAGCGACCCCCAACGACCCGGCGGTAGTTGCAGCGGTTCCGTTCCGATGGTCGTCACGCCGCCGAAAGCGTTGGCAATTTCGGGATGCAGCGACATGGCGAGGCGCGCGTCTACCCAAGCGAAAGCGGGATCGGTCGTCCGAATCGACGGCGCGAACCGCCCAATGAGCGCCGGATGCCGGTCGCCGAAAAAAACCGCATTTTCGTCCGGTGCGAACCCGAGCGTGGTCTCCCGCGGGGCCGTCGTCAAGGCG
>JRHI01002299.1_pt1 | contig 13366 bp, 12 predicted proteins | sample 215371 | NCBI WGS metagenome assembly JRHI01 (sample SAMN02929681, study PRJNA255918) | sediment metagenome | biome: cave system; feature: Ice Cave; material: Sediment; isolation source: sediment from deep within a dark volcanic ice cave with no known source of... ...
CGCAGGGACAGCTCGGGATCACGCTGCGTGGGCCGGCCGAGGTGGGAGACGAGCACGAGCCGAGCGCCTCGCTCGCGGAGCTCGATCAGCGTCGGCAGCGCTTGGCGGATGCGGGTGTCGTCGGTGATCCGTCCGTCCTCGAGCGGCACGTTGAAGTCGACGCGGACGAGCACCCGCCGGCCGTCGACCTCGACATCCTCGAGTGTTCTCACAGCAGCTTCTGGACGACGTCGACCACCCGGTTGGAGTAGCCCCACTCGTTGTCGTACCAGCAGACGACCTTCACGAGCGTGCCCTGCATCACGGCGGTCAACCCGCCGTCGATGACCGAGGAGAACGGATTCGAGACCACGTCAGTCGAGACGATCGGATCCTCGGTGTAGGCGAGGATCCCGGTCATCTCGCCGGTGTCGGCACGCTCCTCGAGCGCGGCGTTGAGCTCCTCGACGGAGGTCTCCCGCTCGGCCACGAACGTCAGGTCCACGAGCGAGCCGGTCGGAACGGGCGCGCGGACGGCAAAGCCGTGGAGTCGGTCCTTGAGCTCGGGGAGCACGAGGGCGACGGCCTTGGCGGCTCCGGTCGTCGTCGGAACGAGGTTGATCGCGCCGGCGCGCGCGCGCCGCAGGTCGGCGTGGGGCGAGTCCTGGAGGCTCTGGTCGGCTGTGTAGGCGTGGATCGTCGTCATCAGGCCGTGCCTGATCCCGACCAACTCGTGGACGACCTTCGCCATCGGCGCCAGGCAGTTCGTCGTGCACGAGGCATTCGAGATCACATCGTGGCGAGTCTTGTCGTACTTGTCGAAGTTCACACCGAGGACGACGGTGATGTCCTCGCCCGAAGCCGGGGCCGAGATGACCACCTTCTTCGCCCCGCCGATGTCGATGTGCTTGGCGGCCTGCTCGCGCTTCGTGAAGAACCCGGTCGACTCGATCACGACGTCGACGCCGAGATCACCCCACGGGAGATCGGCTGGGTCGCGCTCGGCGAGCACCTTGAGCTCCTTGCCGTCGACGAGCAGACCGGTCTCGGTCGCCTCGACGGTTCCCGGATAGGGCCCGAGGATCGAGTCGTACTTGAGCAGGTGGGCGAGCGTCTTGGGGTCGGTCAAATCGTTGACCGCGACCCAGTCGATACCTGCCTTGCTTGCCAGCCCCGCACGGAACACGTTCCGACCGATGCGGCCGAAGCCGTTGATTCCCACACGTACGGACATGCCTCTTCCTCTCCATCCGCCAACCCGAGACCCGGGCGATCCGCTCGCCTGAGCGGACGCAAGGCTATCAACGGCCCGAAAATCCGGCCGCTTCAGCGGCTCCCGCTCACGACCTCGACCCGCAGGCCGTCGGGATCGCATAGGTAGCCTGCGTAATAACGGGACCCGTACTGCGGCCGCGGCCCGGGCGGCCCGTCGTCGCTGCCCCCGTTGGCCACGCCGGCGGCGTGGGCGGCATCGACGGCGGCGCGTCCAGACGCCCGCAGAGCAACATGTCCGTATCCGCGGGCCGGCGGGCGACCCCGGACGACGATCCACAGGCACGGCCCGACGGTTCCGTAGGCGATCGCCCGCGGAGCATTGTGCACGCGACGGCCGCCAAGCGCGAAGAAGACCGCGTCGTAGAAGGCAGCCGAGCGGCCGAGGTCCGTCACCTCGAAGCCCAGGTGATCGATCACGGCCACCATTATGGGACACGATCGCCTGGCCGACGGACACGACCCGAGACGAGCAGGCGTTGTTCGGTCAGGTCAACTCCGCGTGCCCCAGCCGCCCGTCACTCGCGGGCCTGCCGATCGATGTCGCGGTGCGTGACGCCGACGATCAAGTCATTGCGGTCGCGATAGCGGTCGGCGAGATGCTGGGCGACCGCCACGCTGCGGTGGCGGCCTCCGGTGCAGCCGACGGCGACGACGAGATACGACTTGCCCTCGGCGACGTACTGCGGCAGGAGATAGTCGAGGAGCGGCTCGAGGCGGTTGTAGAAGGCCGCGAGCTTGCCCTCCCGGCCGATGAAGTCAACGATCCGCTCGTCGTGCCCGGTGAGCGGCCGCAGCGCCGGCTCGTAGTGGGGATTGGGCAGGAAGCGGACGTCGAGCTGGAGGTCGGCGTCGCGAGCCGGACCGTGCTTGAAGCCGAAGCTTGAGAAGTTCACGGCGAGCCTGCCGGTGGCCTGCTCGGTGAGGAAGGCGTCGGCGATGTGGCGCCGGAGCATCGCCGCCGAGAGGTCGGTCGTGTCGATCACGCGGTCGGCGCGCAGCTTGAGCGGCTCGAGCAGCGCCCGCTCGGCAACCACGCCCGCGGCGATCCGTCCGTCGGGCGCCAGCGGATGGCGGCGCCGGGTCTCCTTGTAGCGATTGATCACGGTCTGATCGTCGGCATCCAGGAACAACACCCGGTGGCGCAGCCGGCCTGAGGACTCGAGGTCGTCGAGGGCCGCCAGGAGGGCCTGGAAGTAGTCGCCGCTGCGCACGTCGGAGACGATCGCCGCCCGCTCCACCTTCGATCCCTCGTGGACGAACAACTCGATCAGCGCCCCGATCATCCGCGGCGGGAGGTTGTCGACGCAGAAATATCCGCCGTCCTCGAAGACGTTCATCGCGGTCGACTTGCCGGCCCCCGAGAGGCCCGTGATCACCATCAGGTCCCGCAGGCGGGACCCGGCTACGTTGCCCTGCCGCGCGATCGCGCCGTCTGCCATCAGCTGATGATCCTCCAGCAGCGCCCGGACGGTCGTGTCCGACCGCGTCCCCACGTTCACGACGGGGCCGCGCTGACCTGCGACGTGGCGCCTTGCTCTCGGTCTGGCAGAGCTCGCCGTAGGCCATCGACTTCGCCGTCGGGCTCGCGTTCGGCCCGACACCAGCCGGAACGTGCGAACTGCCCGGATTGCTCGAGCCGCCGGATGAGGGGGCGCCCGCGGGAATGTTCGCGCGCCTCACGACGGGTTCGCCCTTGTCTGAAGTCGTAGGTGCGCGAGGAGGACAAACGTCAGGGGGTGATTCTGTACGGCGCGCGGAAGGTATTCCTTGGAAGCGTCGGGATCCTTGCGCCGGCGGACGGCGCAGACGGGCTGCCCGCGGGCGGCACCGTGCTCACCGGTTGAGGCGCAGTCGCGGCCACTCGGGGCGCCGGCGCGACGTGAGGCTGGGTTGCGGCGCCCCGTGGATGACTGCCCCGCGCACGCGTGGAGGCCGGGTGGGGTTGCGCTGCCGCCGCCGGCGCACCAGCCTGCCCGCGACCGTGCGTGAAGGCCAGCGGGTTCTGCGAGCGCGAGTTGCCCTTACGTCCGCGTCCGGCCGGCGAACTTGCGCCGCCGTGACGGTGCCGGCGCGCAACAGCGGCTCGACGCGCCGCGGCCGCCAGGGCATCGGACCGGGCTGCGCTGGTGGCCGGGCTCGCGCCCCGCGACGGGGCATGCCTGGCGGGCGTCAGCGCCCCGGTGGTCCCGGTCGTGGCGGTCGCGACGATCGCGACGCCGGCAAGTGCTTTCGCGGCGAGGACAGCACCCGCACTCTTCCCGGCAGCAGCGACCGCTACGCCGCCGGCGCCACCACCGCCATGCCCCGATCCGACACCCAACAAACGGGTGATCATGCCGGCCGCCGCGAACACCGTCGCCGCGGCGGCGTGCGTGCCGGGCCTCCCGCCCGGCGTCCTGCGCACTCAGACGCGGTGCAGGTGTCCGTAGAGCTCGCGCCCGACCTTCGCCGGGAGGCCCGGCACGGCTTGCAGTTGATCCGCGGTCGCGGCGACCACAGCCTCGGGCGAGCCGAAGTGGTTGATCAGAGCGCGCTTGCGCGTCGGGCCGATCCCCGGCATCCCGTCGAGCACGGACACCGTCATCGCCCGGTCGCGCCGGGTCCGATGATGGGTGATCGCGAACCGGTGGGCCTCGTCCCGAAGGCGCTGAAGGAGCTGCAGCTCGGGCGTCGCGTGGTCGAGCACGAGCGGGCGGCTCGCTCCTGCCAGGAAGACCTCCTCGAGGCGCTTGGCGAGCGAGATCACGACGACACCCCGCTGGCGGAAACCTTCGAGCGCGCCGAGACCGGCGCCGAGCTGACCCTTGCCGCCGTCGATCACGACGAGGTTCGGCAGCGCCGCGAAGCTCGCGTCGTGCTGCGGATCGTGCGGTGAGATGTCGGCCTGGCGCTCCCAGGCCGCGAAACGGCGTTGGAGGATCTCGGCGAGCGACGCGAAGTCGTCCGCCCCCTCAACCGTGCGGATCCGAAACCGCCGATAGTCGGCCTTCTTCGGCGCGGCGCCGTCAAAGACGACCATCGAGGCGACGGTGTGCGTCCCCTGGAGGTTCGAGACGTCGAAGCACTCGATCCGCAGCGGGACGACATCCAGGCCGAGGGCGCGCTGTAGGCCGTCGAGCGCCTCGGCCCGTCGTTCCCGGCGGTGCTCGGCGGCCAGCTTGTCCTCCTCGAGCGCGAGGCCGGCATTGCGGATCGCCAGCTCGAGAATCCGGCGCTTCTCGCCGCGCGCGGCCGCGCGCAGCTCGACCCGGGCGCCGCGACGGACGCTGAGCGCCTCGGCCAGCACCGGGCGTACCGGCACCTGGACCATCACCTGCGCCGGAATCGCAACGCCGGTCTCGTAGTACTGGAGCAGGAACTCCTCCAGGACCTCCTCGAGCGGGCGCTCGGCCTCGTTGGTCAGGTAGAACGACTGGCGGTCGGAGAGGACGCCGTCGCGCACCTGGAAGACCTGTGCGTTGGCCTCGCGGCCGACGAGCGCCACGGCGACGGCGTCAAGCGTGCCGACCGATTCGTTCGCGACACGTTGGCGCTCGAGCAGCGAGTTGACCGCCCGCAGCCGGTTACGCTCGACCGCCGCCTGCTCGAACTCGAGCTGGTCCGACGCGGCGTTCATCCGCTCGGTCAGATCACGGGCGATGTCCTTGTAGCGACCACGGAGGAAGTCGATCACCTGGTCGATGCCGCGGCGGTACTCGGTCGCCGATACATAGCCGACGCAGGGCGCCGCACAACGCTTGATGTGGTAATCGAGGCACGGCGAGCCCGATCGGCGGCCCGGCTCCGGCCCGGTGCACGAGCGGAGCATGAAGACCTTCGAGAGCAGGCCGAGCGTGCCGCGGACGCGCTTGGCGCTCGAGTACGGGCCGAAGTAGACGCGGTCGCGCCGATGGCGCTCGCGCGTGAAGTAGACGCGCGGAAACTCCTCGTCCATCGAGATCGCGATGAACGGGTAGGACTTGTCATCGCGTAGGCGGATGTTGAACCGCGGGCGGTACTGCTTGATGAACCCCTGCTCGGCCAGCAGGGCCTCGGCCTCGCTGCCGACGACGACGCACTCGACGGCGGCGACCTCGCCGATCATCGTCCCCGAACCGAAGCCGCCCGCCCCCCGCGACGAGGGGTTCGCGCTGCGCCCGGAGAAGTGGGAGGCGACCCGCTTGCGAACCGAGTTCGCCTTGCCGACGTAGATCACCTTTCCCGCGGCATTCCGGAAGAGGTAGACGCCTGGTTGATCGGGCAGCTTGCGGCGCTGCAGGGCCAGGGCGCTGGATGGTGCCGGGGGCATGAGTCGAGGATACGAGAGCCGTCCGCGGCGGTCACGGGAGGCGCCTACCGGCGCGCTAGAATGGCCTTCAATCGAGCCGGGGGGGAATCTGATCCGCTTCGTCGCACTGGGCCTACTCGTCGCCACACTTGCCATTGCCGCCCCCGCCCCCGCTGCGGCGCCTCAACGGCCGGGGCCGGGACCGGCGCACATCCAACTCGTCCGCTTCGGCGGCCTGCATCTCGGCGGCAGCAGCTTCCGCCCGCGGCCGACCCTGCGCCGCCCGTCGTCGATCCTCGGCCGGCGCTCACCCGGCCGCTCGCGCGGCATCCTGCGGCGGATCGGCCGCGCGCTGGCGTTCGCCGCGATCCTCCACTTCCTCTTCGCCGGCAGCCACGGCCTCGGCTTCCTCCTCTTCCTCGTGCTGATTGTCGGCCTGGTCGTGATGGTGGCGCGCCGGCGCCGGCGCGCCTACGACCCGCGCTACTGATCCGGTCCAGTAGTCCAGCGGGGCGGGCTAGTACTCGCGCCAGGCCTGGTAGACGTAGAACAGGGCGTAGCCGAGCAGGCCGAGCAGCGCGAACAGGGCGAGCAGGCCGGCGCCGGTCGCGGCCAGACGTGAGGCCGCGGCCAGCGTCACGGCGATCCCGGCGATCGCTCCGTAGAGGATCGCCCGGTTGCGCTCGTCGAGCCCGTAGATCTCCACGCGGCGCTCGCGATAAGTGCGGATCGCGAGGAGCGCGATCCCGGCCGCGAAGATGATCGAGAGCAGGGCGCCGACGAGGGCCGCGACCCGACCCCCACCGGGGAGCACAAAGACCGCGGCGGCGAGAAGCAGGAGGATCCCGACGTTGCGAGCCGTGGTGTTCACAGCAGGGGATCTTACGGGGACGCAGCCCATGGACCGAGCCGGGTCGGCCGGTCAGTCGACCAGCGCCTCGAACCGGGCGTAGGCCGCCTCGATCGCGAGCCGGGCCGCCGTGTGGCGGGCCTCGTTCTTGCCGGTCTCGTACTTCGTGGCCCAGGCCGCCGGATCCGACAGCTCGAGCTCGAGGTCGCGCATCGCGGCTTCGGCCGTCTCGACCGCCCGCTCGGCCTTCGCCAGCTCGCGCAGCTTGTTCTTCGACGTTTCCGCGACCGCCTTCGCAGCGGCGTTCGCCGGCGTCGGCTTCGGCTTCGCGCCGTTGGTCGCCGGTTTGCGACCGTTAGTCGTCGCCGTGGTTGGGTTCGTCGCGACTGCCGGGGTCTCCTCATCGACGGTAATCCGCCGGCGTTTGGCCGGCGGCGACGCCTGCGCGCCGCCGGCCGCCTTGCGCTCTTCACGCACGCGGACGTACTCCGGCCAGCCGCCCTCATAGCTGCAGAGCGTGCCGTCCTCCACGGCCACCGTCCGCGTGCCGACAGCGTCCAGCAGGGCCCGGTCGTGGGAGACGAGCAGCAGCGACCCGGTGAAAGCACTCAGAGCGTCCTCCAGCGCCTCGCGGCTTTCGAGGTCCAAATGGTTGGTCGGCTCGTCGAGGATCAGGACATTCGCTCCCGAGTTGACGAGAACCGCCAGGGCAAGACGCCGGCGCTCGCCGCCCGACAACCCGGTCACCGGCTTCTCGGCCTCCTCACCGGAGAAGAGGAACCGCCCGAGCAGTGCGCGCGCCTTGTTGGGCGTGAGACCGGTCGCCGACTGCACCGCGCCGAGCACCGAGCCCCGTTCGTCGAGTTCGTCGGTGTGCTGCGACAGGTAGCCGACCTGGACGTTGTGACCCCGGCGCAGCTTGCCGGCTCCGAGCTCGCGCTGCCCCGCCAGCGCCTCGATCAGCGTCGTCTTGCCGGTGCCGTTCGGCCCCACGAGAGACACGTGCTCGCCCCGCTCTAGCCAGAGCTCGGCGCCGTCGAGCAGCGTGAACGCCGGGTCGCCGATGTCGATCCGGCCGTCCTCCAACTCGAAGACGACGCGCCCGCTGCGCTCGGGCGCGGCGAACGCGAACGACAGCGACTGACCGTCGGTCGGGCCCCGCTCGATCCGGTCGATCTTGTCAAGCTTTTTAACCCGAGCCTGCGCTTGGCGGGCCCGGGTCCCGGCGCTGAAGCGCTCGACGAAGCGCTCGAGCCGGGCGATCTCAGCCTGCTGGCGCTCGATCGCGCGCCCAAGTGCCAAATCGCGGGCTGCCTGCTCCTTGCGCCAAGCGTGCCAGGTACCAGCAAAGAACCTCGACCTCCCGCCCTCCAGCTCCAGGACTGCCGTGCCGACCGTCTCCAAGAACCAGCGGTCGTGAGCGACGAGGGCGATCGCCGCATCCAGGCCGATCAGCGTTTGCTCGAGCCACTCGAGCGACTCGATGTCGAGGTGGTTGGTCGGCTCGTCGAGCAGCAGCAGATCCGGCTTCGCGGCGAGCGCCCGGGCGAGCGAGGCCCGCGTCAGCTGGCCGCCGCTGAACGTGTCGAGCGGCCGCTCGAGCTCGGGCTCGCCAAAGCCGAGCCCGCGTGCCATCGCCGTCGCACGATCGCGCCAGAGGTAGCCCCCGCGCGCCTCGAGCTCGGCCTGCGTACGGGCGTAGCGGTCGAGCGCGGCCGGTTCGGTCGCGCCGCCTGCCATCGCCTGCTCGAGCGTGGCCAGGCGCAGCTCCAGCGCGAGCTCCTCGGCGCAGCCGGAGAGGATGTAGTCGCGCAGGGCGAGGTCGCTCGTCCGGGGCGGGCGCTGGTCGTGGAGCGCGACGCGGACGTGCTTGCTCAGCGACAACTCGCCGCCGTCGATTGACTCCTCGCCGGCCAGCATCCGCAAGAGGGTCGTCTTGCCGGTCCCGTTGCGACCCGAGATCGTCAGGCGATCGCGGCGCTCGAGCTTGAACGAGACGCCCCGTACCAACGGCTTGCCGGCGATGTCCTTGTCGAGGCTCGATGCGATGACGACAGCCACGGGCCTCATGGTAGGAGGGGCGCACGCCGATTGTCTGCCCGCGCCCGGGACGGGTGTGACAGGATGGCCGGCGCCTTGACAATCACGTGCCCACTCTGAGCTGGGCGGCCCCCTGGCGTGCTGTTTCCGACCGCCCAGTTCGCGATCTTCTTCGCCGTAGTGCTGCCGCTGTCCTGGGCGCTGATGAGCCGTCCGCGACTGTGGAAGCCGTTCATCCTCGTCGCAAGCTACGTCTTTTACGCCGCCGCCAACTGGCGCTTCTGCCTCCTGCTCGCGGGGATCACGCTCTGGAACCAGGCGGCCGCCAAGCTGATCCACCGGTCGCCCGACGACCGCCGTCGACGGCTGCTCTGCGCCGGGGCGGTCGCCGGCGACCTGCTCGCGCTCGGGGTGTTCAAGTACTACGGCTTCTTCACCCAGGACATCGACCGGGTTCTGAGCGGGATCGGCCTCGGCCTCCCGCTGCCGTTGCTGACGATCGCCCTGCCGGTCGGCGTCAGCTTCTTCACCTTCCAGGCGATCTCCTACACCGTCGACGTCAAGCGACGGGTGATCGAGCCGGCGTCGACGCTCGACTGCGCGATCTACCTGAGCTTCTTTCCCCACCTCGTCGCCGGCCCGATCGTTCGGGCCCGCGAGTTCCTCCCGCAGCTCGCCTCGCCGCGGGACCCGACCCGCGTCGCGGTCAGCTCGGGACTCGCGCTGATCGCGCTCGGCCTCGTCAAGAAGGTCGTCCTGGCCGACTTCCTCGCCAGGGCAATCGTCGATCCGGTGTTCGCCGTGCCCCAGGCCTACGGCGCGCCGGACACGCTGCTCGCGGCCTACGCCTACACGGCGCAGATCTACTGCGACTTCTCCGGCTACACCGACATGGCGATCGGCCTCGCGCTGCTGATGGGCTTCGTCTTTCCGCAGAACTTTCGCAGCCCCTACCGGGCAACCGGGCTGCGCGACTTCTGGCGGCGCTGGCACATGAGCCTCTCGCGCTTCCTGCGCGACTTCCTCTACATCCCGCTCGGCGGGAACCGCGGCGGGCGGCTGTTCACCTACCGCAATCTCGCCCTGACGATGGTGCTTGGCGGCCTGTGGCACGGCGCGGCTTGGACGTTCGTGCTCTGGGGCGCGCTCCACGGGGCCGGCCTGATCGCCGAGCATGCTTGGAATGGGCGGATCAAGCTTCCGCTCTGGCTGCGTTGGTTCGGCACGTTCAACTTCGTCGTGCTCGGCTGGATCATCTTCCGCTCGCAGGATCTCGGGCTCGCCGGGAGCTTCCTCTCACGCCTGGCGGTCTTCCACGCCCCGACGCTGTGGACGTTGCCGGTGCTCGCGGCCGTGGCGATCGTGATCGGGCTGCAGCTGCTCCCGGCGCGAGGGGCGCTCGGCTTCGAGGTCCGGATCGGCCGGGTCCGGCCCGTCCTGCTGGGCGCGGGGTTCGCCGTGCTGGTCCTGTTCGTCGCCGCGACGGTGTCCAGTCAGGGTGTGGCACCGTTCATCTACTTCCGCTTCTGAGTGCGAGGACTGACCGATGCCCAACGACGACAGTTTGATGAGCCGCTTCGACGAGGACGGGCTGCGGCGCTTCAGCGCGCGCGACGCGATCATCGCGGTGCTCGTCGCCCTCGGCCTGCTCGTGCTATTCGCCGGGGCCTCGGTCCGGCGGGTCGGTCGCGGGTTGACGCCGGGGGTGGAGCGCACGGCCGTGCTCGCCGTCGGGAACCCCGCCGGCTGGATCGCCGACCGCCTTCCGCTGGCGGCGCTCGCCCACAGCGCGACGAACTGGCTCTCGCCGGACACGAACCTCTCGAGCAGCGGCGGCGGCTTCGCCTACGTGTCTGCGACCGCTACGGCCGCCGGGCCCGGCGCCGGAACCGGAGCTGTGACGCCTGATGCCTTCGATCCCGCTGCGCTCGGCGATGCGGTCGCGGCGGTGCGTCCCCTACACACGCTGCTCGTGACCGGCGACTCGATGTCCCAGCCGCTCGACCAGGACCTCGCCCAGCGACTGAGCCCAAAGGGTGTCAAGGTGGTCCGCGACGCACACATCGGGACCGGGATCTCGACCACCTTCGTGCTCGACTGGGGCAAGGAGGCGGCCGTCCAGGTGCGCCAAAACCACCCCGATGCGATCGTGATGTTCATCGGCGCCAACGACGGCTTCCCGATGCCGAACCCGAGCGGCGGCCCCCAGGTCGCATGCTGCGGTGCTGACTGGGCGGCGGTCTACGCGAACAGGGTGCGGGCGATGATGGATCTCTACCGTCAGGCCGGCGTCGGCCGGGTCTACTGGCTGACGCTCCCGGCCCCGCGCGACGCCGCTCGCCAGAAGATCTCGCGCGTGGTCAACGCCGCGATCGCCGTCGCCGCCCAGCCGTGGGCAAGTCAGATCCGAGTGGTCGACACGGTCCCAGTCTTTACGCCCGGCTTTGCCTATCGTGACGCGATGACCGTCGGCGGCCTGGCGACGATCGTCCGCCGGCCCGACGGCATCCACCTCAACGACGCGGGCGCGAGCCTCGCCGCCGATGCCGTCCTGATTGCCGTCGGGCGGGACTTCAAAGTGGGCTGAGGATCAGTTCAGATCCTGCTGGTATGTGTAGCTGACGGTCTTCTTGCCGTTCTTGCAAGCCACCCGGGCGGTGATCTGCGTGGGGATCGTCTGGCGCTTCTCGTGGCAGGTGAAGCCGAGCACCTTCGCGTGGCAGCCGGCCTTGGGGTTCACCTTGACCCGGCAGCTCTGCACTCCGAGCTCGACTCGCGTGGCGGTCGGACAGGTGGCGCCCTTCACGTTGAGGCCGAGGAAGTAACCGCCGTTGAGGCTCCCGGGCGCCGGAGCGTCCCGGCAAGCCCTCGCCGCGCCGGCCACGGGGGCGGCTCCGGCGTTCGCGACCGCCAGCGAGAGGCCGCAGGACACGGCTAGAGCACAGAGTGCGGCGGGCAGTCGAACTGGGCGTGACATCAACGAGTCTCCTTGTCAACGGGCGTGGGCCGTCGGCGAGCCCGCGGGGCCCGCCGACCTGACCGTCCCAACACGCGGGCGATGCCCAGGTTGCGCACGTCCCGGACTCAGTCGCCCTCCGCCTGAGAGGGAAGCCCATCGCCTTCGCGCTGGAACGCGAGCAGGATCTCGTTCTCCCGGGCGACCCGCTCCTGGCTGTGACCAAACTCGCGGAACATGGCCTTGAAGCGGCGGACGCTCTCGGTCGACTGAGCGGCAACCTCGCCCGCCAACCTGAGCGCGACCGTCTCCGCATCGTCGGGCTCGGCCGTCCGGGCGAGCAGCCCGAGGCGCATCGCCTCCTCCACGCGGATCACGTGCCCGCTGAAGACGAGCTCCTTGGCCCGGCTTAGCCCGACGAGCGGTACGAGCCGCGCGACTCCGATTGGCACGCCGAGACGGGCGCCGACGAAACGGAGGCCCAGGTTGGTGCCGCCAACTCTCAGATCGGCGCTCGTGACGAGCTCGGCCCCGCCGCCGACGCAATGACCGACGCAGACGCAGATCAGCGGTACGGGGAGCTCCTCGATCGCCGCGTAGAGGGCTACGAAGGTCTCCATCCGCTTGAGTCCGCCGGCACGGTCGAGCGGCTCGCCGACGTCGATGCCGGCGCAGAGAGCCAGCGTGCTCGTGCTCGAGAGGACGACCGCGCGCACGGACGGGTCGGCCGTAATTCCGCGAAGCGCCTCGACGAGGAACTCGAGCGTGGCTGAGTCGAGCGCGTTGCGACGCTCCGGACGGTTGAGGCGGAGCACCTCGATCCCGGGGTCGAGGCGCTCGCGCAGGACGGGTTTCATCCCGGTACTCCTATAGCATCGGCGCGAGATGCGCCGTCTCCTCGCCGCCGGCTTCGCCGCGCTGACCGTTCTCGCGCTGCTGGCCCCGGTGGCCATTGCCCACGACGGCGGCCAGGGCCTCTTCGGTGAGACCAACGACAAGGTCGTCACCAACGCCGGTTTCATGCTGATCATTGCCTTTCCCCTCTTCATCCTCCTGATGAGCCTGGCTCAGGCCAAGCTCGACAAGCGCAAGGAGGCGCGCAAGGCAGCGCACAAGGCGCAGGAGGCCAGCGGCGAGCCTCGCGGCGGCTGGTAGCGACGGGTCGTACCCGGGGCGACCTGCCGCCGTGACCGAACCAGGTCTCGGGCGGTCGTAGCGAACCGCCTGCTCCGCCAGTTAGCGAGGTTGGCGTAGTTGGCGTAGTTGGCGTAGTTGACTACTTCACGCGCAACGTCCTCACCCGTTCTTCGGCGCGGCGATCGGGGACTACCTGTCGCAGCTGAGCGACAGCGGCGGCCTGGCGCTCGGGACGACGGTCACGAGCCTGGTCTTCAGCTGGTGCTCTCTGTGGCCTCGTCGGCCTGCCCAAGACGCGCAGGGACGAGATCGAAGCCCTCGCAGGCACCGTCCGAGTGGGCGCGATCTCCACCGCCACCCGGCGCCGCATCCCGACGGTGCGCCGGTCCCGTCGTTCGGAGAGGTTCAAGCCCCTGAGCAAAGGCGTCAGGCGAGGCGCAGCAACTCGAGGATGACTCCCTCGCGCAGACCGCCTCTGGCGATCTGAAAAGGAGCATCGAAGACGACGCAGGCCCGAGCGAGCAGACTGATACCGCCCGGGAGGACGCGGACACGTTCGGGATGAAGGCCGAGTCGGAGCGCGGTCGCCGCCACGGTGTCGGCGGTCAGCGCGGTGAGTGCGCGCCGCAGCGAGGCGGCGTCGAGCCCAGCGTCGCGGTTCGAATCAGGCGGACGACCCGCGGCGCCCAGGAGGAGAAGGGAGGTCGCAGAGCCGCCGACCGCCAGGGCAACCTCGGCAGGCGGAGGCGACACGTCCGCGAACGCCTTGACGGCCGCAGCGGCGAGGGCGGCCAGGCAGGCCGCGGTCGGCGGGTCGTGGCGGACGCAGCTCCCCGTCAGCGTGCTCGACCCGGCTGGGAGC
>JRHI01002297.1_pt1 | contig 13365 bp, 7 predicted proteins | sample 215371 | NCBI WGS metagenome assembly JRHI01 (sample SAMN02929681, study PRJNA255918) | sediment metagenome | biome: cave system; feature: Ice Cave; material: Sediment; isolation source: sediment from deep within a dark volcanic ice cave with no known source of... ...
CTTCCAGGTCGGGTTCCTCTACACCGGTCTGCTGTCGATCGTGCAGCAGTACGCCGGATCGGCTGTCGTTCTGGAAAGTCAGAAATTAGAGATCGGAAGCTAGAAGCAGACGTGGCGAAGTCCAGAGTCGCCGTTCTCAGGGTTACCCCCGGCACGATCCTCCCCGACATCGATCGGCTCGTCGGCCTCGCCGGCGTCTCCGACGCGCTCGCGCGCGGCAAGACGACGATTCTCAAGGACAACATCTCCTGGCACTTTCCGTTCCCCGCGGCGAACACCACGCCGTGGCAGCTCGAAGGGACGATTCAGGCGCTCGCGCGCCGCGGCTTCGCCGATCAGGTCTGCGTCCAGAACAAGACGGTCGTCACCAACGCGTTCAAGGGCGAGGACCTGAACCACTACGTCCCGATCTTCCGGAAGTACGAAATCCCCGTCCTCTACAACTTCAAGGACGGCGACATGACCTGGGTGCGTTACGAGCCGAAGGCGAAGATGCGCGTCCTCGACCGCATCTTTCCTGAAGGCATTCACATCCCCGACTACTTCTTCGGCAAGAACATCGTCCACCTGCCGACGACCAAGTGTCACATCTACACCACGACGACGGGTGCGATGAAGAACGCGTTCGGCGGGCTGCTGAACACGCGCCGGCACTACACGCATTCGTGGATCCACGAGACGCTGGTCGATCTGCTCGCGATCCAGAAGGAAATCCACTCCGGCCTGTTTGCCATCATGGACGGCACGACCGCCGGCAACGGGCCGGGCCCGCGGACGATGTGTCCGGTCGTGAAGAACGTGATGCTGGCGTCAGCCGACCAGGTGGCGATCGACGCGGTGTCGGCGAAGATGATGGGCTTCGATCCGATGGCGCTCGACTACATCCGCGTGGCGCACGAGGACGGCCTTGGCACCGGCAATCCGCACGACATCGAGATCGTCGGCGACGCCGACGCGGCGCAGGAGAACTGGAACTTCCACGTCGGCAAGAACCTCGTGCGCATCGGCGGCGGCGATCTGATCTGGTTCGGCCCGCTCAAGCGCTTCCAGAAGCTGTTCTTCCACACGCCGCTGGTGAACGGGTTCATCCTCGCCAGCGACGTGTACCACGACTTCTACCGGTGGCCGCTCGTCGATCGCAAAGTGTTCGAGCGCTGGTGCGAGACGACCGCGTGGGGGCAGATGTTCCTCCGCTATGCGCAGTCGGGCCCCCAGGGGGTGCCGATCGACGCCATGGTGCCGCCGCTCGATCCGACCGTTCCCACCTCGACCAGAATCCACTAGTCGGAGCGAACGAAGCTAAGGATCTGAGGATCTGAGGATCTGAGGATCTGAGGATCTGAGGATCTGAGGAGGGATTTATTGTCGATTGCGGTGATTGGTGCGCGCGGTCCGGACGGATGCGACGAGAATCGCCCGAAGTTGTTTGCTTTCATCGAACAGCCAATCGAGCTCCTTGAGTCCATTTGCTGTCGAAATGATGTGTGCGCCGCGGATCAGGGTCAACCAGTGTTCGGTCTCGTCGGCTTCTTCTGCGGCGACGCCGAGCTTGGCGATGAACTCGGCGCGCGAACGGCCACGCCGGGCCGCGTGGTAGTTCGCCGACTGGGCCGTGCCCGAACCGGTCAGCTGTTTCGCAAGCACTTCGGACGACGGATCTCGTGGCATCGAGCGCGAGAAAATCACGATCCGAGTCGCGAAACGCTTCAGCCGCGCCGAGAGCTCGTTGGACTTCGACGACACGCAGCCCAGCCGTGCAGAACGCGCGCCACTCTGGAACTCTAAGGATTTGAGGAATTCAGGATCCGAGGATCTAATAAGCTGCGAGCCAGCCGCAAGCACCGATCGCACATTCCGCAATCCCCAGCACATTCGGCAATCCCAGCACATTCCGCAATCCCCAATAGATCCTCAAATCAGTTCCTCAGTTCCTCAAATCCTCAGATCCTCAGATCCTCAGATCCTCAGATCCTCAAATCTCACTTCTGCCCCCCTTGTCGGCGTACATCCGCTCGTCGGCCTCGTGCACCAGCGGCAGGAGATCCTCGGTACCGGGCGGTACCGCCGCCCAGCCGACGCTGAGGCCGATGCCGGGCGGCAGCTCGACCGCCTCGGGCGCCGCGTCGAAGGACGCCTTCAGCACCGCCGCTTTCCGCGAGGCTTCCTGCGCCTCGCAGGTAATCAACACGAGGAATTCGTCGCCGCCCCAGCGGAACACGTAGTCGGCCTCACGGATGTGCCGTTTCAGAAAGCGCGCCACGTACTGCAGGACGCGATCCCCCGCGTCGTGCCCGAGCGTGTCGTTGATCTGTTTGAAGCGATCGACGTCGATGAAGAGCAGCGAGAGCGGCAGCTGAAACCGCGCGTGTCGCTGCAGCTCGCGGTCCATGACCTGCTCGAGGAACCGGCGGTTGTGGCAGCCGGTCAGCGGATCGGTGATCGCCGCCTGCAGCAGCTCCTCCCGCGCCGCTTCGAGCCGCCGGTTCGTCATCCGCAGCTCGTAGGTCATGTCCTCGAAGACGAGCTGATGGATGCCGAGCGCGCCGAACGTGTACAGCACCGCGTTGACGACGAGAATCTCGAAGGTGAACTGGCCGGTCGCCAGCATCCGCGGCACCACGAGCGCCGTTGTCAAGTTGGAGACGGCGAGTCCGAAAAGCACGCATGCGACGAGCCCCGCCCCGATCATCCGTCGCTCGATGAGCACTGCGGCGTACAACGCGCCGGCCGCCGCCAGGATCACCGCCGAGATCAGGTACCCCGGCGTGAGCACGCTCACGGGTCCGAACACGAGGGGCGCGATCAGGAACCAGCCGGCAATCGGGATGAGCGTGCGAAGGCGCGCCGGCCGAAGGAGGCGCGTCTGGCGGTACAGATCGGCGCTCCAGAAAAACAGCGTGGCCGTACAGATGCCGAGAAACTGCGACAGCCCGACGGCAAATCGCGCGGCGAGGCCGGTTTCATAACCGCGCGCGATCAGCAGCATAGCCGGCGCGATCAGCAGCCAGCCGGAGGCCCACAGGAGGATGAACGCCTTTCGCCGGTGCGCGTACTGCAGCAGCAGCAGCCCTGCGACAATCGTCGCGCCGAACGCGGCGCTGCGGCGAGGGCTGATGGGCACGGACGGCGGCGGCGGGACGGCGCCGTTCGAGAGGTGCGGAATCGGCTGCGGCGGGCGCGCGGGCTCGCGCGCGGTCGACATGGTCGGACCGGGCGATTGGGCGCGCGCGGACGAAGCGGCAATCATCATCGCGGACGCGAACAGCATCGTGACGACACAGCGCGCCCCTCGTGTCATCGCGCCATGCCCGCGCCGTGGCGGGCGACCACGCATCCCGCCGCTCCTGCGAGCGGGTGACACGTCAGCGGAATCGGATCCGCCGCAGCGCGAAGGGAATCTGGATCCGCGCTCACGTAAATCGTGTCCGGCGACAAGTGTCCGCGCTGCACGTCGCTCATCATCTGCGCACACGCGTCCGCCAGAGCCTTCGAGTTGATGCGGCCGGCACCACCGGTGTTGATCGTCAGGCCGTACCGTCCGGCGAGGTAGGTCCAGGGCGCGAACGGCGCCGGCACCGGCCCGCATGCCGCCGGCGACACGATGACGAAATGACGGTACTTCGGGGCGGTCGTCGACCAGTAGTCATCCCGGGTCGGATCGTCCCACTGGAACCACGCGGGGTCCGCGCGCGTGGCGCGGTCGGCCACATACCGGCTGCGCAGGTCGTACGCCTGCACGCCGGCCGCCGCGGTGAGGACGAGCAGCGCCGTCAGCATGCGGAACCGCGTGGCCACGACGGCGATCGCGCCGGCCGTCATCAAGTATCCGGTGGGCCAGAAGAACCGTCCCGTCGAACGGAACGCCGAGTACCACACCATCACCCGCGCTGGCAGCGCGATCTCCACGAGGATCTGCTGGCCGAACGTGATCGTCGGGCTCAGCGACGCGAGCGCCATCAGGCCGCACGCCGCCAGCAGCGGCGCCGCCGCGATGAACGTGTGCCGCGCGGGCCGCCGTCTCGCGAGCAGGCTCKCCGCGATCGCGGCGAGCCCCAGCACGCCGGCTCCAGGGTAGTTGAAGCCCTCGTAGGTCTGGCCTTCGAAGACCGGAATGGTCGGCCCCAGCGCGGCCCAGCCATTCGAGGCGAACAGACCGAGCAGGTTCATCGAATAGAAGCCGAGGCCGCCCATGCTGCGATCCTCGGGCGACGAGATCACGAACCATCCGATCAGCCATCCGGCGGCCGCGCTGATCGCGACGGCCGCGGCGGCGTGTGTCACCACGTGGCGCGCGCGATACGCGCGATCGGCACCCGCGTATCGAACCGCCGCCGCCGCGGAGAGTGCCACCACCATCGCCCACAGATAGGGCTGCACGCACGCGGCGATGAGCACCAGGAGCGCCCACGCGCCGATCCGCATCGCCGGACCCGACGTCCACCGCCGGAAATAGAGCCAGAACGATGTCAGCAGCAGCCAGTGCGAGGCCAGCGCGACGTGGCCGACGCGATCGAGCAGGACCGGGCTGAGGACGAAGACGGACGCGCCGGCCACGCGAAGCGCGGTGCGCTCCGTCCAGCAGCCGATCAGCGCCGCGCCGGCCGCGCCCTGCAGCACGAAGCAGATCAGCAGCCAGCCGCCAAGGTACTGAAACGGATCGGGAAGGACGCGCGCGAACGGCTTGAGCAGAAACGCGGCGACCGGCACCGAGTCGGTCAACGCGATCGAGGTGCCGACGGGGTAGAACGCGCTGACGATGCGGCCGGGCGGCCACTGCCAGGGCTCGTGGCGGAACAGGTGCCACGCCAGAAAATGTATCTGCCAGTCGAGCCGCATCAACCAGCCGATCTCCCGCGGGTCGATCACTCGAAGACCGGCGATCCACAGAAAAAATGCACCGCCAATCGCGGCGCCGCAGACCACCGAGATCGCGGGGCCACGACGCCTCACACGTCGAGTTCCTCGGCTTCATCCGCGCGCTCCATGATGAAGCGGAAGCGGGCCGACGCGTCCTTGCCCATCAACTCGTTGATGACGCGATCGGTGACGAGCTGATCGGTCACCTCGACGCGCTGCAGCCGCCGTGTCCGCGGATTCAGCGTCGTCTCCCACAGGACTTTCGGCATCATTTCGCCGAGGCCCTTGAAGCGCGTGATCTCCGGCGTGCCGCGGCCGTTCTTGCCCTGGCCGTGCTGCTTCAGGATCGCCTCCTTGTGCGCATCGTCCAGCGCCCAGAACGTGTCCTTGCCGACGTCGATGCGATACAACGGCGGCTGGGCCAGATACACTTTGCCGTTCGTGATCAGCTTCGGCAGGTGCCGGTAGATGAACGTGAGCAGCAGCGTGGCGATGTGGTTGCCGTCGGAATCGGCGTCTGCGAGGATGATGATCTTGCCGTAGCGCAGCTTCGACAGCTCGAAGTTGTTGCCGAGGCCGCAGCCGATCGCGGTGACGAGATCCGACAGCTCCTTGTTCTCGAGCACTTTCGCGAGCGACGCGCTTTCGGTGTTCAGCACCTTGCCGCGCAGCGGAAGGATGGCCTGCCGCGCGCGATCGCGCCCCTGCTTCGCCGACCCGCCCGCCGAGTCGCCTTCGACGATGAACAGCTCGCTGCCCTCGCTGCTGGAGTTGGTGCAGTCGCTCAGCTTGCCGGGCAGGTTGAGGCGCGTGGACGTCGCGCTCTTGCGCGAGACCTCCGCCTGCGCCGCGCGGCTCGCCTCGCGCGCCCGCGCCGCGAGGATGATGCGTCCGACAATCGCCTCGGCGACGCTGCTGTTGTGGTTCAGCCAGTGCTCGAGCCCCGGCCGCACGAGACCGTCCACCGCGGAGACGAGCTCCGGATTGTTCAGCCGATCCTTGGTCTGCCCCTGAAACTGCGGCTCCTGGATGAACACGCTGACCACGACGGTCAACCCCTCGCGGATGTCCTCCGCGGTGAGCGTCACGCCTTTGGGCGACAGGTTGTGCGTCTCGATGAAGTTGCGCACCGCCTTGCCGATGCCGGCGCGCAGGCCGCTCTCGTGCGTGCCGCCCGACCCGGTGGGAATGCCGTTGACGTACGAGCGCACGTGCTCGTCGGTCGCTTCCGTCCACTGCAGCACGAGATCGAGCCGCAGTCCATCGTCCTTGGTGAGCGTGAACGGCACGTCGTGCACCGGTGTGGCGCCGCGCTCCGCGACGATCTTCTTCAGGTAGTCGACGATGCCTTCGCTGTGCTCGAAGACGAGCTTCTCTTTCGCGCCTTCGTCCTCGAAGGTGACCTTGAGCCCCTTGTGCAGGTAGCTGGCGACCTCGAGCCGCTCCTTGATGATCGCGGCGTCGAACTCGATCTTCGGGAAGATCGCGGCGTCGGGGTGAAAGTAGACGGCGGTGCCGGAGCCGCGCGCCGGTCCGAGTTTCTTCAGCGCGCCGACCGGCTTGCCCTGCTTGAAGCGCATCTCCCACTGCGCGCCGTCGCGCTTGACGGTCGCGACCAGATCCTTGGACAGCGCGTTGACGACGCTGGCGCCGACGCCGTGCAGGCCGCCGGCCGTTTTGTAGCTGCCGTGCTCGAATTTTCCGCCCGCGTGGAGGACGGTAAAGATCACTTCGAGCGCGCTTTTCTTCGATGTCGGATGCTTGTCGATCGGAATGCCGCGGCCATCGTCCGCGATGGTGATCGACGATCCATCGGCGTGAAGGGTGACCCAAATATTTGAGGCGAAGCCGTTCATGGCTTCGTCGACGGCGTTGTCGAGTGTTTCCCAGACGAGGTGATGAAGGCCGGCAGAGCCGACGCCCCCGATGTACATGCCGGGACGTTTGCGAACCGGATCCAGACCTTCGAGAACGGTGATGTCTTTGGCGGTGTAGTTCGCGGATGCCATGTCTATAATGTGCGCCTTGTGGTGGGACAAACCCGTGTTTCCTGACGAGTGGGCGTTTGTCCTCCTGGAAGCGGCGAGCCGTCAGGCCCGCCGCCTCGCGCGGGTGAGCCGTCGGTTGAGGCGTGGCTCAGCCGTGCTGTGCATCACGATTGTAGCGGTATTTCAGCTCCATCCCGCCGCCGCCGCCGTTTCCGAGGACGTGCCGCTTCCCGGCGGCACCGCCGCGCTTGCGCAAGCGCTCGGGATCGATCCGGTGCCCGACCGCGGGCGGTTCATCTACGAGATTACCCGTCTCCTCTACAACGCGCCCGAAGGCCGGAAGCCGATGACCGACGCGTGGTTGCTCGCCGCGCGCCAGGCGATCGGGCGCAACCGGCCGCAGCTCGACACGCGTCCGGGAGAGGTGGTGCCGGTTCCACTGACCGCGGATCTCTGGAGCACGGCGATCTTCCATCGCACCGTGGCACCGCGGGACCTCGTGGCCGCGATCATCGCCGATCGATCAGCCGCGCTGCTGTGCCTCGGCCTCGCCTCGCTCGACGATGACACGCTCGGCTTCTTCGGGGATCATCCGCAGCTGCTCGAGCGGATCTACGAGCGCGACGCGCCGGCGTTCGTGTCGGTCTCAGGGGGCCTGCACGTCCAGGGCAACCGCGTCGTGCTGCCCGGAGACGCGGCGGCGCTGTGGGAAGCCGTCGTCCTCGAAAAGGTGACGCGCGCGGACCGCTTCATCCAGCAGCTGCTCGAGCTGAACGACGGCCGGCTCGCCTACCTCTACGGCGTCATCGGCGAGCTCGAGCCGCCGCGCCGGGCATTCGCGCTCGGCCTGTGGCTGCCGAACCCAGCTGCGCGCGCGGAGCGCTTCAAGGCGCTGGTGCTCGGCGCCGGCGCGTATCGCGAGTCGCATCTGCGCACGCTCCCATTCGGGCGCGCGTCGTACGACCTGGCGATGACACTGCTGCGCGTCGAGGTGGGTCCGGACGGTACGCCGGGCGAGCCGGCGTCGCGCCGCTTCTGGTCACGGGTTTTCAGCGGCACCGATCTGCCGGATGAGGCCTCGCGGCAGCTGCGCAGCGTCGATGAAGATCCCATCGACGCGGCGTGGCTGGTGGACGCCGTCGGCCCTGCGGACGTTCGCGTGCGCGCGGAACGTCTCGATCAGCTGGCGTTCGGTCAGCGGCTGTTTGCCGCCGCCACCCCGGCGGAACGCGCCGATGTCTTGGTTGCCGTGCGCGCGCTGGGCCGCTACCGCATGCTGATGTGGACGCTCGAGCGTATCGGCATCCGGGCGCCGGCCGTCTACGCGCAGGCCGCGCGGCAGGCCGCTCGAATCGGATCCTTCGACGGCCGCCGCGGGTTCGAAGCGCAGGCACAATTTCAGGGCAGCCTCGCGATCATCGCGCGAATGGCGATGGTGCGCACGCTCAGCGCACCGAGGGCGCAGACGCTGATCGACCAGCTTGTCGCGTTGCCGCTCACCGAGGATGGACGGTACGCCGGCGCCGTCGCGCGCTGGCTGCGCGGCGGCGTCGCGGCGGCGATAGCGCCCGCGGACGGCACCGAGCGGGCGGTGCTGGCGGCGATGTCGGGCCCGCCGTCTGGCGAGGGACCGGTCGCCCGGCCCGTGGTCTGGGAAGGGCAGCGATACACAGTGGATCTCGGCGCCGCCGAGCGGCAGCGCCTGCACATCGTCCGCGACAAGCAGGAGGGAGCGTCGCTCGATGTGCCGCTCGACCTGGCCGCGGCGGCTCGCGCGCTGACCCTCGAGAAGGGCGCGCCGGTCGACTTCGAGCTGCTGCTGACGCAGCTGACCGCGGCGGGGCGTGACCTGCCCCGGCGTCTCGGCGGCGACGAGACGATGCCGCCCGGCGTACCGCCGCCGCAGAACGCCCGCGGGGCGCTGCGCAAGATCACCGAGGAGCTGACAAAGGATATCCGCAGCAAGGATCTCAAGCGCGCAGCGCGCCTCGCCGAACCGCTCGTCGAACTGTCGGACACGGTCCTCGCCGACGTGCTGCTTTCGATCGCCTACGCCGCCGACGTGGGCGACCCCGAGGGCACGGTGCTGCTCGCCGAGGACGTCTCGCGGCGGCACGACTTTGGATTTGGCGCGCGGGACGCCGACACGCGTCTCCGCGCGATGTGGGCGGTGCCGCGGGTCGACCTGACGCCGGCGACGCCGTGGCACGTCACCGGCTCGCTGCTGGGCCTGGACCTCGGGCTCGCGCCGCTCGCGCTGCGGCGGCTCAACTTCGAACGCGTCCTCGAGGCGCCCCGGCTCACATCCAACGAGCGCGATACGTTCGCGCTGAGCCTCTCGCTGCTGAACCCGTTCGCGTTGCGCGATGCCGACCGCGACACGATTGCCGACGCCGTCGCCCGCGGCCAGCGCCGTGTCGGCGCGCTTCGCCACGGCGGGCAGGCGTCCGCCAGAGCCGCCGCGGAGTCCGAGCTCGACGCCGTGGCCGACGAGCTGATGATGGAGGGATGGCGCCGACGCTCGGTGCGCTGGATGCTCGTGCACGAGGCGGATCGCGTCGCGTCGATGTTCTCGCTGACGGAACTGCTGGAACTGGGGGGCGGGCGCATCGCCGATCTTCATGCGTGGGGCATGTCGATGACGGCCGTGCAGGGCTGCGCGTGTTCCCGCTTGACGCCGCCGGGCCGCTGGCCAACGCTGTTGGGGCGTCCGTCGCTCGGTCTGACCGCCTCAGCCGTGGCGGACGTCCATTTGCACGTCGCCATCATGCTCAGAGAGCTGCGCCTGCCCGCCGCGGTCGCGAAGGTCGTTCTCTCCGGCGCGGTGCAGGACTTCATCGACGAAGCCAAGCCGACCGACGACGCCGACTGGCTGACGCTCGTGCGCGGCGCGCGCCACGCCACGCGCGAACGCATCGAAGACTACATCGCAGCCGCGACGGCGGCGGGACCGTTGGTCCCCGATGCCGGCCGCCGGATTCCGGAAGAGCGATGAGCATCCTGCGTCCGCCTCTGCTCGCGATCGCCGCATGCGCCCGCTTGACGCTCTCCGCCTGGGCGCAGGCGCCCGCCGACGTACCGCAGCTGAAAATCCTCTCGCCTGGCGAAGACGCGTACGTGACGGGTCCGACGCGGCTGAGCGCGACGATGACGCCCGCCGGCGCGGAGACCGGCGTCACCTTCTTCGCCGACGGCCGCCAGGTGTGCGCCCTGACGCACCCGCCGTTCGAGTGCGACTGGGACGCCGGCGCCGCGATCACCACGCACCAGATCCGCGCGGTCGCCACACTGACGGGCGGCAACCGCATCGTGCAGACGGTGCGCACGAAGTCGGTCGGCTACGTCGAGCGGGTGGACGTCGACGTCGTGCAGGTGACCGTCACGGTCAGCGACGGCCGCGGCAAGTTCATCCGCAGGATTCCGCAGGCGGCCTTCCACGTGCTCGAGGACGGGCGCGCACAAGCCATCACGCACTTCGCATCCGAGGACGTGCCGCTCGAGCTCGTCGCCGCCATCGACATCTCGGGCAGCATGGCGCCGGCCATGCCGAAGCTGAAAAAGGCGGTGAAGGAATTCCTCGGCGACGTCCCGGCGCGCGATCAGGTGACGCTGCTCGGCTTCAACGACAGCATCTTCACGCTCACGCGGAAGACGACCGATCCCGCCGAGCGCACCAAGGCGGTCGATCGCCTGGCGCCGTGGGGCTCGACGGCGCTGTACGACGTGCTGCTGCGCGGCGTGGAGATACTCGGCCGGCAGAACGGCCGCAAGGCGCTGATCGTGTTCACCGACGGCGAAGATCAGGGGAGCCACGCGACCATCAAGGACGTCGAGCGCCGCCTGCAGTCGAGCGACGTCACGCTCTACATGGTCGGGCAGGGGCGCGGCGTGACGATGGAGCCGCTGCGCAAGATCATGGAGCGCCTCTCGGTCCCGACCGGCGGCCGTGCGCTGTTCACCGACAGCATCGACGAGCTGCACGCGGCGTTCGCGGATCTGCTCGACGAGCTGTCGAATCAGTACCTGCTCGGCTATCAGTCCACCAATTCCAGGCGCGACGATGCGTGGCGGACGATCAAGGTCGACGTCGACGGTCATCACGACGTGCGAGCGCGGCAGGGCTACCGCGCGCTCGCGGGCAAATCACGGTGATGTTGTACCGCGGCGCACGCCGAGATCGCGGAGAAAAGCCTTTCGTGTCTTCTCTCTGCGTTCTCAGCGTTCTCTGCGGTTCCATCTTCTCTGCACAGCAGCCGCCGCCGAAACCGAGCTTCCAGTTGTCAGTCGACGTCACCTCGCTCGACGTCACCGTCGTCGACGACAAAGGCAAACCGATCCCGAATCTGACCCCCGCGGACTTCGCGGTCAGGATCGACGGTAACGCTCGACGCGTCGTCACCGCCGAATGGGTGCCGCTGCGCGGCGAGGCGGGCGTGACGCCGCCGCCGCCGCCCGACGGCTACAGCACCAACGAGAGCGCGACCGGCGGCCGGTTGATCGTGATTGCCGTCGACCAGCCGAACATCCGCTTCGGCGGAGCCATGGCCATCAACAGGGCCGCGAACGCATTCGTCGACAAGCTGACCCCGGCCGATCGCGTGGCCGTCGCCGGCATCGGCTTCGGCGCGCCGTCGACGGCATTCACCGCCGACCGCGCGCGGGTCAAGCAGGCGATCGCCCGGATGGTCGGACAGAAAACGCCCGAGTTGAGGACCACGCACAACATCGCGCTCAGCGAAGCGATCGGGATCGAGCGCGGCGATCCCGGCGCGCTGGACAGCGCGCTGTCGCGCGAGTGCGCCGGCCTGCGCGCGCAGGAGGCGGAGATCTGCCGCGTCGACATCGAGAACGAGGGGCGCGAGAAGGCGCGCAACGCCAACCAGCAGGGGGATGAAACGGTCCAGGCGCTGATCGCGCTGTTTGCCGGGTTGCGCGCGATCGACGCGCCGAAGACGCTGATCTTCATCAGCGAAGGGTTCGTCGAGAACGAGAACACCGCGCGGATCATCGATCTCGGCGCGATGGCGGCGTCGGCGCGGACCAGCGTTTACGCGCTCAAGCTCGACTCGCAGCTGTTCGACATCACCAACGCGCGTGCGCCGGTCAACGCGTTCGGCGATCGTCAGGCGCAGGCCGCCGGCCTCGAGCTGCTGGCCGGCGCGTCGCGCGGCGCCGTGTTCACGGTTACCGGAACCGGCGAAGGGCTGTTCGATCGCATCGCGTCGGAGTTGTCCGGGTATTACCTGCTGGGCGTGGAATCCGAGGGACGCGACAAGGACGGCAAGCCGCATCCGATCCGCATCGACGTGACGCGCAAAGGCGCCGTCGTCCGCTCCCGCCTTCAGCTGATCAACGCCGCCAGCGATCGGCCGGCGCCGCGCACGCCGCGCGCGGCCGCCGCGGCCGCGCTCCACTCGCCGCTGCTCGCGACGGCCCTGCCCGTGCGCATCGCTTCCTTCGCGCTGCAAGGCCCCGAGCAGGACAAAGTACAGCTGCTGATTCACGCCGATGTCGGCACCGACTATCCGTCCTCGAAAGTCGTGTCGATCGGCTACGTGATCACCGACGCGGCCGGCAAGGTCGTGGACAACAAATCGGGCGACACGAGGCTCCTGCCGGTGATGAACGGCGTGCCGTCGCCGCTGCAGTACACGACCGGCGCCAGCCTCGGTCCCGGCGACTACACGATGAAGCTCGCCGTCGCGGAAGGCGATCGCGCGGGCAGCGTCGAACATCTGATTCACGCGGCGCTGCCGGCCACCAGCGATCTGTCGCTCAGCGAGCTGATGGTCGGCGGACCGCTGGAGACTGGCGAGCTGCTGACGCCGACGATCGGCTACCAGATCACCTTCGGCGCCGTGCACGGCTACGTGGAAGCCTACGGGCCGAAGGTCGACGGCATGACGATGGAGTACGAGATCGCCACGGGGCCGGATGCGCCGGCCCTCCTGAACGTCGACGTCCCGGCGCACCCGGTCAGCGACTCGCGCGTGATCTTCACGAAGGTGATGCCGGCGCACGCGCTGCCGCCGGGCCGGTACGTCCTGCGCGCGATCCTCTCGGCCGGCGGCGCCTCGGTCAAGACGCTGACCCGCGGCTTCGAGATCGCCCCGCCGAAAGTGCTGCTGACGTCGGCTGAAGGTCTGGGCCACCTCTCGGTCGACGCGGAGCTGTTCCTGCCGGTGGACGAGGCGGCGATGACGCCGGCGTTTCAGCGCGATGCCGCCGTCGAAGAGGCGACGCTCGCGCCGTTCCGCGAGCGGGTCGCGCCGGCCGTGAAACCGGCATTCGATCAGGGCGTGACGTTTCTGGCTGCCGGCGACTGGACCAGGGCCGAAGCGAGCTTCAAGAAAGCGATCGAGCCGGAGGTCGACAGCACCGCGCCGCTGGCGTTCCTCGCGGCGTCGTTTGCCGCCGCCGGCAAGGACCACGAAGCCGCGAGCGCGTGGCAGACGGCGCTCGTCGGCGGCGCCGAGCTCCCGCAGATTTATTCGTGGCTCGTCGACGCGCTGCTACGCAC
>JRHI01002300.1_pt1 | contig 13355 bp, 13 predicted proteins | sample 215371 | NCBI WGS metagenome assembly JRHI01 (sample SAMN02929681, study PRJNA255918) | sediment metagenome | biome: cave system; feature: Ice Cave; material: Sediment; isolation source: sediment from deep within a dark volcanic ice cave with no known source of... ...
ATCCTTCGGGGTGACCCGCAGGGTCATGACCACTGACAAACCAGCTCAGCGTGGATCAACTTCTCCGGCACGGGTTGAATCAACTGCATTCTTTGAAGAACGGTGTCGGCTCAGAATTCCGCCTGCAGCCGCACGGCCACGCTCCGCGGCGGCGCCAGCGCGGTTCCAGAGAACAGCCCGGCAAAGTTGATGACATTGAGCCGATTTGTCAGATTGAGCACGTCGCCTTGCACGCGGATCCGGTGTGTGCCGCGGTGGAACACGACGAAGCTGCTGGACGCATCGAACGATAACGACGGGCGTACGCGTCCGTTCTCGAAGTCGACTCGCTCGACAATCCGCTGTCCGAATTGTTCGATCGCGTCGTTGCGCTCGCCATGGAACTCGACGGGGAGTCCGCTGCCGTATGACACGGCAGACGCCACCCACAGCCTCGGCGAAACCTGGTAGTTGATGCGGCTGCGCAGCGTTTGTCGTTGATCCTGTGAGATTGGAAAGCGCCCGGTCGACGTCAGCGCCGCGGACGCCTCCTCGCCGAGGAAGAGTCCGCCGGTGATCGGCAGCCAGCCGAATCCGACCATATAGGTGTAGCCGAGGGATGCCGTGATCCCCTTCCAGTGTGGCAGCTCCAATTTCGCTTCGGTACCGCGAACATTCGCTCGGTCGAACGCGATTGGGAAACTGACACCGGTATTGAGCAGCACGTCGTCGTCGGCGAAGTTGCTCATGCGCCGGTTGAAATGCGTCACATCGAGGCGCGCCTTCGAGAACAGCCGCTTCGATGCCCCAATTTCGAAAAAGTTCCCGAGCGATGGCCTGACGGGGAGCCGCACCACATCGTCGTTGACGCTGTCCAGCAGCGGCGAGCTGGCGAGGAGCAGGTTTTCGATCGCGGGCGTCTGGAACGCCCGATCGTACGAGGCGCGGACGACCAGATCCGCGCGCGGCCACGACCAGGCGACGCCGAGCCGCGGACTGAGGGCACTCTGCTCGACGACTAGCCGGTAGTGATCCCAGCGAAGCCCTGCGTTGATGGTCCAGGCCCCAAGCGCGATGCGATCCTGAACGAACAGCGCCTGTTCGCGATCGGCACGACGATCAGCGAACGCGAACGTCGGCGGCGTGCCAGGAGCGAATTGCCGAGGATCCATGATCTGGTAGGCAAATGATTCATGAAGGCGTCCGAAATCCGCATCGACGCCGGCCTTCCATTCCTGCCGGCCGACCTGAGCGGCAATCATGGCCTTCACGTATCCCTCGCGGAATCCACGGTCCTGTTCCGCGGCAATCGGTGTCGCGAACACGTTCGACGACAGTCCCGCCGAGAGACTCCGCGCCATGCCGCGCACGTCGCCGAGCAGGCGGCTCGAGAAGATGTGCTGATACGAGAGTTGCCCGACGGTCTCCCGATTCGTGCGCTCCTGAATCTGCCCGACCTCCTCCTGCACACGCTCGTTCGGCACGTGAAACCGTGTGCCAGCGTGCCGGAGAATCACACCCAATCGATCGGCGTCAGAAAATTCATGTTCGATGTGAACGGCCACATTCGACATGTCGCCCGTGTTCGTGAAGTTCTCTTCAACGGGCGGATCGAGATATCGGTCGGTGTGCGACACGTTTCCGCTGATGCCAAGAGTGGTTCGACGCCACCCGTACTCACCGATCACCTTTCCGGCCGCGCTGGCGAAGCTACCGGCGGACGCAATGACGCTGCCGTGAAATCCTCGCTGAGCGTCGCCGGCCGTGGCCACTTCGACCACGCCTCCGAGCTTTCGACCGTACTCGGCCGGATAGCCCGCGGTGAGCACGTTCATCGAGTGCACATCGTCGGCATCGAATTCCGGAGCGAAGCTTGGCGACCGGTTGTCGGTGATCGGGATGCCGTCGACGACGTACTGCACTTGATACTCGGAACCGCGGGGGTGCAAGATCCCGTTCGCCTCGAGCAGCCAGCCCGGTTGCGTGTTGACAAGATCGGATACGGAGCGTCCCGGCCGCGCCGTGAGTCTTTGTTGGACGGCATCCGAACCGATCCGATTGGCGGTGCTGCTCTGACGCTCATCGAGCAGCGTCTGCTCGCTGCTCACCGTTACCTGCGCTTGCACCGGTGCCAGCGTCAAAGTGATGCGCCGCTCCATGGGTAGCGTCGATTGGATGTCGAGCAGCGTTGTATACGTCGCAAATCCGACATGGGCGATTTCCACACGGTATCGTCCAAAGTGCAGTCGTTTCGCGACGATTGTTCCTTCGGTATCCGTTTCAAGCGTCTGCGACACCTGATTGGATTCACTCACCATCGACACGCTCGCCTGCAGCGGCAGCCCGCCCGGATCGATGACCGTCAGTCTCAGCTCACCGGTAGCGCTCTGCCCGAACTGAGCAGCGGTCAGGAGCAGCAACAAAATATGCGTTGGCATCGGCGAAATCCGCTCTCAGGTGCGTCATCCCATCCTGACACATCGCCGGACGTATCGTATGCACGTCATAGCGTCGTGATCGCCTTTCTGGGGGCGCCGGTGGGCGCGCAGGAGGCAGATCAAAATCTGACGAGGTCCATCATCACATGAGCATGATCAGCTACGACACTGCGCGAAAGCTGTTCGTGTTTCGCCAGTTTCATACCGAATGTTTTGTGAACACGTACGTGCAGCAGCCGACGACGGACGACAAGAGCAGCATCGACTCGTGGCATTCGGTGTTCAGATCATGTACGGCACGTCGGACGCGCTCGTCGGATAGGAGAAGAACACCGACTTGAGATCCGCCGCGGACATGCCGGCGCGCATGGCTACGGCAAAGAGGTTGATGACTTCCTCAGCGTGAGGACCCAAGATGTGCGCGCCCAGCACGCGGCCGCTGCTCTCCTCCACCAGGACCTTGAAGCCCGACGCGTCCTCGCCGATGCGTCGGGACGAATACCACCCCTCGGTGTGCTCGTGATGCGTCACGAATGTCAGGCCCCGCGCGCGTGCGGCCTGCTCGCCGAGGCCCACCGACGCCAGTGGCGGCAGCGTGAAGACGACGCTCGGCACGATCGCATAATCGGGCGTCACCGTGTTGCCCTCGAGCAGGTTCGTCACCACGATGCGGCCGTCGTACCCGGCGACCGGTGTCAGGGCCGGACCGCCGCTGGCGGCGGCGTCGCCGGCTGCGTAGACCGCGGGATTCGACACGCTCTGGAGATACGTGTTCACGGTCACACCGCGGCGCCGATCCCACGCGACGCCGGCGGTATCGAGACCCAAATCGTCGATTTCCGGCACTCGGCCGGCGCCGTGGACGACGAGGGCGGCTTCGACGGCTCGCGCGCGGCCGCCCGTGGAGGTGTGGATGACGAACCCGTCGCCTGATCGCTCGATGCCGGTCACGTCGGTGCGGAGCTGGAGATCGATGCCGAGCGCCCGCGTGCGCGCCGCGAGCCGCTCGACGAGATCCGGGTCGAACAACTCCAGCGGCCGCTCCCCGCGGTGGACAATCGTGACCCGCGCGCCGGCTCTGGCCGCGACGTGCGCGAATTCGAATGAGATATACCCGCCGCCCACGAACACCATGCTCGATGGCAGATCGTCGAGCTCGAGAAATTGTTCGCTCGTGATGAGGTGCTCGCGCCCGGGGATGTCCAAATCGGCCGGTTTCGCGCCGGTGGCCACGAGGACATGCCGGCCTTCCAGCTCGTCGCCGCCGACCGCGATCGTGGTCGGCCCGATGAAATGCGCGCGGCCGTGAACGGCCTCGATACCCGTCGTGGCGAACCCCTCCTCGCGGCTCCGCGGCACCGCCGCGATCATCGACCGCTTGAACGCCATCAAGGCCCGCCAGTCGATCCGCGTCCCGGCCGGCACAATGCCTTTCCCGTCCAGGCGTCGCATTCCGTCGATGACTTCCGCCGCGCCGACGAGCACCTTCTTGGGATCGCAGCCCCGCAGCGCGCACGTGCCGCCGAACGGCCGCGAGTCCACGATCGCGACCGTCCACCCGGCGGCCCGGCAACGCGAGGCCCCCCCTGACGCCGCCGAGCCGGTGCCAATGACGACCAGGTCGAAGATCCTCTTCATTCGCCGCTCCTGTTCTGAACCTTGGCGTCAGCGCGGTAGGATGGCGTCGAACTCGCGCCCTGCCCGGGCCCGGACGACCAGGAGCGATCGGTAGGGCGCTCAGGGACTCGGCTTCTTTGGTGCAGTCGCCTTGAAGCGGGTCTTCTCGGAGATGACCTTCGCGATGGCGTCCGGCGTGGTCTTCGACGGATCGTACGTGACCTCGGCCGTGGCCGTCTTGTAGTTCGCCTTGCAGTCCTTGACACCATCAATGCGCTTCGCGGCCCGCGTCACGGCGGCCTCGCAGCCTGTTCACGTCATCCCTTCGACCTTCAGCACGGTCTGCTCGTCTGGCACGCGTCGGGCGGCTTGGATGGCGGAACTGCCGATCGCTGCATGGAAACCCCACCCGCTGATCAGAACACCCACGACCGCCACTGCTCCCACCCGCATGACCACCTCCTCGATCTCGATACGTCTGTTTCGCACGCCCGATTAGCCAGCGCAACAGGACAGTTGGCTCACATCCTTGGTGAACGTCTGCGCGGCCAGCTTCAGCCCCTCGACCATCGTGAGGTACGGGAACAGTTGGTCCGCCAGATCGTGCACCGTCATCCGGACGCGGATGGCCAGGGCGGCGGCCTGAATGACCTCACCCGCTTCCGGTGCGACGATCTGCACGCCCAGCAACCGGCCCGTGCCCGCCTCGGCGACGATCTTGATGAAGCCGCGCGTGTCGAAGTTGACCAGCGCCCGTGGCACGGCATCGAGCGCCAGCGTGCGGCTATCGGTGTCGATGTGCCCCACGCGCGCCTCCGCTTCCGACAGCCCCACGGTCGCCACCGGGGGATCGGTGAAGACCACGGCCGGCATCGTCGTCAGATCGAGCGTGGCGTCTCCGCCAGTCATGTTGATGGCGGCCTTCGTGCCGCCCGCGGCGGCCACGTAGACGAACTGCGGCTGATCGGTGCAGTCGCCGGTGGCGAACACGTCCACGGCGCTGGTGCGCAGATGATCGTCGATCACGATGGCGCCGCGCGCGTCGAGCGTCACGCCCACCGCGTCCAGCTGGAGGCTCCGCGTGTTCGGCGTCCGACCGGTGGCCACCAGCAGCTTGTCGGCCCGCACCTCGCCGTGATTGGTCATCAGCGTGAATGCGTCGTTGGTGAACGACACGGCGGAGGCCTGGGTGTACGCCAGCACCGTGATGCCTTCGGCGCGGAAGGCCTCCGTCACGGCCTCCCCGATGGCCGGATCTTCGCGAACGAACAGCGTACGGCGGGCCAGGATGGTGACGTCGCTGCCCAGTCGCGCGAACGCCTGGGCGAGCTCCACCGCGACGACCGACGACCCGATGACCGCGAGGCGTGGCGGAATGCGGTCGCTCGCGAGGGCCTCGGTCGATGTCCAGTACGGCGTCTCCGTTAGGCCCGGAACGGACGGAACTGCAGCGCTCGCTCCGGCGGCGATCAGGCACCGGTCGAACGCAACCAGGCGCTCGCCGCCCTCGGTCAACGTCACGGTGAGCGCGTGCCCGTCCGTGAAACGCGCCTCGCCGTGCACGACCGTGATGGCCGGGACCCCGGCAAGGATTCCCTCGTACTTGGCGTGGCGGAGTTGTTCGACGAGGCCTTGCTGTTGCGCAAGCAGGCGCGGCCGGTCGACGATCGCCGGCACGGCCGAGAGGCCCGCATCGAACGGGCTCTGGCGGCGCACGTGGGCGATATGGGCCGCGCGGATCAGGATCTTGGACGGCACACAGCCGACGTTGACGCAGGTCCCCCCGATGACGCCGCGTTCGACGAGCGTGACCGTCGCGCCACGCTCGGCCGCCTTCAGCGCCGCCGCCATCGCCCCGCCGCCACTGCCGACGACGGCGATGCGCAGCGGGGACCCATCCACCCGTACGTGTGAGCCCGCGTCCGGGATGCGGCGCGAACGTGCGACCTCTTTCGCAGGGGCGGCGACTGGCGCACCGGCTTTCGGCGTCATGCCGTAACCGGCGGCCTGCACCGCAGCGGCGAGCCGCCCCAGATCGAGTGTCGTGGCGCCGCTCACGCGAGCCGTCCTCTGGGGATAGGAGACCTCCGCCGCCTGGACGCCAGGCACGCTCAGGAGCGCCTGGCTGACGTGGCGGGCACAGGCGTCGCAGGTCATGCCCGTGATGTCGAGTACGTGAGTGTTCACTGGCGTCGTTACTTCCCCTTCACAGTGGAGGGGTAGCCCGCGTCCGTCGTGGCTTTGGTCAGCGCCGCGACGGTGGTCTTGGCGTCGTCGAAGGTCACCACCGCCTGCCGTTTGCCCAGATTCACGTCGACCGTGGCGACCCCGGCCACCTTGGTGAGCGCCTTCTTCACGGTGATCGGGCAGGTGGCACAGGTCATACCGGGTACGGCGAGCGTGACGGTCTTGGGCGCGGCCCAAAGGGGGCTGGCCAGGAGCAGCACGGCGGTGGCAACGGCAAACAGTGTTCGCATGATGGYGTCCTTCCYTGTGTGRTGTGTGGCGTTCGTCTCTCGCGCGTCAATAGAACAGTGGGGCGACAAACGGAAAGCTGACGGCAATCAGAATCAGGACGGCGACCAACCAGAACATCGCTTTGTAGGTCGTGCGTACCTGGGGAACCGCGCACACCTCGCCCGGTGCGCAGGCCACGGCGGGGAGGAAGATCTGCCGGTAGGCGAAGAACAAGGCCACCACAGCGGCGGCGACAAACATCGGGCGGTAGGGCTCGAGCGCCGTGAGATTACCGATCCAGGCGCCGCTGAATCCGAGCAGGAGCAGCACCAGGGGGCCCAGGCAGCAGGTCGATGCGAGGATCGCGGCGAGGCCCCCGGCGAACAGCGCGCCCCGACCGCTGGTGGTGTGGGACGCGCGTGAGGCATTTCCGATATTCGGCATGACGTATTAAGCTTGGAGCCGTACTTAGGTACGGAGTCAAGGGATATGAAACAGCGCACTGAGAGCTTGACCGTTGGCGCCTTTGCCGCCGCCGCTGGAGTCAATGTCGAGACGATCCGGTTCTATCAGCGCAAGGGCCTGCTGCCCCGGCCGCGGCGATCGTACGGCAGCATTCGTCGCTATGGGGAATCAGACGTGGCGCGCGTCAAGTTCGTGAAATCCGCCCAGCGTCTCGGGTTCAGCCTCGAGGAGATCGCGGGGTTGTTGACGCTGGAAGACGGGACCCACTGTGCCGAAGCGCGCGTGGTCGCCGAGCAGAAGTTGGAGGACGTGCGTGCAAAACTCGACGACTTGCGGCGGATCGAGTCGGTGCTGGCGCGGTTGGTCGATCGCTGCTGTGCCAGCCGGGGCACCATCACCTGTCCGTTGATTGCGGCGCTGCACGCGCACTAGACCGAGCACGCCGCCGAAGAACCGATCGTCGCCCTGTTGATGTCGAGAGGCGGCATGAGCTGGTTTGGCGGGTTCGCGGGAGGGCTCGGTGTTGGCGTGGCGGTTCTTCTGCACCGCCGGCTGCCGATTATTCCCGTCTTTGCAGCGGCAACGCCGGGCGTTGCGTTCGGCCAACTGATCGGGCGGATCGGATGCTTTCTCGTGGGTGACGACTATGGCCGGCCAGCAATCTACCGTAAGTGGTCCGACGAGGTTGGAAGGTCTTACACAATTTCCGCGACCGGTTGTTCTTGACCGCCCGTAAACCACTGAATCCAAACTTGATGGCAGAACGCTAGAGCGGTTTGCACAACGCCGTAGCGCGAGGCGTCAGCCGAGCGAACGACGGTCGCCTTGAAGGCTCGCGCTACACGGATCTGCAAAGCGCACTACTGCGTTTTTGACGCGAGCCCATCGCTTTAGCGTCGATCGGCAAGGTAGACTTCCGCCTCTGACCTCCGAGCTTCCGCCCTCGTGCGACGTCGCGATCGTCGGCGCCGGCGCCGCGGGCCTCGCGGCCGCGATCTTCGCGCGCCGATTCAACCGCTCACGCTCGGTCGTGCTGCTCGACGGTGCGCGCGCGCCCGGAGCGAAAATCCTCGTCAGCGGCGGATCGCGATGCAACGTCACGAACATCGCGGTCAGCGAGCGCGATTTCTGGGGCGGCCGTTCCTCCGTGATTCGGCGCGTGCTGCGCGCCTTCTCCGTGCCCGACACGATCGCGTTCTTCCGTGACATCGGCGTGGGCCTGCACGAAGAGGCCAACGGCAAGCTGTTTCCCGACACGAATCGCGCGCGCGATGTGCTCGCCGCGCTGTTGCGGGAGAGCGCCGCAATCGGCGCGCAGCTGGCCTCCGGCCACCGGGTGCTCGACGTGGAACGGATCGGCGGCGGCTTCCGGATCGCGACCGACCGCGGCCTGCTGCTTGCCAGCGCCGTCGTGCTCGCCACGGGCGGCCAGTCGCTGCCCAAGAGCGGCAGCGACGGGGCTGGATTCGCGATGGCGCGACGTCTCGGGCACACCATCGTGCCGACGACCCCGGCGCTCGTACCGCTCCTGCTCGACGGCATCGATTCAGTGCACCGCGACGTGTCAGGCGTCTCGCACGACGTCGAGCTCGCCGTATGGGTCGAGCGCGCGGTCGCCATCCGCCTGACCGGCTCGCTGCTCTGGACGCATTTCGGCATCAGCGGCCCGGTGGCGCTCAACGCCTCGCGCCACTGGCTGCGTGCGCAGCTGGAAGGGCGGCCGGCTTCTATGACCGCGAACCTGCGCCCCGGCCAGCAGTTCGACGACGTGGACGCGGAGTGGCAGCGGCGCGCGACCGCAAACCCGAGAGCCACGATTCAGACGACGCTCGCGTCGATGTTGCCCTCGTCGGTGGCGGCGGCGATCCTCCGTCACCTCGCGCTCGACGGCAGCGCCCCGCTCGCTCACTTCCCGCGCGACGATCGGCGGCGCCTGTCGCGCGCGCTCGTGGAGTGGCCGCTGCCGGTTGCCGGCTCGCGCGGGTACACCTACGCGGAAGCGACGGCCGGCGGCGTCTCCCTCCGTGAGATCGATGCGGGAACGATGGCGTCGCGGGCGTGTCCCGGTCTGTGGTGCGTGGGTGAGATCCTGGACGTCGACGGCCGCATCGGCGGCTTCAACTTTCAATGGGCCTGGTCGAGCGGCTTCGTCGCCGGGCGCGCGCTCGCCGTCTCGTAGGGCCGACCTCTGTGCGGGCCCAGGGGCGGACACAGAGGGTCCGCCCCTACGAAGGAATCGCCATCTCGTGGCCGGCATTTGACAGCGCCAGCGCCCGGGTCCTAGGCTCTGCATCGATGCACCGCCCGTTTCTGTTCTGGGGATTCAAATCCTCGCGCGAAATTCTCGAGACCCGCCTCGGCGCGCTCGAGCGTGAGGTGATGACCCTGGTCTGGAGGGCGGGCGACATCAGCGTGCGCGAGGCCTGCGAGCAGCTGGATTCGTCGGTCGCCTACACGACCGTGATGACGACGATGGATCGGCTGTTCAAGAAACGACTGCTGACGAGACGCAAGGTCGGCCGAGCGTTCATGTACGCCGCCACGGCCACCCGCGAGGAGATGGAAGGCGCCGTCGCGACCGAGCTGGTGCAGAGTCTGCTGCAGCGACATGGCGGCGAGCCGCTGCCGCTCCTGTCGTCGCTGGTTGACGCCGTGTCGGATCGCGATCGCGCGTTGCTCGGCGAGCTCGAGCGGCTGATCCGCGAGAAACGCCGCGCGGCAGATCGAGAGAAGCCCTGATGAACGGCCTGTCGTACCTGCTCCACGGGACTACGCTCGCGCTCGCCTGCTTCCTGCTCGTCGACGTGGCCGCGACCGCGGCGGTGGCGATCGTGTCGCCACGGTTGACGAAGCGGCAGCGCGCGTGGCGTCCAGGTATCTGGCTCGCCCTGCGCCTGGCCCCGGCGGCGCTCTCGCTCGGCTTCGTGGCCGTCGTCTTTCTCCCTGCGTACTGGCGATACGAGCCGCGGGAGCATGTGGAAGGGTTCGACGTCACGCTCACCGCGTTCGCCGTGCTCGCGCTCGCCGTCCTCGGGGCCGGCACCGCGCGCGGCGCGCTGGCGTGGCGGCGCGCGGCGCGCCGGGCGGAGGCGTGGCTGCGCGTGGCGCGCCCGCTGACGCTGCCCGGTTCGTCGGTGCCGGCGTTCGCGATTGACAGCGAGGCTCCCGCGATGGCGCTCGTCGGCGTCTTGCGGCCGAGGCTGCTGATCACGCGGCCGGTACTCGACGCGCTCACCGGCGAGGAGCTGCGCGCCGGCGTCGCGCACGAGCTCGGTCACTGGCGCGCGTGCGACAACCTCAAGCGGCTCGCGATCTGTGCCGCGCCCGATCTGCTCGCCGTGACGCCGGCCGCGCGCGCCCTCGAACAATGCTGGGTTGCAGCCTCTGAACGCGCTGCTGATCGCGGCGCGGGTGTGAGCGGTCGCGCGCGATGCGCGCTGGCGTCGGCCCTGGTCAAGGTCGCGCGCCTGACACCGGCCGCGTCGTTGGTCGAGCCCGTCAGCGCGCTCGTCGACGGCGGCGACCTCACCTCGCGCGTGCAGGGCCTGCTGGACGACGCGCCGCCAGCCGGCGGAGGGCGGTCGATGCGCTGGCTGGTGCTCGCGATCCCTGCGGCGGCCCTGCTGCTCGCCTACGCACCGCTGCTCCGCCTCGTCCACGCCGCGACCGAGATCCTGGTTCAGACGCTGCCGTAAGGGGTCGGGAGTCGTTTGCAGTTTTCGCCACTTGCGGCGTTGAAGCTGTGGATGCAAAAACTGCAAACGACTCCCGACCCCGTTTATATCGGCAGTGATACACACCGTGTATATCGGCAGCGATACACACGGCTACGGCGTCACCGGCATTGCGTCGTACACCTCCAATGACTACGATTTGTCAGGTGAATGCGCGCGCGCGGACTTCGATCGGCGCCACCGGTTCCCTCGGCTTGGATCTGTTCATCGACGACCGCCGAGCCCTCGGCCCGTGGCCTGCGCCCTGAGCTCGCCGCTCTTCGGCCTGCCCGTATCGGCGCGCCAACTCCGACTCCCGGCACGCATGAAATTCCAGACGGTCAATCACGCGAAGGAGCGAGCATGCGACACGCACTGGCGGTGACGGCGATTCTGTGTCTGACCGTCGTGAGCGGTCTGCGGGCCCAGCAGGGGCCGTATCACGCCGGGAAGGAGATCCCGATCGGCGGCGAAGGCGGATGGGATTACCTCACGGTAGACCCGGCCGCTCATCGGCTCTACGTGAGCCACGCAACCCATGTCGTCGTGATCGACACGCAGGCGAACACGATCGTCGGCGACGTCCCCGACACGCCCGGCGTGCACGGCGTCGCCGTCGCCGCGGACCTCGGACGCGGGTTCGTCAGCAACGGGCGCGAGAACACGTCCAGCATCTTCGACCTGAAGACGCTGAAGCTGATTCAGAAGGTCGAGACTGGCGAGAACCCCGACGCGATCCTCTACGAGCCGGCCAAGAAAGAGATCTACACGATGAACGGCCGCGGCAAGTCGGCAACGGTCATCGACGCCGCGACCGGAAAGGTCGTGGCGACCATCCCGCTGGGGGGCAAGCCGGAATTTGCGCAGGCCGACTCCAAGGCGGGCAAGATCTACGTCAACATGGAAGACCTCAACTCTGTCACAGTGATCGACACGGCGGCGCACAAGGTGAGCGCCACCTGGCCGGCCGCGCCCTGCGAAGCGGCCACGGGGATGGCCTTCGACGCCGCCACCCATCGACTGTTCCTCGGCTGCAACAACAAGCTGATGGTCATGATGGACAGCACGAATGGCACGGTCGTCTACAGCGTGCCGGTCGGCGAGGGCGTCGACTCCACGTGGTTCGATCCGGCGACGAAGCTGGCGTTCACGTCCAACGGCGGCGCCGGTACGGTGTCGGTGGCGCACGAGGACTCGGCGTCGGTGCTGAAGATCGTCCAGACGATCAAGACGGTCCGCGGCGCGCGGACCATGGCGCTCGACCCGATGACGCACACGATTTACCTGCCGGCCACCGACTACGAGCCGCAGGCGCCCGGCTCGAAGGATCGCCCCAAAGCGGTCGCCGGCACGTTCCGGGTCCTCACGTATCAGATGAAGTGAGCGCGTCCATGAGCCGTTTCACGACACGTCTGCTGATCGCCGGCCTGCTCGCTGCCGCGCCGGCGGCCGGCTCCGCCACGGCCGGTCAGGCGCAGCCCGCGGCGGCGCCCGGCGCCGCGGACGCACCGCTGACGCTGAAGGCCGTGCTCGATCAGGCGCGCGCCAACAGCCAGCAGTTCCGGTCGGCGCAGCTCGCCTCCGGTCTCGCGGCCGAGGACAAGAAGCAGGCGCGCGCGGCGCTGCTGCCGTCGGTCAACGGTTTCACGCAGTACATCTACACGCAGCCGAACGGCACGACGTCGGGCATCTGGGTGCCCAACGACGGCCCCCGCGTCTACGCCATGTGGCTGAACGTCCACGGCGACGTGTTCTCGCTCTCGAAATGGGCCGAGTACCGCGGCGCGGCCGCGGCCGAAGCGGTGGCGCGCGCGAAGGCCGACGTCGCGGGGCGCGGCCTGGTCGCCACGATTGTGCAGAACTACTACACGCTGGTGGCGACGCAGCGGAAATTCGCCAGCGCGCAGCAGGGGCTGCGCGAGGCGCAGCAGTTTCTCGACATCACGCAGAAGCTGGAAAACGGCGGCGAAGTCGCGCACTCCGACGTGGTGAAAGCACAGATCCAGGTGGCGCAGCGCACCCGCGATACGCAGGACGCCGAGCTGGCCGTGCTCAAGAGCCGGCTCGGCCTCTCGGTTCTGATCTTCCCCGACTTCCGCGACGCGTTCACCGTCGTCGACGACCTGCAGACCATCGTCCCGCTTCCGCCGCTCGGCGACCTGAACGCGTCGGCGACCACGAGCAGCCCGGATCTGCGGGTCGCGCAGGCGTCGGTGCAGCAGGAAACGCTGGCGGTCGGCGTCGCGCGCGGCGGCGTACTGCCCTCCGTTTCGTTCGACTACTTCTACGGGATCAACGCCAACGATTTCGCGACGTACGATCCCGAAGGCCACCGCCTCCTCGGATCGGTCGCGCAGGTGCAGCTGAACGTGCCGCTCTGGACCTGGGGCGCGGCGCAGAGCAAGCTGAAACAGGCGCGGCTCCGCGTGCAGGCCGCCAGGAGCGACCTGACGCTGGCGCAGCGGCAGCTGCAGGCCAACGTCAGCACGTTCCACCGTGAAGCCGAAGTCGCGCGCGATCAGGTGGCGTCGCTCCGCACGTCGCTCGATCTCTCCACGGAAAGCCTGCGGCTGACGCTGCTCCGCTATCAAGCCGGCGAAGTCGGAGTGCTCGAGGTCGTCGACGCACAGACCACGCTGACTCGGGCTCGCAACGCCTACGACGATGGACTCGTGCGGTATCGAGT
>JRHI01002301.1_pt1 | contig 13347 bp, 9 predicted proteins | sample 215371 | NCBI WGS metagenome assembly JRHI01 (sample SAMN02929681, study PRJNA255918) | sediment metagenome | biome: cave system; feature: Ice Cave; material: Sediment; isolation source: sediment from deep within a dark volcanic ice cave with no known source of... ...
CAACCAGCACTCGCATAGCCGGTGGACCAGCTATCGGGATCCCCTCATTGGCACCAAGAGCAGGAACTAAAGTCCGGGCCAATCGGCCCACAATGTCCTGGCCCGCCGCCTTCAGCCCTTGCGCTCGTGGACCGTTGACTTGCGAGCACGGGAACAGCGGCAGCATCGCCTCATGGCGGGGTGGGTCGCGTCGTCGCACGTCGGGAGGATCGACAGCTAGGTCGCCGAATCCGGCCCCGGCTTCTCTGCCTTTCCTGCGGTGCTTGTAGGCCCGTGTACGACGAGAGCAGCGTCCGCAGGCCACCAGAGCCGCCCTCTTGGGGGCCACACTTGCTCCCAGTACGGAGAGTCAAGTGGTAGTCGGCATCCGTGTTCGGGATGTTCGAGAAGATCTTCGCCAAGGTTGATAATCGCCTGGAGGATCAGGTGGTCGAACTGGAAGGCGAGCTTTACTGCGTTGACATCGAGGGCGGCAGCCAGCGAAGGATCACCATCGAGGAGTTGCCGACTATGAAGCAACACCCCTTCTGGTTCAAGTTCGGGATCATGTCCCACCGCCACGTGGGCGCCCGGCAGTGGGTAGCCCAGCCCGAAGAACTTCCGACTTCCGAAGTGCTCTGGAATCAGCCTTGGCCCGCGTGCCGCGTCATACGTAAGACACGTTTTGACCATCCATGTCGATAGGATGAACTGGTCAAATGGATCGAGGGTCTTTTGTTTGCCCCCTATCAGGCCGACCATCAGGAGTTTGGCGGCGTCCTCTAAGCGTGACATCCATCCGCCATTGCATGTGACGCAGACATCGGGCAACTTGTACGCGGTGGGCTTTGCTCCGGTGAGTTGTTTTCCAGCAGCTCCGCTTCCGGTCAACCCGCTCTCGATGTCGTTCTGAAACGTGGCCAAGTTGTCGAATGTGTAGTTGATATAGCTCGGCTGGCTATCGGGGTGATGTTGCTGGGCGACGTAAGCGAGCTTCTTCGCGAGCCACACAGGGAAGACATCTTCCTCACTGCTCTCAACCGCCGTGTCACCACAGAACATGCAATTGATGATTCGATGTTTTGGCACGGGTCTAGCGTGGAACGGCCATGTCGAACGACGATCCGGCCGATCCAACGGACGCCGGAGGGAACCGAACGAGTCCTCGGGACGGGCGGTTCCGAGACTTCCATCCCGACCCATCGAGACATGCAGCGTCTCTTGGTCTAGCCATCAGAGGCTGGGGATCCGGTGGGATCTGGCTCGGCGCTGGGTTGAGGACCGGGCTCCGGATTTACGCCGCTCAACGTCATGGTCGGAAGATTGGAGAGTCCTTCACCTTGCGAGGCTGAGAGGTTGAGCTGGCTCACCACGTTGAGCCAGTTCCCGGCCTGGTCCGCGGCCATCTTGGCTCTCTGAACTGACGCTTGCTTATAGAACTTCCACGTTGGAATCGCGGTCGCGGCACCACTCGAACCGAGTGTTACCAGGCCGAAATAGGCCGCGATGGGGTGCTTCACACCCGCGAAGAGCATGAGAAGTCCTGCCATAAACGCGCTCCAAATGCCAACGTCCACGGTGAGCCAGGTGCCGAAGTCTCTCTGCGCGCCGGTAGCGATGTCTTGGTCGCGCTTGTCCACCATCTCATGAGTGAAATGACCTTGCGCGGACGTTTGCAGCGGGGTCACGGAGCTACCGCTGTTGCAGGGCCGGCGTGAATTGCTGGATACGCATGTGAAGCCGCTTCACCTCCGTGCCGTCTACGCGGATGACCAAATTGTATCGGTCCGGATGGTCGAAAATGATCCCGTCGAGGTTGACCGCAATTGGCACGATCTGCTCATCCCCAGGCACGAGCAGTGGTGGACGACCGAGGTTGAAATCGCCGACGATGGCCAAGATCTTCCCGTCCTCGCTGAGGGTTTCCGGGGGTGTGCCAGGAGGTGCATCCCCGAGCGGAAGTGGCCGCTCGTCGCCGTCGACCAGCGTTATGTTCAGACGGTGGGTTTGGTTGGTGGCCCCGTACGGAACGCTGATCAGGATGCCCACGCCGATCCGAGGTTGCCGAATCGGAAAACCGGGTGTCATTACAGCGTTCCATCCGCCCCCCTGGACGTACAGCTTGCCCTCAGCAGCGACCACGGAGTCGGCCAGAAACGCTTCCACTGCCATGCTGGTGTCGGTCATGGCGGTAAACCATACCGCCTCGTATGGTAAACCGCAAGTATTAGGTTTCAACCACAGTCGTCATACCGCCGGCCGCTGCCGTAGAATGCGAGGTACGCTTGACGGCAACCTCAGTATCGAGAGCAAGCTCGCCGATGAGCGGTGAGGAGATGACCATGCGCGCCACACAGAACGGCCAAAAACCGCGTACCCGTAGCGAGAACCGCCGGTTGAATTCGACCGTCTCAGTGCGACTCGCGCCAGCAGAGGAAGCAAAGATACGGGCCGACGCCGAGAGCCACGGCGAAACGGTCTCGAGTTACCTGCGACGACTCGCCCTTGAGGGGAACCGGTCTGGTGGACATGTAACGACCAACCTCGGCATCATGACCGCACAACTTCCCAAGACGTGCGGTGCCCGGATGATATTGGACTACGACGCCGCGTCGGCTCAACTGCACCTGCGCGGTGACTCGGTCGTCACCCTCTGACTAGCTGACCACCTTGTTCCTGTTCGGTGCTGGTTGGACCACGACCGTCTGGTGACCTGAGGAGCAGGGGGGCGGAACGCCGAATCGATCAAAGACTCGTAGCCGGACTGGTGAACTTCCACCCACCATCGACGCCGAAGTCGTTTTAGGCGGGAGCTCTATCGGTGGTGGCGTCTCCGCTGCCGTGTCCACCCCCCACCTCCCATCGCCGATCGTTGCCGCAACGAAATTCGTCTTCACCCGCGCACGCGTGGTGGTCGAGGGTCGCAGAATATCTGGCAGAGCTCTTGTTGACACCCGACAAAGCGAGAACCCAATGCGTCGTGGTGGGATCGGAAGACAGTCGCTAAGCGGGAGCGCAACAAGGCACCACAGCCGGCCGTAGCCTATGACCATGTGTTCGAGGACTCTCCACCGCTTATGAGCAAACTGACTCTCCCGCAGCTCGAGCGCCACCTGTTCGCGGCCGCCGACATCCTCCGCGGAAAGATGGACGCCTCGGAGTTCAAGGAATACATCTTCGGAATGCTGTTCCTGAAGCGTTCCTCCGACCAGTTCGACGAGGAGCGTCAGAGGGTCATGGCCGGCCAACTTGGCGAGGGCCGGTCGCCGCAGCAGGCGGAGGAGCGCGCGAACCGGCCCGACTTCTACAACGAATCGTTCTTCGTCCCGCCCAAGGCCCGCTGGGGCTACCTGCTCAACGAAGTCCAGAAGAACGTCGGTGATGGCCTCAACAAGGCCCTCTCGACCTTGGAGGAGGCGAACCCCGCCCTCGAAGGCGTCGTGCAACACATCGACTTCACCCGCAAGGTCGGCCAATCCTCCATCCCGGACAAGAAGCTCCGGGATCTCATCGTTCATTTTTCCAAATGCCCGCTCCGGAACGAAGACTTCGAGTTCCCCGACCTACTAGGGGCCGCCTATGAATATCTCGTCGGAGAGTTCGCGGACTCTGCCGGCAAGAAGGGCGGCGAGTTCTACACACCTCGATCAGTGGTCCGCATGATGGTCCGCCTAATCGAGCCGCAGGAGGGAATGCGCGTGTACGACCCTTGCTCGGGGTCGGGGGGCATGCTCATCCTTTCGAAGGAATACGTCGAGGAGCATGGCGGCAACCCCCGGAACCTGGCCCTCTACGGCCAGGAAAACAACGGCGGCGTTTGGTCGATCTCGAAGATGAACCTGCTACTGCACGGCATCCCGGACGCGGACATCCGCAACGGCGACACGCTCGCAGAGCCGCTTCACACCGAGGGCGGGGAGCTGATGCGCTTCGACCGGGTCATTACTAATCCTCCGTTCTCACTCAACTACACGCGGGAGGGCATCCTTTTCCCCGAGCGGTTTCGATATGGCTGGAGTCCGGAGGGCGGGAAGAAGGCTGATCTCATGTTCGTTCAGCACATGATCTCAGTGCTTCGGCCGAAGGGCACGGTCGTCACTGTCATGCCGCATGGCGTGCTGTTCCGCGGTGGCGCCGAGAGTGACATCCGGAAGGGCATTCTCGACGACGATCTGCTCGACGCGGTGATCGGCCTTGCCCCAAACCTCTTCTACGGCACAGGCATCCCTGCATGCATTCTCGTGCTGCGAGCGAAGGGCGCAAAGACGCCCGAGCGTCGAGGCAAAGTTCTGTTCATCAACGCCGACGCGGAGCTCTCAGCAGGACGAGCGCAGAACTACCTGCTGCCCGAACACATAGAGAAGATCGTGTCGTCGTACCACGCGTTTGCGGATATCCCCGGATACGCTACGGTCGTCGGACGCGCGGAGCTGGCCGCCAATGACTTCAACCTCAACATCCGCCGCTTTGTCGACAACCGCCCGCCAGCCGAGATGCACGACGTACGCGCACACCTCGTTGGCGGCATCCCCAGCCGTGAGGTAGAAGCCAACGCAGAGTTGTTCGCAGCGCATGGCTTTACTCCGCAACGCGCTCTTGATGTTCGCGACCGTGACTACTTCGACTTCGCCCGCGGCGTGACTACAAGGGCTGACCTCCAGCCTCTGGTTGAGAGCGATGCAGGGGTACGAGCTCGCGAAGCCAAGCTGAGGCAGGCACTCGACAGCTGGTGGGACGAAAACGCACGGTTCATCATCGAGCTGCCGGAAACAAGGGCACTTATGGCGGCACGTGGTTCACTCCTTAGCAGCTTCGTTGCGACGCTCACGACCGTTGGCCTGCTTGATCGCTTTCAGGTATCCGGCACCATCGCACGATGGTGGGGCGACATCCAGTTCGACCTTCGAGCCCTGGCAGCCGGAGGATTCGGCGCAGTGGTCGATGGGTGGGTCACGACGATCACGACGGCGCTCGGCGATGTCAAGGACGCAAATGGCGACACACTGGACCATCGTTTCGTGAGGGCTCTGCTGCCGGAGTACCTCGATGCCATCAGTATTGCGGACGCCCAGCGTGCCGCAGTCGATGCGACTATCAGGGCTGCAACCACGGAGACTGATGACGCCGAAGAGGAGTCAAGCATCGGCGAGCAGGCTCTTTCGCCAGCAGAACTATCCGCGCTCAAGAAGGAACTCGTCGCGGCGAAGAAGAAATCGAACGTCTTGGAGGCAGAATTCGTCCTTCAGCTCACCAAGGCTCGAGCCGCGCTGACGGCTGGCGACGAGCGGGCGATCGTGCTGAAGATCGCACGATCTCTACTTGGCGACCATGTCGACGCATACGTAGCGCAACATAGGCATCTGGTTGTCGCAACGATGGAGAACTGGTGGGACAAGTATGCGCTGACACTTCACTCTATAGAGGCCCAGCGAGACGCTGCGGTCGCGTCTCTTAATGGATTTCTGATGGAACTAGGCTATGTCGAGCGAGGCTGACGTGCCCGTCTGGCAGTCGCGGCGTCTCGCAGAATTTGTTCCTGACGCAGCTCCCATCTGCTACGGCGTCTTGAAGCCGGGCGTATTCGACCCTCGTGGTGTCCCGTTGATCCGCATAGTTGACTTGGTGAACGACTGCGTTGAAGGCGAGGGTCTCTTTAGGATCGCGTCAACACTCGATGCCGTATTCAAGCGAAGCAGGCTACGAGGCGGCGAAATCCTGCTATCGATTCAGGGGACCATCGGCCGGGTAGCGATTGTTCCGCCCGAACTTGCAAGCGCGAACATCTCTCGGACGATCGCTCGAATAGACGTTGACGGCAAAATGGAAGCGCGGTTTCTGCGACAATGGTTGCTATCAACGTGTGGTCAGCGAGCTCTCGACGGCGCCATCACTGGCACTACGCGTGACAGTCTCAATATTGGGGCTCTGCGACTGATCGAGGTTCCTGCTCCGTCTCAACGCGAACAACTGCGGATCGCTGAGATACTCGAGACCGTCGAGGCAGCCATCCGTTCGACCCAACGGCTCATCGACAAGCTCGAATCCTTTGCGTTTAGCTGGTTCAGCGAGGTCGCCAAGGCAGGTGAGCAGGGCAGTCCAGATCGTGCCCTGAGCGACTGCGGAACCTGGCTCTCCGGTGGCACGCCGAGTACGGCAGTTCGTGAATACTGGAACGGAGACATCCCGTGGATTACGGCGAGCAGCCTCAAGACGAAGTACCTCGTCAGTTCGGAGCGCAAGTTGACACCGGCGGGGGTCAGAGCTGGCAGCCGACTGGTTCCTCGCGGCACCCTGATCTTTGTTGTCCGAGGGATGAGTTTGAAATCGGAGTTTCGGGTCGGGATATCGGGAAGGGATGTCGCATTCGGCCAAGATTGCAAGGCCTTGCAACCAAGTCGGGAGCTTTTGCCGGAATATCTGTACCTCACAATGGTTAGGAAGGCACACGAAGTACTGGCGCTGGTTGATGAAGCCAGTCATGGCACCGGGCGATTGCAGACAGCCTTGATTGGCCGCGTCAGAGTGCCGAGTCTCTCTTTGGACGCTCAGCACGACCTTGTGCGGAGGTCCGAAGCCTTTCAACATCGGATTGATTCAGAGCGGAGCGCGCTTAAGAAGCTCCGATTCCTTAAGCGGGGCCTCATGGATGACCTTCTTACGGGTCGTGTTCGCGTCAACGTCGACGGCGAGGACGCCGTGTGACGCCGTCCTTGCCTAGCGAGTACACCGAGGTTGAGCTTCCACTACTTCGCCAACTTGTCCCCATGGGCTGGTCACGTATCGAGGGATCGAAGCACGACCCGGCGACATCTGAGCGGGAGACATTCCGCGAGGTCGCCCTGTCACGCCGGCTCCGTGCCGCGCTGCGCAACATCAATCTGGACGACGACGGCAACGTGTGGCTCGACGAAGGCCGGTTGGCGCAGGCAGAGGCTTCGCTCCTGAGGCAGTCCGCCCCAAGGCTCATCGAAGCCAACCAGGACGCGACCAACCTTCTGCTGACGGGCACGACTGTGGACGGCGTCGAAGGCAGAGACGGCGGGCGTGGCCAGACCGTTCATTTTATCGACTGGGAGCACCCTGAGCGCAACGACTTTCTTGCGATTAATCAGTTCCGTATCGACGAGCCTGGTGGTCAGGCGCACAAGTACGTGGTGCCTGACGTTGTGCTCTTCGTCAACGGGATTCCGCTCGTCGTCATCGAGTGTAAGAGCCCGTACGTCACGGATCCGGCCGCCGAGGCGATCGACCAGTTGAAACGCTATGCGAACTGTCGCGCCCGTGTTCACGACGACGAGGGCAACGAGCGCCTCTTCCACACCAACCAGTTTGTGATCGCCACGTACTTTGACAAGGCGATGGTGGGCACGTTTACGTCAGAGAGCGATCATTTCACCGAGTGGAAGGAGACCGAGCCAGTCTTCCGCGACGCGGTCGCGGCCGCGCTGGGCAAGCCGCCGAGTGAATTGTCGAGCCAAGAGGTCCTCGTCGCCGGGATGCTGCGGCCCGCGCATCTTCTCGACCTCGTTCGACACTTCACGCTCTTCATGCCCATCGAGGGGCGGACCGTCAAGATCATCGGCCGGTATCAGCAATACCGAGCCGTGCAACGATCCCTCGAACGGCTCACCACCGGCAAAACGCGGATCGAAGACGGTGAGTTCGACCGGCGCGGCGGCATTGTGTGGCATACCCAGGGTTCGGGCAAGAGCCTGACGATGGTCTTCCTCATCCGGAAGATGCGCGACGCCTCGGCGCTACGGCGATTCAAGGTGGTGGCGGTCACGGATCGCACCGACCTTCAGCGCCAGCTGAGCGAGACGGCCGCGCTCACGGGAGAGACCATCGAGGTCGGCAGGTCTGTGGCTAGGGTAAAGGAGCTGTTGTCGCGGCCCGGCCCGGGCCTGGTCTTCGCCATGATTCAGAAGTATCGCGAGGTCGATTCTGACCTGGTCGGCGAGAAGTACGGTGCCAACGGCGAGAGGACACGGGCGCCCTTTGGAGTGCTCAACGAGAGCGACGCAATCGTGGTTCTGGTAGACGAGGCACACCGGTCGCAGGCGAACACCCTGCACGCCAACCTACTGAATGCGCTTCCCAACTGTGCCCGAATCGGCTTCACGGGCACCCCGATCATCATGGGCGAGCGGAAGCGAACACACGAAATCTTCGGCGAGTTCGTCGATACCTACACGATTCGCGAGTCCGAGGCGGACGGTGCCACCATTCCAATCCTCTACGAGGGCCGTACGACGAGAGGTGCAGTCACTGAGGGTCGAGACCTCGATGAGGTCTTCGAGGACCTATTCGCAGAGAGAACTGCTGAGGAGATTGACGCGATCAAGAAGCGATGGGCCACGAAAGGCAACGTCCTCGAAGCTCCGCAGATGATCGAGTCAAAGGCGAGAGACATGCTGCGCCATTATGTCGACGGCGTGATGCCAAACGGCTTCAAGGCGCAGGTAGTTGCTACAAGTCGGCTGGCGGCGACTCGCTACCGGGAGGCGTTGATCCGAGCCCGCGATCAGCTCGTCGCCGACATCGAGGCACTCGACCCAGCGCACCGGACAGTAGAGGCTGTCGACCGCGCCGCAGAGTTGCCGCCAAAGATTGCTCGGCTGGTACGCGCATCGGCCCATCTTTCCCTCATCAAGGCACTCGACTTCGTCCCCGTGATTTCCGGCAGCCACAACGATGACCCGGACTGGCTCCAATGGTCGGACTCTGACAAGCAAGAGATGAACATTGCCGAGTTCAAGTTGCCGCTCGGTACCATATCCGGCGACGATCCAGGTCGCGTATCAACGCTCGCGTTCCTCATCGTGAAGTCCATGCTTCTCACCGGCTTCGACGCCCCCGTCGAACAGGTCCTGTACCTCGATCGCTCGATCAGGGAAGCGGAGTTGCTTCAAGCCGTAGCGCGCGTCAATCGGACGGCGTCGGGCAAGAACGTAGGCTACGTCGTCGACTACTACGGGGTGGGTGAGCACCTCAAGCAGGCACTCGCCGCGTACTCGAGTGACGACATCGAAGGTTTGCTCCAGAGCATCGCCGACGAACTGCCCAAGCTTGCTGACCGATGTCAGCGGGTGCGTAACATCTTCCTGCAGAGCGAACTCGACCGCTTCGACACCGAGGACGACGTTGAGACGTGCGTCACGCTGTTGGGGGATGAGCGGGTGCGCGCCGCCTTCGAGGTTGTGCTCAAGCAGTTCCTCACGACCCTCGACATCGTGATGCCGCGTCCGGAGTCTCTGCCCTTCCAACGCGATGCCAAGTTCTTTGGCATGGTGCAGCTACGAGCGCGTCGAAGGCACCGTGACGGCGACACCTTTGATGTCTCGTTATACGGCGAGAAGGTGCGCATGCTTATCGATGACCATGTTCTCGCATTGGGTGTGGACCAGAAGATTCCGCCTGTTTCCATCATGGCTCCAGACTTCCGCTCCAAGGTTTCGGGACTCCATACCGAACGTGCTAAGGCATCCGAAATGGAGCACGCGCTTCGCTACCACATCCGTGAGCATTTTGAGGAGGACCCGGCGCATTACGCCAAACTGTCCGAGAAACTCGATCGAATCCTCGAAGCACTCAAGGAGCAGTGGGACCAGCTCGCGCTGGCATTATCCGACCTCGTCGACGATGCCCTCAAGGGCCGGCAGGTCGATGCGACCGGGCTCGATCCGAAAACTGAGGCGCCGTTCTACGGACTACTCGGCCAGGAGTTGGAGGCCGAGGCGACCGCAGAACGAGAGCTACGTATGGTCGGTGCTCCCCCAGCGGAGTTATCACCCGCCCAGGTCGCTGTTCTTCGACAGGCAACTGTGACGCTTGTCGCACATCTGCGTCGACAGATCGGTGTGGTTGGGTTCTGGCAGAACGCCTACGCGCAGGATGGTCTTCGGAAGTGGGTGGTACAACACCTCGATGGGCAGCAAGTCGATGGTCAGGATCTCTTCAAACTGGATCGTCTCTCTGAAGTCGCCGACCGCCTCGTCGAGTTGGCACGTGCCAACCACTCCAAGCTGGCCGGCAAGACGTGACTTCCACACCTGGCTCTACTGAATCGATGTTTCAGACCGAGCATGGCCGAATGGTCGTGGCTGGCCTCAATTTTGAGGTGCGGCGGTCGGACGAACGTCGCACGATCGGGATTACCGTGGATCGAGACGGCTCACTGATCCTGACCGCTCCGCGCGACTACGACGACGTTGAGCTGGCTTCGTTCGCTCGGGAGAAGCGTATGTGGGTCTTTCGCAAGCTCGCCGAGAAGGACCTGCTCCTGTCCCTTAGGCCCACGAAGGAGTTTGTAACTGGGGAGGGCTTCCCGTATCTCGGTCGATCACATCGCCTTCTTCTCGCCGACAGATGCGATGTTCCGGTGAAACTCGAGCTCGGCCGCCTCGTGATGCGGAGCGACGTTGCGACGGGCGTGTCGGCTGACCGAGCAATGATCGAGTGGTACCGCACACGGGCACTGCGATGGCTCCCTGGTCGAGTGACGCCGTGGGCGAATCGTATGGACGCCCAACCGGGCTCTATCGACGTACGCGACCTTGGGTACCGGTGGGGCTCGCTCGGCAAGAAGAGTCGTATGAACTTCCATTGGGCGACGATCCAGCTCCCGCCGCGTCTCATCGATTACGTGATTGTCCATGAGCTTGCCCACATCAACGAACCAAATCACACGCCGCAGTTCTGGACGAGAGTCGAGCGAGCGTTTCCAACGTTCTTACGGGCCAAAGGTGACCTGGCGAGACTGGGAAGCGGCCTGTGGTTGGGCGAACGGACGGGAACGGCTCATGCCTGAATCTGACGGCCACGAGCAGAAGTCAGCAGCGGTCGAAGCAAGTGTCGCCTGGGTTGCGGCCCATCGTATGGCTGGGCATAGAACGGATCTTCCAGCCGTGTGCGAGGCGCTGAGAGAAAACGGACTGGATTCGAGCTGGAGGACACTTGCACGTCTCGGTGGTCGGGGACTGTGGGAGCAGGTCCCAACTGAGCCGACTGCAGATTTTGTCGCCGCCATGATCGGGGATCATCCGGGGGCACGCGTTCTCGATCCATGGGCCGGAGCCGGCGTTCTCCTGGCCGCGGTCGGTGGCGCCGATCGTGGCGCCGTGGCAGCTGGTCTGATCCAGCAGCCCCCGTTGCTTGCCATCGCGGAGCAATTGCTACCGAACGCGACCTGGTGGGTTGGCGAACCTCTCACAGGACTGGCGGCACTTCGGCACGATGCTTCGAGATTCGATCTGATCGTGAGCGCTCCGCCGAACTGGCCGTCTGCTGGCGCCGCCGACGCCGGTGAAACAGATAGGCGGATCGCCAGACTCTCCGTCGACCAACGCTTGGCGCTGTCGAGCTGCGAACTCTTGACTGACGCCGGTCGGGCGTTCTTCATCGTGCCGAACGCCTTTTTGACTTACGCCGCAAATGGAGTTCGCGCTCTTCTGGCCGAGCGCGGATATCACATCTGGAGTGTCATCTCGCTCCCAGTGTCATGGAACCCGAACTTCTCTGCTGCCGAAAACGTGATCGAGATCCGGGCGCAACCAACAGAGGAGATCTTCGTCGCGAAGGTATCGTCCGATTCCTCCCATCACGTGCTCCTGGAGAATTTGACAAAGCGGAAACAAGGCAAGGTGCCCGAGGTCGGTTCGTTGGTCGCCTCGGAGAGCTTCTCCACATGGGACGCGTTCGAGACCGAGCTCGCGTTCGAAGCTGCCGCGAGGTTGTTCGGAGGTTCGGTCACCCAGCTAGCGGACATCCTCAGTCAGAAGTTCCTGGGCAACCGGACGCCGGACGGTGGATTTGTGGACCGCCCGAACGCCGTGTTCGTTCCGACCATCGGTACGTCTCCCGCAGTTACAGCCAGGTCGGACTTGACCATCAAGCCACACAACTACATCCAACTTGTCATCGACCCCAACCGCGCTGACGCGGAGTACATCGCTCGGTATTTCAACACCCCGCTCGGCCATCTCACGAGGCGCACCGTGTACACAGGTGCGTTCATTCAGAAAGTATCGCTTCGAACAATTGAGCTGGCGCCGGTCGTTTTGCCTCCGCTTGAAGCCCAGGTTCGCATGGTTGGGCTGCAGCGGCGTCTCGACGAACTGCGCACCGAGCTTGAAACGACTGCGCGGGATCTCTGGCGTACGAAGGACGGAGCTCGCTCGGCTAGTCGGGCGCTCCAAGCGTTTTCGACGAGCGGCAGCCTCGATGTCTGGCTCCCTCGGCTCCCATACCCGCTCGCGTCCATCCTATGGAACTACCAAGCCACGCTCGACCCGCGCAGACGGACAGAGATCCTCTTTGCCTTTTTCGAGGCGTCGGCCGAGTTTTTGACGACGATCCTTCTCAGTGGCCTACGGTCTAATGCTTCGATTTACGAAGAGCTCAAGGCGGGCCCGCTCAGTGAGCTTGGGGGCGTTCGGTGGCGTGAGGCATCGCTTGGCTTCTGGATCATCACCGGGATGAACCTCGCGAAGACGGTGCGGCGCAAGCTCTCTGATCAGCAGCGGCCGGTGTTTCTCGAACTCTTCAAGTGCTCGGGGACTTGGCTCAGCGCGATGGCCAGCAAGGATCTGTTCGTAGTGCTGCAGCGAGTCGGCGAGTTGCGCAACGCTTGGAAGGGACACGGCGGGATTGAATCCGACACGGAGACCGAGCAACGGCTTGCACGTCTCCAATCTGAATTGACTGCCATTTTCAGCCCACTCACGCTTGCGTTCGAGGACCTCACCCTCGTCCGACCCAAGTCGCTCCAATTTGATGGCCAACTCTTCGACGTTGTCGCCGAAGACCTCGTAGGCCCGGTCGTCCCCTTCCGAGAATCGACGCGGAAGTCGCTGAGCCCCATGAGAACAGGCCGCCTCTACCTTGTTGAGCTCGACGGCTTAGATGGGTTGGAGCTGTTGCCTTTCGTCCGGATGCGAGCGGGTACGCCCGCAGCGACCGCCTGTTATTTTTACAGCCGCCTCAGCAAGGGTGGAGCCCGATTCGTTTCCTACCACCAAGCAGAGGATTCTGAAGTCGTTGAGGAGGACCTCGATCTCTCTGCCTTGGTCGATGAGCTGACGGGAACGACAAGCTGAATTCTGGTTGGATCACGAGCTCGCGGTCTGGTTAAGCGCGGCTGCGATGCCAGGTGTATCCAGCTCGAAGCGGTTAAGAGACACTCCTGTTGGAGCCGTCTTTGTGCCACGCCCGATGGAGCGCAAGGCAAGGGCAGATCGTCGAGTTGCATTGGGGATCTGGGTGCAGTAGCCTGCCTATGATCGTAGGCAAACCAGAGAAGACCCAAGGACCACCAGTGCACCTCTCCGTGAGGGGATCCCGATAGCTGGTCCACCGGCTATGCGAGTG
>JRHI01002302.1_pt1 | contig 13346 bp, 12 predicted proteins | sample 215371 | NCBI WGS metagenome assembly JRHI01 (sample SAMN02929681, study PRJNA255918) | sediment metagenome | biome: cave system; feature: Ice Cave; material: Sediment; isolation source: sediment from deep within a dark volcanic ice cave with no known source of... ...
CTCTTCGACCCACCACCAGCCAACGACCCCACCCTCGTCAAACGCCAAGGCAGCCGCCTCGACCGACGAGAACCAGCCCGACCATCCCCAGGAGGTGCACTATGAAACCATCGCGTTGGATTCCGGATCCTGACGCTCTGTCGTGCGCGGCGAGAAGCGGTAATGCGCCGCGAAGCGCACCAAGTCCGGGTTCAGCACCGCCACGCCGGCGAGATGCCCCGTCGCGACGGTCTTCGGGTTATCGAACAAGACCCGGCCGGGAACCCCGCCCTCCTCGAAGCTATGCGCCAAGCCGATCGCGAGCGAACCGAACCGCTCACTACAGGAGAAGCTGACGGTGCGGTAGCGCGACCAGCCCAGAACCGAGGAGAAGAACGACAACTTCCTCGGGCCCGCCGCGGTCGACACCGTCCCCGCCGCGCCCCAGTCGCAGAGCATCCACTCGCCGGGCACCGACACCCACGGCCGATAGACCCGGCCATCAAGCGCCTGCTTGGCACGCCAAGCCAACTTCGCCTGGGCGACCGCGCGACGCAACGAACGCTCCGACCCCTGATAGCCCGCAGCGCGCAGCACCCGCATCAGCCGCCGCGCCGTGACCCGCCCCGCAGTCGTCTCGACCCGCTCGGCGATCAACCCCGCGAAGTCATCAGTCACCCGCGAGCGCGCCAGCGCCGGCGCGAACTGCCCAGCATCGCCCGCCGCCTCGACATAGCGCTTGACCGTCTTGTGATCGCAGCCCAGCAAAGCCCCAACGGCGCGATAGCTGCCCAGCTCCTCATACATCGCGATCAGCTCCACCTGCGTCCTTCCACTCTTCATAGCCGTCCCCCCGACGATCGACGATGCAAGAGCACCGCACCGTCGAGCCCGAACCGGACGAATGGGGAATTAAGTGGCCACCAGTGGGGAGTTTCTCGTGGCCGCGGTCAGAGCGACCCAGACCGCTACTTCACCACCAAACCGCGAGGAGACCCTGTTTTTCGCCAAGGAGCTAGACCAGGACCGAACGAGGTGAGCGCGTTCATCGATGAGCGCCGCGGCGACTTCGGGGTCGAGCCGATCTGCCGGAACCTAAACGTGTCGGCGTTCGCGTACTACCAGCGCAAGACCGGGAAGCGCTCAGCTCGGGTCGTCGAGGATGAGCGGCTGACCGCCCGGATCCACGAGACGCACCTCGCGAACTATGAGGCGTACGGATACCGGCGGATGCACGCTCAGCTCGTCCGTGAGGGCGAGAGCGTGGGACGAGACCAGGTCGCGAGGCTGATGCGCTGCGCGGGCGTGCAGGGCGCCTCGAGCATGAACAGACTGACACTATGGTACAAGCTGAGCGGTCACTTCAACAACTCACCAAGTCACCGTGAGTTGGAGGCTTGGTGTACGGCCCCTTGCGGGGTCGTCTCTGGTAGTACAGTCATAGCGACATCTCACCAACTTGATATATTCAAAACCTACAAACCCGGCCTCCGATCGACTCGCTGACCGCGGCCAGCCTATGCGCCGAGGTCGGCAGCTTCGAGCCGTTCGCCAGGTCCGCGCTGCTCTCGGGTTCCTCGGGATCGTGCCGGGCGATACATCTCAGACACCAAACGGGTGGTTAGGAAGCGCCGACGTCTCGACCGAACTCGGCGAACAGGTCGAGGTGACGGCCCGTGGCGACCGCCCACGATGCCACCTGTCGCTGGTTTTCTCGCCCGGCCGCCCCAATCGCCCGACGTTCTTCCGGCCGCTCCACTAGGCCGGCGATTGCAGCGCGAATCTCGCCGGCATCACGCGAAACTGTGAACCCGGTCACGCCGTTTCTGACGAGTTCGCGAACGGCCGGCGCGCTTCCCGCGACGACGGCACACCCGTAGGCCCACGCGTCCACATAAACCAGGCCGTAAGCCTCGGCTTCCGATGGGACACACAGGATGTCCGAGGCACACATCAGGTTTGCCAACGTTTCTTGACTCGCCACCCCGAGATCGAGAACCCCCGGCGCCGGCTCGACGCGCACCTCGGCTTCAGGTCCGGCGACGCACAGGACAACGCGTCCGCCGCGTCGCAACTCCTCGGTGGCCGCGATCAGCTCGACAAGGCCCTTTCGGATTGTCCGCCGGCCGACAAAGCTCACCAGAATTCTCTCGCCCAGCTTGTTCGCGCGCCGGAACGCGCGACCGTCGCCGTTATCCGGCAGCGTGCCGCCAGGACGAATCACGTGAATCCGGCGGCGGTCCAGCCCCTTCTCTACGAGGTGATCGCGTTCGTACTCCGACATCGCGATGACCGCGGATGCCCTGCCCAGCAGCTCGATGTCGGCGGGCCCATCGCCCCATTCGCCTGGGTGGACCGCAGGCCACACAACGAGGGGCACCCCGTTCGAGCGCGCGAGGTGGAGCGCAAGGCCACCGAAGAGCTCATACCCGCCTCCCACCCAGTAGACGATGTCGGGCGCCCGCGTGAGGTGGCGCTCCAGCGAGCCGCGATACCGAGCTACATAGAGTGATCGGCTCAACGACCGCGTGCTGCTGTGATGCACACCCCGATGCGCCAGGAGCCCGATGCCGCGCGTGCCCGGCCGTGGAGCCAGCGTGGCGATCGGACCGTGCGCATCCCGCCGGTCGACCTCCTGGCCGCCGTCACCCTCCCGGGCCGGAGCTCGAGCGGCCGGGCCGTCGAGCCGCGCGATCCACGAGCAGTCGAGGTAGGGCGAAAGCTGCCGGCGAAGTCCCAGGATCACAGAGCTGAGCCCTCCGATTTGCGCGTCCGTGCACGAAGACATGAACACGAGGTGCTTCCGGCCCTCTTCGGCCCCGGTCATCCTCCCCTCCGTGCCACGAGCGCCCTGCATCCCGCCTCGCGCGACCGCGTCCTCGAGGCCGCCGCGGGCGCGGGATTCGCACCGCTCGTCACCGGTGGATCGTGGAGCCGTTGGGTCGCCGCAGATGAGCTGACCTGAGAGCGGCTGCGACTACGAGCGCCATGTGCCCGGCCGCAACGATCAGAAACCGCGCGAGCCGCCTGGGATCACCCAGAAGCTCCTCGCGTTCACGCTGCCAGCGGCGCTCCCAATTTCTCCCGTGTCCGACAACGCTGACGAGGGCCGCCGGGAGGGGTAGTCGGCTCGACGGCACTCGCGTCGGGTGCCGTTTGGCCAAGTCGATCTGGCTGGCGGCGGTGCGCCCCTGCCGAATGAGCGCGACAACGCTCTGGTTACGCGGGGTATGGATGACTGACATCTCGTGCGCATAGCCGATCGGACCGAGATCGAGGGACCGGAAGGCGAGGTCCAGGTCCTCGCAGAAATACGGGAAACGGGCCTCGTCAAAACCACGAAGCGTCGTGAGGATGGCGCGCCGATAACCCACGTTGCACGTCCAGTAGTGGCCCGGCCCCTCCGACGAGATGCTGTAGGCGAACAGCGGATCGTACGGTGGAGTGCAAACTTGTCCCGCGACCCCGACGTCGGCAGGGTGTTCCCACAGGTGCCCGACCGCAGCCGCGACCCAGCACTCGGATGGCACTGTGTCATCATCGGTGAAGAGGACGACCTCGGACCTCACCGCCCTCACACCGGCGTTCCTCGCGGCGGCCGGGCCAACACCGCTCGTTCTCAGCACCCGGACTGGTACCGGTCCCCCAAGGGACTCGCAGTCCAAGGGCGGCGACCCTCCGTCGTCGACGATCACGATCTCGAACCCGCGGGCTCCGACCTGGGCATGGAGCGCGGCGACGCAGCGAGTAAGGTCGGCGTGCCGGTTTCGCGTCGCGATGACGACTGACGCACACATGCCGCTCCCATGCGGCGGCTCGTTCAAGCCAGCCGCCTGGAGAACAGGCGCGGGTTGAGCGATCTCCAACCAACGCCGCCGAGACGCTCCAACGCCCGGTTCGCGTCGGCGGTCGCGAGGAAGGTCGGCGGGTCGTAGGCCTCGCGAGGCGCAGCGACCCGCGAGGCGCCGGTCACCCGCAGGCCGAGCAGGCCCTGGTCGATAGCGAACATCTCGTAGCCGGCCGCACGGAGCAGATCGAACGTCGGGCTCGAGCCTGCCGTGCGATCCTCGAGCAGGATATCCCGGATCCGCCTGGCGGCGATGGACTCGGAAGCCCCGCGTAGGACGCTCAGCTCGTGATCCTCGACATCCAGCTTCAGCACCGATACCGGCCTGTGCCGGACGTACCCATCGAGGCGCCTGGTCTGGACCCGCCAGCTGTGCGTCGCGTCCTCTGCAGAGTGCTCGCTGAGGGACGCCGTCCCCATGTTCCGGTCGAACCCCGCCTTCGCGCGTAACGTGGCGAGCCCCTCCTGGTCGGACAGGGCGACAGGAAGCACGGTGATCGAGGCCAACGCCCGTTGCGCCGCCCAGCGACGCGCATTGCCCTCGAGCAACGGCAGGACCGCCGGGTTGGGCTCGAAGCTGAGAACAGCCCCAGCCGGGCCAGCCCGCCAGGCCATCAGGCTAGTTGTGTAGCCGATGTTCGCTCCCGCGTCGATCACCAGATCACCGGTGTCGACCAGTCGTGCGAGAGCCTCGGTCACGGGTAGGTCGTAGATGCCGGTGCGCGCCAGGCTCGAGCCGATGCTCTCATCGCGGAGGCAGTCGATCCGCACTCCCCATGGGAGAGAGACCTGGCATTCACGAGGCTCCCCGGCCGACCTCAGGTGACGCAGCCGGCCGACGACCTGCCTCGGGCGAAAGATGAAGTGCGGCTTCGCGAGCTGTGACGATAGCGTGGTCATCGGGATCGCAGCCGCCCGAGCTCTCGCGACGCGGGCCGTGTTGCTCGAGTCGTCAGCCTACCACGGCCGCATCGGCCCGCGCTCACGCAGCCGCGGCTTTGGTCCGCGGCCAGCCACCCGGCGCCACCGCGGAGACACGCGGATCACATCTGGCGTGTACCGTCCAGCTTCGTGACTCCTGGCAACGGCAGACCGGCCCCGGTCACCTGGCAGCTGGCGCGCCTCGCAGCAGCCGGAAGCAGTCGCCAGGCATTCCTGGACCGCCGCTGGATTCGATGGCTGCTGAGGGCGACGCCGCCGGGGTATCGGCGAGGTTTCGCGCTTCGCCTTCTTTCGCTCAGCCCCCACTACTTCATCTACCAATGGGACCGCTACCCGTCCGATTGGGACCGGAGCCGGATCCTTGACGCCGAGCACGAGCGCAACCGGCACTCCCGGCGGCAGATCGCGGACCGCCTTCTCGCCCCGGTCCTGCCGCCGCAGGCGAGCGTCCTCGATTTTGGGTGCGGACCGGGTTTTCTCGCCGGAGACGTGAGTGCCCGCGTGAGCAGCGTGATCGGGCTGGACATTTCGAGCGGGACCCTCGCCTGCGCCGCTGCGCTCAACCCCGGGCCTTCATACCGTTGCCTACACGGCGAGCAATTACCCGTCGAGGACGCGTCGATAGACCTCGTTTACTCGATCGCGGTCTTTCAGCACATCGATCCCGGAGACTGGCCGCGGTACTTCCACGAGTTCCACAGGGTCCTTCGGCCCGGTGGAACCGGGCTCTGCCACTTTGCGATCGCCSATTCAGATCCGGTCAGCTACGAACAGCCGACGGGTCCCCGCGCGCTCTATTCGCTGCGCTTTCAGGAAAGCACTACCGAGCAGGTTCTCGGCGTGCTGGGACGGGCCGGATTTGCGGAGATCGAGGTCCGTCCCATGGAGGCCGTAGCCGCCATTGACGATGACGTCGGGCGTTCGCACATCGCGACCTTCTGCAAGCCCGCGTAATCCGGCCAGCCTTCCGACGTCAGGGGCGCAGGCGCGCATAGAGCTCAAGGTGCGAGCTCACCGCGACGCTCCATCCATAGCGCTCCGTCGCCCGGCGTGCCGCGGCGCCCATCGCGTGAATCATCGGCCGGTCATCGCCCAGCCGACACAGACGCTCCGCGACGTCTCCCGCGTCGCGGGTGACGAACCAGCCGTTTTCCCCTTCGGCCAGAAGATCCTCAACGCCACTGACCTTGGTCACGAGCAGCGGCAGGCCCGCCGCTGCTGCCTCGTGCGCGACGAGGCAGAAGGTCTCGTAGAGAGTCGGCAGACAGAAGACATCCGCAGCGGCATAGACGTCCGCCGGCAGGGTGCGCCGGCCGAGGAAGTGGACCCGCGCGGTGACCCCCCAACGTGAGGCCTGTGCCCGTGCGGTGTCATCGTCGCCTTCGCCTACGATGACAAGCTCCCAATCGGGCGCCCGCGAGAGGGCTTCGATGACCGTGTCGAGACCCTTGCGGCCCCAGTCGCCGCCGACGAAGAGGACGATCGGAGTCAGATCGGACCGGCCTCCGAGGAGTTCCTTCCGAACTCGCGCCCGCGAGGCGTCGTCCGGCCGAAATACCTCGCGGTCAACCCCATACGGGATGGCGGTGACTTGCCCGGCGCAGTAGGGATACAGGTCGACTGCCTCGCGACAGACCCCTGGCGAGATGCCTACCAGGTGGGGAATCCGGACCGGCCGGTAGCACCACGTCTCGGCCGCCCTGGCGAGTGCCCCCACCACGCGGGCGTTGAGGGCATGCCGCCGCGTGTCCCGACTGCCCAAACGGGGCACTTTGAGCTGGGCGTACGCGCGATGTGCGTAATGGATGGTGGCCACGTCGGCACGATTCGGAATGATCGCGCCGTTCACGTGCAGCAGACCGCGTCTGTGACGCCGCGTCAGAAGCCCTCCGACGACGAAGAACCACGGAAGGCCGATCGAGAACGGCCGATACGGCCCCGGCACCCGGACGAACCTCAGACGAGCGTGGGGCGGCGCCTCGCACGTCCGGGCGATCACGGTCACGGACCATCCGGCGGACAGGTAACCGCCGATTAGCTCCGTGCACTGACGCTCCATGCCACCGAGTGGCCCCACATCGTGCGCCACGATGGTGATCTCTCGACTCACGCTGCGCACCTCCCGTCCCAGGTGGAGAACCGGGTCAGCATCCGGCCGCCTCGCGGAGTTGCGCGTCGAAGCTCCTTGCGGCGGCACTCACGCTGAACCGGGCTTCCACAGCCCGGCGCCCACGGGCCGCCATCTCCGCGCGAAGCCGGGGGTGGTCACGGAGCAACGCGATCCGCTCGGCGAGGATCCGTTCGTCGCCCTCCGGAAACACCAGCCCTCCGGCGGTCGCCTCGATGACCCATGGAATCTCCCCGGAGTCGGAGCCGATCACCGGTACCCCGCACCAGAGCGCCTCGACGAGGACCCGGCCAAACTGCTCGGCCCATTTCGCGGTCGTGCGTGATGGCAGGACCAGGACGTCCATTGCCGCGAACGCCTCGGCCATGCGCTCGTGCGAGAGGTCGGAGATGATCGCGGTGTCCTCGCCGGGAGCGATGTCCGACTCGAGTTGCTCTCGCAGCGGGCCGTCACCGTAGATCCGCACGCGTACGCGAGGCTCCAACAGCCGCGCGGCAGCAGTCAAGGTCGCGATGCCCTTCGCTTCGACCAGCCGCCCGGCGAATCCGACGGTGAATGGACCTTCGTGCCGTCGGACGGCCGGCCACTCGGGCACGGCATGGGGTATCACCCGGATGTCGACGTCGTCGACCTGCCGCTCCATCAGCCGGGCCGCCGTCGGTGACCGGGCCGCGACGAACGACGTCCGGGGAAGGACGAGGCGCTGAATGGCTGCCGCCGGCCACGGGAGGACACGATCGAGGTTCTCGTCGGACTGGACTCCGAAGGGGACACGCGTCAAGGCGAACGCCCCTCCCCATTGCAGTGCTGGAACCGAGAACGGCTCCTGCTCGAGAAACCCGATCTGGGGTGCGATAGCTCTGACGGTCCGTGCGGCGCGCGTCATGTAGAGGTGCCGTTGAGGTAGCCCCGCCCCCAGCACCGGGACAAGGCGAAGGCGCCCGACCAGCTGTGGAAGCGGTTTCGGGGCGAACGGACGAGGGCTGTATTCATGCCGCCAGCGCGCGGGAACGATCACTTGAACGTCCCAACCCAGGTCGAGGAGCGCCGCGTATACGCCCTGGTTGGCCGTGACGACCGCCGGATGGCTCACGACGAGGAGGCGCATCGGCACCGACGTCCTCACGCCGAGAATCGTAGCCTCGATCCCGTGCAGGTGCGCCGCGGCCGCTCCCTGCGCCCGCGCGGCTTCCCGGTAGAGTCCCTCCTCGTATGCTCGATGGGATGACAGTTCTCATCGTGATGCCGTTAGCCGAGCAGTGCGGCGGGGGTGAAATCAGCCTTCGCCAGCTCGTCCAATACGGCCGACGGGATGACGTCCGCTGGGTCGTCGTCTTCCTCGAGGACGGACCCATGGTCGACGACTTTCGCGGGCTCGGCGTGAACGTCGTGGTCGTCGACGCCGGCCGCCTGCGGGAGCCCCATCGCCTCGTCGCTGCGGTCGCGCGGATTGCCAGGGTCGCGGTCCGCGAGCAGGCCACGATCGTCCTCGGGTGGATGGAGAAGGGGCACGTGTACGGGGGCCCCGCGGCGCTCCTGGCCGGCCGGCCGGCGGTCTGGTACCAGCTCGGAACGCCTGAGCCGCCGGACTGGCTCGCGCGGGCGGCCACCGCGATTCCGACCCGGTGCGTCCTCACGAACTCCCGTGCGGGCGCAGCTGCCCAGCGGAGAATTCATCCGGTCCGCCCCCAGCGAACCGTCTACCCGGGGGCGGAGCTCGAACGGTTCGACCCGGCCTGCCTCGCCGAGCCCGATGAGTTGCGGGTCCACTTGGGGCTCCCGCGAGACGGGCCCGTGGTCGGAATCGTGTGCCGCCTCCAGAAGTGGAAGGGAGTCCACGTCCTGATCGACGCTGTGGCCCTGCTCCGCGAAACTCATTCCCTCGCGCACTGCGTGGTCGTCGGCGGCACCCATGAACTCGAACCTGACTACGCCGTCGCGCTCGACGACCAGGTCCGCCGTTTGGGACTCGGCCCGCACGTCACGTTCGCGGGCCTGCAGGCAAACGTGCCCGAGTGGATGCAGGCGATGGACGTAGTCGTTCACGCATCCGATCGAGAGCCTTTCGGGATCGTCGTGATCGAGGCGATGGCGCTGGGCAAGCCGGTCATCGCCGGCAGCGGAGGCGGCCCGAGCGAGATCATCACGGACGGCGTCGACGGGATCCTGGTTGCCTACGGGGACTCCGCAGGTCTTGCCGACGCTATCCGTCGCTATCTCGACGATCCAAACCTTGGACTACGCGCGGGCCTCAATGCCCGTCGCCGAGCGGCTGACTTCTCGGCCGCTCGCTACGCCGACAACCTGATCACGGCGCTCCGAGAGCTCTGCAGCTCGACTTCCTGGCAACCACACCCAGGCTCATGAACGGAATCCCGAGACTAGCCGTCAGCCACTGGTCGATGACCGTCACCGCGCGCAGCGGGAAGGTCACAATCCAGGCCAGAGGGAAGCTCACCGCCGAGAGCCGCCAGAGCGCTTCGCACAGACGCTGGGTGAGGTAACCGCCGAACCGCGAGAACTCAATCGCCTCGAAGCCGGCGTCCCCGAGGACGGTGGCGAGCTGGGCTTCGCTGTAGCCCCATCGGACGTGACGGCCATCCTCGACTCGCGTCTGGTGCTGTTCCTCGCCGAAGAGGGGCCGGTGATCGTTTGTCGGCGAGGTAAGTAGGAGCCGGCCCCCGGGGCGCAGCCGGGCACCCAGGGCCCGCAGCAGACCACTGTCGTCCAGAACGTGCTCGACGACCTCCAGACACAGGATCGAGTCGAAGCTCCCGAGTGGATCGCCGGCATCCGCCGACAGAGTGCGTAGGTCTCGGGCCTCGAACACGACGTTGTCGAGACCGATCAGGCGAGCCCGGTCCTGCGCCTTGCCGACGTCTTCCACCGCGTCGGATAGCCCCACGACATCGTCGCCCTGCGCCGCGGCCCAGAGCGCGAAGCATCCGTTTCCACAGCCCGCGTCGAGGGTCCGCCCCGTAGCGGAGCGCCCGGCATGCGGGAACCGAGCACGCAGCCACTTCCACCGTTCGAGGACGAGTGGATCGCCTTGGACGAGCAGCGCACGCCAGCCAAAATGCTTCACCAGCAGTTCAGACACGAGACGGCCTCTCACCCCACGAAAACCTGTCGCGGGTCGGCRTCACCACCRCGGCAGCCTAGCAGCCCGGGCGCGACTGATAGCCCGCGCCACCGGGACCGAGCGACGCTGCTGCCGGGCCTTCGACCGGCGGGCTTTGCGCTAGCCTGAGCGCGTGGACGATCGCCTGCGGATCGCATGGACGGGACCAGTTGGTGGCGAGGGCGGGGTTCCTGGAATGGGCACGCTGATGCTCATCGGGCTGCTCGATCGCGGCGTCGAGGTTGACCTCTATCTCTCCGGGATGGAGTCCAATCTGCCGGATTTCTTGCACGAGCGTGAACGACTCCGCGTCGTCTACTACGACAGTGGCTGGAGGTGGAACCGGTGGTACAGCAGACATTTCGCGTCAGCGTTTCTGAGTAGTAGTCCGGCGCGAATGTGGGCGCATACGCGCCTCAGCATGCTCTTGTGGCTCGAGCATCGCCGGCGTCCGTACGACTGCATCTTCCAGCTCTCCCAACCCGAGTTGCTCCTGCTCGGAGCTCTCCGGTCGTCTCTTCCACCGACGGTGGTCCACCCGTGCTCGCATGCAGCGGGAGAGCTACGCTGGCATCGGCGTGAGAGTCGCTATGCCTTGGCCGTCGAGCCGGCCTGGCTGCACGCCGGCGCCCGCGTCATGCTTTGCATTCGAAGCGGCTTGCAACATCGAAGCTTCCATAAACCTGACGTGATCGTCGGTCCAAGCGAGACCTTCGTGCAACAGGTAGCCGACGATTATGGAGTGTCGGGCGAGCGCTTGCGGGTTCTCAGGCACCCGGTCAAGCTGAGCCCAGACGCGCCACCGGCTGAGCGTCGCGAGATCGACCGCCGGCTCGAGCTGCTCTACGTCTCGCGCATCTCCTCGCGCAAGGGCGTCGAGCTGATCGTCGAGTTGAGCCACCGTCTGAGCGACCTGTCCGACAAAGTCCACATCACCGTGGCTGGAGAGCACACGCCATGGTCCGACTATCGCAAGGCACTCGCCCAGCTGAACTCCGAGGTTGCAACCTACGCCGGGTTCCGGCCGTTCGCAGAGATCCTCGAGCTGTACCAGAACGCCGATGCCGTCCTCGTTCCGAGTCGCTACGAGCCCGGGTCGCTGGTGGCCTGCGAGGCGCTCGCAGCGGGTATTCCGGTAGTTGCGAGCTACGAGGTCGGACCATCGGAGGTCGTAAGCCCGACGTGCATGCGACGCTTCGAGGCCGGCAATCCCGATGAATTCGAGCGGACGGTCCGCGAGTTGCTGCCGGACCTACGCACGCGCTTCGCGGAGTTGTCCGCCAGCGCTCGTGAGGAGGCAGCGCGCCTGTTTTCGGCGAATTTGATCGCCGCCGAGCTCGAGCAGATCCTCCGCGAGGCCGCAGCGTCGCGAGTTGGGCTGATGCCCGGGCCAGCCGAGCTGCAATCGTGCCTGCACGTGAGGTCGTCCCGGCAAGCCAGTCAATCGAGGAAAGCTGTGGGTGACAAATGAGCACGTCCGCCGCCGCGTCAAGTCCGGAGGGCACGCCCCCGCGTGGGCAACTGAACACCCCGCTCGGGTTCGGTCGGCTCGCCCGCCAGCCGATGTGGATTCTCACCGACCTGGCTCCCACGCGCGTTGAAATCAGAAGGCCGCTCGAATACGGGATGAGCGTCCTCTTGTGGATGCGGGTGCGCCAGCGCGGCTACACGATGCTCGGCTGCCGGCGCGGTCGGACGCTCTTCCGCCTCGCGCGGGAGGCCGACCGGCAGGGCGTGGCCGGTGCACTGGTCGATTGCGGCGTTTGGAACGGTGGCTCGACCGCCCTGCTCTCTGCCGGCGCGCCCGGACGCACCGTATACGCGTTCGACTCCTTCGAAGGCCTTCCCGCGCCGGACGCGGACGTCGACGGAGCCGACAGCGTCGACTGGGGGGGCGAGTGTTTGGGGCTCGAGGACAACGTTCGCGACGCGTTGCGCCGCTTTGGATCCCCAGAACACCTACGCATAGTAAAGGGATGGTTCGCCGACACCTTCCCGCGAATGGTGGGCTCGGTCGGGCCGGTGGCCGTGCTCCACGCCGACGGCGATTGGTATGACTCCGTACGCCTGACCCTTGAGACGTTCTACGACCGTATCTCTCCGGGCGGGTTCGTGGCCATCGACGACTACGGCGTCTGGTCTGGAGCTCGTACGGCGGTAGACGAGTTTCGCGCAGCGCGGGGGCTACGTGAGCCCCTCGTCCTAGTCGAGGCTGCCGCGTACTGGCGCAAGGCCGCAGCCTGATCCCAGGATGCACGCTGCGAAGGGGCCCCCGGGGGTCGACGGGATGACACGGGCGCAACGGCCACAGGCATCGGGCGACGTGTCCGTCGTCGTGCCAACCTATCGCCGCCCTGATCGCCTCGCCGAGGCACTCCAGGCGCTCGGCGCGCAAGACCACCTCCCAACCGAGATCATCGTGGTGCGGCGCCGCGACGACCACGCTGCAAGGGATGTTGTGGAGCGTTCGGAGTCATCGCCAGTCCGTGAGGTCGTGGTAGACGAGCCCGGAGTACTCGCGGCCATGATCGCCGGTGCCGGCAGCGCCAAGTGTGCACTGATCGCATTCGTGGACGACGACGCCGCGCCCCATCGAGACTGGCTGAGTCGCATGGTCACGGTCATGGCCGACGACACCGTCGGCGGCGTCTGCGGTCGCGACATCGTCTCTGTTGAGGATGCTTTTCCCCGCAAGGCCGACGTTGGGCGTCTCACCGGATGGGGCAAGGTGATCGGCAACCATCATTGCGCGGCGGGGACGTCCCGGCCCGTGGACGTGCTCAAGGGAGCGAACATGATATTTCGCAGGGAGGCCCTGGCACTTCCAGCGCGCCTTCGCGGAGGAGGCGCTCAGGTGCATTTTGAAGTGGCCGCCTCGCTGTGGGCTCAGAACCGGGGCTGGCGCCTGATCATGGATCCGACCGCCGAGGTGAACCACTATCCGGGCCCGCGCTTCGACGCCGACCGCCGCGGAGCGCCGTCCGCCGGGGCCACGTTCGATGCAGCGCACAACTTCACCTTCGCGCTGTTGAGCATGCGACCTGCCCTCGCACGACGTCGCATGCTTCTTGGCTTGCTTGTGGGCGATCAGGGCGCGCCCGGCCTCGTACGCGCGATCGGCGCGATCTTCGTTGGACAGTGGTACGTCCTGAAGCGTCTTGTGCCGTCCCTTGGCGGTCAGCTGCTAGGCCTCGCGCGACTCGGCGCTGGACAGCGCTTGGAGATGGTCACCTTCCCGCTGGGATCCGCTGAAGGCCGCACGCGGTGCGAACCCCCCGATCCAGTTGTTCCCCGGCCCCTCGTCACCCCCGCAACGATCACCCCCCGCC
>JRHI01002303.1_pt1 | contig 13345 bp, 14 predicted proteins | sample 215371 | NCBI WGS metagenome assembly JRHI01 (sample SAMN02929681, study PRJNA255918) | sediment metagenome | biome: cave system; feature: Ice Cave; material: Sediment; isolation source: sediment from deep within a dark volcanic ice cave with no known source of... ...
GTACTTCACGGTCGACGATCCGTGGTGGTGCAGTTTCTCGTCGGCATGGGCGGCAATGTCGCGGCCAGGGAAAACGTCTTCGAGATGCTGCGAGAACTCAGGGTCAATCGACATCACGTCTTCAAAATGTCCGTGCGTCGGACAGTCCTTGACCATCAGGATTTTGCCGTCGCGTTCGATGATCTGCGCTTTGATCTCGCCGACCTTTTCATTCATCAGCACTTCGTGCGGCAGATGGCCATCCAGAATCTGCTGGCGAATCTCCGGAACACACTTGGGGCAAAGCGAATCTGTGGTACGCGGCCATCCCAATGGCGGCTTCGACTTTTCGTAGGACTTGAGCAGCGGCTTGTCGGACCACTTCGGCGTTGGCGAAGCGTTGGGCTTGATACGATTCAAGCGGTCGAACACAACCCAAGCTCCCTTGGCGGCGACGGTGACTGCTTTTTCCACGTACTTGATCGGCTTGCGCATAGTAGCTATCGGCTCCTGGCTTTTGGCTATTAGCTTTTCGACGGCATGGCTAAAACCCTTGCCTTCCCGGGACGAATGGTCCAACACTCCCGGATAACGAATCGCTAACGCTCTGTTCTTTGAGGCTGGCTCAAAGTTGCAACATCCCCCGTGGCTGAAGTTCCGGGAATTGACCCGTTCTTACACTTCTCCTTGGGTGAATGACTGGCTCTATCCTATTGGAGGCGTAAGAACTGGCGCATTCATATCCCAACGAACGGTGCAAATTTGGGGTTTAGCGGTAGAGTGGGGCATTATACGGAGGTAAGTTGTTGAAAGGAAAGGACAGGCATCGCATGGATTTCTTAACAGCCCCACGAGAACATGGCGATCCCACCTGCCCGGCACTACAGAGCCGGGGTCTCCGATAGCTGCGGCACGCGTGGATGTATTTTCGTCACCTTGGAGAAATAGTTTTCGACTTGATCGGTTTGCTATTGGCTTTAATCGTGTAGTTGAGATCGTACGCCTTACTGGCCATACCACTAAACGTGAACGATGCTTGGGTAGAACTCTGCGTCGTATTACTCTTTCCGGAAATCGAACTCCCGTCGCTCTCGGCTACAAGCGTAACATCCGTGATTTGATCAAGATTCTTTCCCTTCAGGGTGAGTGGATCCTTTACTGTTGGCATATCCGCCGTGTCGATAATGGGCTGCTTCGTGAGGGCCACAGTATCTCCCGAGTCTAAGTCCTTCGGTTCGCGTTGCGCGCCAGCCTTGTAGCTCACAAAGAGGGAAAAAACACCTTCCACGTTGCACAACTCGTCCGGCTTGAATTGTAGGGTGGCCGAGTTGCCGTCTGCAGCGGCTTTAATCCGACCCGCGATTTTGACGTCGCCCTTTTCCAGAGTGACTGCACTGGCCAGACCTAACCCGCTTCCAGTCACGGAGCAGGTCACCATGCCATCGCTGGTTTGGGAGATATCGACCTGGCCGCCAGTCAAAGTAGGACAAGCCAGATTCGCGATCTTCGGCTGGGTCACCACCTCTTGAATATGGATGCCGCCGACCACAACAAAAGTGCGCTCCTGCAACATGCGTAGAGCGGCTGCTCTCCAATGCCGGTAGTCAAGATTGTCCCAAGGCAACACCCCAGTCTCGTTATTGACGTTACGGGAAGCCCCATCTTTTTCGTAGGCGCTTCCATCCTCCAGTTTTCCGCCCTTGCTATGGTAGCCGGTAAGGTAGCCTGGCTTATGGGGGGCGCCATAGTTGTGGGCATCGCCATTGAAGTCGCAATTCTGCTCGGGGTTAGAGTGCAGGAGCCACCGCTTCATGCGACCGGCCGGAGGATGACCGCACCAAGCGTAAGGTAATTGTTCAAGAGGTTTCGCAGATATGAAAGTCACGAGTGGAACCGAGCCTTGCACAGGAACTAGAACCTTGCTGGTATTGGAAGCGGAAAATACCAGGTCATTGATATGGTTCAGTTGCTCAACCGTGTGGTCAGGAAAAATATTGCTGAATCCTGTGATGAATGAGCCTTGGAATACTGCAACGGCGTCTTTAAACTCGACCGTTCCAGCAGTAATGGAGGCGGCACCAGCAATGGCCCCAATGGCCTGCAGTGCATTGAGGGCTAAGTTTCTGCGATCGCTTGATTGGCCGCGCTGAGCTACGGCACGGACCAACAACTTGTCCCGCCCCGCCTGAAAGCGCCCAAATTCGTCTGCCGAGACCCCAGTGTCGACGGCAACCTGAATATCGTGGACCAGGAACTCATTCTTGTTGTTGAGGTTCCTGAGGGTTACCTGGATCGCCACGAAAGTATTCGCCACTCTGCGGCCAAAAATGTCGCGGGTTTCTTTCCAGCTCATCACTGCCATCGAGCAGCTTACATCCTCTGGAGCTTGAAACTTGCTTGGCTTCGGCTTTCTGTGCGGCCTTTTCTGCTGATTTTCCTAAATCGATAGTCAAAGAGACTCGAGTTTTGGTGGTGTCAGAAGCGGCCGTCTCTAAATAGGGCACGAATATACTTCACGCACATGTGTGTCAAATGGGATAAACTTGTGAGGACAGGGCAGCGTGCGGGGGCAAGTTTACTTTCCTTTTTTTCGCCTGTACTGCGGAGGGTGGTATGTCGGCGCAGTTTCAGCGATTTGTATGCGTTCCTTGTAATCTGGGCAATCTTCGTCGGTACAGTTATGGGTAGGACAATATCCCCAACTGTGCGTAACGGATTGCGGTTGGACGACAAGTATAGTCAGATCGCGGCAAAATTCGGTCAGGTGTACCGGAGAGTCGGGGAAAATATCGCGGTATGTGACCCATCCATAAAAGTTTATACCCCTCGTGGGGTGATCCGGTGCCCCGCGACGACCGCGCCACGGGCCGAGATTTTGTTGGATAAACTCTTGCCAGATTTTCTCTTCGATAAAAACTTCTTGGCTGAATATGCGGTCTTTCGCTGGGACAACATTTGCGCCGGTTGCCACCCACGGTGTCCCACACTCCCCTTTTTTGTCGGGGAAAGTGAAATCGTTGGGCAGTGGGCCCATAGTAAGTTCGCAAGCTACCCGGTCTTTCAGCTTATGGGCTTGTGTGGCTCCGGCATTATCGATGGGCATTTCGACCATAAGGGCGCGCCCACCTGGAAAAGGGATGAGGGCTACTTGTGGAGATGGAGGGAAGGTGAGATAGGCCCGTTGTACGGAGTACAGAGCCGTTTTGCTAACGATAGAGGCGCTGTGCGCGGCATCGGCGGACTTCTTGATTTCCGGATATTGCTTGATAATTTCTCCCAGCGTGTCCGTTGCAGCTTTGGCCTGTTTCTTAGCATAGTAGGCATAGAAACCAGTAATAAAAACGAGCAATATCGCACATATCGCTTCGATACGCTGAGGCCAATTCTTCTGTTTTTTGTGGCAATACTTTGTTCCTGCGCCGCCATCTATAGCGGGATGAGGTGTTTCGATGGTGGCTGGCGATTGCTTTACTTCCTCGGTGCTGTTGGACTGATCGTCACCGTTTTCAGTTGCATCCATTTGGGGCTCCGTTTACTAGGAGAGTAGGGTTAAAACATGAAACCGACTGAATACATGGAAGGGCCGAAGGCAATGGAGAACTTTGAACGCGGCATGATAGCACTGTTCAAGGTTCCCAAGAGTGCCGTCCCGAAAGCGAAAAAGAGGCCCAAGAAGGCTGCTAGATCGCGCAAATCTAAGAATGCCGACAAGGACTAGAAGGGGACTTGTTGCGCTTCCCCCGTCCCTGTCGTTTCGTGGCGCGGCGATTCGTTTTTGCCTGTGAGTTGGGCATAGGTAAGGCGCTTGCCGAATACTTGGCTCATGGCCAGAGCGAAGCGCTGACTGTCATGAATGTCTTTGCGGTTGTTGTAACGGAAGGTTTGTTCGTCGAGGTAACGGAAAAGATGAAACGGTTCCACGCTAACGTAGGTTCCAGAAATTCCGCGCTTGAGCAGCGACCAGAAGTTCTCAAGGCCGTTAGTGTGTACGCGACCGTCTACGTACTGAGTCGCATGGTCAACGACTTGATGTGCGTAATCGCTTGCCAGTTCTTCATAGGACAAGAGAGCGTCGGAGTAGAGAGCCGCACCAGCCTCTACATGCTTGCGGACTTCGCCTTGCAATGCGTGCTTCTTGCGGTTCGGTACGACTGTGGTGCGGATTTTACCGCCGCGCTCCAAGATACCCATGACGGCGGTTTTGTCCTTGGTGCCCGTACCAGTGATTCGGCGCTTGCGTTCGCTGACGTGCATATTTCGCGCTTTGCCGCCGATGAACGACTCATCCACTTCGACTTCGCCGCCGAGCTTCGACCCGTAGAAATCGTCTTGCAGGGCGAGTCTCAGGCGTTGGAGCATAAACCATGCCGACTTCTGAGTGACGCCGATGGAGCGGTGGATCTCCATGCTGGAAACGCCGTTCTTGCAATTGACCAGCATCCAGAAAGCAGCCATCCACTTATCCAGGGGAATCGCCGAATCTTCCATGACGGTTCCGACTTTGATAGAGAACTGCTTCTTGCACTCGTAGCAAAACCAGATGCGGCGCGTCTTGATGAAAGAGTGCTTCGCCTTGCCACAGCGGGGGCAGGTAACGTTCCCGTCCGGCCAGCGATAGCGAACGGCATAGTCGAAGGCTTGCTGCGGGTCGGAGAAGTGCGCGATGGCTTCTTGCAGCGTCTTGAGTTGCTTAACCATGAATAAAATATTATACTAAAGTCACATGTGTGTCAAGAATATATTTACCCTAAATAGGGGTATGGTTCCACATTGAGAGCGATTTGCTTGGCCAAGTAGGCGAGATACTCCGGCGCATTTGACCCCGCACGAGCTAGTATGGATTTGTCGGGCTGATATGAATCTCGTATGGCCTTCAGGTAATTGGGAGATAGGGTTCCTGATGGATCGGGTTTTACGATGGCATTTTTGGCTGCATCGATCAGCGTGTCAGCTGTATCCCCTTCAATCTTTTGTCCTTCTTTCACGTTTTTCGTATTCTTGAGAAAATCGAAGGCAGCGCTTCCCACGATATTTTGGACGCGAGATGCGGCCTGCTCCTTCTTTTTTTCCAAGTCCGTGTCCGAGAGAAGGCGCTTACTACTTTCATTCGCGCGCTGTTGGGTGGCTGCTGTGGCTGCAGCCACCGACGCAGCCAGTACGCTTTGAATGCGGGTGCGGGCCTGATCGGACGTCATTCCAACGAGAGCTTCGCGCTTAGACGGCCGTTGTATTCCTTATAGACATCGGCAACGAAAGCCGAATTCTGCTGGCTATACTGTCCCAAAATTTGTGAGAGCTCGATGGTGGTGTAGTCGAGCAATTGCTGCGCGTAGCGATAGTCGAGGGGCCGCTGCACCGCCACTTGGGCGCGCATGTCCCATTGTTCGTCCTCGTTAAAAAGACAGGGAACGTAGTCTGAGAGAGGGCCGCGCGAGATGGTACGCGATACGCTAGAAGATCCGCTGCTCGGAGAAGTCGGGATCTCGGTGTTTTGAGCGTATGCCGGTGGACTGACCATCAAAAGAAAACCGCTCAAGAAAAGACACAACAAACGCGTGGCAAGCCCATGCATGCAGTTGGCTCCCGCTCAAGATATGTTATGAATCCCAGGGTCTGCCATCAGCGAGGGAAGTGAGTGCTGATAGCTGCTGCTAAAATCAAAACGAACATTAACAGATTACAAATAAAATGCAAGAGCATTTCTGCCGTCTCCGAATCGCAATATTGAATGGATTGCCAGACTTTCGCGGCTTTTAAAGATAGATCCACTTGGGATCGGTGAGCTGAAATGTTTCAATGGCCATGGCTCTATTGCACCTCCAGCCATATACGGATTGACCACAATCTTGCCGAACATGGCGCTCTTCTCCAGATATTCATGTGCGGCTCGCAATTCTTTCAGCGGGAACACGCGGTCGACTACCGGCTTCAGCCGCCCGGCAAACAGGTGTCCAAGCACCTCATGCAATTCGCCCATCGTACCCATGTAAGAGCCAAGCAGCGTCAACTGCCGCGAGAAGAGAAACCGCAAATCGATTCCTACATTCGGCCCTGTGGTTGCCCCACAAGTGACGAGTGTTCCCCCCGGCTTCAGCGATTTGAAACTTTCATCCCAGGTTGCGGCCCCCACATGCTCCACAACAATGTCCACGCCTTCCTTATTCGTGATCTTTCGCACCTCGTCTGAAATTTTCTGCTGGTAGTGATTAATTCCAAAATCGGCGCCCAGGCCCCGCGCCTTCTCCAGCTTGGAGTCATCACCGGCAGTCGTAATCACGCGACAATGGAATAGCTTCGCAACCTGGATCGCCGCTATCCCTACGCCCGAACCCGCTCCCAGGATCAGCACCGTCTGGCCGGGACGCACTGCCGCCCGACCCACCAGCATGTGCCACGCAGTCAGAAACACCAGCGGCACGCTCGCTGCCTGGTTGAAGTCAAGGTGGTCAGGAATCGGAATCACATTGGACGCCGGCACTGCGATCAGGTCGCAGTTTCCACCATCGACCGCATTGCCCAGCACAGTGAACTCGGGGCATTGATTCTGCAGCCCGGCCACGCACTTTGCGCAGTGTCCACAGAAGCGCATCGGCGCCAGCAACACCCGTTGTCCAGCCTTGAATCCGCTGATGTACTCGCCGACTTCCACCACCTCCCCGGCAATGTCGCTGCCAAGAATGTGTGGCAGATTCACTCCGGGCAGCCCTTTCCGCACCCACACATCCAGATGATTCAGGGAGCAGGCCCTGACGCGCACCAGCACTTGATCCTTGCGCGGCTGCGGATCAGGCACATCTTCGTAAGTCAAAACTTCCGGCCCACCAAACTGGTGAATGCGGACGGCTTTCATTGGGTGCCCCCCCCCTGAAGAACGTTGCCTCTTAAGATACTGGAAAAGCTGAGAATCAGGATCCGCCGCCCGTGAGGCGTTTCGCTAGCACGCGATAGAACGAGTGCGCGTTAGAATAGCGAGATGGACATTTACGAACAAATCGTGCAGCTCCGGCGCGAGGGACGCCGCGGTGCCGTCGCCACGATCGTCAATGTCCGCGGTTCGATACCCTCGTTTCGCACCGCCAAGATGCTGGTTCGCGATGAGGGCTCCATTGTCGGGACAATCGGCGGGGGCTGCGTTGAAGCCGAGGTCTGGCAAGCTGCACGAGAAGTGATGGAATCTGAAAAGCCCCGCACCCTCACCTTCGACCTGAACCAAGATCCAAAGTACGACACGGGCCTGGTCTGTGGAGGCACACTCGATATATTTGTGGAGCCCGTCCTGCCTCCAGCTTTGCTTTATATTTTTGGTGCGGGCCACGTGGCTATCAATCTGTCCAAGACGGCTGCTGACGCCGGATTTGACGTGATTGTCACCGATGACCGAACCTCCTTCGCCACCAAAGAGCGTTTCCCGTCCGCTCGCGAAATTCATGGTGAGGACTTCGATCAGGCCATGCAGCATCTGGATCCCAACGAATCCTCCTATATCGTCATTGTCACCCGGGGTCATCGAGACGATATGCGCATTCTCCGATGGGCCGTTCAAACTCGCGCCCGCTATGTCGGCATGATCGGCTCCAGGCGCAAGGTCATCGAGATTTTCAGGACGCTCCAAAAGGAAGGCGTTCCGGCCAATCTTTTCGACCGCGTGCATGCTCCTGTCGGCCTCGATATCGGAGCCGTAACTCCCGAGGAAATTGCCGTGGCCATTACGGCTGAACTGATCGCCATCCGACGCCAAACTACCGCTGCATTGCCGCACATGAGTTGGTTCAAAAGCAAAGGGGTAAATGTCGACTTGAAATCGAGTCCGGAGTCGCACACGACCGCAGATGTTTTGGAAGACGGCAAAGGAAACGCATAAACCGAGTGTCACGTTTTTGGTTGCCAATTTCTCTCACCTGGTTTCCAATCGGCAGTTGCAAATCGGCAAACGAAACTTTCCATGTCCCGAGCCCCTAGCTTCGCAGGAGTGATTCTCGCCGCCGGGGAATCCTCACGCATGGGGACGGATAAGTCGTTACTCCCCTGGCTTCCATCCCCCGCAGGACAACCGCCTTCCGGGCACACGTTCCTTTCCGCAGCCATCCATTCCTTTTCGCTCTCGACTGACTTTATCGTGGTCGTCGCCGGCAAAAATGAAGCCGTGATTGCTCCCGTCGCATATGCCAGCGGCGCATCGATCGTCATCAATCCCGATCCCAGCCGCGGACAGTTCAGTTCCCTTCAGGTGGGCCTGCACGAATTGCTCAATCGCGGGCGCGATGCGGCCATCATCACACTGGTCGACCGGCCTCCTGCAAACACCGCGACGATCCAGAGTTTGCGAGAGGTCTTCGAATCCGCTGGAAATGAGGTCTGGGCGGTCGTTCCGGAATTTCTAGGTAAGCACGGGCACCCTTTTCTCATCGGACGTGAAATGATTGAAGCCTTCCTTCACGCTCCGCCGACTTCCACAGCGCGTGAGATCGAGCACCAGCATCAAGAGAGTATCCGATACGTTGCGGTCGATGATTCCAATGTGACGCTAAACATCAACACTCCCGATGACTACGCAAGATTGGCAGGATCTACTCTGAAATAGGTTCGCCTTCGAAAAGATTTTTCACCTCTGGCTTTGGACCTTGTCTCCCGTTATCTTGGAAGCTGCGCGACGGCGGCGATGAAAATAAAATTGCAAACTGAATCCCGGGCATCCTTCCTCGAGTCTGTCCTTGGGCTAGAACCCCGAGTTGCCGCTTTCGACTGTGACGGCACACTGTGGTCGGGGGACGTTGGAGAAGGCTTTTTCACCTGGGAACTGAAGCAAGGTATCGTCTCCGAAGCGGTCGGCAAGTCGATGCGCGCCCGCCACGCCGAATACAAAGCTGAACGAGTCTGCGAGCGCGACATGTGCGGCGAAATGGTTACCATGCACCGGGGCATGGCTGAATCAACCCTGCTGCGTGCCACCAGCGATTATTTCGAAAACTCATTTCCCGGACACATCTTCCCTGAAATGCGCGAACTGGTTGAACGCCTCAAGCAGAGTGGCTGCGATGTCTGGGCCGTCTCCTCTTCGAACGTGTGGCTTATTCGAGCCGGGATGAAGCATCTCGGAATCCCGGACAACCGCCTCCTCGCTGCGTCGGTCGAAATCGAAGACGGCCTGATCACCGACCGCATCGTTCGCATCCCGTCCGGCCCGGGAAAGCCCCGCGCCTTACGCGAAGTTGTCGCGCAGGATCAGGATATTGATGCCGCCTTCGGCAACTCGCGCTGGGACACAGAGATGCTCGCCATGGCCAAACACGCCTTCGCGGTCAACCCAAACCCCGATCTGGAAGCGACTGCCCGCCAGCGTAATTGGAATATCTACTTCCCGGATGGGACCGGGCCCTGATAGTTTTCCAGTGCCACCCGTCGTAATCGGAACGCCGGTCTGAACGTCACGGTAAATAGTCCGTTCTACAATGCCGTTACAATGTATTCGGCCCGACTGCTCGATCACTTTCAGTTTCCGCGCAACGCTGGCGACGTCTCCGATCCTGATGCGTCTGTCGAAATTGAAAACCCCGCCTGTGGAGATGTGCTGAGTTTGACTTTAAAAGTTAGCTCTGGACATATTTCCGAGGTGCGTTTCAAGGCTAAGGGATGCGTCCCATCCATGGCGTGCGGCTCAGCGCTGACTGAACTTGTGTGGGGCAAGACTCCGGACGAAGGTCGCAAACTGCGCCGTGAAGACGTGATCGAAGCGGTCGGCGGTCTCCCGCAGGCTTCTACACACGCTGCGCAACTGGCTCTAGATGCCCTGTTCGCCGCTTTGAATCAACTTCCTGCCTGACCTACCGCTGACTGCCAGCATGGAACCTTAAGGCAACTGGTTCAGATAGCAGGGCCCACTTGTATTCTGGGCCGGAGGCGTCGGAGGCTTCAACCAGGGTGGAACATTGAAATTGAAGAACTGCGTCATATCAATCTGCGCTGCGTCTCGCTTGGTCAGAGGCGCCAAGTTAAACCGGGTCTCAATCAATTTTAAAATTGCCGTGAGGTCGGCTACGTTGTGATTGACGTAGTGCTTCTTTGCGTAAGGAGAGACAACGATCAGCGGCAGCCGAAAACCGGTGTAGATGAAATCGCAAGTCGGTCCGGTCGTCGGGGTGCAAATATCTCCGGGCAGAAGATCCTTGGGCTTGATGCCATCCGGACTCACCGCGGTATGCGGCGCGACGTGATCGTATAGGCCGCCGGCCTCGTCGAAGGTCAAAATGAATGCGGAGTCCTTCCATGAACTGCTCGTCATCAGCGGGTTAATGAGAGACGAGACATAATTTGAACCGAGCTGAATGTTGATGGGGTAAAGATCCGAATCCGATCCGTGCTCATCAAGACCGGCGTTGGACGCAGGTTCAATGAGGGCCACCTGTGGCAAGGTTCCGTTTTGAAGGTCAGTGAAGTACTGCGCGATGGGCACCAGGCTCTGCGGATATTGCGACGGAATGGTCTGTCCCCACTGGAAATTCTGCACGTAACTTAGCGTGAGTAGACACTGCGGGGTTGGGTTGGATTCACACGGGCTGTTAGCGGGATTGACGTAGATCTTCCAGCTAATGCCCGCGGTTTGTAGCTCCTGAAAGATCATTGGTGCTGTCAGCAGAGCCTGGTCTGCACTATCCGTTCCGATGGGATAAACATATCCTTGCGAAGTTGCCGCGATAAGATAATCGCGATTGGAGGAAGTACGGGTCATCACTGGCGCAAACCAGCGGTCCGAAGTCGCGAACTCGGATGCCATGAAGTAGTAGTAATTCAGGTCCGTGTCGTCGTAGTATCCCATCGCGCGGATTCCATTCGTGTCGTAAAACGGAGGATTATTGTTGCGCGCATCGTGCCCGGCAGTGAAAACGTAGCCGTCTAGCGTCGGAGTCGCGGAATATGGATTTACCCGATTCCAATCCTGATGGCCTTCATTCCACGAAGGACTGGGGTTCTCGATGCACTGCGTGACCAGATGGTAAGAAGCTATTTGCGGGCTGTTCGCGTCGACAATGCAGTCATTCGGTGGCGCGTAGGCGGAATCGCATCCGGGATTGGTTAAAGGCGGCCCATAAAGCGGCTTGATGCCGGAGGTCGGATTGAACTGTGGGAGTCCGTCGAAAGACTGGTCCGAGAACTTGTTCGCCTTCCAATACGCTCGCAAGGCGCCGAAGTAATGATCCAGGCCGCGATTCTCTTGCGCCATGAAAATGATGTGGTTTAAAACCTTTACTGTTTGCGCGACGTTGAACGTCGCAGTCACCGATTGATTCGCATTCATCGTAACCGTGCAAGTGCTGCCCGTCCCCTTGCAGCCGCCGGACCACCCGGCGAAAAATGCGCCTTGGGTGGCGGTCGCGGTCAACTTAACCTGGGTTGCCGATGCGTATGAAGCACTGCACGTTGGAGCGCAACTGATTCCCGTCGGAGTGCTCACCACTGTCCCGGTTGCGCTGCCGGCCAGTTGTACGGTCAATTGAAACGAGGTGGCCGCGCCTGTCACACGTGGATCAACCGATTGCAGCGGATTCGCCAAGCTTTGTGTGAGGCTCGCCAGCATGAATATCGCATTGAAGCAAGCCGCTACAAAAAGTGATCTCTGCCAAAACACAGACTACCCCCTAGACATTTCACTATCGTGTCTCCAATGAGATGGCCGCAGGCGTCAATCGGTTGCGGGGGCTCTCGTGGAAGAGCGTAAAGCTCTGAAAACACTAGGTCGTCGCGCCCGACTCTTTTGCAAAAATTGCGAAGACGCAGGCTTAGCCTAAGATTGCTTTATGTCGTCCACCCATGCCCCGCGCCGCATCGCGAGCCTGCAGCCCAGCGCGACCGTCATCCTGGCTGCACTCGGTGAACTGCAGCGTGTTGTAGCATGTACAAGATATTGCGCTGACGTCGTTCCGGAAATCTTCGCTTCTTCTCGAACGATCGTGGCGGATTCCTGGACCGCGAGCGCCAAAGAAATAGTCGCGACGAAACCCGACTTGGTCATCGCGGCCGTCCCTTACCAGGAAAAGACCATCAGTGAAATTCTAAAGTCTGGCATCCGCTTTCTTGGCCTCGCTCCCAAAACCCTGTCGGACATCTATATCGACATCGCCACAATCGCCGGAACTGTGGGGGCCAGTGAACGCGGCGAGGAAGTCATCGGCACGATGCAGCGTCATATTCGAGCAATCCATGAACAGGTCCAGGCCCGCACCATCCAATCAGCTCAGCCCAAAGTGTACTGCGAAGAGTGGGGGAAACCACTGATCGCCTCTCAGCCTTGGGTGGCAGAGCTTATCGAAAGCGCCGGCGGATATTTTCTCGGAGTCCCCGGCCAAAAAATCATGGCCGACGAAGTTGCACGATTAGATCCCGATGTCATCATTGCTTCCTGGTGCGGAGCAGGAGACCGCGTTCCGCTGGAACACATCATCGCCAACCGCGGTTGGCGGCACACCGCAGCTGCCCGAAACAGGCGCGTGTTCTGCATCCGCGATGAATTTCTAAACACGCCCGCACCCACGCTTCTTCATGGACTCGATGCCCTGGCTCATGCCATCAACCCTGCCCTGTTTCCAGTGACGAAAGGAATCCGGCAGATTACCGACGAGCCCCCTTCCCCGCTTCCGAATACGGTTGTATGAGTTAAGATTTCTCTGATGCGCACAGCTCCGAGGATCGAGGAAGTTCGCACCCTGGTCGCCGAATTGGCGGAGGCCTCGCCCACGGCACATGTTTTCATGCAAAACATGGTCACGCTTTTGCACGAGCGCATGCTGAAATATAACTGGGTAGGCTTTTACATGCTCGAAGTGGGCGCGCAACCGCCCATACTCGTGCTCGACGCTTTCGAAGGCGCGATGACTCCGCACACTCGAATACCCCTTCATCAGGGTATCTGCGGCGCTGCCGCATCCAGTGGCCAGACGGTCATCGTGGACGACGTGAGCAAAGACCCACGCTATCTCGCTTGTTCGCTTGAAACTAAGTCTGAAATCGTCGTGCCCGTCTTTGTTCATGGGAAGGTAGTGGGCGAATTGGATATCGACAGCCACTTTCCTGCCGCCTTCACGGTTGAAGATCAGGACATCATTCAATACTGCGCCATGCTGGTGGGAGAGAAGCTCGAAAAGTCCGGCCACTGAAGATCAGAATTTAGAAGATCATCAGAAAATCAAATTAACTAAGAGGAGGGACGTTTGGGATCCCGAACACTCGGCTTGATTCTCCTCTCTCTTTACCAGTTGCGGGGCCGGCCCCGCGACTGTTCGCCACGCCTCCGGTATACTGGTTCAGCATGCCGGTTCTTAAGAACATCGCGGCCATCGCCAAGGGGATGAGCATCACCTTCATGGAGATGTTT
>JRHI01002304.1_pt1 | contig 13340 bp, 6 predicted proteins | sample 215371 | NCBI WGS metagenome assembly JRHI01 (sample SAMN02929681, study PRJNA255918) | sediment metagenome | biome: cave system; feature: Ice Cave; material: Sediment; isolation source: sediment from deep within a dark volcanic ice cave with no known source of... ...
CGCGCCACCTCGTCGGCGGCCGCCCGCGCCAATCGGCGGTGCCGGCGCAGTTCGGGTTGGCGCATGCCGAAGTCGCTGACGCAGCCATCCATGATCGCCGCAGCGGTGCGGACGTCGCCGTGCGCGTTGGCCAGTTCGGCCAGCTGCCAGAGCAACCGGCCATCGGCCGGCAGCCAGAGAGCGAGTTGTTGCAGGATGGCGGCGGCGCCCCCGGGCAGCTTCTTGCGCTCGGCCTCGTCGATCTTGCCCGCCTCGTACTTGCCGCCGGGCAATCGGTAGTGAACGCCGAAGAGATCGTCGAGGTCCTGTTCTCCGGGCGCCTCGCGGCGCCGCAGCCGCACCAGTTTGAGATGGTATTCCTCGGCCTTTTGCAGTTTGCCGGGCGCCAGCACGACCGCCTGCTCCAGCGCAGCCGCCGCCTGTTCCAGGTCGCCGGACAGTTGCCAGGCAGTGCCCAGGTTGGCGACGATGCGGAAGTGATTGGGATACGTCCGCTGCGCGTCGCGCAGCACCTCGACGGCCTTGCCGATCTCACCGAGACGCAAGTACAGGGCGCCAAGGTCGGCGAGGTCATCGGGTTTCAACTTGCCGCGGCCGATCGTTTCCAGGCGGGCAACCTCCGCTTCGTACTTCAAGCGCCCCGGATTCACCTGGACGCCGGGGGCCGGCTTGAGGGCAAGGAGGCGGAGACTGCGCTGGTCGAGAAGGAAGCCACGCCACTGCGACGGCAATCCAGCGATGGTTTCGCCGGAGTAGTACAGGCCGGCGCGGGTGGCCGGGACGAACAGGAGAATGGCCAGCAGAACGGCACCGGATCGCAGGCGGTGGAGCATGGTGGAACGGTCCTTTCGTGGGACCTAGCTGCCGCGGCGTCAACAGCCGTCCTGGGTTTCGGGAAAACCATGCTTACTATACCATCGAGCGCGGGCCGCTGTCATGGCTTTACGGGAGGTGGAGAAAAGGGGCAAGGATGTGAAGTGCGCGGCTCAGGCGGCGCGGCGGGCAACGGCCCGGACGCCACACAGGAGGCGGTAGACTTGCAGTGTCTCGGCGGCGCAGCGCTCCCAGGTATAGCGCCGCGCCACGGCCACCGCACCATGCCGCAGCGCCATCCACCAGTCGTCATCGCAGACGACCCGCGCCAGGGCGGCCTGCCAGCCTGCCTCGTCGTTGGGAGGAATCGCGTACGCCTGACCACCGGTCACCTCAACGAGCGCCGCGGCCGTGGACGTCAGCACCGCCCCACCGCAGGCCAGCATCTCCACGGCAGGCATGCCGAAGCCCTCGTACCACGACGGGAAGAGCAAGGCGCGGGCGCCGTTGTAGAGTAGCGCCAGGTCCTCGTCGGCCACGTAGCCCAGATGGAGGACGCCGCGATGCCGGGCCTCCTCGTCGAGATACTCCGCCACCGCGCTTGCCTTCCAGCCCCAGCCGCCGACGAGCAGCAGCGGGCAGTGCTCGCGCAGACTGCCGGGCAGGGCACAGTACGCGCGCAGCAGCATGTGCAAGTTCTTGCGCGGCTCGATCGTGCCGACGTGCAGCAGGTAACGCTCCGGCAGACCGAGCCGGTGCAAGCCCGCCGCAACCTCTTCGGGAGGCAGCGGCCGCAGACCAGGGCGGATGCCCATGTAGGTGCGCGTGATGCGCTCCGGTGCGATGTTGAGGGTACGGATCACCTCCTGCCGGCCCGACTCGGAGATGGCCAGGAAGTGGACGCAACGGCTCAGGCCGCGCTCAAAGTGGCGCTCGAAGTGGGCGACTCGGTCGCGCGGATGCCATTCCGGATGCAGCAGCACCGAGAGGTCGGGCAGGGTGGCGACGGTTGGCAGCGGCGAGGCGAGGGGAATGAAGTTCGTCTCGTGATACAGGTCGCAGCGCTCGCGGGCGCAGTAACTGCGGAAGCACTGCTCGCGGAGGAGTCGGAAACCGCTGCGCAAATGCTCGCGGACCTGGCCGCGCAGCTGGGCGGACAGGCCGGATCGGGACGCCGTCGCCGCCGAGCGGGAACCGCCACCGCCATCGACCGCGCTCAGGCGGCGCAGCCAGCCGGTCGGAAATACGGCGACCTCCTCCGGGCCGGCCTGCTCGCGCAGACAGCGGAGCAGTTCAGCGGTGTAGTGGCCGACCCCCGTGCGTTGCTTCAGAGCCGACAGTTCGTTGACGACGACGCGCATGACGGGAGCCTCCCTGTTCCCAGTGCGAACCGCTGCGGACACCTTGTAGCTTCCGGCGCAAATCGGGACGAGAGCAATCGCGGCCGCGCCGGAATGCGCGGCCTGGCGAGGTCGGGGAAACAGGGCAAGGCGCCGCGTCTGCGGCTGGGCGAATTGTCCGGGAGCGGATTTTGCTGCCGTCCCGTCCGGACTTCGGGTAGCATCGGCCAGCATGACGCCAGGTGACACGTTTATCCGCCGCACGGTTGGCGAACCGCCCCGAGACACCGCGTCCCCGGCAGGGTCCTGCATCCTGGTCGTGTTCGGTGCCTCCGGCGACCTGACGAAGCGACTGCTGTTGCCGGCCCTCTATAACCTGGCCTGCGACGCGCTGCTACCGCGGCAATTCGCCCTTGTCGGCCTCGCTCAGGACGACCTCTCCACCGACCAGTTCCGCAGCCGCATGACAGAGGAGATTCGCAAGTTCACCACGCGCCAGATGTTTGACGCCCAGGTCTGGCAGGAGTTCGTCGGCCGCCTCCATTACGTACCGGGAAACTTCGCCGATCCCGCAGCCTACCAGCGTCTCGCGGACTTCCTCGCCCGGCTCGACGCGGAATGCCAGACCGGCGGCAACGTACTCTTCTACCTGGCCACTCCTCCCGCCGTCTTTGGTTCGATTGCCGCCCACCTCGACCGGCCGGGCCTGCGGAGACGCGAAAGCGGTTGGGCGCGTCTCATCGTCGAGAAACCGTTCGGCAGCGACCTAGCCTCCGCCGTCGAGCTGAACCGAGCCCTGCGGGCGCACTGGGACGAGGACCAGCTCTATCGCATCGACCACTATCTCGGCAAGGAGACGGTCCAGAACCTGCTCGCCTTCCGCTTCGCCAACGGCATCTTCGAGCCACTCTGGAACAAGACGCACGTCGATCACATCCAGTTCACCGTCGCCGAGACGGTGGGCGTCGAGGGACGTGGCCGGTACTACGACAGGGCCGGCGCCCTGCGGGACATGATCCAGAACCACATGTTCCAAATGCTGGCCTATCTCTGCATGGAGCCGCCAACGTCGTTCCGGGCGGACGCCGTACGCAACGAGAAGGCGAAACTGCTCGAGGCCGTCCGCATCCTGACGCCGGAAGAGGTGCGGCGCGATACGGTGCGCGGACAGTACGGCTCCGGCAAGAAACCCGACGGCACGGTGGCGGCCGGCTATCGACAGGAGCCGGACGTTGCTCCGCAGTCGGCAACGGAGACATTCGCGGCCCTCAAACTGTTCATCGATAACTGGCGCTGGGAGGGTGTTCCCATCTATCTGCGCTCGGGCAAACGGCTGTGGAAGCGCGGCACCGAGATTGTTGTCCAGTTCAAGAAGGCGCCGGAAGTCCTTTTCCGCGCGACACCGGCGGCCGGTAGCCTCGATGCCAACAAGCTGCTCTTCCACATCCAGCCGGACCAGGGGATCGAGTTCCGCTTCCACGCCAAGACGCCGGGTCCCGCGCTGTACCTGCAAAAGGTGGACATGCGCTTCGACTATCGGGAAACATTCGAGGCGGGGCGCGGCACCGGCTACGAGGTCTTGCTGTACCACTGCATGATCGGCGACGCAACGCTCTTTTCGCGCACGGACCTCGTCGAATCGGCCTGGCGCATCGCGCAGCCGATCCTCGACTGCTGGGCCGCCCTGCCACCGGAGGACTTTCCTAACTACCCGGCCGGTTCCTGGGGGCCGCGCGCCACGTTTGACCTGCTCGAGCGCGACGGCCGGCGCTGGGTGGAGGTCGTCAACCGCCACGTTTTGGAAGAAGTGCCGCTCTTCCGGCAGGCCGATCCGGTGTTCCTGCACAACCTGGCGATGATGCTGAAGCCGGTCGTGTACTCGCCCGGCGCGGTCATCATCCGGCAGGGCGAGATCGGCGGGCAGATGTACTTCATTTGCCGCGGCCAGGTGGAGGTGCTCAACGAGGCGGAGGAGCAGTTGCGCACCCTCGGCGAGGGCGATTTCTTCGGCGAATTGAGCCTGCTCCTTTCCCGGCCGCGCACGGCGACCATCCGCGCGGTGTCGCCGTGCGACCTGTTCGTCCTGGACCGAGCCGACCTCCAGAGGGCCTTGCAGGATCACCCGCAATTCAGCGGTGCCCTGTGGACGAATGCCCGGAGCCGGTATCAGTTGCCGGAAGAGACCGGGGAAGAGGACCGGCCAGCGCCTTGAGCAACTGCGGCTCTTCCTCTCCGCTTCGGGAAAGAGGAGAGAAGAGGTTCCCACCCCCTTGTCAGCGGGCTTGACAACGGCTATCCTCAATAACCTACCGCCGGTACACGCACCAATGCCCACTTATCTGTTGTGAGGGCTCTCCGTGATCCACGTCAGCAAGCTGACCAAGTATTACGGCGACTACGCGGCCGTCAGCGACGTTTCCTTCGACGTAACGAAGGGGCAGATCGTCGGCTTCCTCGGCCCGAACGGCGCCGGCAAGACGACGACCATGCGCATCCTCGCCGGCTTCATGACCGCCACCTCCGGCAAGGCGGTCATCGACGGTCTCGACGTCTTCTGGCGACCGGTCGAGGTCCGGCGGCGCATCGGCTACATGCCCGAAAACTGTCCACTCTACCCCGAGATGCGCGTCGTCGAGTACCTGCGCTTCCGCGCCGGCATCAAGGGACTGCATGGTTGGAAGGCCGGCCGGCGCGTCGAGTACGTCCTCGAGCGCTGCTGGCTGACCGGCGTGCGTCGCCAGCTCATCGGCACCCTGTCGAAGGGGTATCGCCAGCGCGTCGGCCTGGCCGATACACTGCTCGCCGATCCGCCGGTGCTGATCCTCGACGAACCGACCGCCGGCCTCGATCCGTCGCAGATCCGCGAAACGCGCAAGCTGGTCCGCGAGCTGGGCGAGCAGCACACGATCCTGCTCTCGACGCACATCCTGCCGGAGGTGGAGATGACCTGCAACCGGGTCATCGTCATCAATCGCGGCGCGGTGGCGGCGTCGGGAAAGCTCGACGAACTGCGGGCGCGGCACCAGAACCTGGAGGATTGGTTCGTCCATCTGGTCGAGTCCGAGGAGCCCGCCGGAGCTGCTGTTGCGCGACGTTTACGTTGATGTTTAGCCGCGACGGGCAGCGGAGCGCGAGCTTCGCGCTCCGCTGTCCATCGTGGCTAAACGGGAATTACCAACCGAGGTAGCAGCATGGTTTTCGATACCGCCCGCTTGCTAGTCGTTGCCGCCGCCGGGTTGAGCGCGCTGGTCGCTCTCCTCGTCGGCCTCTTCCTGGTCGGCGGCCTGTTCGGCGCGCGCAGCCTGGTCCGCCGCGAATTCGCCGCCTACTTCCTGTCGCCGATCGCCTACGTCGTCCTGGTCGTCTTCTTACTCGTTACCGGACACCTTTTCTATCTGACACTGCAACTGCTCACCGAGACCGGCCCACGCGGCGCCGAGTTTCCCATGCAAATCATGTTCGGCAGCGAATACTTCTGGCTCGTCTTCCTTTTCATTCCGCCGCTGCTGACGATGCGTCTCTTCGCCGAGGAACGGGGCACCGGCACCCTCGAAATGCTCATGACCGCGCCGCTGCGCGACTGGCAGGTCGTCCTCGCCAAGTACGTCGCCTGCTTCGGGTTCTACCTCCTGCTCTGGGTGCCGACGGTCGCCTACCTGCCGGTGCTGCTCGACCTGCGCCAACCGATCTGGCAACCCGCCTTCACGCCCTGGAGCATCACCCTGGTGGCCGGTCTCGGCGCCGTGCTGCTCGCCGGACTGCTGGCGCTGCCGCGTCTTGGCACCGTCTGGCGCCTCGTCAGCCTCGTGCTGCTCCTGGTGGGCGCCGTCGCCGCAGGCGTCGGCGGCTGGGGACATTACACCCTCGACCCGCAGCACCTCGTCGAAGTCCCCGCCGGCATCGATCCCTGGCCGGTGGTGTCGTCGTACCTGGGATTGGCCCTGGCGGGAGCGATGTTCCTGGCGCTGGGCATGTTCGTCAGCAGCCTGGTGCGCAGCCAGATGGTCGCGGCGCTCGTGTCGCTCGTCCTGAGCCTCGGCTTCATCGTGGCCGGCATCTGGAAGCCGCAGCTCGACACCAGCAGCCCGCTGTACCAGTACCTCTACCAGCTGATCTACTTCTTCAGCGTGCCGCTGCACTTCAGCCGCGACTTCGGCCGCGGCCTCCTCGATACCCGCCATCTGGTGCTGTACGCCAGCGTGGCGGGGTTCTGCCTGTTCCTCACCGTGCGTAGCCTGGAGAGCCGACGATGGCGCTAACCGAAAAAGCTCCGAGCCGTACCTGGTCCCGGTTCCATTTCCTGGTCCTCTTCCTGCTGCTGACCGGCTTACTGATCAGCGGTGTCGGCTTCGTGCTGGCCCTGCTCGATGGGCAACTCACGACCGACGCGATGAGCAAGGCGCTTGACAACGTGCAGGCCGGCTTCGGTCTGCCGCCGAAGTTGTGGGTGCTGGCCGGAGGTCTGTTAGCCGTCGCCTTCGCGCTGCTGTTCGAGATCGTGGTCTTCCTGCGCGTAATGGCCGGACGGCGGAGCGTCTTCGGCCTCAACGCCGCCCTGCAGGTCGCCCTGGCCGCCGCGCTGGTCATTGGCTTCAACGCCTGGTCGTTCGCCCACTACCTCCGCTTCGACTGGACGCGGGCGCACCAGTTTACGCTTCCCGAGGACGTGCGCTCCCAGTTGCGGCAGCTCAAGGGGGAGACCAAGATCCTCGTCTACCAGCGGCACAAGACCTTCGGCACCCTCAGCGACAAACCCGATGCCCGCGATTACGCCGCCGAGCGCAAGGTCGTCGAGAAGGTCAACGACCTCGTCGATCAGTTCCGCGAGTTCGGCCCGCAGTTCCGCGTGGTCGTGCTGGACGTCGAAGAGGAGGGGTTCGACAAGAAGCTCGAAGAAGAGACGAAGGACGCTCCCGAATTGCGGGCGGCCCTCGACAGCGCCACGGAGAACAGCATTTTCTTCTATGCCGGCGAGGGGAGCCGGGTGCAGCGGCTCAGCTTCAACGAGTTCTACCAGCTCGACAAGACCGCGTCGCGGGACCAGGGCAACCTCGTGCTGCTCTTCCAGGGCGTCGAGCCGTTCGCGCGCAAGGTGCTAAACATCGACGAGAAGAAACCAAAGATCGCCATTGGCGTCATTCATGACCTGCTCAGCACCGAGGGGACCGGCGACTACGGTTTGCCCGGGCTGAAGAAGGCGCTGGTGGCGCACGGCTTCGAGGTGCAGGACGTGATCCTCAAGAAGTCGCGAGGCTTCAACCTGATGGGGCCGGGAGCCTACACCTACGCCGAGAGCCGCTACGATCGCCTCGAAAACGAGGTCAAGGTCCTTGACGCCGAGATCAAGGGACTGGCCGACCTGATCGAGCGCAACGCGAAGCTGCGGCAGGAATGGGAAAAGGCGTCGCTCAAGGACCTGACCGAGAAGTACGCCGCCCGGCTGCGCGTCAAGCAGGTGAACGAGGAAATCCGCCGCTTCCAGCTCGACGGCCTGGCCGAGTACATCCGCGCGCAGCGGGAAGACCTGGAAGAGTATCGTAAAAGTCGGCAAAACCGCGTGGACGAAAAGGCCGGCCTGAACGTGGACAGCGCGGTCGAGTTGCAGCGCATGACCGACCTGCGCGCCAAGATGGATCGGCTGCTGGCCGACTGCGATCTGCTGATCCTGCCGCGGATGACGCTGCGCAACCTGAGCCTGGGCGATGCCATTCCGAACCGGATCTATCGCCTCGACGAGACCCAGGCCGACGCGATCAAGGATTTCATGAAGAAGGGCAAGCCGGTGCTGGCGTGCTTCGGTCCGGGCATCGAGCGGCCCGATATCCCGCCCGACCCCACGGCCCAGGGGCCGGAGGGCGTCGAGAAGGCGCTGGCGGACCTGGGCATCCACTTCGGCAAATCGACGGTGCTGTTCGACGTGGAGAGCACGTCGCTGGCCGGCGGCCGGCCGGGGCAGGAACAGGTGCTGGGCGCCGATGTGGAGGTGCCGCCGGTCGAGTTCAAATGGAAGGGCGGCGACGCCTGGCCGCCGGGACAGGCCGCCGCGAACAAGAAGCCGAACCCGATCCGCGCGAGCATGCTGCTGGCCGCGCGCAGCGCCGGCCGGGAACTGGACCTGCGTTTGCACTATCCTCGGCCGGTCTACTTCGAGCCAACCGCCGCGAACCCGCTGGCGTATTCCGCCGAGATCATGGAGACAAATCCGGCCGGCTGGAACGAGGAGCAGCCGTTCCCCACCGAGGACCGGGTGCCGCGTTTCGAGGGGACCGGCGTGGCGTCGTCGGTCCTCCAGGGACGTGACGACAAGCGGCACGGCCGTTTCGCGGTCGGCGTGGCCGTCGAGGCGCCGGTGCCGGCGACATGGTACGATGCGAAGGAGAAGCCGACGACGACGGTACGGGTGGCAGCACTCGGGCATGGCGGACTGTTCACCGGGGCGGAGATCACGCCGGCGCGGGAAAAACTGCTGCTGAACACGTGTAACTGGCTGCTGGGCCGCGACGACCGCTTGCCGCGCGACGACCGGCCGTGGGCGTATCCGCGCGTGCGGCTGGACGTGCAGGAGAAGGAATTGTGGCACTGGGGCACCCGGCTGGGACTGCCGGCCCTGTTCCTGTACCTGGGGATGGTCGTGTTGCTGGTGCGGCGGATGCGTTGACTCCCGAGTAGCCGCGACGCGCAGCGGAGCGCGTAGCCCGCGCTCCGCTGCGCGTCGCGGCTACACGGGGTTGTGGCCCTGGTTACGAGAGAGAACCGACGATGAACCTCAAGACCACTCTTGTCCTTCTGGTCTTCGCGTTCGCTGGAGCCGTGCTGCTTTATCTCGGCGTCGGCGCCGGTCCCTGGCTGACTCTGACGACGACGGCCCTGGTGGTCCCAACCAGCGATACGCTGCGCTTTCTCGAAGACGAATTGACCGCCGAGCAGCTGAACTCCATTGAAGTTCACCAGGGCGACCAGGTCGTGCAGTTGCAGCGCGGCAACGACGGCACCTGGTCGCTGCCCGGCAAATGGCCGACGCGGCAGGCCGAGGTCAAGCAGCTTGTCGGTCTGCTCACAGGCCTGCGCTCGCGCTTCGAGCCGATCGCCGTCGGCAAGGACACGGACCTGAAGGAGTACGGCCTGGACAAACCGGCCGTCACCGTCACGGTCCGCGCCGGCAAACGGGAAGCCCGTCTCGCCTTCGGCGAAGCCGCCGACGCGCCGAGGACCGACGAGGACGAACCCGGCGATCACAGCCGTTTCGCTCGTCCCACCTACCTGCGCGTGGCCCTGAACGACGGGGACAAGTTCGTGGAGGGGGCCGATATCGTGCGCCTGGCCCCGGGACTGGTCGCCGCTCTAGATCGGCCGGTGGACTACTACCAGCAGCGCCGCCTCTTCCCCGGCGAGCGCCTCGCCAAGGAGGGCGATTCCCAGGAGAAAGAGGAGAGGCTGTCGGCCAAATCGCTGACTATCAAGGAGACGAAACCCGGCGGCAGCACGTACACCCTGAACCGCGCCGGCGACGAGTGGGACCTGGCCGCGCCGCTGCGCGACCGGGTCGATCCCGACAAGCTGAAAACGATCCTGACCGCGGTGCCGGACCTCTGGGCGGAGCAGTTCGTTCAGAAACCGAAGAAGGACCTGGCGGAATATGGACTCGACAAGCCGGAACAGACGGTGCAGGTCACGCTGGCGGACGGCAGTGCGCGGACGCTCCTGATCGGCAAGCCGTCGCAGACGAAGGTGCGCTTCGTGATGCGGCCGTCGCCGCCGGGGATGCCGGTGCCGCCACAGCGTCAGGCCGTCCACGACGAGTACCGCTACGCCAAGTTGCAGGACAACGACCAGGTCTTCGAGGTCCGCGCCGAACACTTCAAGGACCTGTTCGTGAGTCTCGACACGCTGCGCGACGCCCGGCTGGCCCGCTTCCGCGCCGGTGACGCGACCCGGCTGGAGATCGAGCAGCCGGGCCAGAAGCCGATCATTCTCGTCAAGGACAGGGACCACTGGCGGCTGAAGGAACCGCTCGACGCCGACGCGGAGAGCAGCAAGGTCACGGAATTGCTTGACAAGCTATCCGCTTTGGAGGCACGCGACAAGGACATCCTCGACAAGGCCGACGCCAGGCAGTATGGCCTCGACAAACCGGCGGCCACACTCAAGGTGACGGTAGAGGAAACGGCGAGCGGGGCACGTCAGCCCTCCGATGCCGACGCCAGGGACAGGAAGAAGGTGACGAAAACCTTCGCGCTGGCGCTGGGCAAGCACGACGCGGCGGCAAAAAAGCTGTACGTGCAAGCCATCGGCTGGCCGCGCCTCAATGCCGTGGAAGATGCCCTGCTGGCACTGGTGCAGCGGCCGGCGCTGGCCTACCGTGGCCGGCGCGTCCTTGACTTCCTCGCGGACGACCTGGACTCCATCAAGGTGCAGCGCGGCGGCGAGACCCTCGCCTTGAAACAGGCCGACGGCAAGTGGCGGCTGGCCGAGCCCGTCGCCGCCGACGCCGACGCGAGCAAGGCGAGCCAGCTGGCCGACGACCTCGGCCGGCTTGAAGCGGTCGAGTACGTCAGCGAGTCGGCGAAGGGTGCGGACCTGGAGAAACTCTACGGCCTCGGCAAACCGGCCGTGTCGGCGACGGTCGCGTTCCGCGACGCCAAGAAGCCGGCGCAGACGCTGCTCGTCGGCAAGCAGCGACCGAACAAGCAGGAGTATTTCGCCAAGCTCGCCGGCCCCGACAGCGTCTTCGCGGTGAAAAAAGAGATCCGCGACGCGCTCGATCAAGATTCGCTGGCGTACCGGCCGCTGCAGCTGCCGGCGCTATCCCTGGAGGAGATCGCCGACCTGCGCGTGCAGAAAGAAGGCGCGGACGAGTATCGTCTGACGCATAAGGACGGCGGCTGGAAGATCGCCGCACCCTTCGAGGCCGCGGCCATGGCGGGTACCGTGCAGCCGATGGCCGACGAGCTGGCCAATCTCAAGGCGGAGCGTTACGAGGCCCACGCAGCCAAGGAACTCGGCAAGTACGGCCTCGACAAGCCGCACCTGCGTCTGACCCTGACGCTGACCCCGAAGAAGGACGACAAGGGCAAGGAGACGGCGCGGCAGCGCGTGCTGCTCGTCGGCAAGCCGGCTGAAAAGGACCCCTCGACACGCTATGCGAAACTGGCGGACGGCGACGCGATCTTCGTCGTCGGTGACAAGCTGGTGTCAACGGTGGACCGCAGCGCTCTCGACCTGCTCGATCCGCAGCTCCTCACCGTGGCGCGCGACACGATCGAGCGGTTGCGCAGCCAGGCCGGCGAGGCCAAGTTGGCGCTGCAGCGCGACAAGGACGGCTGGAAAGTCGTCGAGTCGCCCGCGCCGCCGTTCGCCGCCGACCACGCGGCGGTGGACGCCGTGCTGGGCGTCTGGGCGGGGTTGCGTGCCGAGCGCTTCGCGGCCTACGGACCCAGGGCGGACCTGGCGAAGTACGGCCTCGACAAGCCGGCGGCAATCGTGACGGTGTCGATGCAAAAGCCGGCCGCGGCCGAACACGTGCTGGAGCTGGGTAAGCCGGTGGAGGGCGCGAGCGGCGCCCGCTATGCGCGCCTCGACAAGGGGCCCGGCATCGTCGTCCTGGCGGCCCCGGCGATCACCGAGCTGACGCGGACCTATCTCGATTACGTCAACCGCACGATGCTCGACTTCGACCCGGCGACGGTCAACTCGTTGACTCGGCGCAAGGGCGCCGACATGCTGGAAGTGGCCAAACACGACGAGGGCTGGCACCTCGTCAAGCCGGTCGATCGGCAAGCGGATGACGCGACGGTGCAGGAGCTGTTGCGGGAGCTGACGGCGAAGGCCAAGAAGGTCGCGGCGTACCCGGCGAAAGACTTGCAGCCGTTCGGCCTGGACGAGCCAGCCGCGCTGGTGACCCTGCACCTGGACGCCGGCGGCAAGAAGAGTGAAAAGGTATTGAAGATCGGCAAAGTCACCGATGAAGCGGCGGACGGCAAGCCGCTGGGCGATCGCTTTGCCCAGGTGGAGGGTTCGCAGACGGTGGTGGTGTTGCCGGCGTCACTGACCCATGGCCTGCTGGCGGGACCACTCGGCTTCCGCAACCGCACCGTGGCTCGCTTCGTCGATGCCGACCGGGTGGTGCTGCAGCGCGAACAGCGCAAGGTGGTCTTTACGAAGGTGGACGGCACCTGGAAGCTGACCGAACCGCTGGCCACCGACGCCGAGCACGCCGAACTGGAGAACCTCATCAACGCAGTGGCCCGGCTGCGGGCGCAGGACCTGGTGGCCGAGAAGCCAACCGAGGCGCAGCTCAAGAGCTACGGCCTCGACAAACCGGCGGTGTCGTGGCGATTCCAGTCGGGCGACAAGGACGTGCTGAGCCTGCAACTCGGCCGGCGCGAGAAGGGTGCCGGCCGCTGCTACGGCAAGCTGGAGAAGGGCGACCTCGTCTTCGTCCTGGACGGGTCGCTGTCGGCGAAGCTGTTCGGCGAGTACCGTAACCGCACCGTGTGGAACCCCTCGCTCGACTCGGCGCAGGCGGATCGTCTGACCTACCAGCGCGGCAGCACGTCCTTCAGGCTGGAAAAGGTGGACGGCGGCTGGCACGTGGAGGGCAAGCCGGACCTGAAGGTGAAGGCCGACGCGGTGAGCGATGCGCTGGCGGCAATTGCGGGACTGAAGGCGGAGCGCTTTGTTGTGGACAACGGAGCGGACCTCAAACTGTACGGCCTGCAGGCGCCGCCGGAATTGGTCGTGGAGGTCCACACGCCGACGGGGGTGCGCGTGCTGCACGTCGGCCGGCCCGAGGGCGAGTCAAAGGCGTACTACGCAAGGGTGCTGGACAAGGACCGCACCGATGTGTTCGTGATCGGCGAGGCCGACGCAGCAAAGATCATCCACGACCTGCCGGCGTTCACCCAAACGACAAAGACGGAATAGGGATCACCGTGACAGCGGTAATCGAACCCGCGAAATCGCCCCGCACAGCGTTTGAAGAGAAAAAAGAGGACGAATCTATTCTTATCCTTGACCCAGATTCCCTGAAGGATTCGCGCTGATCCTGGGTGGGTACAAAACGTCCTGGTATTCTGGCGTGGCCTCCACAGGAGACCTGCATGGTGAGCATAAGAAAACTCCGCTTTTCTTGTTTCACGGCAATTGTGCTAAATGACCGTGCGGGATTCAGCTGTACGGATCTTGCAT
>JRHI01002305.1_pt1 | contig 13331 bp, 7 predicted proteins | sample 215371 | NCBI WGS metagenome assembly JRHI01 (sample SAMN02929681, study PRJNA255918) | sediment metagenome | biome: cave system; feature: Ice Cave; material: Sediment; isolation source: sediment from deep within a dark volcanic ice cave with no known source of... ...
CAACCAGCCCATCGTGGGCATGGCCCGCACCCACAGCGGTCAGGGCTACTGGCTGGTGGCCGGCGACGGCGGCATCTTCCCCTTCGGTGACGCTCAGGGGCTGGGCTCCACCGGCGGCACCCGGCTCAACGCCCCGATCGTGGCCATGACCCTGGCCTGAGGGCGGCCGGGGTGGCCGGGGACAGGGGCGCTCTGGCTATCCTGCGGGCTGATGGGCCCGCTCACCGGAATCCGCGTCATCGAGGTGGCGGGTCTCGGCCCGGGTCCGTTCTGCGGCATGGTGCTGGCCGACCTCGGGGCCGAGGTGGTCCGGGTTGACCGTCCCGGCGCCACTGTGCTCGGCTTCCGCGATCCGTTGCGCCAGGTGCTGCACCGGGGCCGTCGCATGGTCTGCATCGACCTCAAGTCGACGGACGGTGCCGGCACCCTGCTGGCCCTCGTGGAGCGGGCCGACGTGCTCATCGAGGGCTTCCGGCCGGGGGTCATGGAGCGGCTGGGACTGGGGCCCGAGGTCTGCCTGGAGCGCAATCCGCGGCTGGTCTACGGGCGCATCACCGGCTGGGGTCAGGAAGGCCCGCTGGCGCAGCGCGCCGGGCACGACATCGACTACATCGCCCTGAGCGGCGCACTGGGCTCCTTCCGGCGCCCCGGGGAGCGGCCGCTGCCGCCGCTCAATGTGGTCGGCGACTTCGGCGGTGGCGGCATGCTGCTCGCCGTCGGCGTCCTCGGTGCCCTGGTCGAGGCGCAGCGCAGCGGCGCCGGACAGGTGATCGACGCGGCCATGGTGGACGGCTCGGCGCTGCTGATGGCGATGCTCTGGGGCATGCGGGCCGACGGCTCCCACGACGACCGCCGGCCCGGGACCAACCTGCTCGACACCGGGGCGCCCTTCTACGACGTCTACGAGTGCGCCGACGGCGGCCATATCGCGGTCGGGGCGCTGGAGCCGCAGTTCTACGCCGAGCTGATGCGCGGCCTGGAGCTCACTGGTGACGACGTGCCGGGGCAATACGAGGTGGAGCGCTGGGGCGAGCTGCGCGAGCGCATCGCCACCGCCGTCCGGGCCAGGCCCCGCGACCACTGGGCCGCCGTCTTCGCACCGCTCGACGCCTGCGTCGCCCCCGTCCTCGACTTCACCGAGGCGGCGGCCCATCCGCACAACCTGGCCCGCGCCACCTTCATCGACGCCGGCGGCGTGGTGCAGCCGGCGCCCGCGCCGCGGTTCTCCCGGACAAAAGAGAAGCCGGGCGTCCCCCCGGGAGCCCCCGGTCGCGACACCGCTGCGGTGTTGCGCGACTGGGGGCTGGATCCCGGTGAGATCACCCGGCTCCGTCAGGCCGGTGCCGTCAGCTGATGTCGCTCTTCCGGCGACGGCCGCGCGCCACGAGCGCGAGGCCGCTGAGGCCGGCGAGGCCGAGGACGACGATCACCGCAGCGCCGGGGCCATCAGTGCCCGGGGCGCCCGCTGCCGCCGTGTTGATGAGGCTGGGGGTCGCGGTGGCCGCGAGGACCGAGGTGACCTTGACGCCGCCGTCAGTGCCGTGCACGGTGCCGCACTTCTGGGAGGTCACGTCAACCTCGTTGAAGTAGGTCACGCCCGCGCCGGCGGTGCTGGAGACCGCGACGTTGATGACCTCGGTGACCGGGTCGGCCAGGCCGGCGAAGCCGCCCAGCTTGGCCCAGGTCAGGGTCTGCCGGCCGGAGCCGCCCTGGGTGCCGACGGTGGGTGCCCCGAGGGGTCCGCTGACCGGCGGTGGCACGTAGGTGAAGCCCGGCGGCAGGATGTCGACCACCAGAGTCAGGTCGCCACACTGCTGCACCTTCTGGGCCACGGAGATGCGGTACTGAAGGGTGCCGCCCTGCGGCACGGTGTGGGTGCTGTCGTCCTTGGTGACCACGGGGGTGACCGGCGGGACGGTGCAGCCCGGCGCCACGCACGGGTTCGGCGGCGGCGGCACGATCGGCACGTCGCTGCAGGTGGCCTGGCTGTGGCTGTGGGCGATGACGATGTCACCGGCGGCAATCTGTCCGACGGTCTTGGTGAGGATGATGTGGATGCCGTTGACCGTCAGCCCGTGGCCGAGGTTGTCGTAGTGCTGCTCGTTGAGGATGATCGTGATCCCCAGCGTCTGCAGCGTGGTCTTCAGCACGAGCCCGGCGGGCCCGAGGGCGGGCAGGATGTTGCCGATGTCGGTGTTGGGGCCGAGGTTGACCGGCAGAGCGCTGACCGGGATGACGGTGCCGAGGATCTTGAGCCCGACGATGCCCGCATGCCCCATCGGCGTGGCGGTGCAGCTCTGGGTGGTGGACTGCGTCTGAACCGCGTCGGCGGTCAGTATCGATCCGGGGAGGGCGCTCGCGAGGGCGGGGCTGGCCACCGAGGCGCAGGCCTGACCGCCGGTGATGGTGCCGGTGAAGAAGGTGATCAGGTTGTTGAGCGGGAAGCCGGCGGCCTGGGTGCAGTTGTTGAGGGCGCTGCTCAGGGTGGCGGCCGACGAGGTGTTGATCACGCCGGTGCTCAACAGGCCGGGGACGCAGTTGGCGCAGTTGACGACGGTGCCGATGCTGGGGCTGGTGCCGCCGTTGGGCACGGAGACGCCCGAGGGCGCGAGTGGACCGACCGAGATGGGGGGTCCGCTGAGGGCGGAGGCGAGGGCGACGACGCCGGAGGCGTCGCCTTCAGCGCCCTGGGTGGTCGCATCGGCACGGACCGAGGTGCTCATGTTCGCCCCGAACCCGACCACAGCGAGCAGGGCGGCGGTCATGACGGGCAACGCCACTCGAAGAGCGCGCCGGCCCCGGACTGGCGTTGGGGCATCCGCGCCCATGGTCGCTGTGTCTGTCATCTGGTTCGCTCCCTTGTCCTCGATCCGACGCGGCGCGGCCCACCGCCAGAGTCCCAACGGGCCCGTTGTATCCCACACAGGCGTACGGTTCCCGGCGCTGACGTCACAGCGACTCGCGGCATCATAGCCGCGCGGCCTGCTGGGCGTGTGAGCGTCCGGCAACGGTTTACGGAATCGCCTCCCCCGGGTAGAGCCCTATCGTGCCCCCCGTGGAGTTCACCGACTACTACGCGACCCTCGGCGTCGCCCGTGACGCCGACGCCGCCGCGGTCAAGGCCGCCTACCGCAAGCAGGCGCGCCGGCTCCACCCCGACGTCAACAAGGACCCCGCCGCCGAGGCCCGGTTCAAGCGGCTCAACGAGGCCTACGAGGTGCTCAAGGACGCCGACAAGCGGGCCAAGTACGACCGGCTCGGCGCCAACTGGGAGCAGCTCTCCCGGCAGGAGGACCTCTTCGGCGCCCAGCGCGCCTCGGCGACGGCCGGCACCTCCGGCTTCAGCGACTTCTTCGAGACCTTCTTCGGCGCCGGCGGCAGCCCCCTGGACGACTTCGAGGAGGTGGTTCGTCCCGGCCGCGGCGGCCAGTCCCGCACCACCTTCCGGTACCGCCGGTCGGACCTCCCACCGGTGCCGCGGCGAGGTGCGGACGTCGAGCAGGAGATCGACATCAGCCTCGACGAGGCCGCGCGGGGGGGTGTCCGGCTGCTCTCCATCGGCAGCCGGCAGGTGGAGGTCCGCATCCCCGCGGGCGTGACCCAGGGGTCTCGCGTCCGCGTCGGCGGTGAGGGCGGTGAGGGACGTGAGGGGGGTGCCCGCGGCGACGTGTACCTGCGCATCCGGCTGCGTCCGCATCCCCGATTCAGCGTCAGGGAGCGAGACCTCGTCGGCGAGATCGAGATCCGCGACGACCAGGCGGTGCTCGGTGACGTGGTCACCGTGGCCGGGCTGCTGGGTCCGCTCCAGGTCCGCATCCCGGCGGGCACCCAGGCTGGCCGCACCCTGCGGCTGCGCGGCAAGGGCCTGCCGGGGCTCAAGGACAAGCCGGCGGCCGACCTGCTGCTGAGCGTCCGCATCGCCATCCCGGCGGCCCCGGGCGAGCAGGAGCTGGACCTCTATCACCGGCTTCGCGAGCTCCGCGCACCGGCGGACACCACCGGGCCGGGGGCGGCGTGACGCGGCAGCTCGAGGGTCATCGCTAGATCCCCAGCTGGGCGGCCACGAAGGGCAGCGGGTCGATGAAGGCGCCGTCGTGGCGGATCTCGAAGTGCAGGTGGGGCCCGGTCGAGTTCCCGGTCGAACCCTCCATGCCGATGATCTCGCCTTGGTGGACGACCTGTCCCTGATGGACCGCCAGCGAGTTGAGGTGGCCGTACAGGGTCAGGAAGCCGTCCGGGTGGGCGATGACCACGTAGTTGCCGTACCCGACCAGCTGGCCGGCCCCGTTGGTGCTGGCCTGGGCCACGATGACCACCCCGTCGGCGGCCGCGTGGATTGGTGAGTCGAGCGAGCCGGCCAGGTCGAGGCCGGTGTGGAAGTGGGCGAAGAAGGTGCCCCCGAATGACAGCGGAGGTTCGAGGGCGTAGGAGCTGGGGCCGAAGCCCTGGGCCAGCGGTGCGATCTCGGGGGCGATGAAGGGCTGATGCTTCTGGATGGCGTCGAGCTGCCGCTGCTGCAGGCTGCCGATGGCGCCGAGCTTGCCGCGGGCGTCGTTGATGACCTGCTCCTGGGAGAGCTGGGTCTGCAGCGCGCCGAGGTCGTCCGCCACCGCCTTCCTGGCCTCGGGGATGGCGACCGCGCCCGCCCCGGCGAGCAGCTGCTGGCTGCGGGCCGGGTCGAGCGCCGCACTCCTGTAGATGTCGTACTCCGCCTGCAGCGTCTTCTGGAGCTGCGCCTTGGTCTGGTCGTGGAGGCTCACCAGGGCGGCGAGCTGGGTCTGCGTGGCGGCGTCGGGCGCCGCGGTCGGAGCCGCCGGCGCGGCCGCGTCCGCGGCCGCCGGGGGGGCGGCCAGGGCGGCCAGCCGGGCGATCTCGCGCTCCTGGGCGGCGATGCGATCCTGCTGGTCGGCGATGCTCGACTCGACGCTGAGGAGCTGGTTCCAGAGCGGCATGGCGGCGGTCGAGGCCTGGGTCAGCATCGCCACCCCCGTCCTGGAGCCGAGGACGCTCGCCGCCTGTTCCGCAGTGGCGTGGGTGCCGAGGTCGGCGCTGCCCGCGGTGGCCACCACCCCGCGATGCCCGGAGGCGCCCGCCACGGCCGCCGACAGAGCCAGCGGCAGGACTCCGATGACCACCCCGGCGGCCAGGCGGCGGCCGGTGGCGGTCTGCGGCAGCGCTCTGCCGAAGGGAAGGGCGTCCAGCAGGCGGGGGCGACGGCGCAGCCGGGGGCGGGCCCAGGCGCGGGCCAGGCGACCGCCCGGGGTGCGTGCTGCGGCGATACCGCCGGCCACCAGGGCGCAGAGGAGCGCCGCCACGATCGACCAGCCCCGATGACGGAGGCTGCCGGTGGGCGCGATGGTGGCCAGGTCGGTCGCCGAGGTGAGCGGCAGGCCGGCCGGCCCGGTTGCCGCCGCCGCGGGGAAGCGGAAGTGGGCCAGGTCGGGCTGCTGGGCCGCCGTGGGGTTGGCCAGGATGTCGAGCAGCGGCTGCAGGAAGGGGGCGTTCTGGAAGGTGGCGGCGACGTTGGCGAGATAGGCCCTGCTGACACCGGGCGCCGCGTTCTGGGCGCCCCGCACCGGGGCTGCAGCCGCCGGCGCCGGGCGGGCGGGAGCGGCGGCCGGTGGCGCCGCGGGGTGGACGGCCGCCGGGGCCTGCGTGGCGGCCGGGGGCGGCGCCGCCGTCGGCTTGGGCGTGCTGCAGAGCAGGCCGGCGAGGCCGATCGGGCACGGAGTCGCGCCCGCGGGCGGGGGAGTGGGGAACAGGCCCCCGCTGTCGGCGAGCGCCGCCACCGGACCGGACGCGGCCAGGCCCAGCAGGCCGCCGGCCAGGGCGGCGGCAAACGCTCGGCAGACGCGGTGAGCGTCGATCATCAGCACCCCACGGTGGTCTTGGAGGGCCGGCTCGCCCGCTGGCGTGGCGCCCGACGCCCTGGTCATCCCCCACATGCAGACGCCTGGGTGGGGCGATTCCTTGCAGTCCGAGATCGACACGCGTCCTGCGGCCGCGCTCTGAACCCCGGAACGCGGCGGGGGCGGTCTGATGTCCTGGGCGGGCACAGGCGTTCGTCGCTGTAGACTTCCCGGCGGCAGATCCGCTTCAAGCCGGTCCGGTGAGGCAGGCAAGGGGATCGACCGCCGGGCCGCCGGCGCCCCGGGCGCCGACCTCCCGCCGCGTCGTACCTCGCGTCCGCAGAGCCGGCAGCGCAGGAGGTCCGCGGTGAGCGTCTCGACCGCCCGTCCCAGGCTCCTCGATCACGTGCTCAGCGCGCACCAGTTCGATCGCGCCCTCATCGACGAGGTATGCGCGCGAGCCCGGGCGCTGGAGGACGTCCGCGACCAGCGGCTCGGCTCGCGGATCATGGCCACGCTCTTCTACGAGCCCAGCACCAGGACGCGGCTCAGCTTCGAGTCGGCGATGCTCCGGCTGGGCGGGTCGGTGATCGGCACCGAGGCGGCCGGGGCCTTCTCGAGCGCGGTCAAGGGCGAGACCATCGAGGACACCATCCGCATGGTCAACGCCTACGCCGACGTCGTCGTCCTCCGCCACGACCGCGCCGGAGCCGCCCGGCGGGCCGCCGAGGTCAGCGAGATCCCCGTGATCAACGCCGGCGACGGCCCCGCCGAGCATCCCACCCAGGCGCTGCTCGACATCTGCACCATCGAGCGCGAGCTGGGCCGCCTCGACGACCTCCACGTCGCCCTCTGCGGCGATCTGCGCCACGGGCGCACCGCCCGCTCGCTGGTCCTGCTCCTCAGTCGCTACCCCGGCATCCGCCTCAGCTTCGTCGCCCCCGAGGTGGTCCAGATGGGGGCCGACATCCGCTCCCTCCTCGACACCCGGGGCATCCCCTTCGTCCAGACCGACCGCCTGGCGGAGATCGCGGGCGGCATCGACGTCCTCTACCAGACGCGCATCCAGAAGGAGCGGTTCGAGGACCCCTCCGAGTTCCAGGCGGCGCGCGCCGGCACCCGGGTGGACCTGGCACTGATGGAGCTGCTTCCCGCCCACGCCATCGTCATGCACCCGCTGCCCCGGGTCGACGAGATCCTCCCCGAGGTCGACGCCGACCCCCGCGCCGCCTACTTCCGACAGGCGCGCAACGGCGTCACGGTGCGGATGGCCCTCCTCGACATGCTGCTGGGATGACGGGCCTGGCCGGAGTCGCCGCCCGCCGGGACCGCGCCGACCGGCTGATGGACGCGGCCACGCTGGCCCGCACCCTGGCGCGGCTGGCCCACGAGGTCGAGGAGCGCCATCCCGGGCTTGCCGGGGTGGCGCTCGCCGGCATCCGCTCCGGCGGTGTCCCCGTGGCCCGTGCCCTGGGCGCGGCGCTCGGCGAGCTCGGCGGCCGCCGGCCACCGGTGCTGGCCCTGGATGTGGCCGGCTATCGCGACGACCGGCCGCGGCCGGCGCTTCGGCCGCGAGGCGCGGTCGAGGTCATCGAGGCGGGGGGCGGTGAGGCGGCCGCGGAGGTCACGGGCCGCGTCGTCATCCTGGTCGACGACGTGCTCCACACCGGCCGCACCCTGCGCGCCGCCCTCGACCTGCTGGCCGACCACGGCCGGCCGGCGGCGGTGGAGCCGCTGGTGCTCTTCGACCGCGGCCAGCGGGAGCTGCCGCTGCGCGCCACCTATGTCGGCAGGAACATCCCGGTGGGGGCCGGGCTCTGGGTCGAGGTGGTCCTGGGTGACACTGACGTCGGCGCCTGGCTGGTGCCGCGGTGACGCCGCCGAGCCGGGGTCCGGCCTCGCTGGTGCTCAAGGGGGTGCGGGTCATCGACCCGCTGGCCGGGTCGGACCTGCGGCTGCGCTCGGTGTGGATCCGGGAGGGGCGGCTGGAGGCGATCGACGGCCGCATCGATTCCGCGGTGGCGACCGTCGTCGACCTCACTCCGCTGCAGGGTGAGGCGCCGCTGGTGGTCTGCCCCGCCTTCATCGACCTGCATGCCCACCTGCGCGAGCCGGGCGAGGAGGAGAAGGAGACCGTCGCCACCGGAGCGGCCGCCGCCGCCGCCGGCGGCTTCGGGCAGGTGGTGGCCATGGCCAACACCAGGCCCACGGTCGACTCACCCGGGGGGGTGGGCCGTGCCCGCGGCCGGACCGCCCGCCTCCGCGTCCGGGTGCTGCCGGTGGCGGCGGTGACCCGCGGGCTCAACGGGCAGGAGCTGGTCGACATCGCGGGCTGCGCCGCGGCCGGCTGTGCCGCCTTCAGCGACGACGGACGCAACGCCGCCCATCCCCGGCTGCTGGCACGGGCCATCGCCGAGGCTGCCGAGGCCGAGCGGGCCGTCCTGGTGCACTGTGAGGACGAGGCCATGGTGGCCGCCGCCAACCCGGGATGCGCCGCCGTGACGCGCTGCCCGGTCCGCCCGGCCGCGTGCGAGATCTCGGCGGTGGAGGCGGCCATCGGCGCGCTCGAGGCGGCGGGCCGCGGGCGCCTCCACCTCCAGCATCTGAGCTGCGCCGGCTCGGTCGACCGGCTGCGCGCGGCTCGCCGGCGCGGCCTCGCCGTCACCGCCGAGGTGACCCCCCACCACCTCGCCATGTGGCGCCCGCTGGCGGAGCCGCCGGCCCTGCCGGCGAATGCCAAGGTCAACCCGCCGCTGCGCAGCGAGCCCGACCGCGAGGCCATGGTGCTGGCACTGCGCGAGGGCCTCATCGACTGCGTCGCCACCGACCACGCGCCGCACACCACCGAGGACAAGACGGGTGCCTACGCCGATGCGGCTCCCGGCATGGTGGGGCTGGAGACGGCGCTGTCCACCTGCATGACCCTGGGTGGGATGGGCGAGGGCTGGACGGCCACCCTGGTGGAGCGGCTGACGGCCGGTCCCTGGCGCGTGCTCGGCGCCGGCGCCGGGCTGCTCGAGCCGCGGCTGCGCATCGGGGAGCCGGCAACCCTGACGCTCATCGACCCCAGCGCCGAGTGGACCGTCCTGGCCGGTGCCCTGCGCTCCCGCTCCCACAACACGCCCCTGCTGGGCGCCCGCCTGCACGGCCGCGTCCTGTTGACCCTGGTGGGCGGCTCGATCGCCTTCCGGGCCGCCGACGCCCGGCTGGGCGCCGCCTTCAAGGAGATGTCCCGTGCCTGACGACGCCATCGCCCGCCCCGGCAGGGACGCGCCGGCGCCACCGCGGCCGGCCGGCCTGCTGGCGTTGGAGACCGGCGCCGTCTTCGACGGCGAGCTGTTCGGCGCCGCGCCGGCCACGCTCGCCGCGGGCGAGGTGGTCTTCAACACCTGCATGACCGGCTACCAGGAGGTGACCACCGATCCCTCCTATGCCGGCCAGGTGGTGGTCATGACCTACCCGCTGATCGGCAACTACGGCGTCCGCGCCGACACCATGGAGTCCTCGCGCATCCAGTGCCGGGCGCTGGTGGTGCGCGAGCTCTCGCCCCAGCCCGGCCACCCTCGCGCGGAGCGCGGCCTCGACGAGGAGCTGCGGGCGCACGGCGTGCCCGGGCTGTGCGGCGTCGACACCCGGGCGCTGACCCGCCATCTTCGCGACCACGGGACGGTGCGCGGCGTGCTGCTGGCCGCAGCGGCGACCACGCCGGACGAGGCGGTGGAGCTGGCGCGGCGGGCCCTGGGGGTCAGCCAGCAGGACCTGGTGGCGGAGGTGTCCATGGGCGAGGCCTTCGCCACCTGGGAGGAGCCGCTCGACGCCACCCTGGAGCGCGCCGTCCGGCTGGCCGGGACTCACAACGCCTTTGCCGGCACCCGCGTGGCGGTGCTCGACTACGGGGTCAAGCGCAACATGTTGCGGGCGCTGCGCAGCCGGGGCGCCGAGGTGGTGGTGCTGCGCCAGGACGCCACCCTCGACGACCTGCTGCGGCACGGTCCCCACGGCGTGGTGCTCTCCAACGGCCCCGGCGACCCCTCCAACGTCCCCCACGCCGTGCGGCTCTGCACCCAGCTGCTGGAGCGGCGCATCCCGCTGCTGGGCATCTGCCTGGGCAACCAGATCCTGGGCCGGGCCGTGGGCGCGACCACCTCGCGGCTGCCCTTCGGCCATCACGGGGGCAACCACCCGGTGCGGGACGAGGTCTCCGGCAGCGTCTTCGTGACCTCGCAGAACCACGAGTTTCAGGTGGACGCCGGCAGCCTTCCCGAGGGCTCGGGCTGGTTCGTCAGCGAACGCAACCTCAACGACGGCAGCGTCGAGGGACTGCGGCACCGCCGGCTGCCCGCCTTCAGCGTGCAGTACCACCCCGAGGGCGCCCCCGGGCCCCAGGACCGCGGCCCGGTGTTCGACGAGTTCCTGTCGCTGGCGGCGGCAACACGCGACCGGCGGGTGCCGGTGGTGGGAGGCGCGGCGTCCACGGCCATGGCGGCGATGGCGGGCGCCGCCGGGCTCGACGCCGCCGGTGCCTCGGCCGGCCAGCTCTCCCTGGCCATGGACGCCCAGGCCCCCGCCGAGGCGGCGGGGCGGCCGCGCTGCGTGCTGGTCATCGGCAGCGGCCCCATCGTGATCGGGCAGGCGGCCGAGTTCGACTACGCCGGCACCCAGGCGTGCTCCGCGCTCCGCGAGGAGGGCATCCGGGTGGTGCTGGTCAACAGCAATCCGGCGACGATCATGACCGACGACGCCAGCGCCGACGCCGTCTATGTCGAGCCGCTGACCGTCCCGGTCATCGAGCGGATCATCGAGCGCGAGCGGCCCGACGGCCTGCTGGCGACCCTGGGCGGCCAGACCGGGCTCAACCTCGCGGTCGAGCTGGCCGAGGCCGGGGTGCTGGAGCGCCACGGCGTGCAGCTGCTCGGCACCTCGCTGGCGGCCATCAGGACGGCGGAGGACCGCGACCTCTTCAAGCGCCTGCTGGTGGAGATCGGTGAGCCGGTGCCGGTCTCGGCCACCGTGGCCACGCTGGCGCAGGCGCGGGCCTTCAAGGAGACCGAGGGACTGCCCCTGGTGGTGCGCCCCGCCTTCACCCTGGGCGGCACCGGCGGCGGCATCTGCGAGACCGAGGAGCAGTTCACCGACATCGTGGCCAGCGGGCTGGCCGCCTCGCCCATCGGCCAGGTGCTGCTGGAGCGCTCCCTGGTGGGCTGGCGCGAGCTGGAGTACGAGGTGATGCGCGACGCCGCCGGCACCTGCATCACCGTCTGCAACATGGAGAACCTGGACGCCATGGGCGTCCACACCGGCGACTCCATCGTGGTGGCGCCCTCGCAGACGCTCACCGACCGCGAGCATCAGCAGCTGCGCAGCGCCGCCCTGCGCATCATCAGCGCCCTGGGCATCGCCGGCGGCTGCAACGTGCAGTTCGCGCTTGCCCCCGACTCCCACGAGTACTTCGTCATCGAGGTCAACCCGCGCGTCTCGCGCTCCTCGGCGCTGGCCAGCAAGGCCACCGGCTACCCCATCGCCCGCGCCGCCGCCAAGATCGCTGTCGGCCTGCGGCTGGACCAGATCACCAACCCGATCACACGGCAGAGCTGCGCCGCCTTTGAGCCGGCACTCGACTATTGCGTGGTCAAGATCCCGCGCTGGCCGTTCGACAAGTTTCCCGACGCCGACCGGCGGCTGACCACCCAGATGAAGTCGACCGGTGAGGTCATGGCCATCGAGCGCAGCCTCGAGGCGGCGCTCAGCAAGGCCATGCGCTCGCTGGAGCAGCGACCGCCGGAGGCGGCGACGCTGCGCGACTCGGTGCTCGTCGACACCCCCAACGACCGCCGCCTCCACGCCCTCATCGAGGCGCTCCGGGCGGGCACGCCGGTGGACGAGCTGGCCCGGCGCAGCCGCTGGATGCCCTGGTTCGTGGAGCGGCTGCGAGTCCTGGTCGAGGCCGAGGAGCGCCTGCGCTGGGGCGGCCTGGAGGCCCAGGCGCTGCGCGGCGCCAAGCGCCTGGGGCTGGCCGACCAGCGCATCGCGGTGCTGGCCGGGGTGCCGGTGGCCGAGGTGCGCGCCCTGCGCGAGACCCACGGGATCCGGGCCACCTACAAGTGCGTCGACACCTGCGCCGCGGAGTTCGAGGCGGCCACGCCCTATTACTACTCGACCTTCGAGGTCGAGGACGAGGGCCCCGCCGGCACCGGCGCGGTGGCCGGCGCCGAGCCGCCGGTGGTGGTCCTGGGCAGCGGGCCCATCCGCATCGGCCAGGGCATCGAGTTCGACTACTGCTCGGTGCAGGCGGCGGACGCGCTGCGGGCCCGTGGCGTCCCGGCCGTCATGGTCAACAGCAACCCGGAGACCGTCTCCACCGATTTCGACCGCAGCGACCGGCTCTACTTCGAGCCGCTCGACGAGGAGGCCGCCTGGCAGGTGGTCGCCGAGGAGGGCGCGCGCGGCGTGGTGGTGCAGTTCGGCGGTCAGACCGCCATCAACCTCGCCGCCCCCCTGGCCGCCCGTGGCGTCCACATCCTGGGCAGCCCGGTGGAGGCCATCGACGCCGCCGAGGACCGCCGCCGCTTCGAGGCCATCCTCCGCGAGCTGGGCATCCGCCAGCCGCCCGGCGGCGCCACCGTCGATCGCCACGAGGCGCTGGCGACGGCCGAGCGTGTCGGCTACCCGGTGCTGGTGCGGCCCTCGTACGTGCTCGGCGGCCGCGCCATGGAGGTGGTCCACACCCGGGCGGCGCTGGAGCGCTACCTCGACGCCGCCGTCGCCGCCCTGCCGGACGGCCCCGACGGCCGCCGCGGCAACGTCCTGGTCGACAAGTACCTGCTCGGCAAGGAGATCGAGGTGGACGCCGTCAGCGACGGCGAGTGCGTGCTCATCCCCGGCGTCATGGAGCACATCGAGCGTGCCGGCGTGCACAGCGGCGACAGCATGGCCGTCTACCCGGCCTCCGCCGATCCGGCCATCCTCGACCAGATCATCGAGGACACCACGCGCATGGCCAGGGCGCTGGGGCTGATCGGGCTGCTCAACGTGCAGTACGTCGTCCACCGCGGGCGGGTGCACGTCATCGAGGTCAACCCGCGCTCCTCGCGGACGGTGCCCTTCCTCAGCAAGGTGACCGGCGTCCCCATGGTGGAGCTGGCCGTGGGCGCCATGCTGGGCCACTCGCTGGGCGAGCTCGGCTGGGAGGGCGGCCTGGTGCCGTCGCGGCCCCTGCACGCGGTCAAGGCGCCGGTCTTCAGCATGGTCAAGCTGATCGCCGTCGACGCCGCCCTGGGGCCGGAGATGAAGTCGACCGGCGAGGTGATGGGCATCGACTCCGAGCTCGGCGCCGCTCTGGAGAAGGCCTTCGTCGGCTCGCTGGGCAGCGTCCCGCTGGGCGGTGGCGCGCTCTGCAGCCTGGCCGACGCCGACAAGGCGGAGGCGCTGCCGGCGCTGGCCCAGCTCGCCGGGCTCGGCTTCACCCTCTACGCCACCGAGGGC
>JRHI01002306.1_pt1 | contig 13326 bp, 12 predicted proteins | sample 215371 | NCBI WGS metagenome assembly JRHI01 (sample SAMN02929681, study PRJNA255918) | sediment metagenome | biome: cave system; feature: Ice Cave; material: Sediment; isolation source: sediment from deep within a dark volcanic ice cave with no known source of... ...
GCCCCGATGGGATAGCAGTGCGGCCCCGCGATCGCCGCCGCATCATCGAGCAGCCGTTTGATTCGCTCCGGGTTGTCGAGCGCCGGGTTGGTATTCGGCATGGCTGCGACCGCCGTGAAGCCGCCCGCCGCGGCCGCGGCAAGTCCAGTCACGAGAGTCTCTTTTTGTGGATCGCCAGGTTCGCGTAGGTGGACGTGGGGATCGATAAAGCCGGGGCACAGCACCATGCCCGCGCAGTCGATACGCTCGGTGTCGGGGTCCGCCGTGACCGGCGCATCCTCGAGCAGAGCCGCGATCTTGCCGGCGCGGACGACGATGGTCCGCACCGCGTCCAGATTGAGTTTTGGATCGACCACGCGGGCGCCGACGAAGTCGCGATTCGCGGAGCGCCCCTGATTGTTGCTCGTCATGCGACACCATCTCGTTGCAGCGAGCCTAAAGTTTTCTCCAACACGGCCATACGCACGTAGACGCCGTTTTCTACCTGGCGTTCGATGCGGCTGCGCGCGTGGCGCATCAGTTCGCCTTCCACTTCCACGTCACGATTGACCGGCCCGGGATGCATAACGATGCATTGCGGCGGTAGTAATTCCATCCGCCGCCGGTTGAGTCCGTAAAACTTGGCGAGATCCTCGTACGGAGGTAAGTCGTCGGCTTCGGCGCGCTCTTTTTGCACGCGCAGCAACATCAGCGCATCGGCGCTGGCAAGCAGCGGATCGATCTCCGTCGCGAGCTGGGCGAAGCCCCATCCCGGTGAGGCCGGCGGTAGCAGCGAGGGCGGACCGCACAACGTCACGGAGGCGCCCAAGAGCGACGCAGCGCGGGCGCTCGAACGTGCGACGCGGCTGTGCCGGATGTCGCCGCAGATGACAAGACGGCGGCCCTTGAGGTCACCGAATTCTTCAACAAGCGTCATCGCATCGAGCAAGCCCTGGGTGGGATGGGCATGTGCGCCGTCACCTGCGTTGAGCACCACGCCGTCAAAGTAGCGGGCCAACGCATGTGGGAAGCCCGCTTCGGCGTGGCGCACCACCAGCGCATCGGCTCCGATCGCTTGGACGGTGCGCATCGTGTCTTCCAGTGATTCCCCTTTGGTAAGCGACGAACCGTCGCTGCGAAAGTTTATGTAGGCAGCGCCGAGGCGTTGGGTCGCGACCGCAAAAGACGTTGCCGTGCGAGTGCTGGTTTCAAAAAACATGCCCAAGACGACTCGGCCGCGCAACCGCAGGTTCTCGTTGGGCACGCCACGTTTGTATTGCCGGGCGCGCGCAATCAACGCCTCGATGAACGTTTTGTCGGCGTCATCGAGGTCTAGCAAATGTTTCGACTTGGTCACGTCCGTTCGTAGATGACGACGCGATCGTCGTCGCTTGGCTCCCGGTTGAGAAGCACCTCGACGTGTTCGTCGCGTGAGGTCGGGGCGAAACGGCCCACATAGTCAGCCTGAATGGGTAGTTCCCGTAGACCGCGGTCGATGAGAACGCACAAGCGCGCCGCTTTGGCGCGGCCTAAGTCTGTGATCGCGTCCAAGGCCGAGCGGACCGTTCGCCCGGTGAAGAGCACGTCGTCGACGATGACCACTTCCTTGCCGGAAACATCCACGTTGATCTGGCTTTCGGGTATGTCGCGTGCAGCGTCATCGTCGCGGTACATCGTCACGTTGAGGAAGCCGACGGGTATGGAGACCTGTGTCCGATTCTTGATCTCCGCATGGATGCGGCGGGCGAGGTTCTCGCCGCCCTTGCGAATGCCTATCAGGACCAGATCATCCGTGGCGCCGTTAGGCTCGATGATTTGGTAAGCCAGCCGTTCGATTGTGCGCTGTAAAGCCGCAGCTGAAAGCACGACCCTCTTCTCTTTGAGGGTCGCTGCGCTCGCCGTTGTCAACTGGGGTCCAGCCCTTTCGCGTGAGTAGCCAACCGCTACCAGGTTGCCACGGGTTTGCCCGCGCTATAGCGCGGTAAGATTTCGGGAGCCGGGCTTATTCTTTCTGGGCCGTGGTTGGCGGAGCCTTCCTCGAAGCAAGCAACGGGCCCGACGGCGCCGCTCGCTTATCGCTACAGCGATGCTAAGCGGTCGGAGCTCAATTTGAGCAATCCTCGAAGTTCACCAAGCCGCGATTTTTCCTTTTCGACAACCTCACGCGGTGCTTTCTCAATAAACCCTTTGGCAGCGAGCTTGCGCTCGAGCACTTCGATGTCCGCGCGTGTCTTCTCCAATTCTTTGTTCAGAGAGGCTCGTTCTTTCTCGATGAACTCCGTGTCCACGGGTAGCAATACTTCCAGCGCGCCGATGCGTCGCGATAAGGCGTGCAGCGGACGGCCGTTCGCGCTTGCCAACGTGTTGATGCTCGGCGTTCTCGCCAGCGTCGCCACCATCGACTGCTCCTGGCGCAAGAGCGTCAGCAACGTGTCGTCCGCACCGGCCACGGTGACCGGCCGCATGTCATGCCGCGGCAGTTTGGGTATGGCTCGTAAGGCGCGAACCGCCTCGACAAACTCCATAATCTTTGCCATCGATTCGCGCGCGTGCGGATCGAGGCGAGCGCTGGCGGTCGTCGGCCATTCCGATTTTTCTATCCGGGTGCCTTCGTGCGCTAAGTGCTGCCACAGTTCTTCCGTCACAAAAGGCATGATAGGGTGCAGCAACTGCAGCATGACGGTGAGAACCCGGTTGAGAATGCGCGCGCGTGTTGGTGCTTTATCCTTGGCCAATTCGATGTACACGTCACACAGTTGATTCCAAATGAACGTGTACAGGGCTTGCGACCAATCCGAAAAATCGTGTCGCTCCGCCGCCCGATTGACGCGCTCGATTGTTTGCGCCAAGGCGTCCATGATCCATTGATCCGCAAGCGTCCACGTCGCCGGCGCTGGCAGTGGGAGCGGGTCGGAGGCCTGCAGCTCGGGATAGGTTCGCAGTGCGAACCCGCCGACTGCTTGCCAAATCTTGTTGCAGAACTTTCGTGCGTCTTCACAGCGCGCAATAGAGAAACGGACGTCTTGACCTTCGTGCATTTGGCTCACGACGCCATAACGTGTGGCATCAGCGCCATAGTCGCGCACGAGATCCATAGGATCCAAAGCGTTACCAAGCGACTTGCTCATCTTGCGGCCGGCTTCGTCAAGGATGAGTGGCGTGATGAGAACGGTGCCAAACGGTTCCTGGCCCATGAAATGCATGCCCATCATCACCATGCGCGCGACCCACAGAAAGATGATCTCGCGCGCGGTGACCAGCAGTTGCGCCGGATACCAAGCTTCGAGCTCCGGGGTCTTGTCGGGCCAGCCGAGTATGCTGAACGGCCACAGTGAGCTTGAAAACCAAGTGTCAAGCGTGTCGGGGTCTTGGCGCAGCTCGGTGCTGCCACAAGTCGCGCATGCGCTAGGCGCTTGCGCTGCTACCGTCACGTGATCGTTCGCACAATACCAAACAGGTAGCCGGTGGCCCCACCAGATCTGTCGTGAAATGCACCAGTCGCGAATGCGTTGCAGCCAGCTTTCGTAGTCGCGCCGGAAGCGCTCCGGTACAAAACGTACTTTGCCCGTGCGGCTTGCTTTGAGCGCGGGTTCCGCTAGCGGGCCCATCTTCACAAACCATTGCAAAGATAAAAGTGGCTCAACAACGGTGCCACAGCGATAGCAGACACCTTGAGCGATGCGATGCGGTTCTTCTTTGACGAGCAAGCCGCGCTCTTTGAGACGCTCGACGGCCAGGTCACGTGCTTTGAAGCGATCGAGGCCTGCGAACTCAGGCTCGACATCACCCGTCATTTTAGCGTCCAGACCGATCACCGAGTGCTGGGGTAGATTATGCCGCTCGCCGATTTCGTAGTCCGTTTGATCGTGCCCGGGCGTTATTTTGAGAGCGCCGGTACCGAATTCGCGCTCGACCGCGCTGTCGCTGATTACTGGGATCGGCTTTGGTGAAAGCGGGCGCAGCACGTTCTTCCCGACCAAGCTCGTATAGCGCTTGTCATCGGGATGGACCGCGATCGCCACATCCGCGAAAATGGTTTCCGGCCTTGTGGTCGCGATGACAACCCCATCGCCTCCATCTGCTCCGCGATAGCGCACGTAATGGAGAGAGCCGTCGACCTCTTCGTCCTTTTCAACTTCGCTGTCAGAAAGCGTCGACTCGCAATGCGGACACCAGTTGATGAGGCGCAGGCCTCGATAAATGAGGCCCTCATCATAGAGCTGGATGAAGACCTTCGTGACTGCTTTGCTCAGCCCGGCGTCCATCGTGAAGCGATCGCGCTGCCAGTCTGGGCTGAATCCGAGCGCGCGAAATTGCTCGTAAATGATATGACCATATTGCTCGCGCCAGTCCCACAAGCGCTCGCGAAATTTTTCCGGGCCGAGGTCGTGCCGCGTCAGGCCCTCTTTCGCCAGTTCCTTTTCCATGACGTTTTGCGTTGCGATGGCTGCGTGGTCTTGGCCGGGAAGCCAGACCGCGTTGAAGCCGCGCATGCGGTGCAGGCGCGTCAGGATGTCCATGGCGGTATAGGTTGAGGCGTGGCCCATGTGGGCGCGGCCGGTGATGTTCGGCGGCGGCATGGGAATGACGAACGGAGGCTTTGAGGGGTCGGGCTCGGCGAGAAATGCGCCTTCGGCTTCCCACGTGGAGTACCAGTGCGGCTCAATAAGTTTTGGATCGTACTTGTCTGCAAGGGGGCGGGTCATGTGGATGAGTTCGTGTGGCCCCAGGCACGCCCTTTCGGCGACGCAAGTTCAACACTCGAGAATCTTAGAATTCGCTCACCTCGCACCCATTCTCCGGCGGCGCGCTTTACGTTATAGCAGTACAACTGTTGCTGCGACGATCTTGTCTGCAGCGCTCAGACGGGAGAGATTCGATGTTCGGCTTCAAGACGGCAAATACGTACGGCATCGAAAAATGCCACCCATCCGAAGTTGCGCCGGAGTTTTACAAGATGAACAGTCGCTGGCGGGGAGTGATCGATGGTAAGCACGTGACGCTGTACGCCGGCGCACTGCGGCGTAACCCGGAAAAGGGCGTCTTGGTGCTCAAGACACTGCCCACCGATTCACGCCGAATAGGTCGTCACTGCTTCATTCCAACAAATTGCGGCATGCTCGAGATCGTTAAAGTGCGCGGCAACCGCTTGCGCATTGCGATCAGCAGCGGCGGTTCATTCTGGTTTGAAATCCCGGCGACGCTGCGGCGAGCTGCCTGAGGGCGCCGTGCATCGGTGAGTCTAGGCGGGAACGTCCTTGGATTGGCCTGTGGGGATGAGCACCGGAGTCGCGGCGGCGTCGATGACTTCTTTATTGATGATGCATTTCTTGATGTTGGTCAACGATGGCAGATCGTACATCACATCGAGCATGACTTCTTCCAAGATCGAACGTAAGCCGCGGGCACCGGTCTTGCGCGATTGCGCGCGGTGCGCGATCGAAACCAACGCCTCTTTCGTAAAGCTGAGTTCGATGCCGTCCATCGCAAAGATCTTCTGATACTGCCGCACCAGCGCGTTGCGCGGTTCGGTGAGGATGCGTCGCAGTGCGAGCTCGTCGAGCGGATCCAACGTGACGACGATCGGCAAGCGGCCGATAAATTCGGGAATCAATCCGAAGCGCAGCAGGTCTTCGGGCAGCAAGGACTGCAGCAGCCGGCTGGTCCGTTTCTCGCTTCTGGACTCGGGGACCGCGCGGAACCCTAAGCTCTGGCTCGAGACGCGCCCATCTATGATGCGTTCGAGTCCATCAAAAGCGCCGCCGCAGATGAACAGCACGTTGGTGGTATCGATCTGAATAAACTCTTGATGCGGATGCTTGCGGCCACCCTGTGGCGGCACGTTGGCGGTGGTGCCCTCTAAGATCTTGAGCAGCGCTTGTTGCACGCCTTCGCCAGAAACGTCGCGCGTGATCGACGGGTTCTCGCTCTTACGAGCGATCTTATCGATCTCATCGATATAGACGATGCCCTTTTCGGCGCGCTTGACATCATAGTCCGCGGCTTGGATCAGCTTGAGGAGAATGTTTTCAACATCTTCTCCTACGTAGCCGGCCTCGGTGAGCGAGGTCGCATCCGCCATGGCCAGCGGAACGTCGAGAATTTTTGCGAGCGTCTGCGCTAGATAGGTCTTGCCCGAACCCGTAGGCCCGACAAGCAAGATGTTGCTCTTGTGCAGCTCGACTTCATCATTACCGGTGCCGGTAGGGGTGGAGTTTATGCGTTTGTAATGATTGTAAACCGCGACCGCAAGGCTTTTCTTAGCGCGATCTTGCCCAATGACGTACTGGTTGAGGATGTGGTTGATTTCTTTCGGCTTGGGGATGTTGCGAAGCCGCAGATTTTCATCGACATTTTTGTAGAGCTCTTCTTCAATGATCTCATTGCAGAGCTCGATACACTCGTCGCAGATGTATACGCCGGGGCCGGCAATCAGCTTGCGAACCTGCTCCTGCGATTTACCGCAGAAGCTGCACTTGAGCTGACCCTTTTCGTCCCCGAATCTAAACACGCTGCCTCGATCCTTTAGGTCGCCGCCGGCTTCGGCTGCGATGCTTCCCGCGATTGGCGGCTGATGACCTGATCGACCAGTCCGTACTCCACCGCTTCAGGCGCCGTCAAGTAGTAGTCGCGTTCCATATCCCGCTCTATGCGCTCCGCTGCTTTCCCTGTGGTTTCGACGTAGATGTTCGTCAACAGACGGCGCGTATTGATCAAGTCGCGAGCGTAGATTTCGAGGTCGGTGGCTTGTCCACCGATTTGTGAGATCCAGGGTTGGTGAATGAGTATCTTCGAGTACGGTAGGGCAAATCGCTTTCCCTTGGCCCCGCCAGTTAGCAAGACGGAAGCTGCACTAGCGGCTAGCCCCGCGCAAAACGTCGCGATATCGGGTTTGACCAGCTGCATGGTATCGTATATGGCAAGGCCCGCCGTGACGCTACCGCCCGGGCTGTTAATATACATCTCGATGTCTTTATCGGCATCTTCCTTTTCTAGGAACAGCAGCTGCGCGATGACCAGATTGGCAAGATTGTCGTCAATAGCCCCGCCGACAAATACTATCCGTTCTTTTAGAAGGCGCGAAAATATATCGTAAGCGCGCTCACCCCGAGCGGTCTGCTCAACCACCATCGGTACTAAATGTCCCATTCCTACACCTTAGTTTCTATAGCTTTGACTTTGCTAACGTCGGCATGCTCGAGCAAGAAATCGAGGGTCTTGCCTTTGAGCACCGTGTCGATGATAGGACCAAAGCCTGTGCTTTTGCGGAGTAAATCGATCATCGATTCACGGCTTTGTCCGTATGAGGCGCCCAGATTGTCAAGCTCGCGTTCGAGCTCGGCCGTCGTCACTTCGATCTTTTCTCGCTTGGCGATCTCTTCGAGGAGTAGCGCGGTCTTTACGCGGCGTTCGGCCTCTACTTTATATTCGGCTTGTAAGCCCGCCTCATCTACACCCTTGACACTCAAATATTCATCCCAGGAGCGTCCGATGCGCTGCATATAGGCCTTGGCATCGCTCAAAAGGCTCTCGATCTCGCGGTTCACGAGCACTTCGGGCAGCGGAAAATCATTATTCGCCGTAAGCGCGTCGAGAATTTGTTTTTGCATCGCTTCGCGGCTGCGAGCCTGCGCGACCGCTTCAAGCCTGCGGCGAACATCATCACGCAGCTCCTCGAGCGTCTGATGCTCGGACAGCTGGCGCACAAAATCATCATTGAGCTCGGGCAGCAACGCTCGTTTGATTTCATGGATGTTCACGTCGAAGACGGCCTGTTTGCCCGCGAGTTCTTGGGCACGATACGACTCGGGGAAGGTGACGGTGACCTGACGATTTTCATCGGGCTTGGCGCCCATGAGCTGCTCGACAAAACCGGGCAGCAATTTTTCTTCGGTGATTTCGGTCGTGTGGTTTTCTGCGCTGCCGCCTTCAAAGAGCTCGCCGTTGATGCGCCCGGCGTAATCCATCGTGACGATGTCGCCGCTTGCGATCCCGCGATCTTCTACCGGCTCCAAGGTGGCCGCTTTCTTGCGCAGCGCCTGGATACTGCGGTCGACTTCTTCTTCCGTCAGTGCCGCTGTTTGCTGCTCGATCGGGATCTTATGGTAGTCGGCAAGATTGATTTCCGGCCGGACAGCGACCTTGGCTTTGATTCGTAACGAGTTGTCGTCTTGCGAACGGTCGAGATCGAAGTGCGGGCGGTCAACCGGCTCGAGTTGGTGTTCCTTCAGTGCTTTGGCGTACGCTTCGGGCACCAAATCTTCAAGCGCTTGGCTGTCAATGCTGGCCTTACCGACGTGCTGTTCGAAAATGCGACGTGGCACATGGCCAGGACGGAAACCCGGCATCTTGTAGCGGTTTACCAGCTTGCGGAAAGCACGCTCTTGAGCTTGTGCAAAATCGTCGGCGGAAACTTCAATGTCGAGCTCGACCTCGGTGGGTGCGAGCTTGCGGACCGTTGTGGTCACGTGAAAGAAACGGACAGGATGTTCATCAACGGATGAGCGGCTTTCGCTCGAATTTTTGGGCTATCCTTTGGTTGGGAGCGCTTCGTCACGTGCAGCGTTCTTCATCACACAAAAGCGCTTGCAGGAGTTCCTGCTTGAAAGTTTTTGACGAAGTTGAACAACGTGGAGCGGAAGACGAGATTCGAACTCGCGACCCTCGCCTTGGCAAGGCGATGCTCTACCACTGAGCTACTTCCGCGACATGCGGCGCTTCTCCACGATCCTATGGTCTCACTCCTCGCGGGAGGCGATGAGCTTGGGTCGTCAAGCGATTTGGAGCATCCAAGGTGGCGCGGACGCGACTCGAGTTCCGAGCGGAGTCGGCAAGAAAAATCGCTCTTCGCCTTTGCAGAAATAGCGACCACAAAGGGCGAGGTTTTGGACTGCAGCGGCGATCGTGGGCGAGCAGAGACTCGAACTCTGATGGGTCGCCCCACTGGAACCTAAATCCAGCGCGTCTGCCAGTTCCGCCACACGCCCGCGGCTCAGGGAATATACCGCGAAACCTGGCGGCTCGTCAATTGTCGGTCAGCATGGTTTTGCCCGCGGCCGTCGGCGCCGGACACGGTCCGAATGAACGACCGCATCGGCGCCGCAGCGACGGACGAAGACCTAGTTCGACCTATTCGGTGTCGTCGAAGGTGCCGGTAGCGAAGGAGCGCCCACTGGGCTGGGCTTCGCTGTCGAAGCGGAGTTGCCGGCGGGCGCCGCGTTTGCGCTGCCTGCTGGCGCGGGAGCGCTAGTATTCGGCGCGCTCATACTACTTCCCGAGGTGCCGGTGCTTGTATTCCCTTTATTCATGCTACCGGAACCGCTATTCATGGACCCGGAACCCATGCTGCCGCCATTCATTTTCATCGAACCGCTCATCATCATGTGAGCGCCCATTTTGGTCGCTTGCGATTTGCAAACGAATTTATCCCCGCTCATCATCCCTTTCATGGCGTTACGGCTGGCCGGGGTATCCATCGTGTAGGTCATTTTTCGGGTATTGACGATGACGGCGGGATCACCCGAACTGCACTTGGCCATTTTCATGCTGCCGGTGCTCGTCGCGCTTGCGTTGGCCACGAAAAGACCTTGAGTCACGGCGATAGAGACAGCGAGAGCCGTGACGGTAAGAAAACGCATACTGATTCCTTTTTTAGATCGGAGGTTGGCTGCTCGACTGTTCCCGATGCGGCCGTCTCTTCAAACACTTTGCGGCCCAGATGCCGAAAGCAGGCCCGGAAGCGGCTGCCACTTCGGCTCAAACAAGGCCCGTTGACCTCGGCCGGCGAGCAAGAAAAACCCTTACAGAGTAAGGGTTTTAAAGTCTGCACCGCGAAGGACTCGAACCTTCAACCAATTGATTAAGAGTCAACTGCTCTACCATTGAGCTAGCGGTGCAACTCCGCCCTCACCAGGAACGGGCGCCGGCACTCTCCGATTACCGCCCAACCTGCCGCCAATCTCCGGCGAGAGCGAATTTTCCCACAATGGGATTCCGTACCTTTTCGGGACGCCAATGGGTGGCCTTGAACGGACTTCATTTTCATGCTTGAAAGTGCTTACGACGCGCAACGCATCGTCGCCAACAGCCAGGACCTGGAGTCCGTGCACCTCCCACGTCGTCGTTGCTGGAACGAGTTCCTACACCGTCCGCGCCGGGCAAGACCGAGCGTTCTTCTTTAATCGATCAGCTCCGCGACAGCAAGCCCGCATTGTTACGCGTTGCGTTTTCGCTCTGTGTCCTACGTCAGTGGACTCATGAGGAAAGTATCGAAACCACGGCAACCCCCGCACAGATCTGGAAGCTCTGGTCGGACGTCGTGGGTTGGAAAAAGTGGAACGCCGGAATCGAGAGTATCGAAATCCATGGCCCATTTGCGAAGGGCACCACCTTTTCCATGCGACCCCCGGGGGCGGATGTAATTACGAGCAGCTTGATCGACGTTAAGGAAAATGAAGCGTTTTCCGATGAAACGATCATAGATCAAACCCGTGTAGTTGTGCGCCACAAAATCGTATCTTCGGCTTCCGGTCACAACCGAATAGTTTACAGCACGGAAATAACTGGACCGTCCGCAGCAGAGTTTGGCGCAATGGTCACTGGAGATTTCCAAACTGTGCTCAAGGCGCTGAAAGATCTTGCAGAGCACCCGTAACGGCCCTTCGACTGTAATCTCGCGCCGTTGGGACGACGAACCGTGCAATGTCGGCTCCGTGAGAACGACGTCCCTTGCGCTCGAAGCCTGCGTCCACCAGCCCGGAAAAATATAATGCCGTTATGAAAGGCACGCGACTTTGCAGTGTTGATTGTCAGAAACGGCTTACGCAGATCTGTGTCGCTCGGCGCGGATTCCGGACCGCCGACACCTCGAGTAAAGGATCGTTGGCTCGTCGAGATAGACCGTAAGCTGCACTTTGCGATAACCACACTTTTCGGCGACGCGAATCGAGGCGGCGTTCTCCGGGGCGATGATGCACACCGTCCGCGGTTGCTCGAGGTGCTCATCACCCCAGAGGAGCGCAGCACCGACGGCCTCGGTGGCAAAACCTTTGCCACGCGCGTGTGGAGCGAGCACCCAGCCGAGCTCGGGGATTCCTTCGATCGAAGGAACGAAGTCGCGTTTGAAATCGGCAAAGCCGACGTCTCCAACGAAAGCGCCGGTCGCCTTCTCCTCGACCGCCCAGTAACCGAAAGAAAGCAGCGCCCACAGACCGGGATATCGCAGCATACGCAACCACGTCTCTCGCAGCGTCGACGGCTTTCCGGTGATGTGACGTGCCACGAGTGGATCGCCCCACATCAACGCGCAGGCGTCCAGGTCATTAGCTCGATGCGCCCGCAGCACGAGCCTATCGGTCTCGAGAACGGGAGCGCCTCCGCTTGGATTTCTAGCTGGGTTCATCCGTTGGGAATCCATTCCAGAATATCGCGACGAGGGTTAACAACTGCCCTGCCACCGTGTCAAAAAAGTCGCGTTCCCTCGTCGCGAGGGAGCGTCGCTGCTCCCGCCGCGCATGCGCGCGCGGGGCAGTATTCCGTTCGTGACGATCGGCGTTGCTTAGGATGATCGCAATTGTCTTCCTTGCCCTAGCGATCCTTAACTTTGTCCGGGCGTTTTCACGCGCGCAGACGAGTTTGATCCTCGCGCTGGAATTGACAACCGTTGCCACCCTAAGCTTCGCAGAAGTCGCAACGCGCCGTGCAAGGATGTCCCTTAAGCGCACGTATCGCGCGTATCATCCGATCGAAATGGTGGCGTCACGAGACGCTACGCGCACGTTTCTCCTTCACGGTGAACGGCAGTTTATACACGAGTGGCTACTCGTCACCGACAGCGGGATTAGCGAGCGTGAGAACGACGTCCCTTGTGGTCGAAGTCAGTGTCCACCAGCCGGAAAAACATAAAAGCCCGCTGTCAGGGCGCGTGCGAGTTCATATCAGGTTTGTGGACTGCAGTAGCGAAATCCCCGGCGACCGTCTTAAATCTTTCGATCGACGTCCTGGTCGCATCCATGCTCTCGGAAGTCGCTGCGGAGGTTAGGACGCGGATCTCATTGTCGTCAAGCGCCGCGAGTGCCGACACGACGGCTGCGGGATCTGCCCTGCGCACTGCGTCGAGTCGTTCTCGCGCCCGGACGATCCGCACGCCGATAAGTCCCCTTGCGGCCGGTGACTCTTCGCTGTTACTTTCGGCGTGCGATCTGGCCCGCGCGTAGATCGCAGGCTCCGAGCAAAACGGCGGATCGGTTTCGACGCCACCCTGCGCGGAATGGGATGCGGCCCGCGTACTGCGGCCGTACGATAACCATCCTTGGTAGGCAAGTGACGCGGCGTCCACCGTATCGACGCGTTGACGTGCGACGTCGGTGGAAAGAATGGCGATGAGCTTGCGGACGATCACATCCGCAGCGTTGACAACGCGCATCTGTTCCGCTTGGTCGCCGCCGTGCGCCAAACGCCCGAACTCATGCGTCAGTGCTTTGGCTGCATCCTCAAGGAAGAGATCGCCCTGCGCATGCGTATTAGCGGCGGCAGTCAGCCCGAGGAGTTCCCTTTGCAAGTCGCTTTCCGCGACCGCGACGTCGGGAGAAGCCGCGTTATTCGACATCGTAACCAGCATGGCTTCGTACGCTCCGAGAGTCAAAACGAGTTTTTCGCGCTGCAAGACCGATGAATGCGCGAGAACCGGATTGGCCAGCACCGTCGGCCGCGTGCTCAGCGCACCGCTGGGCAATCGGCAACGCTCGGCTGCGCCTGTGTGCGCCCGTTTCGCAAGGGCGCGAGACGTGTACGCCTCGTCTGCGCCGTCGTTAGCTGCCTCGTAAAATCGGGCGAGCGCATGCGCTGCCGCTTGCGCCGCGGCGCGAATTGAAGCCGCCTCGGAAGCGGACGATACGCCGCTCTCCTTTCCCGCGCCGCACGCGAACAGCGACGACAAAACGAGCAGTGCGAGAGCGGGACTCAACCGATGGGCCATCCCATCTGTTCGCATACAAAGACGGCCGCCTCCGCTCTGGTCATCGCCTTCACCGGCCACTCGAGCGCCCTCCCGAGATTGTCGTCGATGGCTTGCCGAACCGCCGGGTTAGCCGGCCCGGACGGATCGAACGCCAGTCCGCCCGCGCCTGAAAAGATACCCTTCACGCCGCATAGGTGAACCGCAGCGTACGTCCGCGGATCGTCTTCGAAGCGGACGTCGCTCCACCAAAAAATTGGGACGCCGCGCGCCAGCAAACGGAACTGGTACGTCGTGCGACGATCGTCGTGCTGCCAAACCTCTTTGGGTGTAACCTGCTGTCGTGCGGCGAAGGCGGCGAGGATGCCGGCAGCCTCACCGATCGCCCATTC
>JRHI01002307.1_pt1 | contig 13324 bp, 14 predicted proteins | sample 215371 | NCBI WGS metagenome assembly JRHI01 (sample SAMN02929681, study PRJNA255918) | sediment metagenome | biome: cave system; feature: Ice Cave; material: Sediment; isolation source: sediment from deep within a dark volcanic ice cave with no known source of... ...
ATGCGAGGCCTCAGCCATCAACTGCTGTTTCTAGGATGATTTCTTGCGCTTGGCCGCGCGCTTAAGGTGTGGCTGTACATCTGCTGTGCATTCTCTCCTTTGGCGCGACCAATAGACTGGCGCGGCTCCCCGACGGGAGCAGATAGAGATCGGACAACCTGCAGCTGACGATGGCTCGGCGCGAGAATGGCCGGGCGATCGGCCGGTCTACTTGATCTTCGTTTCTTTGAAAGCTACGTGCTTGCGCGCAATGGGATCGTACTTCTTGAATGAGAGCTTCTCGGTCGCGGTCCGCGGGTTTTTCTTCGTCACGTAGAAAAATCCGGTGCCGGCCGTGCTCAGCAACTTGATCTTCTGGGTAATCGGCTTAGCCATGGGATCAGGCCTTGATTGGGTGCGAAGCGTACTCGACTGGCGCGGACTTTAGTCGCTGAGAGCCGTTAGTCAAGGTCGACGTCGGCGCCGATGAGATCGCGGCGGAATGCGCCGTTGCGCCGGTGATAGAACGGGACCGGAAAATCGCCGGTGTGCAATGCGCCGGCGGCGATGCGCTCGCTCAGATCCTCCAGCACCACCCGCGTTATGTTGGGCAGCTCGAGCGAACGCGCCTGGGCGATCGAATGCCACTCGAGGTCCGACAACTCGCCGTCCTCGATTTTCGCCCGGTGGACAATGGCTTCGGCCTCGACGCAGAAGAATCTGCTGTCGAAGCGGCGCGGGCGGCCGGGCGGCGTGACGGCGCGCGCGAAGAAGGTCAGCCGGTCCAGGGCCGGCCGGTAGCCTGTGGCAAAAAAATCCTGCCAGGTCGGTGACTTCGGCGGAACGCGTGCGCCGAGCGGCGTGCCGACGAGCAAGCCCGCCTCCTCGAAGGTTTCGCGCACGGCGGCAAGCGCAAGTGCGCGCGCCCTTGCCACGCTCGGGGTGCCCTTCATGGCGACCATCAATTTTTCGAGATCACGCGGCCTCAGGTCCTCCTCGACGGCGATTTGCTTGTCGGCGGGGTCCACGCGGCCGCCCGGGAATACGTAGCGTCCGGGCATGAACACCATGTCCAGGCGCCGCCGGCCGAGCAGCACGCGCGGCTCGCCCGAAGAATTGTCGACGATGATCAAGGTTGCGGCATCGCGCGGGCGCAACGCGCGCGCCTTGGGTGGCGCTTTTGGCGCTTGCGGCTCTTCTACCGTCATGCGTTGCAGTCCTCGACCCCCGATCGACCCCGGCTGGAAGCGTCTAACGACCTCCACGCCTGCGTCAAGCGCAGAGCCATCGCCAGCAAGTGTGGGTGTGGCCGTCCTTCGACAGGCTCAGGACGAAGGCGGCGGTCGCGGGAAGGTTCTCCGACCCAGTGGTGAGCCTGTCGAACCACGGCAATGCGAACGCCGACTCCTCGCACCCGGTCGACGCCCGTCCGTTGCGGATGTCACCCTGGGAACATACATACGCCCGTCGATCCGCTTACACAAAGATGCCATGTCCCGCACCTTTGCCGAGTACACGACAGCCGAGCGCGTGGCCGACGGCTGCATCCATGTGACGGGCGTCGCCTTCAGCGTGCTCGCCGCGGCAGCCATGATGACCGTTGCCGCAAAGACGCTGCCGGCGGCGTCGACGGTCAGCCTGGGCGTCTACGCCTTCGGAATGGTGGCGGTGTTCGTGTGCTCCGCCGCCTACAATCTCGCCACCGAAGCCCGCATCAAGGCCATCCTGCGCCGCTTCGATCACGCCGCCATCTACGTCAAGATTGCCGGCACCTACACGCCGTTCGCGTTCGTCAAGATGGGCGACGCGGTGGGTCTGGCGCTGCTTGGCGTGGTGTGGGCCATCACCGCCTTCGGCGCCACCGCCAAGCTGCTTTGGCCGGAACGCCTCGTGCGGACGTCCTACGTGCTCTATCTCGTCCAGGGCTGGGCCGTCGTGGCGGCGTTCGGCTCGCTCGTGCCGACCATCTCGAGCCGAGTGCTATTGCTGCTCGTGGTGGGCGGCTGCCTCTATACCGTCGGCGTCATCTTTCATCTCTGGGAGAACCTGCGCTATCACAATGCCATCTGGCATACGTTCGTGCTGGCCGCTTCGGTCTGTCATTTCGCCGCGATCGTCGACGCCCTCGGCCTCACCTCCGGCGCGAGCCTGCTCTAAGCAGCGTTGTCACGTGGCCAACGTTTGGGCCCGCTATCTGGCTCCTGCGGCCGAACGGGCCGCGCGCCACGTGAAAACCTTAAGCCGATATGCCCTTTCTTCGGCTGAGCGTTGGCGGGGTCGCGAAACTCTGCTTAGGTCGACATGAGAGAAGGAGAGGAGGATTCACCATGGCGAGCGAGCGGTTGACCCCTGGCCTGACGGCGGAGATCGAGACGGTGGTCGACGACAAGCTGGTGGTCAAGCACATGGGCGGCGAAGGCGTGCTGTCGACACCATCGATGATCGGCCTGATGGAACGCGCCGGTATCCAGGCCGTGCAGGCCCATCTGCCCGAAGGGCATACGACGGTCGGCTTCGAGGTCAACGTCAAGCACTTCGGCGCCACGCCCAAGGGTCAGAAGGTCACGGTTAGAGCCGAGCTTTTGGAGATCGACGGTCGCAAGCTTCGCTTCAAGGTCGAGGCGCACGACGAGAACAAGAAGGTCGGCGAGGGCACCCATCGCAGGGCGATCATTCAGGTGCAGAAGAAGAGTTGAGCGACCGGGGCGATGTCGACGGGGTGACGCATACCTAGGAGCCTGTCCGAGTAGTCGGTTGCTCTTGGGAGGCGAGTCTGATTCTTTCCTTGGGCATGAGCAAGCAATTTCGCCCCTGGAAGATCGATCAGGCTCTGCTCCTGCCGCCGAGCGTGCAGGACTATGTGCCCGAGGATCACCTGTCGCGGTTCATCGTGGCGCTTGTCACGGAGAGCCTGGAGCTTTCAGCGATCAGCGCCAGCTACACGAGCGGGCTTGGCCAGCCGCCGTTCGACCCGCGCATGATGACGGCGCTGCTGCTGAACGGCTATGCGAGCGGCATCTATTCGTCGCGGCGGATCGCGAAGGCCTGCATCGAGCGCGCCGACTTCATGATGATCGTGGCGGGCGACCCACCCGACTTCCGCACGATCTCGGACTTCCGCAAGCGGCACCTGCAGGCGCTGGCCGGGTTGTTCGTGCAAGTGTTGAAGCTGGCCGAGAAAGCCGGCCTCGTGAAGCTCGGCCACGTCGCGCTCGACGGCACCAAGATCAAGGCGAATGCGTCGAAGCACAAGGCGATGAGCTACGCCCGCATGAAGCAACGCGCTGTCGAGCTGCAGGCCGAGGTCGATCGCTGGCTGGCCGCCGCCGAGGCCGCCGACACGGAGGAGGACAAGCTGCACGGCAACAAGCGTGGCGACGAGTTGCCCAAATGGGTCGCCGACAAGCGCAAGCGGATCGAGAAGATGCGTGCGGCCAAGGCCGAGTTGGAGGCGGAAGCAAGAGCCGCTGCCGAGGAGGAGCGGCGGATCAAAGCCGAGACCGAGGAGCAGCGGATTGCCGAGGGTCGCAAGAAGCGGCCGGGCGGCAAGCCGGACAAGCCGATCAGCGAGGAGCCCGACGCCAAAGCGCAACGCAACTTCACCGACCCCGAGAGCCGCATCATGACAACCCGCAACGGCGTCCTCCAGGGCTACAACGCGCAGGCCGCCGTCGATGGTTGCGCGCAGATCATCCTCGCCCACGGCCTGATCCAGACCACCAGCGACCACGGGCAGGTCGTCCCGCTCGTCGATGGCATCGCCGCCAACCTGGGGCGCGCGCCGGCCCAAGTGTCGGCCGACTGCGGCTACCTGAGCGAGGCCAATCTGGCGGCACTCGCCGCGCGCGGCATCACCGCCTACATCGCCACGGGGCGTGCCAAGCACCCCGCCGACGGACGCTGCCAAAGCGGCCCGCTCACCCAGGCGATGCGCGCCAGGCTGAAGCGGGCGGGATGGCGAAGCAGGTACCGGTTGAGGAAGCAGATCGTCGAGCCGGTATTCGGACAGATCAAGCAGGCACGAGGCTTCCGCCAGTTCCTGTTGCGCGGCGTCGAGAAAGTGCGGGCCGAGTGGGCGTTGATCTGCACCGCCCACAACCTCCTCAAGCTCGCAAAGCCCACCTGACCGGCCTATCGTTCCACCACAAGCCCGATCCATCTGCTATCTGGACGGGCTCCTGAGGTGGAGGTACCTCGCAGCGCACACCTCCTCCTGAGCTTGCGAAGGACGGCGGCGGATAGCGAGACTCAAACCGGCCGCTTGAGGGCGGCGATATCGGCTTCGAGCGCGGCGACGCGGGCGGCGAGCTGCTCGTTCTCCTCGCGCGCCTTAACAGCCATCGCCTTGACGGCCTCGAACTCCTCGCGCTGCACCACGTCCATTTCGCGCAGCATGCGCTCGCCCTGCGACCGCACCATGGTCTCGAAATCGCGGCGCATACCTTGCGCGGCGCCCGCCGCGTCGGTCATGAGCTTGGCCAGCTCGTCGAGAAAGCGGTTGTTGGTTTGGGTCATGGAGGCGCGCCTGGTTGATTCCGCAGACGCGTTCGCCTGCCCGATGCCTACTATGGGTACGAGCGCCACCGGCTTCAAGCATGGCTACGGTATCCATCTCTCCCTCGACGACGCTGCCCAATGGTGTCGGTAGCGGGTGAACTTGTCGTGTTTTTGTAGCTCGTGATCTGTCGCCTTCGTTGCGAAAGGTGCGGCGGGCCGGAAGGCGTGGACGGTTCCGCCGGTTTGGTCGGTCATGCCATGGCGCGCGCCGCTGCGTCAGCCCTGCAGGTCAGTTTCTTTGTTCGACTTGAAGCCCGTTTCTCCGCCCCGACCCGCGCTACCTCGACGGCGGCGCGCGCAGTGGCAGTCAAGGACGCGCACTTGCGCGCCCGCGAGGGCTTGTCCTTGACGGCCGCGAGCACGCGGCCAGGCTCGTGCGCGTCGGGGCTGATCCAATGTCCGTCGGCGGCGAACGTTGCCAGCCGATGCGGGCCCAGGAACACGCTTGTAGTACCATCGGGGTACTCATGCACCCGCACGACGGCCTTGACGAAGTGGGGCCGCAGACGGCTCTCGGGCAGCTGCAGCCGCCGCCCGTTCCAGGCGATCGTATTGTCATTGCCGACGCTCCGTTCCTCGATCACGCACAGCGCCTCGCGCCAGGCTTCATGACGATCCGCGACGAACGCGGTTCCTTCCCGTTCGGCCTTGATCGCAAAGGCCTGGTTGTGCTCGGCGATGTAGTGCGTCTTCAACCACGCGTTGGCAGCTTCCACTGTCGTGATCCCGCCCAGCCGCAGGTCCTTCGGCAACCGTCCCTGCAGCGTGCCGAACATCCGCTCCGAACGCCCGCGCGCCTGTGGCGAGTAGGCCGCGATATGCTCGATACCGAGATGCGATAACGCCCGTCCCACTTGCGTTCGTTGCGTTTTGGAAGCTTTCTCGCCGGCCTTCGGGGTGTAGAAGTAATGACTTCCGCGATCGGTGTAGAGAGAGCAGAACAGGCCGCGTTCGCCGATCACCTCGCGCAGCCCCAGGAACGTCGACGCCGTCCCTTCCTCCTCGACCAGAAACATCGAGTAGATCTCGCTCGTCGCGTCGTCCATCGTCACGATCAGATCCAGCGCAGGCATGCCTTCGATCCAGGCGTGCCGCGAGCCGTCCTGGTGCAGCAGCATGCCCCGCAGCGGCCGGCGTGGACGCTTCTTGCGATGCGCCGAACGCCGCGGCGCTTTCGACACCAGGCCTGCCGCGTGCAAGGCCAGCTTCGTCACCGTATAGCCCAGCACGTAGCCGTGCCGCTTCTGCAGCTGCTCGTGGAAGTGCTTCACCGTGAAATCGGCATACTTGTCGCGGAACAGGCCCAGCATGCGCTCGACTTCCTCCTCTGGCGCCCGCTTCGGCGATCGCCGCCCCATGCGCCGGTCGGCCAAACCATCCTCGCCCTCCGCCGCGTAGCGATCCGCCCAACGTTGAAATGTTCGCACATTGATCCCCAGAAGCTCGGAGGCTTCCTCCTGGCTCAGCTCTTTCGCCTCCGTGCAAAACTTGAAAAACGCATCCGTCGCACGCCCTCGTGAATGGATGCCGTGCCCATCGTGCCCCCTTTGTTCAGGGCAACCAGAAACACGACACTTCACGAGCTACAAACAGGCGACACATCACGAGCTACTGACACGGGCCGCGAACCTCACTTCCTGCCGCGCTGCTCCTCGTATACGCTCCACCACCGTTGTGAGCCAAACGGCAGGGCCTCCAGGCGGTGCTCGTAGTAGGGGCTGGAGGGGCTAGTGCTGCGGTCCGCCCGCGCGCCATAACCGTAGGCCCCCGCATAGCTCTCGCTGTACTGGCTACCGTACAACCGCTTCTTGTGCTTGCGCGTTGCAGCCTCCGCGCCCCCTGCCAGGCTTGCAGCAAAGGACAGCGCGACCAGAGAGGTGACGATGATCTTCATGCTCGTTATCGTCATTGCTCGTTACGTGTGAGTTGCGTTGCCTACCAGCCGATACTCGTTTCCACGCTTTTCGCGAGACGCATCGCATACTACGTAAGGTTTGCACCAGTATTGCTCAAGAAAGCGTGATCCGATGTCCGAGCATCGCTTCATCTACTTCGCCGATCCCATGTGCTCGTGGTGCTACGGCTTCGCGCCGGTGATCTGGACGCTTGCCGAGCGCTTCGAGGGCCGCATAGACCTGCAGCTGGTGATGGGCGGCCTGCGCGCCGGCAACACCGCGCCGATGCGCGAGGAAGACAGGGCCTACATCCGCGACGCCTGGACCCGCGTCCAAGCAGCGAGCGGCCAGCCCTTCGATTTCTCTTTTCTCGAGCGGGAAGCCTTCGTCTACGACACGGAGCCCGCCTGCCGGGCCGTGGTCACGGCGCGGCGGCTGAAGCCGCAGATGGCGCTGCCCTTCATGGCCCGCATCAGCCAAGCGTTCTACGCCGAGAACCGCGACATGACCTCGGCCGAGGAGATTGCCGCCGTTGCCCAGGAGGCTGGCTTCGACCAGCAGGAATTCGGCGAAGCCTTCCTCGCCGCGGACACCCGCAACGAGACCTTCCGCGATTTCCTCGCCGCCCAGGAGCTCGGCATCAGCGGCTTTCCCATGCTGATCGCAGGCAGCGAGAAGAAGGGCTACGCCCTCGTCACCAACGGCTGCCGGCCACTGGACGACGTGCTCGAGCCGCTGGAGCGCTGGTGGGCCAACGGCGCGCCTGTCACGAAGTCTGCGGGGCGCTTGCCCCATTAACCCTACGGCCGTCCCACGGGGACGCGCATCCGGCGGGGTTTTCCCGGCCCGAGATAATGGGCCACCTGTACCCCCGGAAACAGCGCCCGTCTCCGCTCTGTGCGACACATCCGTTACACCTGGGAGCCCCCTGACGATTTGGGATCTGCTCAGACAGACCGATGGGAGACCCGAATGCGCGCGCTGAGCACACGCCCTGGCCGAATTTCCACAACCACCGGTAGGGGCCCTGCGTCCATGCTCCGCTCAATTCTTGCGGCCATCATCGCCTTCACGCTCCTGCTCGTTGCTCAAGGCTTGCCGGTAGGCGCCATGGACCTGCCACGCGGCGAGCTGAGGGTGGGCTTCTCCAACACTCGGGTCGGCACCCTGGTCATGACGTGGCAAGGGCCGATCATGGCTCCCATGGCCAATCAGATCCGGGATGCGTTCGAGAGCCGCAAGCGCCAGGCCACGCGCCTCGTGCTCAGGATCAACTCGCACGGCGGGTCGGTTGCGGAAGGCGAGCGCGTGATCGAGGTGCTGCGTCAGATCAAGAGCACCCATGATCTCGAGACCATCGTCGCGCAGGGAGACGTGTGTGCTTCCATGTGCGTGTTCATCTATGTCCAGGGCCAGAAGCGCTTCGGAGCGCTCACCAGCAGCTGGCTGTTCCACGAGGTCTCGCACATGGACCCCGTCACCAGGCAGACGACCAAGCTCGATCGGGCCGCCTGGGAGCGCCTGGTCGACAAGTACCTCCGGCCGGCCGGCGTGTCCGATGCCTGGATCGCCGATCTGAAGCCGCGCACCGTCCAATCCGATTACTGGCAGACCGGGTCGGACCTGATCAAATCCAACTCCGGCATCATCCACGAGCCACTCGCCAATCAGACCGCCCGTGTCGTGGTGCCGAGCTCAAATCCCAGGGAGTCTGCCAGCGCACAACCCTCCACGGCCAGCTCCGGCGAGTGCAAAAAGTACTTCGCCAACATCGGCGCCGTGATTACGGTGCCCTGCTCCTGAGCGGATGCGCGTCACTGTGCCAATAAACGGAACGTCGTTCCACTGCGGCCATACCCCGGAAGCTGGCGGATAGCAGGGGTGCGCGATAGCCAGGAGCAGACGCCGCAATGGCCGCTGTTGAGCGGACTGCTATTTCAGCCAAAGCGTCAGGGGAACCGGTTGTCTTGGGGCAGGTCATCATCCCGGTATAGCTGTCCGACAATCGTCCGCTGTAGGTGCACTCGACGCCGGCAACCGATAATGTCGCCTTCAATCGGGACGACCAGGCCGATCGCTGAAAGCGGATTTCACCGCTTTTCACCTCCGGGCCATCGCGCGTGCACACGCCGACGTGCTTCATCGTCAACGGTCCGACAAATTCCCTGGCTCGCCCAAACGCCTTTTCCGTGACGGTGGCGGTCAACTCCCACTCACCGAGCACTCCGGCATATCCAAACACCTGGAGCGACTGGGCACCGGCTGGGGCAGCAAGAGCAGCCAGCACAATTGGCAGGACGACTGCTCTCAAGGCGTTGCTCCCGTGCCTATCGTTACGTGCCTCACAGCGTCTTTTCAGGTACGTGCGCGCTTCGGCAACCTCGACCCTGGACTTGTCCGCACCACCGGCGATCGCGACGATCTTTTGATAGTACGCCCGAGCTTTGGCCTTGTCGCCGGACCTTTCGGCGGCCTTCGCTGCGCCCACATAGGCCCCCAGCCGGTTTGGCTCCTTTTTTAGTGTGGCTTCGAAGGCGGCAAGCGCTTCCTTTGCCATGCCTCGCTCGAGCAGCATGGCACCGTACAATTCGCGCGCTGGCTTGGGCACGCCCGGCGTCACCGGATGCTTTTCGGTCTTGTCCTCGGCGTCGGCGGCGGCGCTCATTGCCTTGAGCGCATCGTCGTGCTTGCCCTCGGCAAAGAGCACCCAGGCGGATGCGACCTGTGCCTGGATATCGACCTGCCCGGACCAATAGGCGTCCTTTGCCTCGCGCAGCTCGCCGATCTTGGCGATGTCCGCTTTTGCAGCTTCAGGATTGCCCGAGCGGGCTGCACCGAGGGCGCGGGCGAAATGCGTCATCGCATCGGCATAGGCGAACTGGCTCGGTCGGACATTGAGCTCCGCCGCGCTCTTCCAGTCGCCGCGTTCGATCATGTAACGCGCAGGACTGACCGCCAGCGCATAGGGTGAGACGAAGCGACCTGGATTGATGCCGGTGACCCCGCTCATCTCGTCGACGATGGCGCCGGCCTTCTTGTCCTGCCCGAGCTGCAGATAGGCGTAGACCATGTAATCCATCGCGTGCAGCTGCTCGTCGAAGTCCTTTCCATCCTTCGCCGATCGTGCCGAGTCCGTGTTGGAAGCAATCGATTCCTTCCAGAAGCCGACACGCGTGAAGATGTGCGAGGGCATGTGCTGGGCATGCGGCGCGGCTGGCGCGATCTTGGCGTAGCGTCGGGCCGCCTCCAGACCCTTCTCGGCGATCGGGGGATAGTCGTAGAGATGGATCAGGTAGTGCGCCACGCCTGGATGCTGCGGCTGGCGCTTCGCGATGGGCGCGAGGAGCGCCGCGCCTTTCAGCTGATTGGCGTAGGTCTTGTCGGCGGGCGAGGCCGAGGTGTTGAGGGCAAGCGCGTAGTGGATCTGCGCCTCGTCGTCGTATCAACGCCGCCCGATCCGCTGTCGGCGACAGCGGCGAAGCGCAACGCCTGATCAAGACCCTGCCCCGCAAGAGCGTTCGTTTTGTCGGGGTCGTTCGGGAAGAACGATCAGTCGGGAAGGCTCCAACCGGCATCGTAGAAGCGTTGAGACCCGACCTCGCCTTTCCGGAAAGGCCGTCGATCACCGTCCTGCCGTTCACGAACAAGCGTTCCCTACCAGACGCCCCAGTTGATGGAGCACTACCTGGAGGGCATGCGGAAAGCGGGGCTGGGCGACGATTAGAGGCGGCTTGGGGCCAAAACCTCCTCAACCCCCGCCGACCGGACCCGCGGGGGCGCTCGAGGCCTCGCGCGGAGGTAGCCTGCGCCCCGACATCTCGTCGCCCGCATCGACCGGCAGGCGGAACATCAGCAGCGCCGAGGCCATCGACATCAGCCCGACCACCACGAAGGCCGCCGAGAAGTCGCTGGTCTCGGGCACCGAATGCCCCCGCGCCCATTCCGACACCTCCACCGCCATCGCGCCCACCGCCACCCCGAGGCTCACCGACACCTGCTGCCCCACGCTCGCCATGCCGGTGGCCGAGCCCACCTGACGCGGCTCGATCTCGGCATAGGTGATGGCGGAGAGGCTGGTGAACTGCAAAGAGCGCAGGAAGCCGCCAGTGAGCAACACGGCAGTGATGACGAGATGCGGCGTCGTTGGCGTGAACAGCGCGCTCGCCAGCAGTACGACGGACGCCAGCACGCCGTTGACGATGAGCAGCCGCCGGAAGCCGAACCGGCGCAGGATGCCGCGCGCCAGCGGCTTCACGGCCAGCGCGCCCAGCGCCCCGGCGAAGGTGATGAGGCCCGAGCTCAGCGCATCCAATCCGAAGGCGAGCTGCAGCATCAGGGGCAGCAGGAAGGCGCTGGCGCCGACGCCGAAGCGGAAGAACAGCGCGCCGGCAATGCCGGCCTCGAAGGTCTTCAGGCGCAACAGCCGCACATCGAGCAGCGGCCGCGGGACACTCATCGCATGGCGCCAATAGAGGGGTAGCGTGATCGCCCCCGTGGCGATGCATGCCGCCGCCACCTCCGGCGGGGCGATGCGCCGCCCCAGCATGGCGGTCCCCAGGATCAGGCCTCCGAAGCCCGACGCCAGCAGCAGGAAGCCCTTCGCATCGAGGCGCGGCGTCTCCTCCCTGACGTCCGGGATGAACAGCGTAGCGAGCGCGATGCCCAGGACGCCGATCGGGATATTGACGAAGAAGATCCAGCGCCAGTCCGCATACGTGACGATGAGCCCGCCCAGCGGCGGCCCCAGCATCGGCCCGACCAGTGCCGGCATGGCGATGAAGGAAAGCGCCTGCACCAGCTCGGCCTTCGGCGCCGTACGGATCACCATCATGCGGCCGACCGGAACCATCATGGCCCCGCCCAGGCCCTGCGCCGCCCGCCAGAACACGAACTGGCCGAGCGAGTTGGAGAACGCACAGCCGATCGAGGCAATCATGAAGACGGCGAGCGCGAGCCGGAACGTAGTGCACGCGCCCACGCGATCCGCCACCCAGCCGCTGACGGGGATGAACACCGCCAGGCTCACCAGGTAGGCGGTCACGGCGAGCTTGAGGGAGATGGGATCGAGGCCGAGGTCGCGGGCAATCGTCGGCAGGGCGGTCGCCAGGATCGTGGAATCCGTGTTCTCCATGAAGAGCGCGGTGGCGACGACCAGTGGGACGATCGGAATGTTCATGGCATCAGGCCTCGCCCACACGCGCTGGCTGTGGCGTGCCCAACATCTGTCGTCGCTTCACCCACCGCCGGGCGATCTCGGCGGCGATCGCATCCGACGAGGTGAGTGGTGCATAGCTCCAGGTCTCCAAGCGGGCGAAGGGATCGGGTAGCGGCCGCGTGGCGCCGTGGCGGTGCAGGGCCTCGTGGAAGCGCGTGAACTTGGGCGAGCCGCCCTCCGGCGCGAACACGTAGACGGGCTTGCCCGTCGCACATGGCTCGCCCGTCATATTGACGGAATCCGCCGGGGCTATGAAGGCGTCGGCATGGGCCAGGAATGCCGGATACGGGTTAGCACTCTCGCCGTCCCACAGCAGGCATGGCACGCCCGCGGTGACCTCGCGCACGAAGGCGGTGACGTCGGCCGGCGTGCGCCGCGACGGCGTGATCATGAGCCCCGCGCCCTGCCGGGCGAGCGTGCGCAACGCCGCGCCGAGCCGCGCGAGCGCAGCCTGCGTATAGGCGAAGTCGCCGTTCGGTCCACCGAGCAGCACGGCCACGCGCGGGGAAGGCAGCGCGGCGATGTCCGGCGGCAGGGTTGCCCGCAGCTCGCGCAGACGCTGGGCCGTGAAGCTGTGCGGGGCCGTCAGAGTTGTAATGACATTTGGGCCGCGCCGCATGTCGTGCTCCGGCACCCAGAACAGGTCCGCCGTCTTGGGAGCCACCTTTGGATTCTGCAGGATGACCGTGTAGGTGGCGAGCCCGGCCAGCTGCTTGAGCCGGCGGATGTAGGGAGTGGTCAGGCGACCGACGCAGATGGCAAACTCGGGCCAGGGCGGATGGAATTGGCTCTGCGGGGTGCCGAAGCGCTCGGCCGGGCTGACGGGCGCCCAGGGCGAAAGCGCCGCCCAAATCCCCGCGGGCGCCACACGCTTCACCGAGCACTCGAGCCGCAACGCATCGAATACGCCTCGCGTCTGCACATCGTTGCCGGTCTTGCCGTCGCTGATGATCCAGCCGCGCCTGCCGGCTACCGTCTCGAGCGCTTCCGTCATTTACTTTCGTTGGATTTGGGTTTTCTGTCGTGCCTGCGAAATAATGTTGCTCCGACCTATCTCCTGGGCCAGACTCGGGTACCACGCACGCGGAGTCTTAGCCCCATGCGCGCCCGCCTCGATGCTACCGATTGGCGCATCCTCAAGGAGCTGCAGTCCAACGGCCGCATCAGCAATGTCGACCTCGCACGCAAGGTCGGCATCTCGCCGCCGCCGTGCCTGAGGCGCGTACGCGCGCTGGAGCAGGCCGGCATGATCGCCGGCTACTTCGGCATGTTGGACGAGAAGAGCGTCGGCTTCGAGGTCATCGCCTTTGCCATGGTCGGCCTGCACAGCCAAGCGGAAGCCGATCTGCGCGCCTTCGAGAACCGCGTGCTGGCCTGGCCACTGGTGCGCGAATGCTACATGCTCAGCGGCGAAGCCGATTTCCTGCTCAAGTGCGTCGCGCCAGACCTCACCGCGTTCCAGGATTTCATCATCGACGAGCTGACGGCAGCGTCCAATGTGGCGAGTGTCAAGACGACGCTGGTCATCCGCCGCGTGAAGTTCGAGCCCGGCGTCCCCGTAGCGTTGGCACAGCGACGCCGCGCCGAATGATGTATCTGAGTGCCGCCGCGGTGCACCCGGCGCAAATCAGTCTTGCGTAAGGACGACTGCAATGATAATCGCTACGCGTTCCGTGAT